>Ga0265338_10006853_pt1 | contig 14350 bp, 11 predicted proteins | sample 42126metaG_FD_193579 | JGI IMG/M metagenome (GOLD analysis project Ga0265338, IMG submission 193579) | Rhizosphere microbial communities from Carex aquatilis grown in University of Washington, Seatle, WA, United States - 4-21-26 metaG | ecosystem: Host-associated > Plants > Roots > Rhizosphere... | reverse complement strand
TCTTCCTGAAGGCCAGTTGATGTCCACGCCCCTCAAAATTCTCATCATCGGGGGCGGCTTCACCGGGTTGACGGCCGCCTGGAAGCTTTCTCAGGAACCGGATTTCTCCGTCACGCTCGTCGAACGTCCCGATCATCTTGGCGGGCTGGCGGCGGGATTCCCGATTTGCGGCACATCACTGGAAATGACCTATCACCATTTGTTTTTGACGGACACAGCAATTCTGGATCTGGTGGCGGAGCTGGGGTTGGCCGACAAGCTCATGTGGTGCGAAAGTTCGGTTGGCATTTATCGCAATGGGAAAATCCATTCCTTCAAATCGCCCCTGGATTTGCTGCGGTTCTCACCGTGCAGTTTTTCCAGCCGTTTGCGCACCGGTCTGACCGCGCTGTATCTCAAGCACCAAAAGAACTGGCGCAGCCTCACCCGCCAGACGGCGCATGAGTGGATGTCGCGCGCCTGTGGTGCCAGTGCGATGGAGAGCATCTGGACCCCCTTGCTGAAGGGCAAGTTCGACCGCCATTTTCAAGACATCTCAATGGCGTGGTTTTGGGCGCGTATCCACACCCGTGCCAATTCGCGTTCCGGAGGTGGCAGCGAAAAACTGGGCTACTTCCGTGGCGGTTTCAACGTTGTCACGTCGGCATTGGAAAACGAAATCCGCCGGCGCGGAGTGAAGATTCAGGCCGGTGCAAACGTTGAAAGCATTTCCAACGAACGCACCGCCGTCATCAACGGCGAAACCGTGCCGTTTGACTTTTGCATTTTTACCGGTCCGTCGCCGGCCTTCGCTGGCTTATTGCCGAAGCAGGAATCGCTGAAGGATTACACGGCAAAACTCCTCAGTATTGAATATCTGGGTGCAGTCTGTCTGGTGTTTACCAGTGACCAGAATCTCGGCGATTTTTACTGGGTCAATGTGAATGAACCCGACGCGCCGTTCCTCGTGTTTCTCAACCACACGCGGCTTGTGGACAAAAGCTTTTACGGTGGAAAATATGTATATTACATCGGCGCCTACCTGCCGCCGGATGGCAAAATCTTTTCGCTCCCGGATGGAGAATTGGCGAATCTCTGGTTCGGCTACCTTAAAAAAATGTTTCCCGAATTCGATGCAGGTCGTTTGAATGAACGACACCTTTTCCGTTTCCGCGCGGCGCAGCATATTGTAGATACCCGTTACAGGGAAAAAATCCCTGATTACCGCACGCCGTTGCCGGGAGTTTTCCTGTCGAACTTTTCCCAGATTTTCCCGGAAGATCGGGGCACCAACTTCGCCGTGCGCGAGGGCAACCGGATTGCCGAACTGCTCGTGCGCGAAACCGGACACAAAACAAAGGCTGAATGCTGAAGGCTAAATGCTAAAATTCTGAAACTGCACCTAAGTCGGGGAGACAGTGGTCAGCAATCGGCGGTCAGTGCAAGTGGGAGATCCCAGGAAGCAGCAAGCAGGAATCAGAGAACGAATTGTTTCCGGCCTGACCTTTTGCTCCGTTGCCTCTGTTTGCTCCTGTTCAAGAACACTTCACTTTGCGCACCTGGCGTCTTGGCGGTTTGAATCTAGTGGCTTTGGTGTCGCCGCAAGGTGGGTTGAAGGTGCGCACGAATACCCCGGAAGGAGTGTAATTTGTCGGCTGCCCGGACCGGCACCGGTGCGGGTCGGCAAACTCCACCATTCAAACTAACACTCAATCCCAGCCAACCGCAAAAATTCAACATATCGGAACCAAAATCTCCAAATATCAAGAGGTAAAACAGGATCCGCACCGCAAAGAGGACGAGCAAAAGGGTGTTCACTGTCCGCAGCGCCGGATTGCCGTGGAGATAGTTGTTGTATAAAACCCAGATGCCGGCACTCCAAAACCACAGCAGGCCGATAACCCCCCAAATGCCAAAGATCAGAATCACGGTAAGCGGGCCGCTGTGATAATTGCCATTCAACGCGTACAGCTGATTTTCTTCAAAGCTGCCGGTGTTGATGGCAGTATCGTTTCCCGAGAGCCAATCGATGTCCCTGCGGTTTACGGCATATCCCTTGCCCAGTAAAAGATGTTGTGGTACTTGAGGCAAAAGCGCCTTCCACATGTCAAAGCGCCAGTCTGAACTGTCTTCGGCAGATCGCCGTACCGCCGGGTCGATGTTTAATGGAAGAAACGCCAGAGCCCGTTGGGCAGTATGGGGCAAATGCGGGGCCAGTGGAACCAATGCTACCCCTCCAAGAACACCGGTAATTACAAAAATGAACAACAGCTTGGTCCGGTGCAAGCCTTCGACAAAAAACTGTGCAAAAAGCACCAGGGCAATTACCATGATGCTGCTTCGGAAACCGCCGAGCATTCCATAACCAAAGGCAACGATCAGTATCAACCAACGCCAGGGTTTGCCAGAAAGGAAAATCCCGCGAACGCCATACCGGGCTTGCATATATATGAACACGATGGCCGCGGCCGCGCTTCCTCCACCGAATCGCAAGTCTTGTTCAAACGAGCCGACCGAAATCATGCTTCCATAGTTGGGGAAAAATAAATAGATATAGTGCAATGGTTCAGGCAACACAGACCATAAATCGCCGATAATGGCGAACAAGCCGGGCAGGAAAAACAACCCAACATATAAATTTGCGCGCTCAGGTGGAATCGGGCGCGAGGACAGGGCAAAATAGCCCAGGAGTGACCCCAGCAAAGTGGCATAACGTCTTCCGCCTGAAAGGTCGCTGCCAAAGGCATGCACCCCCAACCCTGTCAGCTTGCCCGTGACCAGCACCACACCAATCAGGAATATCAACGACCACGTCACTTGTGATACTCCTATGAGTTGTTTGACGCCGCCCATTGCCCGTTGCAGCAGTGTAATAATCAGGCTGGTTATCGTCATCGTTATCCATAATTCGGGCCGGCCCGGCAGGAAAAAAATATACATGCCCGAGTTCCAGCTAAAAATCAGCAACGGATGGTGCCAGCGGAGCAACAGCGGGAAAACAAGAATCGCCGCCAGAATACCCGCAGTGGTGAAGGTGGAAGTATCCAACGGATTGGTCAGCACATAGCCGATGAACACCGCCAGCGGCACAATCACCGCATAGATGATGAGCGTTCTGAGAATGGCCGGGGCGTTATTCATTTACATCAAACCTGACCGCAGATTCACCATGCGGCAGATTTTATTCTACTCCAAGTGCCAAACCATTCGCAATGACTGTTTCCAGTCTGGAAGCAACATGATTGGCTATTGGGACATCGCGCCTCAGGTTCTTGCGTTAGCGGGTCCAGATTACAAACGACCGCAGATGTTCTGTGGGTTTATACCCGTTCTGCTTGATAAAATTTTGGATGGTCCCAAGGGGATCATAAACATCGGGTTTGGAGTTGGAGAAAATGATGACGTCTGGTGCAGGCATGCCTTCAATTGCAGTTGAACCAGGACAAAGAAACTTCTTCGCCTCCGGACGGGAAGCTGCAAAATCGAGATGATAATATTGGACGATGCCAGTGCCGGCCACCCACCAAACGGTTTTATTTTCATCCAAGGCGTCACGTGCAAATTGTGCTGCTGATCGGTTGTCCTCTTTCCGGTATTGCGCGGCAAAACGTAAATTCAACACAGAGAAAAGGAGCAGGCCAACCAGCACCCCCCCAAGGAGTTTGACGGAAAAACTTCGGGCTTCGAACACGCTGGCGAGGCCCATGCCCAGCAGCGCGACATAGAAGGGAAATATTGGGGCGAAATGACGCGCCCAAAAGGCCTTTTGAATGCATATACCGCCGATGATAAACATGAACGAGGTGATGCATAAAACGGTGACAATCCCGGCATACATGCCGGCTTGAGCCTTTGCCGGCCGTTTGTGCAATCGCAAGGCAAGGATCAGCAGCAGAATCAGGAAACACACCATCGGAAGAATGAACTGAGCGCCGTGCTGAATGACTGCGGCGAGAAGATGCGGGGTTTTCGCGATTTCCCTGATTTTTTCGGCGGGCAGGCCCAAACCGGCCATCCCGGTCAATTCGTAAATCACATAGCCAAAAAACTTCAAATCAACATGCCAGATTTGAGCACCTATATTGCCTCGGGCCAAAGCAAAAAAGTAATAGAAGAGGGCCATGGGAATGTTGACAACTGCTCCGCCCAGCAAAATCAGCACGGCCCTCCGGGTGATTTTCCACCGATACCAACCCGCCATCACCCCGCCGGCAATCAAACAAGCAACAATTGACAGCGGTGCAAGCATGGTCGCAAAGAACAGAATAGTGGCTGTGCCTGAAAAGAGCCAGGCCCAGGATTCTCCGGCTCCCTTCAGCGTAAAAAATTCCACAAAACTCGCGAAGAGCCATGCACCGCAGGCGATTTGGAGGGAGTAGGGCCGCGCTTCATTGGAATAAAACCAAAAATAGGGTTGAATTGCCAAAAGCAGCGGCAGCCATGGAAGCTGAAGTCGTTTACCGGCGCGATACATCCCCCAAATGGCAATTCCACCCCAGAGGACATTGATGGCGCGCAACTGCCATTCCTGTGTTCCCAGCACCTTCGCGGCTGCCCAAGCAAAAAACATCGCGAGCGGCATTTGAGAATCATTTGCCTGGGTGAGGTAATGCCACCAGGCATGAAAATCCGGTTGCAACACATACCTGGCGGTGAAGCCCTCATCGTACCATAGACTATCGTTGCTGATCATGAGCGGCAGCAACAGCGCGCTCAAAATCAGCCAGAACACCGGGTTGAATTTGGCTTCTTGGGTCTGGTGGTTCATGTTGCAGGCGTTCCGGCTGATTTTTTTCAGCCATGCATTGTCATACGGCAGGTCGTCATTTTATCCCGAATGCCGGACATTTCGCAATGACTGTTTCCGCCAGTAGGAGTCGAGGTCACGAGAGTGGAGGGGTGCTTCGCCATTCGTTTTTTGAGCCTGACCCACGCCTCGTTACCTCGGCGCCTACTGTCCCCGGTAGGAGCCAAGGTCGCGAGAGTGGGGATTCGGATTTTCTCGGACAAGAGGCAGGTGGAGAGAGCTCCGACACGTCGCGAGCGGGCGGAGAAAACGTTTTTAGAGGAATTTGCGCTTGATTAGCGTCAAACCGCCATTGTGAAAGAGAACCAGCGTTAAACGGTTTTTGGTTTCGCAACCTGGCCCCGGCTGTTAAGCTGCGCGGATTGTTTTTGTTGTAAACTGTCATGTCGAAAACCCCATTAACGGTTGCGTGGATTTCGGATTTTCCGGTGGAATGGCTGCCGGGTTTACCGGAACCCCTGCGCGCCTTGCCGCGGCTGCATCCCACCACCTGGCAGCGAACCTTGCTTTCTGAGTTTGAGAAGAATTCCTCCTTGCGGTTGCATGTCATTCTGCTGCGAAAAGGTATTGTACAGGATTACTCTTTTGAGCGGCAAGGCGTCACGTTTTATGTACTCAAGTCCCTGCCTTTCATGCGGCTGGGTTCTTTGTTCTGGCAGGACACCTTTTTGATCAAGCGTCTGCTTAAACGCATCAAGCCGGATCTGGTGCATGCCTGGGGCAGCGAGAAAGGTGCGGCGCTGATTGCCAGTCGCATGGCCTATCCGTATGTGGCAACCGTCCAAGGGTTGTTAAGCTGGTACAAGGAAATTGTGCCGCTGGTGCCCTTGGAACGATTTTCGGCTTTATTGGAACGTTGGAGTTTTCCGCGCGCGCCGGTAATCACCACGGAATCATCTTTTGCAGTGCAGTATCTCCAGCAGCATTATCCGCATTTGCGTGTACTTCAGGCCGAGCACGCGTCGAACTGGACCTTTCATCAGGTGCAACGCCGGCCCACGACCAGTCCAATCCAGTTTATTTTTGTGGGCACGCTGGGATTTCGGAAGGGAACGGACCTTTTGTTCCAGGCACTGGATCAACTGCTCCCGGAACTTTCTTTCAGGCTCACGGTTATCTCCGGCCCGGACCCAGGGCATATGGCGTCTCTGCGCTCCACCGTGTCTCCTGAACTCTGGCAGCGTGTGGAATTCAAACACGACCTGCATCCTGCCGAACTCGCCAAGGAATTGGAAACACCTACGATGATGCTCCTGCCCACTCGCGCGGATGTCAGCCCGAATGCGGTCAAGGAAGCGCTGGTGGCCGGCCTGCCTGTGGTGGCCAGCCAGGTGGGTGGCATTCCCGATTATCTTGTATCCGGCCGGAACGGATTTTTATTTCCCGTGGGCGATCTTCATGGATTCATTCGCGCAATCAAAGACGCGTGCGGCCATCCATTGTTTGGCAAAGGGCTCGTTGAGCTGGAAACGCTTGCGAAGACGCGTGATTATCTGTCACCGGAACGGATGGCGCGGAACTTCCTGGATGCCTACGAGGTTGCGCTGATCAAGACGTGAATATGCCTTTAAATAAACGATAGGGGCAGCGCACCGTCCCTACCAACAGCGGACGCCGCTCCAGTCACGCCTTTACTTTCCATGCCAAATCCCCCAGTTTTGGCCCCGTGATGAACCTGTTCCGCCGCCTGAGGCTCTGGCTGGCCAGAGTGATTTTGCGCGGGCGGCTGCTGGATTGGTGGGCGACGCGGCGGGGCCGGCAATGGGACGCGGCTTACTGCGTGGAACTGGCAAAAACGCTGAGCGCACCCATCGCACCGGTCGTTATCCCGACATTCGCCGCGTCAAACCCGCTGCGTCAAATACTCTTTATCGCCGACTGCATGTGGGAACAACGCGACCTCGTGCCGGAACTGGCCCGCATCGCCGATACTCGCCTGCTCGATTTGCACCCAGCTTTGAAAAGCAGGGCCGCCGGCACCGACGGCCGCCGGGTGGTGGTCGAAACCATCCGGCAGTTTGTGGAGGCCAATCGCGCGTTCTCGCCCGATATCATTTTGTTTTATCTCCGCTCGGAGCTGCTTTCCGATGAAGCGTTTGAGCTGTTGCGTCAGCTGTGGAAGTGCCCTTTGTTCGGTCTGAATCTGGATGACCGAATCGAGTTTTTCCCCTATGGCGTCCTTTTCGCCGCCAATGAGAATTACCAGCATTGGGCAAAAAAATTCGATTTGAACATCACGAATTGCCTCCCGGCCGCCGACTGGTACCGGCAGCGCGGATTACCCTGCATCTATTCGCCCCAAGGTGTGCATCTTACGCCGGAACTGACCCTGCCCGTTTCGGCAGATTTCAAATACCGATTCAGTTTTGTCGGTTCGATGAAAATGGAGCGGAAATTTATTGTCAACCAGCTGCTGGCCTTGGGACTTCCCATCCAAACGTTCGGCAGCGGCTGGCCGGGCGGTCAGTGGGCGGACAATCCCAATGAAGTTTATCGCAGCAGTCAGATCAATCTGGGCATCGGTTTGGCCACGCCGTCTCTCGTCCTGACAACGGTGAAAAACCGCGACTTCGAATGTCCCGGGGCCGGAGGCTGTTATCTGACCACTTATAGCTGGGAACTGCCCCAGATCTTTGAACTGGGCAAGGAAATCTTGTGCTACCGCTCCTTTGAGGAGCTGGTGGAGATGTATTCCTGGTATCACAACCGCCCGGAAGAATGCCTGAAAATTGCCCAGGCAGCCTGGCGCCGCTGTACAAACGAACACACGTGGGAAAAACGGTTCCGCAAGATTTTCCAGCAAACCGGCCTGAAGTGTCCTCCGGCCAGCCCGCTGTTCGAACCGCGATGAACCATCTCGACTATTACAAATTCCAAGCCCGGGCGCGCGGCATGCACTCGCTCGACGATGTTCGTCGCAACGCCGGCGAAAAGTCATATCTCTACGACCGCATCGTACGTCCCTGGCTGCCCCAGGATACCTCGCTGCCTGTCGCGGAAGTTGCCTGCGGCCACGGCAGTTTTCTCCACTGGCTCAAGGGTTGTGGCTATACCAACGTCACGGGCATTGATTCCAGTCCGGAACAGATTGAGCTCGCCCGTCAGGTGGGGGTGCATGTGGAGCAAGACGATGTAAACCAATGGCTGGCGCGCCAGCCCAAAAACCATTTTGCCGCCATCATGGCCATTGATCTCATCGAGCATCTGCCCAAGGACGATTTCATGGAACTTCTGCATGCCTCGCATGCGGTGCTGGCGCCTGGTGGCAGCCTGATTCTGCGTCTGCCCAACGGTGATTCGCCATTGGTGGGCATGAATTTATTCAATGACATCACGCACGTGTGGACTTACACGCCCAACGCACTGCACTCGTTGTCCCAAATGCATGGGTTCTCCGGGGCGCAGTTTGCGGACGAGGGCCTGGATGCCGTTCGTGACCATCGCTGGCTGAAAGTGCCGCTGGCGAAAATGGCCCGGTTTCTGTTGCGGGCAACCGTTCGCACTGTCACCCGGGAAAATGTCCAATTCTGGAGCCCGCACCTGTGGGCGCGATTGGGGAAATAAGCTCTTCAATCGTTTCGAGACGCGAACAGCCAGCCAAGCAAATTCCTGCAGGCCCAGCCTTCACCGAAAGTTTTTAGCCGTGTACGGTGACGTGGACCGGCGTTTGCGGGCGATCAAGCCAAAGTAAGGCGCAAAGGCCGGATTGTTCAATGGTAATTTTTGAATCCATGAAACGGACCGGCACACGGTTTTCACGACTATTTTTTGCAGAAGATTCCGACGCTGAGCACCGTACCAAAAATCGAACGATCCCAGGCAGCCCGATTCAATCACCTCAAGATTTTGCGCGTGTGCGACTTGCGCCCACTTGTCCGGAAACATCGCCGCCAAATTGTGCCGGTAAAAATTCTCCTGATCACACCAGCGGTGCAGAAGTCGTTGCACGCTCCCACGGAAGTTGGGCGTGCTGACTATCAGCATGCCGCCTTCGGACACCAATTCGGCGTGCCGCCGCAACAACCCTGGCCAATCTTCAAAATGTTCGATGAGACCGAACGAACAAACGATATCGTAACTTCGGTCAAAAACATGGGTGAAGACGTCGTCACGGATAAATTCCCCCACGCGATACCCTTGGCGCCTTAGCCACGGTTTGAGGTCCTGTTCGACCCGCGGCGTCAGGTCTATGCCGTTGACCTCATAACCCAGCTCCCCCAAAACCGCCAGATAGCGACCGGGAAAGCAACCCAGCTCCAGGCACGAACCTTGGCCGGGGGGAATGTTTTTTTGCAGCCAGCGACGGATTAAATCCTCCGGCGGAGCCACAGATAGTTCAGCCTGAACGTAACCGTCGTCCCAAAGCTGCTGTTCACAAAAATTTTGCGGTCTTTCTTTCATGAGCCTGTATTGTCATCAGTCGTAATTTGAAAGACAGTCAGATCACAAATCAGGATGCCGCGACCTGTCTTTCGGCGCAAACTTTTGTGATAAGCCGCTCGTATGCCGCCACAACCTGCTCCCAGTCGTACGTCTTTTGATTGGCTGCCCAGCCGTCGGCGGCCAGTTGCTGCTGCAGAGCGGCTGAACCGGCCAACTCCTGTAATCGGGTCACCATTTCATTTTCGGTTTGAACCACAACACCGCCAGGCAATTCCGAAACACATCCCACATCCGTGGAAAGCCATGGCGTATGGCTGGCCATGGCCTCCAGCAGCACAATCGGTTGCGACTCGGCTCGGGATGGCAGAATAAACAAGTCCGCCGTCCGGTAGGCGGCACAAATTTGTTTGCGATTTAATTTCTCCAGCCACACGACGCATCCGGCGGGAAATTCCTTTTGTAGCTCATCATCCCGCAGGCGCACCTGTTCGGTGTAATCGTTGAACTCATTGCCAATCAGCACCAGAGTGGCATCCCCAAGCTTCGCCCGGCGGAAGGCGCCCACCGCCAGAAGCTGGTTCTTGCCATCACAATATTTGGCTACGCACAAGATCATCAGTCCGGGACCGATGCCAAAATCCTTTCGGAAATCCGGGAGCGTATCGTCATTGAATTCACGCGCAAACGCGCCATTGGGGATGATGGAAACCTTGTTGAAGCCTGTCCAGCGTGCAATCCTGTGATCAAAAAAACGGCCCCAATCGCAGCGTTGACTCAAAAACACAACCTGATGGAATTTGCGCATCAGAAACGGCGTTTGCAACACCAATGGCCAACCGCCCATCCAATACCCCAGCCCCCACGGAAATTTGTGATGCCTTTTCCAAATGTGGGCGGCAAAGCCGTGACTCACAAGCACCTTCTTTGCCTTGATCTGACCCAAACACGGGAAGGCCAGATGAGTTGGCCACATGTCCCAAGTTTGAAAAATCGCCAGATCACCGGAAAAATTTCTCAAGAATTTCCGATACGCGCCGGTCTCACCCTGAATGCCAATGCGCCAATTGCTGAAGCCGGTGATTTTAAACTGTTCCACGCGGGGGTTGGCATCCGGTGCGTTGGGCTTTCGCTGCGGATGGAATTCCGTGGCCACGGTCACTGCGTGCCCCCGGCGGGCCAGGCCTTGCGCCAGAACCGCTGAAGCCTCTGCAACGCCATCGGCGTTCGGCGGATAGGTGAAAGTGGCGATCAAAATCTTCATCGAAATCGTTGTTAAAATAAAGAGTGTGGAGTCAAAAGGCATCCTTTTCTTTGGAAAATCAATTTTAAATTCGAACACACGGCTGGTGCTGTACGATGAAGCGACGTGACACACATAGAGTTGGCATGTATTGCCCGCTTACGGGTCTGGATTTGATTCTTGCCTGAATCAGGATGATAAATAAGCTTTGCAGTCGCGTGGAACAAAACAGTCTTAAAACCCTCAAAACCCACCTATTACAGGGCAATCCGGAGTTTTGGGAACTCCTGAAAACCCTCACTTTGACGGCGGGGGATTTTGAAGAACTGTTTCTGCTCACCTCGTTGAGTAAGAAGGCGCATGCCCGTGGCCTCACGCGGCCGGGCCCGGTACCGGACAAGGTACGGCTGGCATTGCTCGGCGGCTATAGTCTTTATCCATTCCATGAATTGCTGGAACATCTTTGCGAAGTGGAGGGATTTCCCTGTGAATTTTGGCTGGGTGATTACGACAATTATATTTCAGAAATCATGGACGACGCCAGCCGGCTATATCCCTTTGCGCCGCAAATTGTCCTGTTGATGCCATCGGAGCAGCGTTGCCGATATAATGGCAGTTTAACTGACTCCCGCCAGGTACAGCAGACTGAGGCGGGCAAAGTAGTGAATTCGTTGTTGGAAATAGTGCGGCGAGTCCATGATAAATCCCATGCCGAGGTGATGATTGCCAATTTCATGCTGCCGGCGCGCCATGGCCTCGGTGCCTATCGGTCGCGAACGCTGGGTTCCGATTGGACTTTCCGGAAATGGGTGAACCTGGAACTGGGCCTGAACGCTCCGCCTTACCTGCACATCTGCGACCTGGAATTTATTGCGTATCGGCACGGGGGCGTTCGAGCCCGCGATGAGCGCGCCTGGTTCGAAAGCAAACAACCGTGTTCATCCTCGCTGCTGGTCGAATTCGCGCGCGAGGCGGCCCGCTTGATTGGATCACTCCGCCGACCGCCCAAGAAGGTATTGGTTCTGGATCTGGACAATACGCTGTGGGGCGGTGTGGTGGCGGATGACGGGCTGGAGGGCATCGAGCTCGGCGACACCTCGCCGCGCGGCGAAGCGTTCAAAGCTTTTCAAAAAGATATCGTTTCGCTCAAACAGCGCGGGGTGCTGCTGGCGGTGTGCAGCAAGAACGATCGAGCGAAGGCGGTGGAGGTTTTTGAGAAACATCCTGAGATGATATTGCGGATGGAGGATTTTGTTTCCTTCAAGGCCAACTGGGAACCGAAGTCTGATAACATCCGCCAGATGGCTTCTGAATTAAACCTGGGCCTGGACAGCTTCGTGTTCGTGGATGACAACCCGGCGGAAATTGAGATTGTCCGGCAGTTTGCCCCGGAGGTCGCCACCCTCCTGCTGGGGCCGGATGCCTCCGGCCATGTGGCCCAACTTCAGGATTGCCGGTTATTTGAACCACGGAACATCACCGCCGAAGATGCCGAACGCACCAACCAATACCGTTCCGAAGTCCAGCGCCAGGTGCTTCAGTCCTCGGTCACGGACATGGATTCATATCTGGAATCGCTCGCGATGGAGGCCATCCTCAGCGAATTCACCCCGGTAGATGTTCCCCGGCTGGCCCAACTGATCAACAAGAGCAATCAGTTCAATCTGACCACGCGTCGCCGCACCGAGGCCGACCTCCATGCGCTAATGAACGATCCGGACTATTTGGGATTTTCCGTCCGTTTGAAGGATCGTTTCGGCGACCACGGATTGATCTCCATTGTCATTGGGCATAAGCAGGAGGGCAGCCTAGAGATTGATACCTGGCTGATGAGTTGCCGGGTGTTGAAACGTCAGGTGGAGGAGGAAACCCTAAACGAACTCGCCCGCCTAGCGGTGGGCCGGGGTTGCGTCCGGCTCAAAGGAGTCTATCTGCCGACGGCGAAGAACGAAATGGTGCGTGACTTCTACATCCGCATGGGATTCACTCTCACCGCTGACAGCGATAAATGCCGTGAATATGAACTGATGATGGAAAAGTTTCAGCCGGCTCCAACCAGGATTAAAATCATCCGCCGGGCTTATGAATCAAGCTGATGTCATCGCAAAATTGCAGGGTGTTTTTGACACCGTATTCCTGGAACCTGTGGCTTTGACCCCGGCCACCAGCGCCAAGGACGTGCCCGAGTGGGATTCGCTCATGCACATTTCCTTGATGGTGACAGTTGAAAAGGTGTTTTCCGTCCGCTTTCGCGTTGGCGAGGTGGAGGCCACGCGCAACGTGGGTGAGTTTGCCGATTTGATTCTCAAAAGAATGCAGGAGCCCTGATGCATTCGGCATTTTCCTCTACCCGACAGGCGGCGGCATTTGCATTGCTATTGTTGATTGTCTTGCTGCTGCCGGTGCTGCTCGAAAAATCCTGCCTTCCTCCTCGTGAACAACTTTATTCTTCCGCGCCCTGGAATACCGGGGCTTTTCCTTACATGCACGATCAAATCTTCGATGATAAAGAGGATGTTGACATTGCCTTCATGGGTTCATCCAGAATTTGGGTGGGAATTGATACGCCTCAGGTTCAAGAAAAATTGAGTGAACAGCTGGGACATAAAGCTGTTGTCAGGTCCTTCTGTTGGACTTCACCCGGTTTCGACCCGTTTTATTTCATCCTGCAAGACCTGCTGCAGCACCGAAAGGTTCACATCATCGTATTTTGCGATTTGAGCGCGGGCGCATCTACGACTGCTCACTTCTGGGCGCAAAACTGGTTCCGGGTTCCTGACAATGCTGCAGAGATTGCCGGGTTGAAGTTGAAGGCGAAGGCTTCGTTTTATTCCGGCGCGGTCCTTGGAATGCCGCGCAATCTCTTGAGTTTGCTGCGCAACAATCTGCCGGCGATCCCCTCGAACGAAATCCCGTGGCCGGGAATTTCCCCCTTGACCAATCCCGCCCTTCGGCTGGGCTCGATGGTTTTGCGCGAGAGATCGGGCCAGACCTTTAGCCGTTATGTACCACAGACCAGCACCCGTCCCTCGGATGTTTGTGTCTATTCAGAGGCCACCAAGCAGGACTTCCATTTTTCCGGAGACCCGATTCCGCCCATGCAGGCTTTGTTCGCCCGTAAAATTGCGGCCTTGGCACAGCAGTATCACGTCAAACTGGTTTACCTGCATCTGCCGTTGTCTACTGAAATGAAATCCTCCGTGATCGAAGAACCGGTCTTCTGGCCGGATTACTTCCATGGGGATGTGACCATGGTGGGGATTCCTCCGACCAGGCTGTTTGAGGGAATGTCTGAAGAAGACATCCTCAAGTTGTTTCATAACTTTGAACACCTCAACCAGAATGGGCAGGACTATTTCACGCGAATCATTACCCCGGCCCTCGTGCAGATTTATGAAGATCAAACCAAACCTTGAAACCTGCATTTATCTGGCGGTGATTATTGTGTGCCTTGTTACGATTCTGCTCGCTGCCGTTTCACCGGGCCAGTTCAAGGGCATGAATATTGTTTACCAGGGATTTTAAAGATGCACGAATCGTTCATCAAGTTGGCTGGAATTCTGGGCTATATTCTGGTCGCGCATCTGGTAATCAAGAGGTTACGCGGTCTTTGGCGGGAGGCGGCGTTCACTGTATTAAACATCGCGGCCTTATATTTGTCTTTCTTTTGCGGCAAAGACAGTCGCTACATTCCGACCTTCCTGGCTTATCTTGCGTTGATCACTTTCCAATATCTGATGGTCAGGTTGTTTGCCCAAAAAAGCGGTTGGCAACCGTGGGTGGCTTTTTTTACACCGATTCTGGCCCTGATCCTGATTCGCTATGTTCCTCTGTCATTGTCCACGAACGGCCATTTACCCTACGGACCTTTTTTTATTGGCATCTCATATCTGGCCTTTCGCTGCAGTCATCTGGTGCTGGAAATCCGCAACGGTTTGGTA
>Ga0265338_10006852_pt1 | contig 14351 bp, 8 predicted proteins | sample 42126metaG_FD_193579 | JGI IMG/M metagenome (GOLD analysis project Ga0265338, IMG submission 193579) | Rhizosphere microbial communities from Carex aquatilis grown in University of Washington, Seatle, WA, United States - 4-21-26 metaG | ecosystem: Host-associated > Plants > Roots > Rhizosphere >... | reverse complement strand
GGCCCGCCCCGGGCTCGATGCGGAGGGCGCTGAGGTCGAGGTGGTTGCGGTAGGCGTACTCGGCCAGGCCGGACTGGTAGAACTCGCGCAGGAAGTCGCGCTCGCGCCCGGTCAGCGCCGTGTCACCGAGGTCGATGACGGGCGGGGCGGCGGTCTTGTAGTAGGAGACGCCGGCCAGCAGGTAGACGATGCGGGCGGCGGCCCGGGCGGCATCGGTGTGCCAGCCGGGGCCGGGGGGCAGTGTCACCCGCTCCGCGAACTGCGTACCGTCCAGCGAGTAACGGCAGGTCAGCTGGCCCAGCTCGGCGTCGATGGCGAAGCCCTCGTACCGGAAGACCTGGCCGCGGGCCGGCCCGGTTCCCTCGAACACACCTGGCGAGTTCATCGGGTGCGAGTCTACCGAGGTCACTGGCCCGGCTGGGGCTAGCCGCCCGCTGCCGTCGCGAACTCGTCGGCGTCGCGCAGCACCCGCAGGATGTTGCCGCCCGCCAGCGCCCGCAGCTCCGGCTCGGACCAGCGGCGGCGGCGCAGCTCGTGGAACAGGGCCGGGTAGCGGCTGACGTCGGCCAGGCCCTGCGGGAGGACCGGGGTACCGTCGAAGTCGCCGCCGATGCCGACGTGGTCGATGCCCGCCACCGCGCGGACATGCTCGACGTGGTCGGCGACCTGGGCCAGGGTCGCCGCCGGGAGCGGGTTGCCCTGCTCCCACTCCGGCAGCAGGCCGAACACGTGGTCGAGGTCATCCGGGTCGAAGCCGCGCCCGGCCGCGAACTCCTTCAGCGCCGCGAACCAGTCGGTGCAGTCCTGGGAGACGAAGAACGGGACGAAGGTGACCATGCACACCCCGCCGTTGCCCGCCAGGCGGCCGAGCACGTCGTCGGGCACGTTGCGCGGGTTGTCGGTGAGCGCCCGGGCGCTCGAGTGCGAGAAGATCACCGGGGCCCGGGCCTCGTCGAGCGCGTGGTTCATGGTGCTGACGGCCACGTGCGACAGGTCGACCAGCATGCCGATGCGCTGCATCTCGGCCACCACCGCGCGGCCGAAGCCGGACAGGCCGCCGCAGTCCGGCTTGTCGGTGGCCGAGTCGGCCCAGCCCACGTTGTCATTGTGGGTCAGCGTCAGGTAGCGGACACCGAGCCCGCGCAACCCGCGCAGCACGCCCAGCGAGTTGTTGATGCAGTGCCCGCCCTCGGCGCCGAGCAGCGACGCGAGCTTGCCGGCCGCGAGGGCCGCGTCCACCTCGTCGGCGCTGGTGGCGAGCTGGAACCGGTCCGGGTAGCGGGCGATCATCCGGTGCACCAGGTCGACCTGCTCGAACACCGCGGTGACGGCGCTGTCGCCAGCCAGTGAGGCCGGCACGTAGACCGACCAGAACTGCCCGCTGACCTCGCCTTCGACCAGGCGCGGGATGTCGGTGTGGGTGTCTGGCACCCGGCCCGCCAGCCCGGCCCGGTCGACGTCGGAGCCGTACTTCTCCCGCAGTTCCCACGGCAGGTCGTTGTGTCCGTCGATGAGCGGCAATCGGCTAGGCATCGACCCAGGTTAATTGACCACGATTACTTCCGCTTGCGCGGGCCGATGGTGGACAGCCTGATCCGCGCGATCACCATCCAGATGGCGCCGATGAGGAGCATCGCCCCGATGCCGATCAGCCAGTGCTTGGCGTCGTGGGTCCACAGCGCGTCCGGTTTCTGGCCGTTGGGTCCCTGGCTCACGGTGGACTGGATCGCGTTCAGGTTGATGGTGGAGGCTACCGCGCCCAGGCCCCAGCGCGCGGGGGCAATCATCGCTATGTCACCGAGGGTGCCCGCCAGCGGGAACAGGCCGCCCGACAGCGCGACCTGGATCATGGTGACGCCGACCAGGATCGGCATCGTCTGGTCGCCCTTGGTGACCAGGGTGGAGATGGCCAGGCCGATGAGCATCGACACCACCGCCAGCACCGCCAGCGAGACGAAGATCTCGATCAGCGCCGTGCCCGGTATCACCACGCCCTGCGCCGGGGCCTTCACCCCGGCCAGGCCGACCAGGGTGATCAGCGCCGACTGCATCACCGCGATCAGGCTGAGCACGATGATCTTGGAGAACAGGTAGGCCGTGGCCGACAGGCCCGCCATCCGTTCTCGCTCGTAGATATCTCGTTCCTTGATGAACTCGCGGATCGACAGCGCCGTGCCGGACAGCACCGAGGACATCACCAGGATCATCAGCATCTGGATGGCGGCGACGTTCAGGCCGGGCACCGGGGTCGACTGGATCAGGCCGAAGTGGTTCGGGGTGGCCCGGACCAGGGCGCCAAGCAGGATCGGCATCAAGATGGTGGTGGCGATGAAGACCCGGTCGGCCTGCATGACCCGGCGGTACCGGCGGGCCATGGTGAAGACCTGGTTGAAGCTGCTGCGCTGCTTGGGGCGGGCGGCCTCCTCGCCCTCCGGTCGCCCGGCGTCGAGCCGTTGCTGGCGCACCGAGATCGGGGTCGCCACGTACTTCACGAACTCGGGCGACTTGCGGAACTCGACCGCGAAGTCACGCTCGGGCTCGTCGGCGAACCGCTGGAACACGTCGGCCCAGTCGCTCGCGCCGAAGTACTTCAGCCCGTCGCCGGGCGGACCGAAGTAGGCCATCTTGCCGCCCGGCTGCAGCACGATGAGCCGGTCGCACTGGTCGATCAGCTTCGACTCGACGTCGTGGGTGATGACGATGACCGACTGGCCCTTTTCGGCCGTCTTGTCGGCCATCTTGCGCATCTGGGAGAACATGTCCCGCTTGAGGTGCGGGTCGAGCGGCGAGGTGGGCTCGTCAAGGAACAGCAGGGTCGGCCGGGTGAGCAGCTCCATGCCGATGTTGACGCGCTTCTTCTGCCCGCCGGACAGCCGGTCGATGCGGGTCTCCGCGTGCTTGGTCATCGACAGCTCGTCGAGCACCTCGCCCACCCGCTGGCTGCGCTCGGCCACGCCGGTGTCCGACGGGAAGCGCAGCTCGGCCTGGTAACCGAGCGCGGTCTTGGCGGTGAGCTGGTCGTGGGTGACCGACTCCTGCGGCACCAGGCCGATGCGCTGGCGCAGCTCGTCGTAGTTCTCGTAGAGGTCACGGAAGTCGTAGAAGACGCTGCCGGTATTGGCCGGGCGCTTCCCGGTCAGCGCGTTGAGCAGGGTGGACTTGCCCGCGCCGGCCGGGCCGATGACCGCCATCATCGACCGTGACTCAAGCGGGAAGGTGATCCCCTCGAGCAGCACCTTCGCCTTGCCGCCGTCGCCCACCACGACCCGCAGGTCGTGCGCCTCGAAGGTAGCGCGGCCGTCGTCGATGTACTCGATCAGCTCGCCACCGGTCAGCCGGAAGGTGGCGTGACCGATCGCGATGATGTCGTTCTCGTTGAGCTCGGCCTGGTTGATCTTGGTGCCGTTGACGAACGTGCCGTTGTGGCTGCCCAGGTCGATGATCTGGTAGCGGCCGGTCGGCGTCACCCGCAGCTCGGCGTGCTGCTTGGACACGCCGAGGTCGGAGACAACGATGTCGTTGTCCGGGCGGCGCCCGATCTTCATGACCTTGGACTGGATGCGCACCTTGGAGGTGGGCTCGCGGAGCACGCCCGGCAGGAAGGTGGTGTCGCCCGACGCGGACTCGCCGCCGCCCGGCGGCCCGAAGCCGCCCGGCTGGCCGTAACCGCCGCCCGGCTGCCCGTAACCGCCGGGCTGGCCGTAACCGCCCGGCTGGGCGGCTCCCTGCTGGCCGGCCCCCTGCTGGGCAGCCCCGCCGGGGCGCCCGAAGTCGGGGAAGGGCTCGGGCTGCTGCAGCTCGAAGCGGAGCACCGGCCCGTCTTCCGGGTGCCCGAAGTGCACCACGTAGTTGCCGGTGATCTCGAGCCGGTTGATCCGCTCGCTGCCCACGAACGTGCCGTTGCGGCTGCCGCGGTCCTCAAGCACCCACACCGGGCCTTCCGCCCGGAGCACCGCATGCTCCCACGAGACCCGCGCGTCGATCAGCGGGATGTCCGCCGCCTCGTCCCGCCCGACGCGGTACTCCTGCCCGCTGTTCAGCCGGTGCGTGTTCCGCACCGTGCGTACCAGCAGCGGAGGTGCGGCATGCGAACTTTGCGCCACTTGATTCCCCACCGCCGAATTCCTCCCGCTCACTCCGCCTAGTCGACGGCTTCATCTTTCCGTCGCGCACCTGTTAGCGTCCAGTTATCTACAACTCCGGACGCCACCCCGTCAGCAGCGACGCCGCTTGCCCTGAGTCTAGGGCTCGCGAGTGAAATCCGGAATCTGGTGAACTATAACTACGACAAGACGTTTTCACGGAACCGTCGATATCGGTCGATACAGGAATTCGGCCGGCGAGACACGGGGGGCCTGACCATGAGCACCGACGACACCCAGCCGGCCCAGCCCCCTGCGCGCCCGCCGCGGGATCAGCAAGACCGCCAGGCACCGCCCACGGTAGCGGTGCCGGCTGCCAAGCCGGAGCCGCCGCAGGACGCCACCCGGCCGGTCCGCGCGTTCCAGCCGCCGCCACCGCCACCGCCGCCGCCTGGCGGCGGGGCGGGCACGCCCCGGACGCCAGCGGGCGGCGGGCAGCAGCCGCCGGGGCGGGCGCCCGAGCGGACCGTGCAGGACCGGATCCCGGACCGGACCATCGCCGACCCGGCGGCGCCGTCCTATCAGCCGGGCGGGCAGTCAGCCGGGCAGGGCGGCTGGCAGCAGCCGGGGCAGCAGTACGACGCGACCAGGCAGTGGACGCCCGAGCCGCAGCCGGGCCAGTGGCAGCAGGGGCAGTACGCCGGGCAGGCCCCCTACGCCGGGCAGGCACAACCGCCGGCCCAGCCGCCGGCCCAGCCGCCGGCAAGTGAGCCGCGCGGCCGCCGGGGCCGGCCGCGGCGCCGCCGGATGCGGCGCTCGGTGATCGCCGGCTTCGTCGTCCTGGTGCTGCTGATCTTGCTGGTCATCGTCGACCGGGTGGCCAACGCGGTAGCCGAGAACGAGTTCGCCAGCCAGATGGTCTCCCAGGGCCTGCCGGTCAAGCCGTCGGTCGACATCGAGGGCTTCCCCTTCCTCAACCAGCTGCTGAGCAAGGACTTCAACAAGGTCGACATCTCGGCCAGCAACGTGCCCGCCGGGCCGGTGACGATCTCCACCGTGCACGCCACCATCGACGGCTTGCACGTCAGCTCGCTCTCGTCCAACGCCACCGCCCGGGTGGACCACCTGGACGCGACCGCGTTCATCTCGTTCGGCTCGATCCTGGGCGGGGCCGGCATCGGCGACACTACCGGGGTGACCGCCACCCAGGACGGGGCGGACAAGATCAAGATCACCGCCGGCCTGGGCGGCATCGCCTCCGATACCGAGGAGCTGCAGATCACCCAGACCGGGCCGCAGACCATCAGCATCAAGCTGCTCGACAACGGCGGCGCGCTCGGCTCGCTCGGCGGGATCCTCGGCTCGGCCAGCTCGTTCTCCTTCAACCTGCCCAAGGGCGTCCCGGCCAGCCTGCGGATCACCCACCTGACCCTCGACTCGCAAGGGCTGACCGTCTCCGCCGCCGCGTCCAACGCGGTGCTGAGCCAGTAGCCTTTCCGGGGCGGGCGGCCTGCCCGCCCCGGAAAGATGCGGGGTAAGCCCCGGACCGGTGCAGGTATAAACGAGGATGAACAGCCAGCACCGAGTCTGAACCGAGGGGACCCCACGTGAGCGATTACCAGCCACGAGCAGAGGGCCGCCCGGGTCAGGGCGGCTGGCCCGCTCAGCCGCCCGCCAGCGGGCAGCCCGGCCAGGGATACGGCCAGGGCCAGTACGGCCCCGGGCAGTACGGTCCGCAACCGGGCGACCCGGGGCAGGGGGACCCGGGACAGGGCAGCTTCCGCCAGCCCGGTTACGGCCCCGACGCCGACCGCGGCTACGACGGCGGGTACCGGCAGGGCGGCTACGGGCAGCAGGCGCCCGGCCGGGCGCCGCGCAGGCGGCGGCGCAGGCACCCGCTCCGCTGGCTGCTCATCGTGCTGGTCATCCTCCTTGTCATCCTCGGCGTCGGGGACCAGCTCGCCAAGTCCTACGCCCAGAACCGGGTCGCCGAGCAGATCCAGACCTCGGCCGGGATGAGCGCCAAGCCGTCGGTCAGCATCGAGGGCTGGCCGTTCGTCACCCAGGTCCTGGGGCACGACCTGCAGGCGGTCGACATCAAGGCGGACAACGTGACCACGACCGGCGGCAAGCTGCCGGTCAGCTTCACCGCCAAGGCGACCGGCGTGCACCTCAACTCGTCGTTCAGCGGCGCGACGGTGGACCATATCACCGGGCAGGCCACGATCGGCTACCAGGCACTCGGCAGCTACCTGGGGACGACGATCGGGCTACCGGGCCTGAGCGTGATCACCTTCAGCGCCGACCCCGCGGCGGGCCCCAACGTCGTCAAGGCCGACTTCGGCGTCGGCAGCGTGGACGCCACCGTCACCAAGACGGCCGCCAACCAGCTCACGATCAAGTTCGGCAGCCTGAGCGGCATCGCCTCGCTGCTCGGGGGCGCGGGCACGATCCAGCCCCAGGTCATCGACATCCCCAAGCTTCCCGCGGGGCTGGTACTCGGCAACCCGACCGTGAACAGTACCGGCGTGGTGATCCCAGCGTCAGCAAGTAACACGACCCTGACTCAGTAACTTTCTCGTGAAAAAATAGTGCTGCGCTGATGCCTGGCGCCCCTGGAAGCGACTGCCGTAACCGGCAAGCTGTGGCATATTGGTACATACCGGCGCTAAGGGGAAGAATCGGAAGCGCTCTTGGTTCGGCCGCCGGTTGGCCCATAATGAGCGAGAGCGCGCCGTGCACAAACTTTTCAGGAGTCGCCCGTGGCATCCGGCAAGAAGGTCGGCCGAAAGGCACCGCCGGCTAGCGTGGAATCGAACACGTCGGTGCGGACCCTCATCCTGGGCATCGACCGCGGCGGCCGCATTGTCCAGCATGACCGGACCGCGCCTAAGATTCTCGCACGCTCGACGGACGATCTTCTTGGAGTTCACCTAGGCGACATCACCGCCAACCCGTCCGATAAGAGTACCGGCCTCGCCATCGCCATGCTGCTCGACGCGGTGAAGTCGGAGCGCGAGGGCAACGCGGTGCTCAACATCGCCCTTTCCGGTGGCCTGAGCGCGGACGCGGTGGTCACCGCCAAGCCGATGCAGACCGGCACCAGCGACGTCGCCGCCTTCGTGATAATGCAGATCCCGGTGCCCTCGGCCGAGCGGTTCATCGACCCCGCCACCATGCGCGACATCCTGCTGCGGGACACCGGCAGCCCGGTCGAGGAGGACACCCTCGACTTCAGCGACCTCGCCAAGAAGATGACCGCGCAACTGGTCCCGGCGTTCTGCACCGCCGCCGAGGTACTGGTGCTGGAAACGCTCATCGGCGAGAACGAGGTGCCGTCGCACAGTCCCGACGCCAACGTGCCGCTGCGCCGCCTGCACCTGCGGCACGACGAGGAGAACCCGGCCTGGAACTCCGCGTTCCCGGTCGGCGAGGTGCTGCGCTTCCCGCCCGCCTCCCCCTACACCCGCTGCCTGGAGACCGGGCAGCCGGTCCTCGAGCACTTCCTGACCGCTGACTCGGCCAGGAAGCTGGCCAAGTCCTGGCGCCGCAATCCGGTCAGCGGACTGCTCACCGACACCTCGATGCTGGTCCTGCCGGCCATCTACCGGGGCAAGGTGCTCGGCCTCTTCTGCTGCTTCCGGGAGTCGGGCACCCGCCGGTTCGACCGCTATGACATGGAGATCGGCATGGAGTTCGCCGCCCGGTCGGCGGTGTTCTTCAACCATGCCACCCGGTACAACCGGGAGCACGCGACCGCGCTCACCCTGCAGCGGGCGATGCTGCCGACCGGGCTCACCTATCCCTCCTCGGTCGAGGTCAAGCACCGCTACCTGCCGGGCAGCGAGCTGGTCGAGGTGGGCGGCGACTGGTACGAGTCGATCCGGCTGCCCGGCGCGCGGGTCGCCCTGGTGGTGGGCGACGTGGCCGGGCACGGGGTGCGGGCCGCGGTCACCATGGGGCGGCTGCGCACCGCCATCCAGACCCTGGCCATGCTCGAGCTGCCGCCCGCGGAGTCGCTGCAGCAGCTCGACGAGCTCTTGGGGACCCTGGGCGAGCGCGCGCCGCACTTCGCCACCTGCGCCTACGCGGTCTATGACGGCGTCACCGGGGAGATCGAGCTCGCGGTGGCGGGCCACCTGCCGCCGCTGCTGGTCCACCCGGACGGGCGCAACGAGTACCTCGAGGTCAACCCGTCGCCGCCGCTCGGCGTGGGCGAGGGCGGGATCGAGACCAAGGTCATCGGGGTCGAGGACGGGTCGCTGTTCGTGCTCTACACCGACGGCCTGGTCGAGTCGCGCGACCGGGACATCTCCGACGGCCTCAGCCGGCTGCAGGCCGCGTTCGGTGAGGGCGCGCCCGAGCGGGACCTGGAAGACCTGTGCAAGCTGTCGCTCGACGGGGTCTACGCGGACGCCAAGCGCGACGACATCGCGGTGCTCATCGCCAAGCTGCGGCGCATCCCCGAGGACCACCGGATCTTCCTGCAGCTCGCCCCCAAGCTTGAGGCGGTGCGGGAAGCCCGCGCGTTCATCCGCGACCCGCTCAAGCGCTGGGGCCTTGAGGACCTGATCGACGCCAGCGAGCTGCTGGTCTCCGAGCTGGTCACCAACGCGATCAGGTACGCCAGCAGCGGCGAGATCATGCTCCGGCTCGTCCTCGAGCCGGACACCCTGGTCTGCGAGGTACACGACTCCTCCCCCGCGCTGCCCCGGGTGCTGCAGGTCGACAAGGACGCCGAGAACGGCCGCGGGCTGCACGTGGTCTCCCAGCTCGCTGGCCGCTGGGGCGCCCGGCGCACCCTGGCGGGCAAGGTCGTCTGGTGTGAGCAGCCGCTGCCGGAAGAGGTCACGCTGGCGATGCTGGCGGCGCTCGGCGCCACCCCCGAGACCTCACCGCTGGCGGCGTCCACCACCGCCTGACGGGCGGTAACGGCTGCCTGCTGAGGCGGCCACGCACCCGTTCGGAATCCTCGCCCTGATTATCCCGAACGGGAGCGCGCTCCGCCTGCCCGCCCGGCCTACTCCACCGTCACGCTCTTGGCCAGGTTGCGGGGCTTGTCGATGTCGCGGCCGAGCTTCGCCGCCGCGTGGTAGGCGAGGATCTGCAGCGGGATGTTGAACAGGATCGGCTCCAGCTCCGGCTCCGCGCGCGGTATCCGGATCGTCGCATCGGCCAAACCGTCCGGGATGTCAGCGCTGGTCAGCGCGATGACCGGGCCGCTGCGGGCCTTGATCTGCTCGATCGTGGAGATGTTCTTAGCGACCAGCTCGTCCGACGGGATGATCACCACGCTCGGCATGTCGGGCTGGATCAGCGCGAGCGGCCCGTGCTTCAGCTCGCCCGCCTGGTAGGCCTCGGCGTGCACGTAGGAGATCTCCTTGAGCTTCTGCGCGCCCTCGCGCGCCACCGGCCAGCCGCGCACCCGGCCGATGAAGAACATGTGGTTCGCCCCGGCGTAGCGGTGCGCCACCGTGGCGATCTCTTCCTCGCTGTTGAGGATCGTGGTCACCTGGGCGGGCAGCGCCCGCAGCCCGTTGACGATGCGCGCGCCGCTGGCGCTTGACAGGTCCCTGACCCGGCCGAGCAGCAGCGCCAGGAGCGCGAAGTTGACCGACATGTTAGTCAGCGCCTTGGTCGAGGCGACCGACACCTCCGGGCCCGCGTGCAGGAAGATGCCGTGCCCGCACTCGCGCCCGATCGCGCTGCCGACCACGTTGACCGCCCCGATGACCTGGCCGCCCTTGCGCTTCAGCTCCTGCACCGCCATCAGCGTGTCGCTGGTCTCGCCGGACTGGGAGACCGCGACGTACAGCGTGTCCGGGTCCACCACCGGGCTGCGGTAGCGGAACTCGCTGGCCGGCTCGGCGTCGGCGGGCATCCGCGCCAGCTCCTCCACCATCGCCGCGCCCATCTGGCCGGCGTAGTAGGCGGAGCCGCAGCCGAGGAACTTGACCCGCTTGATGTTGCGCAGCTCGCGGGCGTCCAGGTTGACGCCGCCCAGCTTGGCGGTGGCGAACCGCTCGTCGAGGCGGCCCATCACCGCCCGGCGGATCGCGTCCGGCTGCTCGTGGATCTCCTTGCGCATGTAGTCGCTGAACGGGCCGAGCTCGTAGTCGTCCGCGTCCGCCTCCACGGTGGTCGGTGTCCGCCGTCCGTCGCCTGCCGCCGCCCCGCTGAGCAGGGTGGTGCGGTAGTCGGTCGCCTTGATGGTGGCGATCTCGCCGTCCTCCAGGTAGATCACCTGGCGGGTGTAGCGGACCAGGGCGGCCACGTCGGAGGCGACGAACATCTCGCTCTCGCCCAGGCCGAGCACGATCGGCGAGCCGTTGCGGGCCACCACTAGCTGGTCGGGGTTCCTGGTGTCGAGGAAGACCAGGCCGTAGGTGCCCTCGACCCGGCGCAGGGTGGCGATCACCGCCGCCTCCAGCGTCACCTCGTCGCCGGCCGCCAGCTCCCTGCCGACCAGGTGCGCGAGGGCCTCGGTGTCGGTGTCGCTGGCGAAGGTGACGCCCTCGGCGATGAGCTGGGCGCGCAGCACGTCGGCATTCTCGATGATGCCGTTGTGCACCACGGCGACGCGGTGCTGCGCGTCGGTGTGCGGGTGCGCGTTGACGTCGTTCGGCTCGCCGTGGGTCGCCCACCGGGTGTGCCCGATGCCGACGGTGGCCTTGGTCTGCTTGGCGTCGAGCTTGTCGCGCAGGTCCTGCACCCGGCCGGCCGTCTTGGTCACCTGCAGCCGGCCCCGGTGCACCAGTGCCACCCCGGCCGAGTCGTAACCGCGGTACTCAAGCCGGTGCAGTCCCTCGACCAGCACCGGGGTCGCGTCCTGCTTGCCGATGTATCCCACGATCCCGCACATCGCCGTGCCCCTTCCTAACCGTAGATCATGCGGCGGAGCTGCCGCTCCGACACCTCGGGCGCGCGGAACCGGCGGTCCCGCAGCTCGGCCGTGATCCTGGGCCAGATGTCGTCGTTCTTGCGGTTTCTTGTCTTCAGGTCCTCGTGACGGCTGGTGACGTACTCTTCGACCGTTTGGCCGAAGTAAGCCATCACGTCCGCCACGACCCGGGACGCGGTCGCCTCGTCCAGCCCCGTGCTCCTGGCTACGTGGCGGACTAGCTCCTGCGGGTACCGCGGGTCCGAATCATCCATAGACGTCGTTATTCTGCCAGCCGTTGCGACTTCCCACAACTTCCTGCCCGATATCGGGCAGGATAAAGCGTGAATGGCGGCAAGAGAAAAGGGGCCGGTCGCCGCGATGGTGGGCGGGGGAGTACGGCGACCGGCCCCACGGGAGCTAAGCGCCGGCGGCCGCGCAATCGTTACACATCCGCCCGCTCGTTCGTGACCCGGCCCGCGGGTCATGGTTGGCGGTTTTGGCCGGCTATAGGCGGCCTAAACCACCAACCACGGCGGGCGCGAGGGCGGCCCGGGCGGCTTCGCGGCCGGCTTCGAAGGCCGCGGCGAGCATGACGGGGTCGGTGGTGAGGCGAGCGAGCGGCGGGGCTGACCTGGGCGGGTAGATGGCCAGAGCGGCGCCCGCTGCCTCGTGCAGGGCGATGCGGGCCACGTCGGCCGCGGTGCGGGCGGGGCGGGTGAGCAGCGCGGTGCGCAGTTCTACCGACTCGCGGCGCAGCGCGGTGCGGGCCAGCACGCGGGACGATCGAGGCGGACGAGGTGGACGAGGCGGACGGAGGCCAGTCGGGACTGGCGGGGCGGCTGAGTCATCGCCGCCGTCCGGGACGTCCCGGACGGCGGCACCGTTCCCGGCCGCGCGGGCGGCGGCATCGGCCAGCCGCTCTGAGTCGTAGGGGCGGCGGGAGCGGAGCACCAGCACGTGGGTCGCGCCCTGGGCGAGCGGGGTGCGGAACGGGACCGACTCGGCCACCCCGGCGTCGTAGAACCGACGGCCGCGCAGCTCGACCGGGGGGCCCGCCAGGAAGGGCAATGACGCACTGGCCCGCAGCGCCAGCCGCAGCTCGGCCGGGGTCTCGATGAGCGGGCGGAGGTCGGTGGACTCCCCCGTCGCCGCGTCGGTGCCGAGCGGGTGGTACTCGACCGGGCTGGCCAGCACCGAATCGAAGTCCATCGGGAAGTCGGTCGTGTACACCTCTTCGACCAGCGTGCGCACGTCGACCACCGGGCGGCCGCGCAGCAGCGCCGACCAGCGGATCAGCGTGCGCGCGTAGTCGGGGTCGGCCCAGCCCCGCAGCCTTTCCGGGGTCGAGCTGAGCAGCCAGGCGCCGGTGATCGCGCCCGCCGACGAGCCGTACACCGCGTCGAACGCGCCCAGCAGGCCGAGCTCGTGCAGCGCCAGTGCCATCCCGGCCGACACCGTGCCCCGCATCCCGCCGCCCTCGATCGACAGCGCCACCCGGCAGGAGTCGGACCGCTGGCCGGGGCAGCTGCCGGTCCGGGCGCGCTCGCCGATAACCTTCAGCAGCTCCTCCACCTAACCGGCCGCCAGTGCGTGCAGCGACGCGGGCAGCTCGCCGTCGTAGACGACGGTCAGCCGGTGGGTCGCCCGGGTGATCGCCACGTACAGGTCGTGGCCGCCGTTGTCGGACTGGGTGAGGATGCCCGCCGGGTCGGCCACGATCACCCGGTCGAACTCCAGGCCCTTGGCCTGGGACACGGTGAGCAGCGCCGCCACCGCGTCCAGCGACTCCGGCCGGTCGCCCGGCACCGCTTCCGGCAGCGCCTCGGCCAGCGCCGGGACCAGGGCGTCGGGCGCGACCACGGCCAGCCGGCCGCCGTCCGGGCCCCCGAGGTCGGCCAGGTCGGCCCGCGCCTGCCTGGCCACCCCGGCGGGCAGCGCGCTGGTCGACACGTGCACCGCCCGGGGCCCGGCCCCCTCGGAGCGCACCGAGTCGGGCGGGCGCTCGTCCGGGGACACCGCTGCCAGCACGTCGGCCGCGACCGCCATGATCTCGGTCGGGGTGCGGTAGTTGACGGTCAGCCGCTCCTGCTGCCAGCGGCCGCCGACCAGCGGGCCGAGCATGTCCTGCCACGAGGTCGCGCCGGCCGGCGAGCCGGTCTGGGCGACGTCGCCGACCACGGTCATCGACCGGCTCGGGTTGCGCCGCAGCACCATCCGCCAGGCCATCGCCGACAGCTCCTGCGCCTCGTCGATGATCACGTGGCCGTACGCCCAGGAACGGTCCGCCGCCGCCCGTTCGGCGGTGGACAGGGACGGGCCGTTGTCCCGGTTCCAGGCGGCCAGGGTCTCCGCGTCGACCATGCCCAGCTCGGCCAGGCTCAGGCCGGAGCCGGCGTCATAGGTGATCTGCATGACCTCGCGGGCGTACTTCTCCTCCAGCGCGCGGGCCCGTGCCTCGGCCCGGCTGGCCGCTAGCTCGGCCGAGTTGTCCACCCCGAGCAGCTCGGCTGCCTCGTCAAGCAGCGGGACGTCGGCCACCGTCCAGCGCGCGGGGTGGGCGGCCCGGGTCAGCCGCTCCCGTTCGGAATGATCAAGGACAGGGCCGGCCGCGGACCTGATCGCTGGCGCCGACCCCAGCAGGTCAGCCAGCAGCCGCTGCGGGGTGAGCAGCGGCCACAGGCCGTCGAGGGCGGCCTGCACGCCGGGCTCGGACCACAGCCGGTCCCGGGCGTAGGGCAGGTCCTCGTCGTCGAACGGGCGGTCAAGGACGCGGGCCTCGGCCCGGGCCAGCTCACTGAGCAGCTCGGTGACGAACAGCTTGCGGGCCACGTTGTGCGGGCGGCGGGTGGACCGGGCGCGGTCCCGTGCCCGCAGGATCGCCTCGCGTTGCAGCGGGATGAGGGTGCCGTCGGCGTCCACCGTGATGTCCTGCTTCGGCACCCGCTGGCGGTCGCGGACGGCCTGGCCGATGACCCGGATCATCCGCTGGTCGCCCTTGACCACGGCGGCCGGGTCGCGGGTGTCGGTCGCCTGCACGCCGGGAAACAGGTCGCCCAGGGTGTGCAGCACCACGTCGGTCTCGCCCAGCGACGGCAGGACCTGGCTGATGTAGCGCAGGAAGGTGGCGTTGGGGCCGATGACCAGCACGCCGCGCCGCTCCAGGGTGCGGCGGTGGGTGTACAGCAGGTAGGCCGCGCGGTGCAGCGCGGCCACCGTCTTGCCGGTGCCCGGGCCGCCCTGGACCACCAGCACCCCGGGCAGCCCGGCCCGGATCACCCGGTCCTGCTCGGCCTGGATGGTGGCCACCACGTCGGCCATCCGGCCGGTCCGCGCGCTCGACACCGCCGCGATGAGGGCGGCCTCGCCGGACAGCGTGCTGCGGTCCT
>Ga0265338_10006849_pt1 | contig 14355 bp, 15 predicted proteins | sample 42126metaG_FD_193579 | JGI IMG/M metagenome (GOLD analysis project Ga0265338, IMG submission 193579) | Rhizosphere microbial communities from Carex aquatilis grown in University of Washington, Seatle, WA, United States - 4-21-26 metaG | ecosystem: Host-associated > Plants > Roots > Rhizosphere... | reverse complement strand
GAGGGTAGAACTCCGGGGATTGAGGTGTCCGCAGGCTTTTCCACGAAAAGTGCCCGTAACACAGGGCATGTGACTCCGGGGATTGAGAGATCAACAGGGCTTTTCCACCAAACCACTTACTCATCTCGAAAACTTTTGGCGCCACGATCGGGAGGACGGAGGCCACATTATCGGTCAGCGACCTTATCAGAGAGGTTTTACTCTACTCCATCTAAGGCGCACGTCTGTTCGATCGGAGAACGCGTAGCAAAACACATTTAGGATGTCCCCGCGCGGGTGCCGAGACTCCACCAATGACGACGATTCACTGACACTTCACCCGCCCACAGCGCCGTCGCCCAAAACTTGTCCAGATGCATGCGGGCGACACGGGCGTGTTTTCCATCGCCCCAGAGTCCACCCTGACCGCAGAGCAACTCGTCTTGCACTCGTCGCTGTGCTCCAGTGTGGCGCGCACAATCGCTCGCTACGCCGAAGCGTTGCCATCGTCATGGTGCCTGCAAGACCTCAACGCCTGGCTCGACACGGGCGATCCAAAAAGGTGGCGCATGCTGGGCAACGTTCTCTGGACTTGCGCCCGCGGTCGACTCTTTGCGTTCAAGCGCGTGCCCTCGTCCCCGGAAGACCTGCGCCTCCTCGCCGGGGCCTGCGCCGAGCCCCTGAGGTTCTGCTCGTCCATGCGCAAGCGCAAGCCACTGTCGTTCCCGGCGACGCCGGGTTCGATCGCCTGGCTCCCGACCTGCTCGGACGGGCAGAGTATGGCAGGCCACTACGCGCTGGCCTGCGCGGCCGGATGGACGGCGAACGACGCAGTCATACTCGAGGGGCGCCTCGTGACGGCCGCGTTGGCTAAAGTGAAGCCGTCTTGTGCCGAAGAGAAGAGGCGGGACGCCTTGCTCTTGGGTGCCTCCACGCCGACAAGCGACGGCCCGGGCTTCGACGTCCTTGCTTACGTGACCACTGAAGTTTCACGGCCAGGCACAACACTCGCATCCAAGACGTTCTTGAACGTGCATTTCTGCCCCGATCCTCGTGTCGAGTGCGAGGTTGTGACGCTCTCGGACGATTCCGGTGGTCGCTGGCTGCACCGGTGGTCGGCTCCGGTAGCGGCCGACGGCCTGGACGTTCAGCGCGCCCGAGCGAGACGCGCCCGGCTGTCCGAGCCCGTCCCCGTGAGCGGCGTTCGCCTCCGCGGTGTGTGGCCCTCGCAGGACCGGCTGGCTGTGCTCTACGGCGATCCGCGCTCTGTCAGGTGGACGGTGTGCGTCTACGCCACGCAGTCCGGCCTGCAGTGCGGACCGTCGGCTGCGGTCGTCGGATGCCGTCTCCCGAACGAGACTGCGAGGATTGTGTGGGAGCACGGCTCGAGGCGGCTGGTCTACCTGTGCCTCGTGTTGTCGCCCGCCGCCGAGACTGCCACCTCCGTTCGAGTGCTCTCTGCCACCTTCATCTCGGACGACTCGTAGTCAGGAGAGAGTTCCATCCTCGCGCTTTGCTTTGACCAACGCGACCGAAGCGCAGAACGACGTGAAGACGACGACCACCTTGACCGTGCCACTGCAGAAACTGTTCCAGCCGGACGACTTCGACGCTGTCCAGGATGGCCGTCTCCGGCATGGATGGCACGATGCGCTCACATTCCGAGTCAGACGAGGACGGTGTGGCCATCTCGGAGGCACGGGTCGTGGACGCGACCGCCCCCCGAGGCCGAGTTATTTGCGCCCGTCTCGGAATACTAGTAGTTGCCGTCTGGATGCCCCGCTTCGCCAAAGCCCTATCCCTTACCCGACGACAATTCACGAATTCTCGGAGGGACGGTGGCTTTCGTTTCAAAGCCACCCGGACCGGATCGGAGCTGACCAGGGTCCTCGAGGACACCGAGGACACGGCCTGAAGGTCCTCGCGCAGACCACGAGATCGAGCTGCGTGACAATTCATCATTTCTCTCTCTCCATACTTCGAGTTCATTTGCATTGAAAAATCTGGGAAAGCCCTTCAGGATGTCGCAGAAAATGAGCCTAGACCTGAGCCTGGTCTGGCTGGGCTGTTGTCTATCGGTCGCCGCGGCCCACATCCGCCGCTGCTCGCCGCATTCGTGCGTGGAGCTTACGTGCACAGTGCACTGCGACGAGTGCCACGAGTACGACATCTGCCAGTTTGTCCTCGTCGAGGCGCTGGGCGACGTCAACCGCACCGTGCTCGCCCTGACCCCGCAGCAGGACGTCGTCGCGGCCGTCGAGCACATCTGCGCGCCGTTTCCTCCGCCCGACGAGGACACGCGGTTGATCGGTGACCAGACGTGCCACGGCCGCTGCACCGACGACGTGTACAGCTCGGACGAGGCCGAGGGCTGTGCGATGCACTGCGACGTGTGCCGCGACGAGCGCGTGTGCCACGACCTGGTCCGCTCCCTCGGGACGTGGTCGAATCTTGCAGTCGACCCCTCGTCCCTCGATGCGCTCGGGGAACAAGAGCTCGTCGACGCTGCCAACTCCGTGGACGAGCACTGTGCGCGCTTCCGCAGTGACGAGAGCGCGTCGGTCCGTCGGTCGCCGGCAATCGCGAATCCGTCGGTCGCCGCGCTCTGCGCCATCGGCGTGCTTGCCGCGGCGCAGTGTCTCTGAGTGCGCCGCTCGGTCAACAGACGCTTTCGTGGGCCCACGAGGAATAATCCAAAACAGATGGTCCGGACCCTTCAAGCGTCGCGCTGGAAAATAGCTTGCGTGTGCGGCTGTGCTACATGTAAAGAAGGGTGATGTTCCGCTGTTTTGTTCGCTTTCGAATCGTGAGACAGCGGCCACGATGACCTTGACACGCGCTCGCGACGGGTGGTCGACAATGACATGGGCCGACGGGGTGCTTCTCCGCGGTGGATCGCGAATGCCGCCTGATGAGTCCCTGGTAGCCCTGCGCCTGCAAGCCCTTTCTCTGGGAAATGTGGTCGACGGATCTTTGCCGTCGGGGCTGCGTGACCTATCCAGGACCATCGTGGAATACATGACGGTCTTCTCCCGCGGGTGGGAGGCAATCAAGGAACGTGTCTTCTTCCTTTGGGTAGCAGACCACGACCAGCTGTTTGCAGCCCTTCCGCGGCAGTTGTTTGGTCGGTTTCACCACTACGTCGTTCTGCCGCGACTCGGGCGGGCTCTGTTCGCGACTGGTTGCCACGGGGATGCCCTCGTGACCAATGCCTACACGCGCGGGCTGCTCGAACGCGGTATGCCGGAGCCGGAGGTCTGGCGGCTCCTGGCTGCCGTATTCGGCCGTGCGGCCCTGGGTCGCCTGCGGACGGGCTTCTCGCAAGCGCCGACCGTGGCTCTGTATCCAAACGGTGTTTGCGGCATGAGTTTCCTGACCCACCTGGTTGGCGCGCTGATGCCTTTCGTACTCTACTGCACGGAGGGTGCTCGAACGTATCGATTTCCCTTCTGCGTAATTGTGCACGGCATCAGGTCATCGGCCCGCACCGACGGCCGTCCTCCCCTCGTCCTGCCGGCTTTCACAGACGCAGAGTCGCCCGTGGAATGGCTCTGTCTGCCAGAGCTCACCGGAGCAACCCGGGTTACTCCGCTCCCGCGTGAGGGGATGATTCAGTTGGCCCTTTCGTTGCTGCCGCTCGGCGTACTCGCGTGGAGACATCTCGGTTGGCTGGAACCGTGCCAAGCGGAGCATTCGCGGGCCGTCTTGCGAGTGGCTTCTGTGACGGCTGACGGTAACGACGCCACCCAGGACGATCCAGATGGATCCTCGACAGGGTCAGTGGATTGACAACAATGACTTGTCCACTTGCGCGGTGCACGAAAACGCAACTCGTCACACCCACTCAGACGGTACACGTGTACTACAACTGTCATTTGCGAAAGCGCCTGCGCAAGCAGGTGTGGATGTATTTAGCCGTTTTTTGCTGGAGGTCTACGGTAGTGACCGCTCCGAGTTCCAAGCCTCCCAGTACTCCTCGCCGTAGTCGACCGCCAGCCACGTCCCCGGTTGCACGCTGCGAGACGTAAAGTAGCAGACACTCAACGGCGAGTCCCTCTGTCCGCTCTCGGGCGCGACCGAGTCGCCGATGCGGTACGACTTGACCGTCACGTTGAGGCGCCGAGCCGCGAGCCGGCAGGGACGGCGAAATTGGACGCAGTCGAGGCGGTAGTCGTTGATGTACTTGAGGAGCAGCGTGCCGGCGGGCGCGTCCGGGTGCAGGGGATCCACCACCCACTTGTGGGAGCCGCGATCGCTCCCCTCGTTGACCGAGAAGGTGTAGTCGTTGCAGTCGAGCTCGTCGTCGTCGGCCACGAGGACGCCCACGTACTGCCCGAGCAGAGTCCCCGGGGGCAGCACGGTGCTGCCCGTGTACCGCACCCCCTTTTGGCCCCACAGCGCCGACGGGTGTTCCGCGTCACCGTGCGCGATCGTCTCCACCGAAAGGCCGACGAGGCGGCGCTCGCACGGCGGCAGACGGCGCATCGCCAGCAGGCTGCGCGCGAGCCGAGAGCGCCGGGGCAGCAACGTTTCGGGGTCTCCGTGGCACGAGGGGAGGCGCGACACGACGAGCGCGGCGCCGGGGACAGCGCGCCAGCGCGTCCTGCGCTGCAGCCGCCGACTCTTTCGCCGACCCGCGCAGTCCGATCGTCCCTTCCACGCGGCCTCGCCCGAGCTGCGGCGTCGACGCTTGCGCACGTAGTCGCGGCACGTCACTTGCAGGCGCATCAGAGGGGAGGGGGTGGGAGCGCGAATTTGTTCGTTCTGCTTGGCGCGGGTGAATGACGCCAGCTGGCGGGGCCGTCTGCCAAGGACCATTCAGGTTGCAGAAGGCCCTCGCACAGCGAACCACCGCATGGTGGACTCGCTCGTCAGGCAGCTCGTCTCTGCGCGAAGCGACCACGATCGATGCCGCCTCCTGCAGGCCAGTGTGACGCGGCAGCACCTCGTCGAGGACACGCTGCGCCTGGTTGCGACAATCGACAGCGACCACTACAGGCTGGCTGCGCTGAGGATCGTCGCACCACCGGCTGTCGCATTTGCCGTGGAGACCGTCGGCCGTCTCGCGGTGGCGCTTTCGCAGGACTACTACCGCCTCTGTTTCGTAGCCCGGTGCGCCGACGCCGGCTCGGGACGCGACGTTTCCCTCGACGGCGTCGTTCGACTGCTGGGCGCCTTCTCCGTGGACTATTACCGAGTGGAGTGCGTCAAGAAGGTGTCGCGGCGGGTCGATCCGAGCGGGGCGACGGGACCGGTCCTGTGCTCCCTGCTCAGGCGGCTCTCCGACGGCCATTACCGCGACCAGGCGCTCGGGTGGGCGTGCGAGGCGTGGGGACTGCGCGAAAGGCTCTCGTGGCATGACCTGGACTCGATAGCGGCCGAGCTGAACCGCCAGCCTGGCGAGCAGCACCTGCGCGCGCTGCTCAAGTGCGCTCCCGTGGACTCGTCGGGGATGCCGGCGGCGACGGCCCTGAACTTCTTGAAGCAGCTGGCTGCGAGCCAGGACGTCGACCGTGTGGGCGCGTGGCTGCGGCCGTGGTGGCGCGCCAGCGCACACCCTCCTCTGCACCTGCTCGTCGCGGCCACTCTCGAGCCCGACCTGCTGGAGCAGCTGGTGGGGATGCTACTGCGGGGCAAGGGCGGCGACGACAGCGGCCGACGTCCGCTGCTGCCGTCCACTGTCGAGTTCGGGACCGTTCGGCGTTTTCTGTCGCTGTTCGCGCCGGATCGCCGCGCAGGGATGGCTGACGCCGTCTCCGCGATCTGCGCGCCGGGAGACGTCGACGCCGCGCTCGGCGTCTGCGCGGCCGAGGATGCGCGCGCGAGACGGATGTCCAGCGCGGCCCACCGGATGTTGGACGCGACGCCGCTGCCGTGGGTGCTCGCGGAACTCGTCGCCGAGTACGCCAAGGACGAGCGCTTCCTGGTCGTGGGCGGGGGCGTCTGCGTGCACCTCGAGTCGCCGGACCCTGCAGTGCGCTTCGCCGACGTCCGGCTGGGGACCGAGGAGCTCCGAGCGAGCGTGGGCGACGCGGCGGTGCACGTAAGCGCGGGCCGCAGGCAACAGAGCGGCACGAGTATCAGCGCGGAGTTCGGAGAGACCACGCTTGCCGTGCCGGGTCTGCAATTGACGGTGGGACCCTTTTCGGGCCGGGTGCTCCACCTCGGCGGACGCGAGAACAGAGGCTTCGCGGTCGTCGACCGTCGCTGGCAACTCTCCGTGTGGAAAGGCGCCAGCCTGGACTCCAAGCCAGTCGCTTCCGGGGGCGGAGCGATGAACGTGACCTGCCGCGGTGGCGTGTTTATTGGCTGACCGCAATGGAGTCGGCCGCCGGGGGGGGATTCACGGCTTCCCATCGGGCAAATCAGGATCGCGGGTGCTCCGTAGCGCAGAACGGCGCGTGGATCGACACAGCGCTCAGAGTAACGTTGCACGACTGTGAGGCGACTCGCGAAGCATGTTGCCTCGAGGGACCGAGCGCCCCAGGCGTGGTATGCGCAGGGTTACGAGTGGTCAGCGAAGCCGGCCAGTAGGTACAGTAGTGTCTGTGAGCGCGAATGCGTAGAACCCTTCTGGATTCCTGCGGACAGTCTGGTTAAATTGGAAAAAACAAACAGGGACAGCAGGACACCGCGAGGAAAAAAACCATCCCGTCATCGGACCGCGCACAGCAGACTCGAAGAGAGTAAAAAAAATCGCGAAACCTTGCAGCCAGACAGATGGAGCAACAAAAAATGTCGGCGGGGGCACCCCGCGCGGCAAGCGCCGTCAAGGCCAGGTACAGGGCGTTCGACTGCCTCGGGGAATATGGACAAGACAGGACCAAGTGCGACGTGGACAAGAGGTGCACGTGGAAGGCCGCGAGCGGGTGCATGCCGTTCGACTGCCGCGATGCGTACGGGAAGAACAAGGCCGACTGCGAGGCCGATGCGAACAACAGATGCACGTGGAACTCGAAAACCGGGTGCGTGGCACGCACCGGCCAAAAGTCGCAGCGGGTCCCGCGGGAAGCGGCGAGATCGATCGTGGCGCAGGAGAATCCCGAGGCGATGCTGCGCGCGTTGGGCGTGGAGTCGCTCGAACGCGCCTACACGACCGGTCAGCGCAAGGGTGCGGGTTCCGGCCGGGCCGCCTGGAGGAGTCAACCCATCGACTTGTCCACGGAGGAGCTGCGCGCGGCATGGCGCGCGCACTACGGCAAGGATGTGCCGAGCGCCGGACTCCGTCTCTCGATGCCGGGCGGCGGCAGCGCGTTTCGCTACGCTCCTTCGCCCTTTCCGGCACGTCCGTCATCATCGTCGTCCTCGTCGTCGTCGTACGCACCGTCTTCTTCATCTTCCTCTTCGTCCTACCCGTCGCCTTCTTCTTCTTCTTCGTCCTCCTCTTCGTCGTATCCGTCGCCCTATTCTGCTTCATCTTCATCCTCGTCGTCTCCATCTCCCTCGTCATCGTCGTCGTCGTCTCTGTCACCTCCGTGGTCGCATTCTTCCTTATCGCAGTCAAGTTCGCTCTCGCCGTCCAAGGCTGAGAGCGGTCGGGACCAGCAGCTGCGGGATGTGTTTGCCATTGCGCGGGAGGCTGCGCTGGAAAACCAGTGGAAGACACCAGAAGGCTTCCTGCCGGATGTGAGCAACTGGCAGGTCTACACGGCGATGCGTAATGTCTACGGGGACCGGCTGGCCGCAGAGCTCTGGAATGGAGTTTTCCGCGGCGCGATTTCGCCACCCGGTGATGAAGAAGTCGCGGACCGTCCCGACTATGCCGAGGTGCTGGCGAGCCTCCTGTACTACGTCGATCTTCTGTTTCCGGAGCAGGGTCGGCCGCTGATTGACGACCTCCAGCAGGCACCGATGGTTCTCGATTAAACAACAGACAAGACGCACACATATTGGTTTTGACTTCGTCCACAAAAGAAACAGTGGTCGGCAGTGATATCCGTTATTAGGGAGATATAGGCCACAACGCCTCGAACGGCATCCACCAGCAAAAGGCCGTGACGTCCACCAAGGGTGTGATGTATCTCGTGAACGCGTACGATGCGGATAATCGGAGTGGCTCCCATGTCGGCCTTCCTCAATAGGCAAATGTACCGCTGGCATGAAAGGGGGACGGCTCGGAGCAGCTGCTGGACGGTGATCGCGCCCCGGCTTCCGCGTTGTCCGGCGGCTGTTCCGATGCTTCGGCCTCGTCGTCCGCCTGCACGTGCTGATCGGGCGATTCGGTCGGTGCCGCCGCCGCCGACTCCCCGGCGTAGCGGGAGGCGTGAGGGGTCGCCCACGAGAAGCCACGGAACTGTCGGACGACGTCGTCTTGCAGATCGTCCGACGGCGACCAGGGGGCTTCCGCCGCTGCCGTGGTGGCCGGCGCGGTCTGGGCCTCGAGCTCGTCTCTGTCGGCGGCGGTCCGAACACCCGTGTCCGATGCGCCGACGTTTTGCCACGCGAAGCCAGCCGGCCGGTGAGCGCGTGGCCGTGCCGCGAGGGCGTCGAGGTGAAACAGCGGCGGTGGAGGCTGTCGTGCCGCGGGGGTGCTCCGAGAGACCGGCACACTGGTAGCGGGTGGCTGCCCCATCTCGCCCCGTCCGTAGCGACTCCGGAGCCTGGCTTCGATGTCGGCCAACACCTGCCCGGGTGGCTGTCCGAGACTGCGCGCAGTTTCGGACAACGACTGACCGAGAGGTCTTGGCGGCGGCGCCGGCGGTGAGACGAGCTGGGCCGCCCCGGCACCCGCGTCTTCCCGCTGCTTTTTCGTCTTGTGCGCCCCAGCGGTGGCGGCGGCTGGGGTACCGTTGGCGTCGCCTTGCCAAGGCATCGGAGAGAACAGCAGCCCTGTAGGGGAACTCGTCGGGCGCTCGAGCGTCGCCAACACGAAGTCGGCAGCGGCGCCGCGCGGCGGCCGCGGCTGTCCGCGCCGAGAGACACGCGCGAGCTTCCAAGGAGACGCGACGACGATGCGGTCGTACGCACCAGAGGACTCGTCGTCGTCGTCGCCGTCGGCGGCGTCGCTGTCTTTGGCCGCGCCCGGCGCCTCGACGCCCTTGTCCGGTTCGGGCTGCGCGGGCCTCGCCCGCCACTCCCTTACGAGCGGGAGGAACTCCTCCTCCACGGCCTGGATTTTGACCATCTGCCGCTCTGGCTGCGCCCCGGACTGCCGTCCGCCTGCGGCCGCGCGCCAGGCCTCGAGGTTCGCCTTCTCTTGGCCCGGCTGGAAAAGCGTGCGCAGCAGGTGCGCTAGGCTCGACGCGGACGAGTCCTCGTTGGAGCGGAACAGGACGGACTCTGTCACGTCCAGCGCGACGGCGTCGTTCAGCACGAGGACGATCCGAGGGTACACGGTCGTCGCGGCGCAGTGGACGGCGTCTCTGCTGCTGCCCGGTCGCAGCAGCTGCTTGACGCCTCGCCCCTGGTTGTGGCGTCCGAAGGACAGCGGCTCGTGGCGAACGACTGGAGTGTCCGACCCGCCGGCGCCTCGGTCGTGCTCCGGCGACGTCGAGTTGACCTCCTGGTGCGTCCACACGACGAGGGGCGGCGGGCGAGTCTGCGGTGCCAGTGCGGACCAGGAGTCGGCCAGCTCGTGTAGCGCAGCCACCCACAGCGGCTTGAAGGACTCGCAGGCCGTGCACCCGTCGAGTGTGTGCATGACGACTGCCGGTGCGCCCTTGTCGCGTGGGTTAACGGGAACAGATCGAGCGTGCATCGAGTCCGCGGCGAGCTGCGAGATGAACCCTCCGTTCTTCTCTTTTTTCCTTCCTCTGCCCACTTTGAATTTCCTCTCTCTTCCTGGCCTGCTGGTTTTCGTCGACTTCTCCTGCTTTTTTTTACCGTCCTCTCGCGCGGCACCCCCACGGTGGCTGCAGAGCAAACCCATGACAGGAAAAGGAGCTCATTCGATGCTCCTCGCGTGCGCAAAAGCCGAGTGCTGTCAAGGGCGTGCTTCCCCCGGCGACGAGAAGAGGAATTAAGAATTTTTTCTGCCACGCTGTGGCGCGTTTACCTCTGCCTCGGCGCGGTGATCACAACACACCAGGGTCGAAGGAAAAGAAATCGAGCGCGCGGACAGAGCGCCGCCCCGCAAAAGAGAAAAAAAAACACGACGGGAGCTGATCTGACGGATCACAGAGGGAAGAAAAAGAGCACTCGCTTGCTATTTTTCGAGCAACGCCGCCCCGAGTAAGCAAAAATGGCCTTCAACGATGACCTCGGAGGCAACTACGCGAGTCCGTACCCGACGGGTGTGAGCCCAGCCGCGTTACCGGTTGCGCCACCGACGTGGGCCTCGCCGATCACAGCGAGCCCGACGGCACCGGTGCCGGCGAGCAACGGGTTGATCTCCGTCTCAACGGCTCCCGCGGCCCGGTCTTGGTACGAGGAAACGTGGTTCAGAGTGTTGATGTCGCTGGTCGTCGTGGGCATCCTGGCGTGGCTGTTCTTGAGCTTGGCCTACAAGAAGCCCAAGGTCCAGACGAAGCAGAGTCGCACGACCTCGTATCTCGGCTTCGGCCGACCCCGGACAAACAACACCTCTGGCTCGGCGACCCGCACCACGAGAACGACGACCGCGAGCCGTCCGAGCAGCACAGGCACGGGCACCACCGCGTCCACCTCGCCTTCTCGATCGTCGACCAGCAGCCCGACAAGGGCGACGACTTCGAGCTCTACCACCACGGCGCCCAAGAGCAGCGCGATGACACCGAGCTCGACCACCAAGAGCAGCGCGACGACACCGAGCTCGACCACCACCACTGCGCCCAAGAGCAGCGCGACCAAGACGGCTACACCGACGACGAAGAGCGCGACGTCAAAGTCGCCGTCCGCAGCGAGCTCCTCGACGGTGCAACCGACCGCCACGTCCTCCGTCAGCTCGAGAACGCCGCTTTCCTCCAGCGGCACGACGAAGAGTCGAACTCCAACGGCCTCGACAGCGACCACGGTGACCGCGACTCCTTCCGCGGGCGGCACGCCCAGCGGCAGCGCGCAGACGCTCGAGATGGTCATCGAAGACGAAATGGAAGACGAATGGACGATCGAGACGGACGAAGACGACATGGTGTGGCAGGACAACGGGGTCCGTCGTCACGTCCGACCGCCCTCACCGCGCACCAGCAGAAGCGGTTCGCGCCCCCAGCTAATGTACTCGAGGAGAAGCCGTGCCAAGGGTCCCTGCGACGTGTGGCCTCGACCGTGCGATCCGTCGCAAAAGTGCTCGCCAGACGCCTCGGGCCACGGCTACCTGTGCCTGACACGCCCATCCACTGTCGAGGCAGCGTACGCCTACATGGACGAACCGAGCGTGACGCACGCCCGCAACCCCATGTGAGTGAGACCTGCGCCACCTTCCCACGACCCGAGAGGAAACCAGTTGTCTTTAAAGCTCGCGTCGCACAAAAAAGAGGCAAAGCAAGAAACACGACCAGGAGCTGCCGTGCGCCCTCCTCTCGACCTCACTCGTGAGAGAGAAAAGAGGCGAGTGCGATCTCACCGAGCCGCAGTCCATTCAGAAAAGACGATGGAGCAGACGGTGGACGGGGAAGAAGCAACCCGCCTGGCGCAGCAATCTGCCGCCGAGCGCGCCTTTGCCCGGGTCAGCGCAGCCCCAGCTCCGGACGCAGTTTCGATCTGCTGCGGGGACTCGCGTCTTCTCTTCCGAACCACTGGCACGCTCAACGCACGGGCGCTGCAGGGTCTCGGCCTGGCGGACGTCCGCGACCACAAGCGCCACTACGTCCTGGTCTTTGACACGGATGTCCCTGACGAGGTCGAGGTCAGTCACGAGGATGACACACTCCTGGGCTCCGTGAGCATCGACCCTCGCTCCGGCGAGATACTGCTTGTCCGCCCCGTGTGACTCGTGGCATCGGCTCGTGGACAAACCGCGCACGTTCTCTGGTCTTCACACTCCCGGAATCGTGGTTTTTCATTCGTCGAGTTGCGAAACCCAAAAGAACTGCCTTGCCGCCCCGCCCCTACCCCCCACCCGACCATGCAGCAATCGACGGCCACGTACGCGGCCACCCCTGGCAGCGACGTGCAAGAGGGGAAAATAACGGGCGCTCGTGCATCCAGCGGGCCCTTTGGGTTCCAGGTGCTCGACGGCACTATCCCGTTCTGCGCGCCCAACATCCGTCCCGACCACGAGGTGGAGGACCTGCTGCAGCTCGTCAACGGGGACAGGTCCCCGACGGACGGGTGGGACCTCTGCGGGACGATCTTCTCGCTGGGCGGCCTGCTCTGCTGCTGCAGCGGGATGCGCCTCATCCAACAGGGCAAGATGGAGCTCTACAGCGACAACGGTCGGCCGCACTTGCTCGGTCCCGGGCGCTACTGGGTGGGCTCCCCTGTCAAGCGGCTGGTGGGCCAGATCTCCCTCTCTGACGACGTCATTCGGCAACCCGGGGGCTGCCTCACGATCGTGCGAGTGCGCGAGGGCAGCCTGGCGGTCGCGTGGGACAACCACGACGTCCAGGTGCTCCTGCCAGGCCGTCACGCCAGGTGCTCGGCCGGTTTCAGGTACGTCGAAACGTACGACCTCGGCCAGAGCCCGATCCAGTGCGGGTCGCTCAAGCTGCTGACGGTGCGGGCCGGCGGCGTCCAGCTGGTGTCCAACCACGGCAGGCTCGAGACGCTCGAGCAGGGACGCTACGCCGTGAACTCGGCGGCGTTCAGCATCGACAAGTACGTCACGACGCAGCAGCAGAACGTCAGGTACTAGACTGAGCTCGTGGGTGGGGAGGGAGCGCGCGCAAGTTGCCGTTTCCCTTGACAGTCGCGTGCGCTACTCTTCAAACAAACGAGTTGCACGACGAAATCGTGAATTCGCCGAGACGCGTGAGATGACCAGCAAGTCGGCAGAAATGATAGGTTTCACCGCGGCGCATGAAACGAGTCTCTGGCAGTGCGCGCGAGCGTAAGATTCGTTGGCCGCGCGCACTCGCGACCACGCCGAGCCGGCGCTTGTCGAGCAGCTGGCCAAGGGCCGCGCCGAGCTGGACCAGTCGAGAGAGATAACGACATGCCTTCGTGTTGAACCTTTGGCACAGCGTAAAGCCGCACTCTTGGAAACTCCGATTTTCGCCTCGATAGCTCCGTACTACGAGTAGCCCTCTTGACGCAAGGCGACCACACGCGCTCGCAAGACGAATTTCTCGTCACTCATTTTGAAACAATGGCGTGTCCAAAGGAGCCAGAGGGATGGAACTGAAGCGGAGCCGACTAGGAAAAGATTTCAAGTTTTCAGAGCGAGCGCATTCAACTTCACAGCTGGGAGTGAATACAGGTGTCGTTCTCTTATACTTTGCGAACAAAGTGTACGGGTCCCGGTGAGGCTGCGCGGGTCGCCTATTTGGCGCAGCCAGCTCTAACTCAAAAGATTTACTGTTCATACACTCCTCCTTATGTAGTGGACACTCGCACTCGGCAGGTTTGCCAGCGCGATTCCGTCGGCTATGGCTCGTTTGCTCACACTGTCCGCGTAGACTTCCAGACGCCGCAGGCGCCGCAAATCCTCGAGGGCGCGCCAGCCCGCCCCAGTGATGATGTTGTTGGTGTAAAGCGTGATTTCGACGTCCTCCAGACTCGGGATCTTGGCGATGGCGCGCAGCTCTTCGTCGCTCACAACATAACAACTGAGCTTGGCCAGGTGCGGGCACGGCGCGAGAGAGGAAAGCCGCGCGACGCCGTCGGCGACCGATCGGTATTTCGCGTTGTCCAGCGCCAGCCTCGATATCGCCGTGCCGGCGAAGCTGGCAAACGCGACACGATCCCAGCCGTCATCCTTCTCGTCAGCACACCGCTCTCGTGCCTCCGCCAGCCTTAGCGACATGCCAGTGGACCACTCGAAAGTGCCGAGCAGCGGGAACGCCGTGAGCTCACACGCCGCCGGAGAGGCGGCAATGTGTAGGAACACCACACGTTTGAGCGCCACGAGCGATGCGAGCTTTTGTGCATCAAACGTGTCGATCGTTAGTTCCTCCAGACCGGCGAGGGAGGCAATATGCGGCGCCAGGTCAAAGCCCGGGCGGCACAGCGTGAGTTGCGTCAGCGTCGACAGTTGACCGAGATGTGCGAACCCCCGCGTGGTGACGCGCGCGCAGCGGACCACGTTGCAGCCACCATAGCCCAGAATCAGGGATGTGAGTGGGAGCCGAGCCACGTGCTCGAAAAACACGTCCTCGAGGTAGTCGGTTCCGACAACGTGCAATGTTTCTAGGGTCCTCGAGGTAGTCGGTTCCGACAAACGTGCAATGTTTCTAGGGACCTCCCCTCCAGAGCCTTGAAACCATGACCGGTGATGCGCTGGCCACCGCCAAGCAACTTGAGATGCCGCAGTCGAGGCAAACCCGCACAGATACGCAACGTCTGATCGTCGCCACGGAACGT
>Ga0265338_10006848_pt1 | contig 14355 bp, 17 predicted proteins | sample 42126metaG_FD_193579 | JGI IMG/M metagenome (GOLD analysis project Ga0265338, IMG submission 193579) | Rhizosphere microbial communities from Carex aquatilis grown in University of Washington, Seatle, WA, United States - 4-21-26 metaG | ecosystem: Host-associated > Plants > Roots > Rhizosphere... | reverse complement strand
TCTTCTGCATTTGGCGCGATCTTTTTTGCTAGTAAGCGGATCCTCTGGAGTTCTTCTTGTTTTGATATTTCAATTTTTTTAAGATAGTCGTCGATGACTGTCATAAAGTATAGTATAAGAAAAAAAATACTATTTATCCTGAATAACAGAAAGAATATTCCCTGATGGATCTTTGAACCACGCTATGTCAGGTCCCATCTTTGCTGCAAGACCTCGTGCAATTCCTTTTTCATCTTGTTTAAAAGGAAAATCTTTATAAATTTCAAACTTCACACCTTTTTCTACAAGTGCATCAACTGTTTTATCGATATCTGCCACAACAAAATTCAAAATAGTAAACGTTGCCGGTTGATGATCTTTTCCTTTCTCATATGCAAAAACAGATCCTCCATGAGGCAAATGTATCTGAAGTCCCATGCCATTATCTTCAACAGGTAATCCGAGAATTTCAGTATAAAACTTTTGAGTCTCTTTGAGATCATTAGCCGAGAACCCACTAAATGCTGCTGTTATTTTAATCATACATATATTCTAGATGAAAGCCAGATAGTTTGTCTAGAAAGAAAAGTGTAATAAAATGCAAGACTACTTTTTCTTCTTAAGCGTAATATATTTGATTCGCTTACCTTCAATTTCTTGTACTTCGAGTACAAAACCACTAATTTCCACCACATCTCCGACACGAGGCTCATGACCCAAAATGCCAAAGACTAATCCACCAAGTGTTGAATATCCTTGTCCCTTCAATGAAAGATGAAACTTCTCCGTGATATCAACAAGCAGCGCATGGCCTTCAATTAAATAGCTTCCATCATCTTGCTTTATAATTATTTTCTCTGGAGTATCGAATTCATCTTCGATTTCACCCACCAAGCTTTCAATAATATCTTCAAGCGTTATCAGTCCGGCGGTGCCGCCAAACTCATCATTAACAATTGCTAAATGAATTCGTTTCTTTCGCATCTCTTGAAGCACTGCATCTATTTTCTTTACCTCGGGGACAATAATAATCTTTCTCAGAATATCAAGTTTTGATAACGTAACAGTTTCTCCTTTTTTTAGTAATTCACGATACATATCTTTTACATGCACAAAACCAATAATATTATCAACAGAATTTTCAAATACTGGAAACCTGCTATGAGGATGACTCTCGATTTTTTTCACAATGTCTTTGAGTGGCGTTTTTATATCGAAAGCAAGGATATCCGTTCGAGGAATCATAACTCCCTTTACTGGTATATCTCCCAGTTGAAAAACATTATTAACCATTTCAACTTCTTTCTCGGGGATTGTCCCACCTTCACTACTTGCCCGTAAAATCATCTTAACCTCTTCCTCTGAATAAATAGATTGATTTCCAGTTGAGCTATTCAATCCAAAAAGTTTAATGACCATCTGCCCTGCACTATTAAGTAATATAATAAAGGGACGAAAAATATTTGAAAAAATAACAAGGGGAGTAATAATAATCAAGGCTGTTGCCTCTGAACGCTGCAGAGCTATCGTTTTGGGTACCAGTTCTCCTAGTACAATTTGTAAAAAGGTAATAATACAAAAGGCAATAATAACGGCAAGGGTATTTGCAGTAAAAGAAACCGACACTCCTGGTAAGAACCTCAACATGGGTTCCAAAAAACGAGCTAAAGCCGGCTCTCCAATCCATCCTAATGCAAGACTAACGAGCGTTATTCCCAGTTGTGTCGCTGAAATATAATTTTCTAAATGAACAAGTGCTTTTTGCAGTACTTTAGCTGTTTTATTTCCTTTTTTGACCAGTTCATCAATTCGGGTTTTTCGTATTGAAACAAGAGCAAATTCTGAAGCAACAAAGTAACCGTTGAGTAATACCAATAAGACAATCAAACAAATCTGAAAAATGAAATTCATTCCAAGTAAATTATAACAGACTTCTCAATTGACAACATCTTCATAACTCTATACTATAAATTACAGTAAGATTATGCAAACTGATCAGTTCTCTTCCTATAATGAGCTATAGATTACTGCCATATATACTCCTCCTGTTTTTTGTTCTTTCCTTTCTTTATCGCTCAGATTTTTCTTTCAATCAGGATCTTGGTATGCATCTCAAACTAGGCGAGATCATTTGGAAAACACATCAGGTGCCAAAAGTAAATCTCTTCTCCTATACTAATCCTGATTTTCCATTTGTAAATCACCATTGGCTTTTTGAAGTATGGATATACTTATCAAGCATAACTATTGGCTTTCAGGCACTTCTTATTATCAAAGTTATTCTTCTTTTATTTTGTGCAGGAGTGATATTATTTCTTGCCGGCAAAACAAAATCATCACTCCTTTTCCCAATTGCCTTTATCTTTTTTCATCTATTGCGTGAAAGAACAGATCTCAGGCCGGAAATTTTCAGTTTTTTCTTTACTGTTGTAACACTATATATCTTGGAACTCTATGAGAAAAAAAACTCAAAGTTTATTTATTTGCTCCCGTTGATCTCATTGATTTGGGTTAATACGCATATTTATTTTCCGGTTGGTATATTTTTGCAGGTAGTTTTCATTGGCGATCTGCTTTTCCGAAAATTCGTATATAAACAAAAAGTAGGAAATAAGCTCAAACCATTAGTAGTAGTGACGAGTTTGAGTATACTCTGTACGTTTATTAATCCGAATTATATAGCAGGAGCACTTTATCCTTTTACGGTTTTCAACAACTATGGAGTAACCATTACAGAAAATCAGACAATTTTTACCTTACAAAAAATTCAATTTGTGAATCCTGACTTTTTATTCTACTATCTTTCGGCTTTTATTATTTTCGGTTCGATTTATGCAAGTTTTTGGAGAATTAAATTTTCTTTCAAAAATACGTTTCTTTCATTGTTAGGACTTGCGTTGGCAACGCAGAGCATCAGAGGATTTCCGTATCTTGTATTGATTTCCTTGCCATATGTTTTGTGGAATTGTAGCTATACTGATAAAAATACCTGGACAAAATCAATCACTATATTCTTTGCTTTTCTTTTGCTAGGGGAGTCAATTTTTTATCTCAATGGCGTGTATTATAGTATGACGTATGAGCCATATACTCCAACTCTTGCGCTCATACAGGATGAGAAGCCTGCAGTTGATTTCCTTCTTAAAAATCACTTGCCGCAGCAAGTATTTAATAATTTTGATACCGGAAGTTATCTTATCTACCGGACCTATCCACAATACAAAATTTTTGTTGACGAAAGACCCGAAGCATATCCGGCAACTTTTTTTACTAACACCTATGTACCAATGCAAGAAGATTATTCTCAGTTCAGAAATGACGAGAAACGATTTGGGTTTAAGACTGTCTTCTTCACGATTACAGACGAAAATCCACGTGCTCTCACTTTTTTAAACGCAATCACTAGAGATCCACAATGGAAAATTGTGTATCTGGATTATTACACAATGATATTGGTAAAGAGTGATACGCAGAAAAAACTTCATCTTCAAACAATAGATCTAGCGAAGTTAAATAGTAATAACTATCGCTATGCAAGTGTTATCGCATATACAAATCTTGGTACATTTCTTTTTAATACGCATCATTTGGAACTGGCAAAAGCGTTTGAAGAAAAAGCATTACGTACAAATCCTAATAATCCTGCAGCAAATAAAGGAATGGCATATATCTTATATTTTGAAAATTCGAAGGATAACAGCGTTCAGAATTATGTATCAAAGTCGGAGAATATGATATTTTGGTAGGTAAATCTTATTTCTTTGCTTTCCGCATTGTTTTCAAATTTTTTGCCCAAGAAAGCAATTGATCAATCAGCCCATCCGCTCCATGAGCGTGTTTATCCATATCTAATTTGCCATTTTTATCAAGGAGCGTCCAATAAAGAGGTACATGAACACCATTTCTGATAGGAACCATTTGCAGTTCAATAACGACTTGCCGCAGTTGTTGAACAGACCGTGTCCCTCCGGCAATACCTCCATAACTTACAAAAGCAACCGGCTTATTATTCCATTCTTTGTAAACATAATCTATTGCGTTTTTCAGAACCCCAGGATAACCATGATTGTATTCGGGGACAACCATCACATAACCATCTGCTTCACCTATCTTCTTCGCCCACTTTTTCCCAAGTGGATTGACATAATCGGCTTTCAGCATTTCCATTGTCCCAGGTGAAACAGGTTCATCAAAAAAAGGAAGTTTCCAGTCACGAAGATCAATCAGCTCTGCTTCAACATCATCTTTCTTTTGAAGTTTTTCATGTATCCATTGTGCGGGTTGTTCGACAAATCGTCCCTGCCGGGTACTTCCCATAATTACCTGAATTTTTATCATGTTAAAATAATACAACGAGTACTTTATTTTGTAAAGTAGTTACTTTAAGGAAACTAGTTCATTGTTATTTTCCTACTGCAACATAGCATCAGTAATTTCTGAAAAAGAGGAAACAATATGATCTGCATGAGGGAAGTGTTCTTCTGAAACACTCGTCGTAAGAGCAATGGCTTTCATCCCTGCATTTTTTGCTGCAGTAATGCCTTTTGGCGCATCTTCAATAACAATACAATTTTCCGGACTTTCGTCAATTTTCTTTGCTGCATACAGAAAGATATCAGGATGCGGTTTGCTTTTGCCTCCTGCGTCCGCCACTATATAAATATGCTCTCCGAAAAACGATCGCAATGGCAGATGTCCAAGAGTTAATTTCAAAAATTTCTCATCCATTGAAGTGGCAATAGCTTTTTTACGATTTCCCAGTCTTTGATAAAACTCTTCAAACCCATCCATGAATGCCACATTTTCCGCAAATCCTTTTTGAACCAGGCGCCTTCTATTTTCGAAAAAGTTTTCAAACGAATCCTGAATTTTATAAAAATCATAGAGAATCCGTGTTGATTCTTCAAATTTTGCTCCCATGGTAAGATGCTTTAAATTTTCCCTTTTATCTTCAAGATTATATAATCTGAGAAGATGAATATATGAATCAACCCATACCGTTCGTTCGGTATCGATAACAGTACCATCTAAATCAAAAATAATTGCTTTCGGCATAGAGAGATTATAGCAAAAAGAGTATTCTAAAAGAATTATGCGGAACACAAGCAGAACTACGCAATCCTCATATAGCTGAATCAAGTATCGATGTACAATAAACGCTCCTTTTGAGATATACTTATAGAGATGGCTGTAGTTTTTTCAAACACACAATCGAATAAATCGTCCACAACCTCAAGCATCCTTCCCGAACCTATACGTGGAAGCTTGGTCTTGCTACTGACCAGAATATTCCTTGTCATGGTCGGTACAGACACAATTTATTTATCCATACGCGTTTTTGTATTCAAATTAAACTTTCAAGTATTCAATGGGACAACTGTAGATGTAATTTTTTTCTTTTTTCTTATTTGTTCCTATCTTGTACAAATTTTTCTCATTTACTCAGTTTTGCTTCATTGGCTCAACAAAAGATATTATTTTGAAAGCAATCATCTTATTGTAAAAAAAGGCATCTTTAAAACAACAGAGAGAATATATGATCTGCGAAACTTAAAATCGGTCATTGTAACGCAAGATATAATTGGAGAAATATTTCATTTTGGAACAATAACACTTGCCATTACGGCACCTGGTTTGGCTGAAGAAATATCTTTAACAGAAATTCCACACCCACACAAACTTGAACGGCAGATTAAAAAATTCGTCTGAACAAAATAACTATAGTGCTGAGTTTTTAAAACAACTACTACTTGACAAAGAAAGATATAGTAACTATTATCAGAATAATTAAAACTTTAAAATAAATGCCATTTATGAAAGTGAAAAATATCTGGTGGGTTTTACTTTTACGGGGTATTTTATTTCTTCTTTTTGGTATAGTTGCTACACTTTGGCCTTCAATAACATTTGTTACTCTAGCATTTGTTTTTGCATTTTACATAATACTATCCGGTGTCTTCAGTCTCATCTATGGGATTATGGGCATTCATCATACACATAAATACTGGTTTCTCATGATTGTCGTTGGCATATTAGAAATAAGTGTCGGCGCATATGCGTTTAATAATCCCCTCATTAATATTGCAGCGTTAACCTTACTAATTGGTTTCACACTTATTGTCCGAGGAATTTTTGAGACCATCGCGGCTTTTGAAGATATGTATGGTCAATCTCATAAAGTGCTTCTGGCAATTGGAGGCATTCTCGGGATTCTTGCAGGGATTTTCGTTCTTCGATATCCGGTAACAGGAAGTTTGGCATTTACGTGGGTGCTTGGTGTCTACGCGTTAATTACCGGTTCTATTTTTATCGCTTTGTCTATGACAATAAAAGAGATTACCGATGATGTATCAGAACTAGCATCCGGAAACGGAAAGATACGAACTGCACACAAATAAAAATGGCAACTACTTTAACTAACAGAGCTGCTCTTGCACAAGTAACAACGATTAACCAATCTTTTGGATGGATGTTTGTCGGACTTTTGGTTACTACAATATCTTCTTTATTGATCATTTCTAGCCCAACACTGACAAATGCAATCTTTAACAATACTATTATCTACTTTGGTTTGATTATCGCTGAACTGATTATTGTATTTGTATTGAGTGCAAAGATACAATCCATGACGTTTTCTGAAGCTGTTATTGCATTTCTTCTTTATTCCTTTCTCAACGGCTTAACACTGGGGTCAATTTTCATAGTTTATACAGCGACTTCGATTGTTACAACTTTTTTTGTGACGACGATTGTTTTTGGAATAATGGCTATCTATGGTTATGCAACGAAACGTGACTTAACCTCTGTTGGCAATTTAGCAATTATGGCACTTATCGGGGTAATTGTTGCTTCGCTTGTTAATCTTTTTCTAAAAAACAATATTCTTAGTTATATTTTGTCTTACCTTTCCCTAGCAATTTTTATCGGGTTAACAGCCTATGACACACAAAAAATTAAAGAAATGGAAAGTTATTCTGATAACAAAAACTTGGGTATACTTGGAGCGCTGACTCTTTATCTTGATTTTATTAATATTTTCCTCGATTTATTGAGGATCTTGGGAAGGCAAAGAGAGGACTGATTAAGTTGCTTAAATTCGTTTTGTTGGATATTTCGGAACTTTTTATAATAGAATATACTTTCCTAACTGATCAAATAGTTCCTTGTTATTTTTATACTGAATAGTTTTTAAGCCGACTTCCACCGCTGCACTGATATTTTCCTCAGAATCATCGATAAAAAGCACTTCACGTGGTTCAAGCTGTAAATCATTCAATATCCACTTATAAAGTTGCGGGTCTTTCTTTGTGAATCCAATTTTCATCGCAGAATAAACTTTTTTAAATTCATGCAAATATGGATCAAACTCAGGCGACTCTTGTATTGTCTCTGAAGTAAGAATATAAACATTTACTTTATGCGTTATTTTTTCTATTTGCCGCAAGAGATCAGTATTTATTTGAAAAAAATGAAACACACTATAACCTTGTTCTTCTAAATGTCTTTTGTGGAGTTCGTTCAAGCTTCCAGAATATGTTTTATCTAGAGGGAAGAGTAGGACTCTTGAAAAATCAAATATAATCGCCTTTATCATATTTAATTATCCAGTTTTGCAATCACTCTTACCGGTGCAACGTCAGCATCAAATTTAGCAGGAAGTGCAATAACTTCAAATTGAGAAGCATGCAATAAACTTTCCAAATTTGTTAAATTCTCAAGGATCAAAATTTCTTTCGAAAGCAGGATGCGATGAACTGTATAAGGAGCATTGTCCGGTCCTGCTGTATCAGTACCTACGAATTTCACTTTGAGCTCCACCAATTTTCGCGCTAAATCTTCAGTCAGAACAGGATAATTTTCAAAATAGTTAGCATTGCGAAAATCCTTGCCAAAATCAGTATAAAATAATACACAATCACCTTCAGTAATATTTTTACCGTTTAAAACAGTAGCATCAATTTCAGATTTACCTCTCACATCGATAACATGTCCATTGGCAACAAATTGTTCAGGAGTAATCTCTGATAATTTTTTCCCGCCTTTCACCATGTGCAAAGGACCATCCATATGTGTCCCTACATGCATACCTGTGATAACAGAATAATGAGTAACATCGTCTTGCGGGTCATACTCATCCTTTAAAGAAGGTTTCTCATCACCTGGGAAAATAGGCATTTCTTTAGTAAATAGCTGGGTTAAATCGATTATTTTCATTGAGATAATTATATCAGAAAATCAATGTGTCTAAATTCTTTTGTCGGCACCCTTTGATCGAAGATGCCCTTGGGTATGATTTTGAAATTTTTTACGCTAACCTTACTTTACGAGTGTTATAATAATTCTCTATGAGGACTATCCTTGATATCATTACTCCAATTAATATTGCAGAAGAAAGAGAAAAATTTTTCCAATCTTCAACATATAATCCAGTATTCCGTTATAAATGGACTTCTAAAGAGATTCAAGAGTTTGCCAATAAACATGCTAAATATAGAAAACTAGCTCTTGCTATTGAAAAACAAAATAGTGATTCTATTATAAAAGAAGCACAGGCAGTTTTTGAAACACAAATTGAGAAAGATTATCTTGTTATTGCACAAAATATAATTTCTTCAAATCCTGATTTACCTAATGAATCAATACTTACAAAAAAAGTTATTATAGAATTTCAGCGAGTATTACATTATTTTGATCTTTCTTATTCCTTTACCGTTGTTCCTCATGCAGGATTTAACTGTAGACCTATTCATGAAAAAAAGGTGATACAAGTGAATGAAGCTATAGACTTTCATTTTTTCTCATTGGATGGACTCATAAAACATGAAATGACACATATTCTTCGATATGTTAACGGAAAGCATAACAAAATTTCTAGGTCGTCTAATTATTTACCAACAGAAGAAGGATTAGCTAGTTTTATGCAAGATACCTATGGTGAGTATGGAGATGCTTCCTTATTCCAACATGCGGCAGAATACACAGCAACAGAGATAGGCTTAAAAAGTTCTCTCAGGCAAATGATTGAATATTTTTGTGACATTGGCTTTACCAAAGAACTTGCCTGGCAAAGAGCAATACGACATAAATTTGGTTTTGTTGATACCTCACAACCTGGAGATATTATGAAACCTTCCATGTACTTTTATACTGAACAAAAGTTAAAGGAACTTTCTAAAAAAGATTTACTGAAATTATTTGTTGGGAAAATTTCGTTAAATGAAATTAATAAGTTTCAAGAATACAGTGGCTCCATTCCACAAGAGAAACTTCTTGCGTTTTTTGCTAAGAGATAAATTCGAATCTAAAGTCATTCCCTATATTTTAACCAAACGCGAATTCCGTAAGTCTTTACTAAAACTACTAGCCAAAGCAACTATAAGAAGACCAAAAAAGAGAATGGCAAGCGTTGTCTTCGAACCAAATGCCTGGAGAATCAATCCTGTTAGTGCCATCCCTAAAGGAATAATACTGTACACCAAAAATCTGTGAACACTATTTACTCTTCCTTGCAACTCATCAGGCACAAGTGACAAACGAAAACTAACTTGCACAATAGACCAGATGGAATTAATACAGAAAAGTGTTGCCGTGACCACTGCAATTACAACAACATTAGGAAAAAAGATGAGCAAAGGCAAAAGAATTGCATTAGCCCAGCCGGCACCAATAACAACTTGGCCCGGACTAGCATACTTTTTTACACTATTTCCTATGGCTGCGCCGAATATACTTCCTATTGCAGATAAGGAGACGATCGTACCAATTAATACTGTTGATGCATGTTGTCCTTTTAGTATAACAATAAGAATCAACATAAAATTTGAAAATATAAACGCAGACGCAGAATTTATAAGAGCCATAGTTCTGAGTATTTTGTGATTAAAAAGCCATGAAACACCTTCTTTAAGTTGCTGTACTATATGTGAATTTTTTTCAGTTCTTTCTTCTTGAAATTCTGTTTTGATCATGAGTAACGTAAAAATAGAAACAAAATACGAAAGCATATCGAGACAAAAAGGCAATAATTTACCTATTTGATAGAGAATTGTTCCGATAGATGGTCCAAATAAAGAAGCAAATCCATCAGTGACATTTTCTTGAGCAAAAGCAGCGCTGGTTTTCTTGCCAACAATTCTTTTGAGACTTGCAATTTCTGCAATATCAAAAAAGACGAAAAATATACCTTCAAGCAAAGCGACAATATAAATTTGGATAACTGAAATAATATTGAAAAAAATCGCAAGCACGATACTTACGTAGATAGCTGCTCTACCAATTTCACAAACGAGCATCATCTTTTTGCGGTTAACTCTATCCGCCATCGTTCCAACAAATAAGCTTAAAAGTACATAAGGAAGTGTGCTGAATGCTCCAACAAGACCTGCCTTAGCAGGCGAATGAGTAATATCCAAAATTAACAAGGGGAAAATAATACGAGAAGCCTGCGATCCAAAAGAAGAAATTGCCTGCCCGCTCCACAACAAAAGATAATCACGATTGCGCCAGAGAGACTTTTCTTCGAGAACCAATTCTTTTTCTTCCATATATTTATTGTAGCATCTATAATGTTGAGCCGTTTAAAGTAACACTCAAAATGTATCTGTTTGCCGAGAAGTAAATTATTCTATACAATAATCATATGCCATATAAAAATCCAGACGAGCTACAAAATTTTTCTCATTTCAATAGGCGACCTGAACCGCATGAGCGACTATTTCGGAGTGAAGTAATTGAAAACGTAATTGAAAAAATTTCTGAGACTATTGCAGATGAAGATATACGAAGAATGTTTAGTCAGTGTTTTCCAAATACACTTGACACCACAGTTTATCATTCAGAACATGAAGGACGTCCCGATACTTTTGTCGTAACAGGGGATATACCTGCGATGTGGCTTCGGGATTCTACGAATCAAGTCTGGCCTTATTTACAATACGCTAAAGATGATGATGAGATTAAAAAACTTTTCATCGGACTATTGCACAGACAGACTATCTGTCTTAATTCCGATCCTTATGCGAATGCATTTGAAAGAGAAATTCACGATAATAAAGTTGAAGTGTTTGAAAGAAAATACGAACTTGATAGTATTGCTGCATTCTACCGTCTTTCGTATGGTTATTACAACGAAACAAAAGATCTATCTCCTTTTAATGAATACTGGCTGCGGGCAGTAAACAAGACACTAGATGTTATTCATACGGAGCAGAGTACGCTTAATAAAGAAAACCATGAATTGCTTTATCATTTTACAACGCAATCAGGGCATCTCCATCCCGCGATAAGACTCCAGGGTTATGGCTATCCAGGAAAACATTGCGGCCTGTCCCGCTGTGTATTCAGACCTTCGGATGATGAAACGGTCTTTCCGTATCTTATTCCAGCAAACGCAATGGCTGTTGTGTATCTGCGGAAATTGAAACCACTTTTTGAGGACATTTCTGCGGACGAAACAGCAAAGATTGCGGAAAAACTCGCGGATCAAATTGATGAAGGGATAAAAGAATATGGAATTGTGGAACATAAAAAATATGGAAAAATTTTTGCGTATGAGGTCGATGGCTATGGCTCAAATTGCATAATGGATGACCCAAATATTCCGAGTCTTTTGAGTCTCCCATACCTCGACTATTGCAAAAAGGATGACCTGGTCTATAAAAATACCAGAGAATTAATATTGAGCCGATGGAATTCATTCTTCGCAAAAGGGGAAGTTGCCTGTGGATTGACGTCGCCGCATGTAGGAGTTTGCGATCATTTTTGGCCTATGGCTACAATTATGCAAGCCTTAACAACTGATGATGAAAAAGAAATTATTGAATGTCTCCAGACACTGAAGAGGACCCATGCCCAGACATTTTTTATGCACGAAAGTGTTGATGTAGATAATGATCATCATTATACTCGTCACTGGTTTGCTTGGGTTAATTCACTTTTTGGAGAATTGATTTTGAAGGTCCATGACACCAATCCTGAAATTTTGAAAAGAGAATTGTAAATGGAGAAATCTTGATGATTTTGGAACTCACTTAGTTTTTGATAGCTCATCGATCAACTTTACCAGTTGATACGCAGATAATCCAATACCAAAATATCCTATCCAGACGGTAATTGGCCAATTATTTGGAAAATATGTCCAAAGCTTCATGCTTATACCAGTAAATTCGCCTATAAGACAGAATAATAAAAACGCTATAGCAAAAATAATCTGATTTTTGAAGTCACTTTTGTTTTTTCTACTACTTCTAATAAAAGCCAATATTAGATACGTTGAGTAAATTATTATTAATTGAATATACCAACCTGAAGGAAAATCAAAACCAAGTATCATAAATTAATTATACTAGGATAATTATATTATTAGAAGAGTTAAATTGGAATAAAACTTGACAGCGATAGTTAAACTAATGCTACAATAATTATATGAATGTAAAACGCTATCGTGGAGATCCGATTCTTGAGCTGAATCCCAATCATGATTGGGAGAGAGGATCTGTTTTGAATCCCGGTGTAATTTACGAAAACGGATTCTTTAAGATGATGTACCGCGCGACCAATGATGTCCATCCTGACCAGGAAGGCGCTTATATTTCTTCTCTTGGCTATGCGGAAAGTGTTGATGGCATGCATTTTGAAAGATTTGAAGAACCGCTTATTGCACCAACGGAAAATTATGAGAACGGTATGGGATGCGAAGATCCGCGGATAACTAAAATTGATGGAGTATATTATTGTTATTACACCGCTGTTGGAGGTGCGGGTAATGAACAAAAAGTAAGAATCGCTCTTGCAACCAGTAAAGATTTTGTTCACTGGAATAAGCACGGAATAGTCGGACCGGATATTTTTTCAAAAGCAGCGTGTCTTTTCCCCGAAAAAATTAATGGAAAATATACAATGTTGTTTACCTTTGAGGTAGAAAGTCCAAAAGCTACCATTATGATGGCTCAATTTGATGATCTCTATGACGTATTTTACCCTTCACAGGAAAGAATGAATCGAATTGTCAATGAAGAATATGAGGATCAGGTAGTATTTAGACCAAGTGATGGCCGCGGAAATGAGGTAGGAGCAGTACCGATCAAAACACCCCACGGATGGCTTTTTATCTACAGCGCCCTCAGTACTGTGGATGACCACACGGAATGGTCAATCAGTGCAGCACTTCTCGATTTGCATGACCCTCGAAAGATCCTTGCAAATGCAGATCATATTCTGAAGCCTGAAACAGAACGTGAAAAACACGGGGTCGTAAATCATGTGGCTTTCCCTGAAGGAGCTGTGGTATATGGAGAAAATCTTTATATATACTATGGCAGCGGCGACCAGGGAATCTGCCTTGCAATGTGCGATTATCAGGAACTCCTCGACCACCTCACGTCACTGATGTAGACTTAACTGCTGAGCCTTATCTTACATGTAGTTTTTAAATTTATGCAATTTATTGCTGTGATAGGATATTTTTGGCAAAGCGGTCCGCTTCATCTTCCTGCTGATCAATTTCCGTTTCTGTTTGCTCATAACCGATTGAATTACGATGGTTTAACACTATGTGAGCAACTTCATGTAATATTGTATATCTGATTTGTTTCTCTTCTTGCAAAAATAATTCGTCAGAAAGAATAACAAGACTTCTATTTCTTATTTCAGATCCACGGAATGAAAATGCCCATGCATCTTCAGGTGAAGAGATAAACCATACAGTCGCACAAACATTTTCTAAAATATTTTGTGGAAGGAGGAGCAGCGTTGTGCAGACCATTTCTCTCATAAAAAGTTTTCCAATTAGCTTCCCACCCAGAGCTTTTCTGACCTTTACCACAGTCCATTTCATACATTCATTATAACATTGGCAATTTGAGCCGAATTTTAGTAAAATTGTAAGCACTGTTTGCTTTATTCATTGAATTACAGGAGCGGGTGAATGAAGAAGCAAATATTGTCGAGTCGTACCACAAGGGCACTAGCTATTACATAGCGTCGTACCACAAGGGCACAACTCGGTTATTATAATAACGCTTATTAATTATTGTCGAGTCGTCTAACGGTAGGACAACGGACTTTGGATCCGTTTATTCTGGTTCGAATCCAGGCTCGACAGCAAAATTTTCCAACCTCAAAATCCCGATTCTATTATGCTCGCCCTGAGCAGGGAGTCGAACAAATTTGATATGTTTTTTTGGAATATTTAGTGATTCATAAATTACTATTGGGTAGCTCCTCATTAATTTAATTAATCAATGAATATAAAATATACTTTTTATTTAGTATTCTTTTTTAATATTTTTGTGTTCTTGTATTTGCAGTGCCTTCATACAAAAATATTCAATTCTGTCGAAAAGTTCATCTATTAGTTCGGGTTGTTCCTGTCCGATT
>Ga0265338_10006847_pt1 | contig 14356 bp, 14 predicted proteins | sample 42126metaG_FD_193579 | JGI IMG/M metagenome (GOLD analysis project Ga0265338, IMG submission 193579) | Rhizosphere microbial communities from Carex aquatilis grown in University of Washington, Seatle, WA, United States - 4-21-26 metaG | ecosystem: Host-associated > Plants > Roots > Rhizosphere... | reverse complement strand
GTCACGCCCCCTGCGGGGCAGGAGGCGCGCCAGCCGTAGGTCGCGACTGGTCTTTTGACGTTCGGCATAAGCATGAGTGCAGAGCAAATCACCCTGTTGGTTTTCCTTGTACTCGCGGCGATTCTCGCCGTGTTCCTCGCTCGCTTCCTCTTAAGGCGAGGCGATGCGGCTGATCGTGAGCGTCAGGCTGCAATACAGAAGTACATGGACGCGCGGACCGTAACGAACGAACGTGGCGAGAAAGTGTGGGTGCCACTTCCGGGAGATAGCGAAAGATCACGCCCGTTCGAAGCTCCACCAAACGATGCGGCGGGTTGGGGCGGGATCGACCTGCCACCTGGCCATTATCCATGAGTCTCCCTCACCTCGATCAGACTCAGAGAATCGCGGTTGCTCAGGAATGAAGAATTTGCCGAACCACGCAGCAGTACCGACGCCGATGATACCGCCACCCCGCACCCAACGCCCGCCATCCGGCGCGGTACACCTTTGACCGTTAGGCCATGGGCGGGCTCGTGAAACTCGAAATCATCGCCAGATTATTGGGTGGCATCGCCGTGGCCGTTGCGGCCTTCGGTTGTGCGGTTCACCTGTATCGGTTCTCCGTGCAGAAGGCAAAGCACTCACCACCCATTGCGGCCATCTTCATTATCGGGGTTACGGCGCTGATTACCGGCCTTCAGTTTGTTTTTCCCGAAGTACTCACCAAGTTTCGACGAGATCGGGAGGCGTTATTGGCAGGGGAGTGGTGGCGAATGGTGACGCCACTTTTTGTGCAGGCGTACGGCTGGTGGCAATGCGCCATTAACGGAGTCACAGCTGTCATTCTTTGTCCTTTGGCGGAGAGGCTTTTTGGGAAAAGACTATTGGCACTCTATTTTGTGCCGGGTGTTCTCGGCGAGATTTTCGCGTATCTATGGAGTCCGAACATGGCCGGGTCCTCGCTCGGAATAGCCGGAGTGATGGGCGGTTTATTCGCATTCACCTTCTGGTATCGTCGAGAGATTCCCAGACCTGCACGCCTATTTGCGATTTCTGGGATCGCCGGGGCAATCGCTCTATGCTTCAGCCGAGACATTCATGGCCCGCCAGTGCTTATCGGCATTCTGTTGGTGAGCATGATGACAATCTTGTGGCCTAACAAGGCCTTGCAGCCGACCGCCTCCGGCGGCGGCTGAACACCGACGTTAGGCCCAGAATGTTCGACCTAAAGATCATGAAGACTATCGTCAGAGGCATTCTCGCGGTCATCGCGGGCGTCGTCGTTGGCCAAGTCGTGAACATGGCCCTCATTCTCCTGGGGCCGCATGTCATCCCGCCGCCAGCCGGAGTGGATATGACCACCGCGGAAGGTTTGCGCGCAACGATCCATTTGCTCGAGCCCAGGCATTTCATTTTTCCATTCCTGGCGCACGCGCTCGGCACCGGTGTCGGAGCTACGGCCGCATACGTGATCGCCGCCAGCCACCGTTCGATCTACGCCTACGCGATCGGAGCAATCTCCTTGGCGGGGGGAATTGCCGCCACCTTCATGTTTCCCGCTCCGGCCTGGTTTGTGGTGCTCGACCTCGTGGCCGCCTACCTCCCGATGGCGTGGATCGCAACGCGGCTCGGTCGTCGCATGATATGAACCGGCCGAGCGAGCGGCCGCTGCGAACGCCAGAAGGCATCACGCCAGCTGCGTCAGCCGCCGCCGTGACTACGGCCGACAAGGGCGCATCGCTCGCGCCAGCTCGCGGCCCGTCGCAGGTTCTGAGCGTTCGGCGAAACCCGGGCTGAAGCGCAGCGTCACCATCCAACGTCATGCGATATTCCAGGCTCGTCGGGATCATGGCCGCGGTGGGACTGCTCTCGGCCTGCAGCACGGTGATGGATCGCCGGATTGCCGAGCACCAGGAGACTTGGCGCGGATTGTCGGAACCAGACCAGCACCGCCTGTTGCAGGGACACGTGCGTCGAGGCGACACCGAGGGGATGGTCCGCATTGCCCTCGGTCCGCCGGATAAGATGCTGCCGCTCACGAGCGTCGACGGTCAGAGGCTCACGGTCTGGCTATATGACGACCCGACAGTCTGGTGGGACCCTTCGCCTTTTGATCCGGCATCTTCTGTCCACTCGACGAGTCGCGAGACGAGTGTCGTTTTCCATGACGGGGTCGTGGCGGATCAGGCGGCCACGGCAGTCGAGGACGTCGCGAAGTTGGCCGAGTTTCGAGTCAAGCCTGCCGCCGAAAACAGGTTGGCGCGTTTGGACTCGCTGGTCGCGCTCACGCCCGGGCAAAGGATGAAAGCACTGGATATCTTCGAGAAAGCAAAGGAGAAACTCAATGCCTTCAGCCCGGGTGAGCGTCCCGCGAAAGGCAGGTCGATCCGAGTGAAGATGAGAGCGGATATCCGGGCAATGCTCACGGCCGAGCAGCAGGCGAAGTATGACGCGGCGCCCCAATATCTGGGCGGTGGTTCAACCAAGAGACCATGACGCTCAGTTGATTCGCGATTGTCTGCGATCTGACTTAAAAATGGAGCGGAACAAGCTTCCAGGCCCAACGCCGGCCGGCGTCACACCGACTGCTAAGGCACCCGGCGCCAGCCTGCGGGCGTGGCTCGACTTGAGCGTTAGGCGCGATGATGAAAGGCCGTATGATTGAAACACAAAACAAGTTTTCACAGGTGCGCGCGGCGGCATCGCCGCCGTTGCGCCCGGTCTGCGATTTCCTGCGCGAGTTGATCGCGTCCCTCGACAAGACGCATGCCGAGGTGGTTTGGCCGAAACTGAAGATCGCGAGCTATGGGGTTGGTCCCAGGAAGTTGACCCAGCATTATGCCTACATCGGCGTTCAGAAATCGCACTTGAACCTCGGCTTCTACCATGGCGCCTCGCTCAAGGATCCAGCGGGCCTGCTCGAAGGCGGCGGCAAGAAACTCCGCCACGTGAAGCTTTCCGACCTGGCCGAGGCCAGGAATTCGGCCATTCGCGCCTTGCTGATCGACGCGATCGCCGACCGCAGTCCGTACCGAACTGACGCCTAGGTGGTCCTATACATTCTCATCTGGTTCGCGCTGCTGGCGGTTGCGATTGGGAACGGCGCGCTGCGCCAGGCGACGTTTGGCAAGGTCATGCCCGAACTGCGGGCGCACCAGCTCTCGACGCTCATCGGCTCGGTCGTCATGGGCGGGATTATCTGGTGCGTGATTGCGGTGTGGCCGCCGGCGTCCGGCCGCCAGGCGATCGGCATCGGCGTCGTCTGGCTCGGCCTGACGGTCGCGTTCGAGTGCTTCCTGGGCCTGGTGCTGCTGCACCGTCCGCTGGCCCAGGTGGTCGGCGACTACAACCTGCGGGCCGGCCGCGTATGGGTGCTCTTTCTGGTCTGGCTCACGCTCGCACCCTGGCTGTTCTTCTCGCTCCAGGCGGCGGATTGACGGGCCCAACCAGCGGCACCGCGCCCCTGGTGGAGGCACGGATTTGTCCTTGCCTCTGCGGCGCGGTTTGGGGCATACCAACCGACCCGTCTGGGACGGACTCTTAGCTCAGTTGGTTAGAGCGCTTCCTTGACATGGAAGAGGTCGCTGGTTCGAGTCCAGTAGAGTCCACCAGCCTTCGCCCTGCGGGCTACGGCTCGGCAAGCCAGCCCCGACTGACGGAGTGCGCAGCATGCACCTCAGCCGTGGCGGCGAAGGCTGTCGCGCGAAGTTCGCGCAGCGAATGCAGGCGGACCACGCGCAGTGGCACTAGCATTCGCCCATGAACGGCTTCTCCTCCGTCTACATTTTGGAGTCCGTGGCGGCTCCGCCACATTACTATTCAGGCCTAACGGACGATCTCGCCAGCCGCTTGGCCAAGCACAATGCAGGAGCGGTGTCGCACACGGCCAGGCATCGACCATGGCGTATTAAGACAACGATCGCTTTCCGGGACCGGGCACAAGCGGCGGCGTTTGAACTTTACCTGAAATCTCCTTCGGGGCGGGCGTTTGCCAAGAAGCGACTGTAGTGCGTGTTCCATCGCCCTGCGGGCTTCCGCCGTCGCCAAGCCTATGGCGGACAAGACGGCTCGGCAAGCCAGCCCCGGCCAGCAGCGGACAAGGTTCCGGTTTGCGGGCGCCGCGGCTACGGCTGGAATCTACATTCTCAGGAAGACGGACTTCGTGATCACAGGATGGACGTCCTGACTTCCAGAGGCACCTCGAGGATGGAATTGAAGCCGCCATGGGGATTGGCCACGCGTCCGGATGCCTGCGGATCCTCGCTCCATTGACCATCGACGACGAAGCGATATTGATATTGACCCGACCGGAGCATCAAGCGAACAGCCCACTCTCCGCCGTTTGGGTTATTCAGCGGTGTGGCCTCGGGGCGCCAGCCATTGAAATCGCCGGCCACATTGACCTCTTTGGCTTCGGGCGCTGATAACGTGAGAGTGATCTCCTGCCGCTCCAACGCGGGGAACCGTTCCGAAACTGGCTGAATCCGCGGCGTCGGATCGACGGTTGCGGCGCCGCTCTTCGGTGTCTCGACGGGTGGGCGCGGGACGCCGCCCGTTTCCCGGACCATTCCCGTCGATCTGCTCCTGGCATTTCTGCCGCCTCGATTTTCGCTTGAATTCTGCATCTGGAATCTGGCCTCCGCACTTCGGCGTTTCGGAAGTGCCGGTTTGCCGAAGCGCAGCATGGCGGAGAAACCGAGGCTATCCCATAGGGTGTAACCCGACTCCGGCGTCGGAATCCGCTCGGCCACGGCTCCCACCGGGGACGTTTCGATTCCCGCCCGGGTGGCATGGCGGGGCGGCGATTCCGTGGACTGGAGCATGTTTTGCGCGCGCGGGGACTGCCGCCGCTCCTAGGGAAAGGCCCCATACCGGCGCGGGCGGGGAACGCTCATGCTACAGCGTGGCGTAATATGGAAACATATCTGACCTGTTCGTGGCCGCCGCTGGCTCCGTCATCGCGCTCCCCGGTCGCCGCCGGTCAAAAAGGCATCGACGCGGCGACGGGGTCCGGTGATTGCCGCCCGGCGAGCCGCCGCGCCGTGCCGTCCGGGCGCTGAATTCCCTCATGAAACTTCCAGCCTTCCATCTGAAACGTTACCGGCAAATCGCCTCCCTCCTGTGGAAATACGGGCGCACCGATCTGGCGCAACAAATGAGCTCCGAGGAAGGATTCGGCCTTGACGCATTGACGTCCGCCGAAGGCCCGCCGTTGACGGAGGGCGCCAAGTCGGCCGAGGGGAAGCCGTTGCCCGAGCAGCTGGCGGATGATCTGGAGGCGATGGGACCAACCTATGTCAAATTGGGGCAGGTGCTCGCCGGCCGGCCGGATTTGGTGCCCGAAGCCTACTTGAAGGCGCTCGCGCGCCTGCAGGACAAGGTGAAGCCGTTTTCCTACGCCGAGGTGGAGGAAGTCGTCCTGACCGAGCTGGGCGTCAGGATTTCCAAGGCGTTTTCGCGTTTCGACCCCGAGCCGGTGGCGGCCGCCTCGCTGGGCCAGGTGCATCGCGCGGCGCTGCGGGACGGCCGGGCGGTGGTCGTGAAGGTGCAGCGGCCGAACATCCGCCAGCAAATCGCGGAGGACTTCGATGTGCTGGAGCAAATCGCCGGCTTCCTCGACGGCCACACGGCGTTCGGCCGGCGCCACCGCTTCCTCGTCACCCTCCAGGAATTCCGCCTGACGATCCAGCAGGAGCTCAACTACGAGCGCGAGGCCCACAACCTCATCGCGCTCGGAAAGAACCTCAAGGAATTCAAGCTCATCCAGGTGCCGCAGCCCGTGCCGGATTACTTCACCCGGTCAGTCCTGACCATGGAGGAAGTTTCCGGGCAGAAGATCACCGCGCTCGGCCCGCTGGCCCTGCGCGACCTCAAGGGCGCGCCGCTGGCCGAGGAGCTGTTCAAGGCCTACCTGCAGCAGGTGCTGGTGGACGGGTTGTTTCACGCCGACCCGCACCCCGGCAACGTGTTCGTCACCGATGAAGGGCGCATCGCGCTCATCGACCTGGGGATGGTCGGCCACACGGCGCCCGCCATGCAGGAGAATCTGCTGAAGATCCTGCTGGCCGTCAGCGAGGGAAATGGCGAGACCGTCGCGGAGATCGCCATCCGGATTGGCGAGAAGCTCGATGAGTTTGCGGCCCCCGAATTCCGCCGGAGAATCGCGCAGTTGGTGGCCCTGCGCCGAGACCAGGGGTTGGAGCAGCTCAATGTGGGCCGCTCTCTGCTTGAAGTCAGCGGCATCGCCCAGGAAAACGGCCTCATCGTCCCCAGTGAACTGGTGCTGCTCGGCAAGACCATGCTGCAACTGGATGAGATCGGCCGGGTCCTCGACCCGGAGTTTGATACCAACGCCTCCATCCGCCGCAATGTCTCCGCGCTGATGGCCCGGCAGATGCGCAAGGACCTCACGCAGGGCAGCGTTTATGGCACGCTGCTCGAGATGAAGGACTTCACGGTGGGGCTGCCCTCCCGGCTCAACCGAATCATGGACACGATCACCAACTCCGAGCTGGAGGTGAAGGTCAAGGCCGCCGACGCCAAGATGATGCTGGACGGGATGCAGAAGATCGCGAATCGCATCACCATGGGCATCGTGTTGGCGGGCCTGATCGTCGGCGCGTCACTGTTGATGCGCGTGGAGACGCGTTACCGGCTCTTCGGCTTTCCGGCACTGGCGATTTTTTGCTTCGTGGCGGCGGCGGCCGGGAGCTTCTGGCTCGTGATCAGCATTTTTGTCTCGGACTACCGGAGCCGCAGAAATAACACGCATTGAGCGGCCGCGCTGGCCTCCCGCCATGTTCACTGCCGCCAAAGACGCGCTTGCCAGTCGGGCCGCCCAGATCTGGGCCAACAAACTGATCGCCCGGTATGGCAAGGTCGAAGACTTGCGAATCGACTCCCGCCGCAAGACCGTGGAAGCCTCCTGTTGGCTGGAGGGCGAGGCCACGCCCATCACGATCAGAATCGAGAACTACGTCGTGGAATCCGAATTGGGCAAACGATTCATCCGGGCGACCGATTTCCACTGCACGCGACCCTGGCTGCAGAAGTATCTCACGGACTTTGGCCACCTGCGGCGGATTGAACTGCCGCCTTGGGCCGCCGCGATGTTGTGAACCAACGGTGGCCGGACTCGGCTGCGGCCAGGACGGCAGAAGGGGGTGCCGGTCGGCAAAACGGGCGGCGACTGGCCCCAGCGCCGACGGACGCCGGAACCACGCCGCGGGGTGTTCGCCTACCGGCATCAAGGTTGTGCCCGGCCCGCATTCATTCAGACTACCAATCTATGACGCCCGGAAACGCCGGTTTTTGGATGTCGGTGGTCGGCACCGCGTGCTGGGGAATCTGTTTCTGGTGGATGGGCCGCATTTCGGCCAAGCAGAATCATCTGATGGACCAGCTGCGCGAACAAGGCCGCCGGATCGAAAAGCTCTCCAAGGTCGAACACGACCTCATCAAGGAGGTTCATCCGCAGGTGGGCCAAATCAAAGACAGCATGAGTGAGATGATTGCCGCCGTGAAGGAGAACTCGGCCACCCAGGCGCTCGTGGCCAAAGAAAAATGAGCGAGCGCCCGGCCGCAGTGACCACGATCGGGCGGGAGTTGGCTGTTGCCCCTACGCGACAAGCGTGGAAACCGACGGGGCCGCAGGATGAGTTTCGGTAGACGAGAGCTTCCCGCCGCGCGGATGCGCTAGCCCAGCTGCGCGCGGTCGGCGGCGCGCCCGAATTCGAGGAGGGCGATCTTCCATTGGTGCTCGGTCATGCACCGCTGGCGGACGAGCTGGCGACCGGACGGCTGATGGAGATAGCGGCGTCCCGCGCCCGGCGTGCGGTCCCGCACGATCTTGCGCGCGGCCAGCCACTCCTCGGACCCCGGATGCTCGCGGGCGATGACATTCCGCGCGGTCTCCAGAATCGATGCGATCAGCGCCTGGCCGATCGGATTCAGCGAGTGAATGAAGTAGTCGGGAAGCGCGACGTTCCCGGCCACGCACCGTTCGGCCAGCCAGAGCGCGCAATCGGCCCCCGTCCGCCCGGCGCTGAACGGCGATGTCGTCCGGCCCGCCGCGTTCGGACGAAACGGCGACGTCGTCTTGCCCGCCGCGGTTGGAGGAGGCTCGTCCTCCAGATCGTGATCGAACGACACGAATTCCGGCACGCCCCGCTCCTCGACGACGCGCACGAATTCCGCGTACGATCGCGCCACGACCCAGGCCCGGCGCGGGAGACTGACCCAGGTGACCATCTGGGGGCTCCGCGCATCATCGAGAAAAAGGCTGTAGGGCGGCGGATTCACGGCAAGCGGGTCCGGACCGGAGGGGGGCGATTCGCGTCCCCCTTCCGATCCGAGCGGTTTGGCATCGTATGATTCCGTGCCGCCAATATCGACACATTTGTCCCTCGGGTCAGGCCCATCGGATTGAGGACGGCCAGCCTCCTCACGTCGGCTGCTACGTCCCAGATCGTAGCAGCCGAGGTCACGAGGCTGATTCCCGTGTAGCAGCCAGCGGTGACGAGGCTGAATCAGCCTCCTTACGTTGGCTGCTACGGAGGCAGACCGGCAACAAACGCCGACGGATCCCGTGTGGGCCACTGGCCTCTTGAATTCGCGTCCGTTCCCGTCCATGGCTGATGGCGTTTCCCCGCCATGCTCCAATCGCTCCGTATCCGCAATCTCGCGCTGCTCGAGGAGGTCGCGCTCGATTTCGAGCCGGGGTTCACCGCGGTGACTGGCGAGACCGGCGCCGGCAAGAGCATCCTGCTCGGGGCGCTCAGCCTGCTCGCCGGCTCGCGGGCGGAGAAGACCGTCATCCGCCAGGGCGCGGCGGCCTGCGAGGTCGAGGCGGCGCTCCATTTCGCGGACGCGCGCGCGGTCGATGCGCTGCTGGCGTCGCTCGACCTGCCGCCGTGCGAGGACGGCCGGCTCATCCTCAAGCGCAGCCTGCCGCGGGAGAAGGCGCCGAAGATCACGGTCAACGGCGGGCTGGCCACGCTGGCGGCGCTGCAGGCGCTGGGCGAACGGTGGGTGGACTTTCACGGCCCGGGCGAGCCGCGGCGGCTCCTCAAGGAGGCGGCCCAGCTGGAACTGCTCGACCTGTACGCGCGGGCCGGGCCGGCCCTCGCCGCGTACCAGGACGCCTACCGCGCGTGGCGCGACCGGCAGGCGGAGCGGGACCGGCTCGCCGGCGAAACGCGCCTGCCGCCCGACCAGATCGCGTTTCTCGAGAGCCGCCTGGCGACGATGGACCAGCTCGAGCTGACCGCGGAGGCGATCGAGACCCTGGAGCGCGATTTTCAGCGGCTGAGCCGGGCGCAGGAGCTGATTGCGTTGTGCTCGGCGCTGGCCGAGGGGATCACGGGCGAGGACGGCGTGCTTGGCCGCGTGGCGCAGCGGGTGCGCGAGGCCCGGCAGCTCGAGGCGCTCGATCCGGCCAGCAAGGCGCTCGCCGACCGGCTGGCGTCGGTGTCGGTGGAGCTGGCCGACCTCGGCGGGGAATTTGCGGGGCTGAGCCAGAACCTGGTCGTCGAGCCGGAGCAGGCGGAGCTGCTGCAGGCGCGGATGGACGCCTGGCTCGACCTGAAGCGACACTATGGCGGCGAGGTGCGCGCGGTGCTGGCGGCGCGGGACGAGATCCGGCGGCGGCTGGCGGCGCAGGGCGATCTCGCCGGCGCGCTCGCGCGGCTCGACCGGCAGGTCGGCGAGGCGGAGAAGGCCGCGCGCCGGCAGGCCGAGGCGTTGCGCCTCGTGCGCGAAAAGGCGGCGCGGGAGCTGGCCAAGTCCGGCGCGAAGGCGATTGCCCAGCTCGGGTTCAAGAAGACCGATTTCCTGGTGCGGCTGGCCACGCTGCCGGCGCTCGGGCCGACGGGCGACTGCGCGTGCGAGTTCCTGTTCTCGCCCAACGTCGGCGAGGCGCCGCTGCCGTTGAGCCGCATCGCGTCCAGCGGCGAACTCGCCCGCGTGATGCTGGCGCTCAAGACCATCCTGGCGGACGTCGACGACATTCCCGTGCTCGTGTTCGACGAGGTCGACTCCAACGTGGGCGGCGAGGTGGGCGGCATCGTGGGCGAGAAGCTGGCCGGCATCGCCCGCCAGCACCAGGTGCTGTGCGTGACGCACCTGCCGCAGGTCGCGGCACACGCGGCCAGCCATCTCGTCGTGACCAAGGATCAGACCACGGACCGCGCGGTCGTGGCGATCGCGCCGATCCACGGCAACCGCCAGGCGCGCGTCAGCGAGCTGGCCCGCATGCTCGGCGACCGGAGCGCGAAGTCGGCCCTGGCCCACGCCGAGGAGCTGCTGAAGTCTCGCCCGTAGCAGCCGAGGTCACGAGGCGGGGTTCAGCCTCCGATGATCGTAGCAGCCGAGGTGACGAGGCTGATCCAGCCTCCTGACGTCGGCTGCTACTGGTCAGATCTGCGGATGCCGCCGCGTCCGACTATGACTTGATAGAGGCCCCAGAACTTCTCCCAAAAGTCCGCGGAAGCGGGATTCAATTCGGGATAACCTGGGACAATGCAGTTAGTGAACGGCCATTCGCTCGCTTCCGTCGCCAATCCAGCACGGACTGGATTCGCGGCGATGTAGGCACAGGTCGCCGCGAACGCACGCCGTTCGTGCTCTGAACTGCGCAACACGTGGTCATGCGCTTGGTGCTGGAAACAGAATGGAGCGAGCTTTGGTTCGAGGTGCGTGCGCAAGAACGCGGCGGCGCGTCTCTGGTCCGAAGCTGCTCCCAGGCCGATCCACATGAGGTGGAAGTGATCGGGCATCAAGGTATAGATCGGGCAGAGCAGATGCTCTCGGATCGCCGCGTGCAGCATCAGCTCGCGGAACGCGTGATGAAGATGCGCATCGAGCCAGCCGCGCGCGCGGTCTTTGACAGTATGGGTCCAGAATACGATGGCGCGGCCGCGATAGTATTCGGCAGAGAGGCGCGGGAGACAGCCGCGCGGTGCAAGAGGCGGCGGCATAGGGGATGGCCAGCCTGCTGCAGTCGACGCCTATATGATGCAAGCTTGGATCCTCCTCCTCGGCTGGTAGCAGCCGAGGTCACGAGGCTGGGTACAGCCTCCTCACGTCGGCTGCTACGAGGGCGGACCGGTCCAGCCTTCGAAAGTCGTAGCCGCCGGGGTCACGAGGCTGAAACCAGCCTCCTCGCGTCGGCTGCCACGTGTAGACCGCTAACGCACGGCGACGCCGCGCTTCGTCGCGGGCACGGCCGCCGGCGTCTCGCGCCGGAAACTCCGCCAGCGCTCGAGCGGCAGGGCGCCCAGGACGATGATCAGCAGCTGGGTGCCGACGAACGTGACGAGCCCGTTGAAGGCCGCCTGGGTGAAGCCGTAGGAATGGAGGCCGACGCCGAGCATGTTCACGCCGAACCAGCTCCAGCTGGTGACGACGTTGCCAAATACCGCCAGCAGCATGAGCCCGCGCTGGCGGACGAGGCCGCCCCAGCGGCAATGCAGGATGATCGCATTCCACAGCACGATGATCAGCGCGCCGTTCTCCTTGGGATCCCAGCCCCAGAAGCGGCCCCAGGACTGGTCGGCCCAGATGCCGCCGAGGATGGTGCCGACCAGGCTGAAGAGCGTGGCGAAGCACACGATGCCGTAGACCATTCGTTCGAGCATCTTGGCGTTCGTCTCGCCGCCGGGCCGGGTGGCCGCCGCGGTCGCACCGGTCGCAGCGCGCGCCGCGCCATCGCCCGGGACCTTTTTCAGCCATGGCGTGAACACGCCGAGCCCGATGTAGAGGATCCCGAGGAAGCCGGCCAGGAACGTGGCGCCGTAGCCGATCGTGATGGTGACGACATGCGTCCCCAGCCAGAAATTCGAGTCGAGCACGGCGCGCATCATCTCCATGGTGTCGCCGTTGAGCGCGAGGTGGTGCGCGATGATGAGCGTGCCGAAGCCGATCAGGCCGCCGGCGGCAGCGCCGATGGCGTTGCGGAAGAAGCGCTCGAGGACGAGGCACAAGGCCACCGCCACCCAGCCGACGAAGAGCGCCGAGGAATAGAGATTGGTCACCGGCGGCCGGCCCTCCAGCCACATGCGGGCGGCGATGCCGGCGGTGCTGGCGACGAAGGCGAGGCCGACGAGCCCGAACGCCGAGCGCTGCAGCACGTCCGGCCATTTCAGCCACGATCCCGCCGCCAGCAGGAAGGCGAGGACGTACAGTCCCATGCTGGTGTAGAACGGCTCGATGCGGTTGAAGGCGGCCTCGATGCGGCATTTCCGCAGTTGCGGCTGAAAGCGCTTGGCGAGCTGTTCGTGGTAGAGCGACAGCACCGCGTTGAAATCCTGCGGCTGCTTGAGCCGCCAGGCGTGTCCGAGCGCCGCGTACGCCATCGCGTCGGGATTGACCTGTCCGCGGCGGAAGGCTTCGAGCAGCTCGGCGCCGAGCTTGGTCCAGGCCTGGGCGTCGGGATTCTCGGGGCCCGGCGGCATGGCGAGCAGATAGCCCGAGTCGCTCATGAACTGGAAGCGCGACGCCGAATCCATCAGGGTCTGGTAGTCCTTCTCGTTGTACGGCTGGCCGGCCTGCTTGGCGCGGACGGCGGCGGTCCCGGCCGGAAGCTCCTGCTGGATGTGCAGGACATCGGCCAGGAAGTCGGGGCTGCCTTCGAGATTCAGGCTCGCCTTGAGGCCCTGGTACAGCACCAGGCGATCGTAAAGCTCCACCACGCCCCGCTGGAACGGCGTGCGCACCGCCTCGTCCACCGCCTGGGCCATCCGCATCTGGCGTTCGAGCTCGGCCAGCCCGGCCCGGAGTTCGTTGAACGAAAAACGCTTCTGGTCGCCCGGCTCCTTGCTGAAGAGCGCGAGCACCTCGGGATTCTGGATGAGGAAGTGCTGGTAGTCGTCGGCCACGGCCGGATTGAACAGGACGTCGAGCAGCCACTCGATCGGCGAGAGGCGCTGGCCGTCGGGGGCGACGAAGCGCTGGCGGTCCTGCATCAGCAGCAGGGTGGTGCGCGCCACGGTGTCGAACGGCTGGATGCGGCCGTTGACCAGGACGGGCAGGCGCGCGAAATCGGGCAGGTTGAATTCGCTGCGATTGCGCGGCGGCAGGAGCGTCCCGCCGAGATAGAGGACGCCGAGGGCGATGATCAGAGCTGGAAGATAGCGTTTCATGCGGGCCGCAGGGGACGCGAGGTCGTCGCAGGGTTCACGGCCGGGAGGGTGCCGGGGCCGGGGCGGCGGCCAGGGCGGCGCGCCGGCGGACGAAGCCGAAGAGGTGGATGCCGAACTGGATCAGGAGGCCGACGAACATCAGGGCGCAGGAGACGTAGGGCACCTGCCAGCTCGGATTGCGCACGACCTGGAGGATGGTCGTGCGGTCGTTGTTCTCGAAACCCGCCTGGTAGAAGGTCTGGCCGCCGTGGCGCAGCGGATTGTTCATGAAGATCAGCACCTCGCGATCGACGCTGCCATCCGGGGTTTGCAGCCGGACCCGGCTCGAGAAGTTCTTCGGGATGTCGGTGCCCGGATAGCGGTCGTGTGAGAACTTAAGCAGCGAGACCGAGAACGGGTAGTAGGTGCGCTTCGGGCGCATCATCAGCGCCCAGGTGCGCCCCTGGTAGGGGAAGGCCTGGGGCTCGGTGAGGAGGGTCGAGACGAGCCAGGTGCCGATCCGGCCCTCGGGACCGGCCAGTTCGACGAAGGCGGACGGCGCGTTGTCCTCGTCCTGGCGGTAGGTGACCGGCTGGGGCACGGCCACGAAACCCGGGCCGAAGCCCTGGTCGGCGGGCGAGGGCGCGGCGTTGGGCACCTGGTTCCGCATCCGCAGCGTCGAGTTGGGGTAGAACGCGGTCGGGTGGATGGTGAAGGGCAGTTTCGGATACTGGATGGTGCCGGCCTGCTCCAGCGCCTCTGCGGGCACGGCCACCACCTCGTCAAATCCCGGGTTGGTGGTGTCGATCACCGCGAGTTCCATCCGCCGGTAGCTTTCGGAGTAGGTCTTGGTCTGGCCTTGGTCGAGACGCATCAGGCTCTCGCGCTGCCAGATTCCGGTGAAGAGCTCGCCGAGCAGCAGCAGGATCAGTCCGAAATGCGTCAGCCAGATGCCCGACTTGCGCCACTCGAAACGGAAACGGTAGGCGTGCGCGGCGACGAGGTTGACCAGCAGCAGCCCGCCGATGAGGTAGCCGCCGGGGAAAATCGGGATCATCAGGTCGGTGCCGGGGAGGCGGGTCATCACGAAGATCGACCAGAAATATTTCTGCTGCACCGCCCAGATGCCGAGATCCGTCTGGGCGAGCGTCGCGGCGAATACCAGGACCAGGGACAACGCCAGCAGCACGACCGTCAGGGTGAGCGAGGTGAAGAATCTGTTGAGGGAATGGAGGAGCGCACGCATGCCGGATCAG
>Ga0265338_10006846_pt1 | contig 14358 bp, 10 predicted proteins | sample 42126metaG_FD_193579 | JGI IMG/M metagenome (GOLD analysis project Ga0265338, IMG submission 193579) | Rhizosphere microbial communities from Carex aquatilis grown in University of Washington, Seatle, WA, United States - 4-21-26 metaG | ecosystem: Host-associated > Plants > Roots > Rhizosphere... | reverse complement strand
CCTTGACCGCCCTGATGGCCGCCCGCTACCTGGACGTGTTCCGCCAGGTGGACGGGAAGTGGCTGTTCGCCCGCAGGGAAGACGAGTTCATCGGCTTCTAGCGAGCGCAGCCGGCCGGAACGAGGGGCCGTGCCCGCACCGGGCGCGGCCCCTCGCGCCTGGCCGAGCCGGGCGCTACACGTCCCCGGTGGACGACCTGATCAGGTTCAGCATCGTGGTGACCTGGACCGCCTCCTCCTGGGAGAGCCCCGGCAGCCCGAACGCCTGGGTGTTGAGCGCGTCGGTCGCCTCCTCGGCGAGGGCGCGCCCGGCCGGGGTGATGGTGGCCAGCACCACCCGCCGGTCGTCGGGCGACATCTGCCGTTGCACCAGGCCGCGCTGCTCGAGCCGGGCGATGGCGTTGGTCACCGCGGCCGGGTGGACCATCAGCCGCACCCCCATCTTGCCCATCGGCAGCGAGCCTGACCGGCTGAAGGCGAGCAGCCGCAGCGCCTCGTAGGCGGCGAAGGTCAGCGCGTAGGGCTTGAGTATGTCCTCCACCTTGGCCAGCAGGATCTGCTGGGCGCGCATGATCGAGGTGACCGCGGCCATGTGATCGGCCTGCTCGGGCCAGCGCGCGTGCCACTGGCGCCGGGCCTCCGCGATGGGGTCGGCGTTATGACGGTCGGGCACTCACTTACCGTACGCGACGTGACCAGCCAGGCGCGATAGGCGCGCTCTTGACGAATCCGGGCAAAGTCATTTAACGTCAAAATATTGAACGTCCCAAATTTGGGCGTCCAAGGTTGATACGCCCAGAACGATGCGCCCACTAGCAGTGGAGGCCGCAATGCCCGCTTCGCCGGGGAATGAGCTGCACGTCCCTGCGCACCCGGTGCGCTTCGTCACCTCGACCGCGCTGTTCGACGGGCATGACGCGGCGATCAACATCATGCGGCGGATCATGCAGGCCCAGGGGGCCGAGGTGGTGCACCTGGGGCACGACCGGTCGGTCCGCGAGGTAGTGAACGCGGTGCTCGACGAGGACGCCCAGGGCGTCGCGGTCAGCTCCTACCAGGGCGGCCACGTCGAGTACTTCGAGTACCTGGCCGAGCTGCTGGCGCAGGCCGGCGCGGGCGAGGTCCGGGTCTTCGGCGGCGGCGGCGGCGTCATCGTGCCGGGGGAGATCGAGCGGCTGGCCGCGGCCGGGGTGCGGATCTTCTCGCCCGAGGACGGCCAGCGGCTCGGCCTTCCCGGCATGATCAACGAGCTGGTCAGGGACTGCGACACCGACCTGGCGGCCGCCCCCGCGCTGCCCGACGCGGTGCTGGCGGGCGAGCGGCGCGCGCTCGCCCGGACCATCACCTGCCTGCAGGAAGGCCGGCTGCCGGCCGCGGACCTGGCCGTGCTGACCGCGGCCGCCAGGTCGGAGGGCGGGGGCCGGCCGGTGCCGGTCCTCGGCATCACCGGGACCGGCGGGTCAGGCAAGTCCTCGCTGACCGACGAGCTGATCCGCCGGCTGCGCACCGACCAGCAGGACAAGCTGCGGGTGGCGGTGCTGGCGGTCGACCCGACCCGGCGCCGCGGCGGCGGCGCGCTGCTGGGCGACCGGATCCGGATGAACGCGCTCGACGGCGAGCACGTGTTCTTCCGCTCGCTGGCCACCAGGGGCGGACGGGAACTGCCGGACGGGATCGGCGACATCATCACCGCCTGCCGGGCGGCCGGCTACGACCTGGTCATCCTGGAGACGCCCGGCATCGGGCAGGGCGACGGGGCGGTGACCAGCCTGGCCGACGTGTCGCTGTACGTGATGACGCCCGAGTTCGGCGCCGCGTCGCAGCTCGAGAAGATCGACATGCTCGACTTCGCCGACGCGGTGGCGGTCAACAAGTTCGAGCGGCGCGGCGGCGCCGACGCGGTGCGGGACGTAGCCAGGCAGCTGATCCGCAACCGGGAGGCGTTCGGCGCCAGCCCGGGGGACATGCCGGTATTCGGCACCAGCGCCGCGACGTTCAACGACACCGGGGTCACCGCGCTCTACCAGCACCTGGCCGGCCTGCTCAGGGAGCAGGGACTGCCGCTGGCGCCGGGCGTGCTGCCGGCCGTCAGCGGCAAGACCTCGACCGAGGCCGCCTCGATCATCCCGCCGGCCCGGGCCGGCTACCTGGCCGAGATCGCCGGCTCCGTCCGCGGCTACCACGCCAAGACGGCCGAGCAGGCCGCCGCCGCCCGCCGGGTGCAGCGGCTGGCCGCGGTCAGGGAAGAGCTCGAAGGAGATTCCGAACGGGAGGTGGCGGCTCACCTGGAGCAGGCTACGGCCGGGGTCACCCAGGACAACCGGGCGCTGCTGGCCGCCTGGCCCGCCGTCGTCGAGTCCTACTCGGGCGACGAGCAGGTGGTGCGGGTCAGGGACAAGGAACTGCGCACCCGGCTGACCCGCGAGTCGCTGTCCGGCAGCGGCATCCCCCGGGTGGCGCTGCCCCGGTTCACCGACCACGGGGAACTGCTGCGGTTCCTGCGCGAGGAGAACCTGCCGGGCTACTTCCCGTTCACCGCCGGGGTGTTCCCGTTCAAGCGGGAGGGCGAGGACCCGGCGCGGATGTTCGCCGGCGAGGGCGACCCGTTCCGCACCAACCGCCGGTTCAAGCTGCTGTCGGCGGGCCAGCCCGCCACCCGGCTGTCCACCGCGTTCGACTCGGTGACGCTGTACGGCCGCGACCCGGGTGAAAGCCCAGACGTCTACGGCAAGGTCGGCACCTCCGGGGTGTCGATCGCGACCCTGGACGACATGAAGGCGCTGTATGACGGGTTCGACCTCACCTCACCGAGCACCTCGGTGTCGATGACGATCAACGGGCCCGCCCCCACCATCCTCGCGTTCTTCCTGAATACGGCGATCGACCAGGCAGTCAGCCGCTTCCGTTCGGCTGAATCCCGTGAGCCCACCGCCGAGGAGGGGCGCACGCTGCGCGCCCGGGTGCTGTCGACCGTGCGCGGCACCGTCCAGGCGGACATCCTCAAGGAAGACCAGGGGCAGAACACCTGCATCTTCTCCACCGAGTTCAGCCTGCGGATGATGGGCGACATCCAGGAATGGTTCATCGCCAACCAGGTCCGTAACTTCTACTCGGTGTCCATCTCCGGCTACCACATCGCCGAGGCCGGGGCCAACCCGATCAGCCAGCTCGCGTTCACCCTGGCCAACGCGTTCACCTACGTGGAGGCCTACCTCGCCCGGGGCATGAAGGTGGACGACTTCGCGCCGAACCTGTCGTTCTTCTTCTCTAACGGCATGGACCCGGAGTACACCGTGATCGGCCGGGTGGCCCGGCGGATCTGGGCGGTCACCCTGCGGGACCGCTACGGCGCCAACGAGCGCGCCCAGAAGCTGAAGTACCACATCCAGACCTCCGGCCGGTCCCTGCACGCCCAGGAGATGGCGTTCAACGACATCCGGACGACCCTGCAGGCACTGTGCGCGATCTACGACAACGCGCAGAGCCTGCACACCAACGCCTACGACGAGGCGGTCACCACCCCGAGCGAGGAGTCGGTGCGCCGGGCCCTGGCCATCCAGCTCATCATCGGCCGCGAGTGGGGCCTGGCCATGAACGAGAACCCGCTGCAGGGCTCCTTCATCGTCGACGAGCTGACCGACCTGGTGGAAGAGGCCGTGCTCAAGGAGTTCGAGGCGATCAGCACTCGCGGCGGGGTGCTCGGCGCGATGGAGACCGGTTACCAGCGGGGCAAGATCCAGGACGAGTCGATGCTCTACGAGCGGCGCAAGCACGACGGCTCGCTGCCCATCATCGGCGTCAACACCTTCCGCAACCCCCACCCGGAGACCGAGGCGGTCCCGGTGCTGCTCGCCCGCGGTACCGACGAGGAGAAGAAATCCCAGCTCAACCGGGTGCGCGACTTCCACGGCCGGCACCGCGACGAGGCGCACGCCGCGCTTGACGCGCTCAAGCAGACCGCCCGCGGCGGCGGCAACGTCTTCGCCGCGCTGATGGACGCCGCCCGGGTGTGCAGCCTGCAGCAGGTCACCGAGGCCTTCTTCGAGGTCGGCGGCCAGTACCGGCGGAACGTGTGACGTTTCCCCTGACCGATCGGGAGGTCTCATGACTTACCTGCTGTCCGACGAGCACCGGGCCCTGCGGGAGACCGCCCGGCAGGTCGCGGAGGCCAAGATCGCCCCGTTCGCGGCCGCGGTCGACGCGGAATCCCGCTTCCCCCAGGAGGCGCTGGACGCGCTGACCGGGTCCGGCCTGCACGCCACCCACATCCCCGAGCAGTACGGCGGCGAGGGCGCCGACGCGCTCGCCACCGCGATCGTGATCGAGGAGGTCGCCCGCGCCTGCGCGTCCTCCTCGCTGATCCCGGCGGTCAACAAGCTCGGCACCGTCCCGGTCCTGCTGTCCGGCTCGGAAGAGCTCAAGCGGGCCTACCTGCCGCCGGTCGCCCGGGGCGAGGCGCTGTTCTCCTACGCGCTGTCCGAGGCCGGGGCCGGCTCAGACGCGGGCGGCATGCGGACCCGGGCGGTGCGCGACGGCGACTGGTGGGTGCTGAACGGCACCAAGACCTGGATCACCAACGCGGGGGAGTCCCGCTTCTACACGGTAATGGCGGTGACCGAACCGGACCGCGGCGCGCGCGGCATCTCGGCCTTCGTGGTGGAGAAGTCCGATTCGGGGGTGAGCTTCGGCCAGCCGGAGAAGAAGCTCGGCATCAAGGGCTCGCCCACCCGCAGCGTCATCCTGACCGACGTCCGCATCCCGGCCGGCCGCATCATCGGCGCCGAGGGCACCGGCTTCAAGACCGCCCTGGCCACCCTGGACCACACTCGCATCACCATCGCCGCCCAGGCCCTCGGCATCGCCCAGGGCGCCCTCGACTACGCGTCCGGCTACGTCAAGCAGCGCCAGCAGTTCGGCCGCCCCATCGCCGACTTCCAGGGCATCCAGTTCATGCTGGCCGACATGGCCATGAAGCTGGCCGCGGCCAGGCAGCTCACCTACCACGCGGCCGCCCTGTCCGAGCAGGCCGTGGCCGGCCAGCGCCCCGACGAGGACCTCACCTTCGCCTCCTCGGCCGCCAAGTGCTTCGCCTCCGACGCCGCCATGTCGATCACCACCGACGCGGTCCAGCTGCTGGGCGGCTACGGCTACGTGAGCGACTTCCCGGTTGAGCGGATGATGCGCGACGCCAAGATCACCCAGATCTACGAGGGCACCAACCAGATCCAGCGGATGGTGATGGCCCGGCAGTTGCTGAAGGGGTGAAATTAGGCCGCTGGCCTGCGGCTTCTCGAACCCGTCTCGCGTGAAGCGGGCCGCCAGACTACCGAGTCGGGAGGCCCGTTCTCGTGTCCGGTTTACCCGATTGGTGCCGGTTATTTCCCGTCGTTTCCGGACCCCGTGCTGAATCCGTGCTGACCCTAGCGGCGCCGGGCATGCGGAATTGGATTGCCGACCTGGCGTCAGACGGGCCGGAGGTCGATGCCAGGTCTACGACAGGTCCATGGCCGCCGGCCAGGTTGCTGGTGCGAGCGCCGGTCATCGCTGGCGGCTAACTGGCGGAGGAGACGGGGCCGGGCTGGGGGACGCTCGCTTACTCGCCGTCGGCTGGCTTGCTGTAGTCCTTGAGGGTCGCTTCGGTGACGGTGCTGGTGATGAGTTGCAGGGTCCAGGGGCCGGTGTTGAGGTCGAAGTCGCGCCCGAAGCCGACCCATTTGCCGGTCATCTTTCGGCCGGTTGGCTCGAGCAGGAGCTGGATCGCGCCGTGGTAGACGGCGCCCGTGTAGTAGCCGGCGGGGTTGGTCTCCTCGGTCCAGGTGCCGGTGAGGACCTGGCCGTTGGCGGTCAGGTCCATCAGGAGCCGGGAGCGTGATCCCGGGGTTGACCTGACCTGGAGCCGGGTGCCGTGCTGGACGACGGCGACGTAGTGGTGACTGGTGAACGTCGCGCCCCTGCCGGTGCTTTCGTACTCGTAGCTGCTGAGCCAGATGCCGGTCAGCGGCCCTGGCTGTGACTTGGGGTCGGACACGGGTATCCACGGGCCTGAACCGGTGGCCAGGGCCTCGTCGGGGTCGAGGCCGTAGCGCTCGGCGGCGGTATCGAACCCGAGGGTGGCGACCGGCTGGCCGGTGACGTACTCCAGCGCGCGGATATAGACCGCGCGGGGCAGGGTCACCTGGCCGGCTTCCCAGCGCTGCACGAGCCGCTTGGAGCAGCCGTTCGGGGTGCCGAGCCGCTGCCCGGCGTCGCGGATTGCCACGGCCATCTCGTCCTGGCTCAGGCGCAGCGCCAGGCGCGCCTGCCTCAGCGCGGTGTTGGGGGCCATGACCCGAGAGTACCCCGCCAGTCATGATCCGTAACGTCGTTTCGACACCCTAAACGACGTCTAAACGACGTCCCTTTCGACATCGCAACGTCGCCAATCGGAAGCGTACCTTCGTGCCAGCGGGACCGCTCGTCATGGGCAGCGTTCGGAAGGCAACACGATGGCACAGCTAGGAGAGCACATAGCCGGGACTGGGCTACGCCCCGGCTCGGCGTGGCCGGTGTCGAGCGTCATGCCGCCCCTTGCCGCCCTGCCGACCGCGCCGTCAGCGGCACGGGCTCACGTCCGCGCGATGCTGGCAATGTGGCGGATGAGCGGCCTCGCCGACGCCCTTGAACTGGTCATCAGCGAGCTAGTCGCCAACGGGATCAACGCGTCTACCGACGGCGAGGGCGCGCCGAGGTACGTGGAAGGGCGCATGCCCGTGATCCGGCTGTGCCTGCTCACAGACGGCGTCCGGCTAGTAGCAGAAGTCTGGGACGAGGCTCCGGGTGTCCCCGTCCGTCTGAGGGCCAGGCGGGATGACGAGAGCGGGCGGGGTCTTGACCTCGTGGACATGATCACCGGGTCCCAGTGGGGTTGGCGTCTCGCAAGTTCCAAGCCGGGCAAGTGCGTCTGGGCCGCGTTCGAGATCCCAGCCGCGACCGGCGGCAGTAACTAGCACGCAATCAACCAAGGCAGGAAGGCGGCACGCGTGAGCAGCTCGGTACCAGGTCCCACGTTCGCGCTGATCGGCGTGCGGGCTACATCGCCCGGCGCCATCTAGGGGCGACCCGGGATGTCGGCGGCACCTTAATCGCGTGCCACGACATCACCGACTCGGTAGGCATCCTCGACAGTTACTTCCCGGACGCTCGGTTCTTCACCGACAGAGTGGAGACGCCGACGCCGATCTCGGCGGCCTTGGCGGCGTAGCGGGCCAGCATCGGAACCCGGGGTGGTACTCAGCGTGCGGTTCGCCGTCTGCCGCCAGCTCGGCGCATCCCCGCCGGAACCCTGTCCGCACTTCCTGGACGTGGGCGACGCGCTCCCGCAGTTCGGCCAGCTCGGCCTCGTCCAGCCCGGCCAGCTCCGCGCCAGCGCCCGCGGCGGGGCCGGCGGGAGCCTCATCCAGCCGGGTGGACGGGTCGGCGAGCGACCGCTGGCCTGCGCCCGCAGCAGGAAAGGCTGGGCCGCGATCGCCGTCACCCCGGGATCGAAGTCGGCCAGCAGCAGGCGGGCAAGCTCCAGGCGGCTCTCGTAGATGACGTGCCCGCCGGACGTCGCCGACCAGTAATACCCCGGATAGTGGGCCTGCCCGCGGGCACTGCGAGCCGACCGTCACGGCCCCGCCGTGACGACCTGGCCTGCCGTCACCAGCCGCAGCGGCCGCTCGGACACCGTCCCGCCGGGCAGCCGGACCGACACCGACTGCTCGCGCAACCGCGTGCCGTCCGCGTCCTGGCCGCCGCGAACGTGATCTTTCGTAGCCATACCGCCTCAGACCGCGACACTATCCCCGCAGCTGCGGGCAAGCCGGCAGCGACACGGCCGAAGCGCGCACTGGACATGTCCGCGACGAGGCTTGTCATAATGCGCGTGTGCGCGACGATCGGTTTTCGGTCCTGTGGCTGTGCGGCCCGCCGGGGGCGGGCAAGTCGGCAGTCGGCTGGGCCCTGTATGACGGGCTCGCGCGATCAGGCGGGCGGGCGGGCTTCGTCGATCTCGACCAGCTGGGCATGTGCCTGCCCGCGCCGCCGGGCGACCCGGAGCGCTTCGGGCTCAAGGAGCGCAACATGTCCGCGGTGGCAGCGAACTTCCGCGCGGCCGGCTGCGGCGCGCTCGTCGTGTCCGGGGACCTGGGCCTTTCCACGGTCATTTCATCCGGAACGGTCGGCGGTGCCTCCCTCACCGTCTGCCGCCTGCAGGCGTCCCCGGGCGAGCTGCGGCGGCGGCTGACGGATCGCGGCGCACCGGACCTGATCGCGGGCTCGCTGCGGGCGGCCGAAGAACTGGACCGGTCGTCGCTCGCGGACGTGTGCGTCGGCACCGACGGCCTGACTGTCGCCGAAGTAGCCCGGCTGGTGCGGGAACGCTGCGGCGGATGGCCGCCCGAGCACGCCACTGGCGCCCGGGCGGCCGAGACCGCGCTGGCCCCCGTGCCAGCGGCCGGGGCCGGCGGCGAGGTCCTGCTCATCTGCGGCGCCGCCGGCGTCGGCAAATCCGCTGTCGGTTTCCAGGTCTACCTCCGGCAGCTGCGAGCCGGGCTCGCGGCGGCCTACCTCGACCTCGGCCAGGCCGGCTTCATGAGCGCGCCCCCGGCAGGCGACCCGGGCGGTCACCGGCTGCGGGCACGCAACCTGGCCGACCTGTGGCAGGCCTACCACCAGGCCGGGGCACGGCGCCTGGTCCTGAGCGGCCCGGTGCCGGACGCCCGCACCGCCGCGGCTTACGCCGGCGCGCTGCCCGCAGCGGACGTCACCGTGTGCCGGCTGCATGCCGGCCCCGCCGAGCTGGCCCGCCGCATCTCCCGACGCGGGCAGGGCCTCGGCTGGCCGGAACCCGGCGACCCGCTGACCGGCCAGCCAGAGACTCGCCTTCGACTCGCCGCCGAACGGGCCGCAGCGGACGCGCAAGCCCTCGACCAATCCGGCCTCGGCGACCTCCGCATCGACACCGACAGCTTGTCAGTCAGCGAAGCGGCGGACTTGGCCAGCCGCCAATGGCAGGCCCCACCGAGCAGCACCCGAAATGACACACCGTGACCGGAACGACCCCGCTGCTCAAGTACAGCGCCCGCTGCTGACGTAGTGCTCAACTACGAAGTCGAGTGCTCATCTAAAGCTGATCCCTATAGGCGACCGCGACCGGCGCGAAGGCAGCCCCCAGGTTGGGTAGGGCCGAGGCGCCCTGCCGGGATTGCTCCCGGTGGGTTTCCCCGGCCCCCGCCGCACCCGGCGTGCGATTCTCACCGCACCGGGCGCTCCATGTGCCTCGGCCGCTGGATCAGCCGGAAGGTCCGGCCGGTGGTTCGGGGCAGGGGGGAGGGCAGGTTCCTGCTCCTGGTGCCGCATCGGGCAATGTTGGCCTCCCTGTGGTGGCGGTTTGGCTGCCGGCGGGTTCGGCTGCCGGGGATAATCGGCTGGTGAGCACTCTCGAGCGCCCTATGCCGCCCTTGAACGACGACGAGCGCACCACGCTCGAAAGCTGGCTTGACTTCCACCGGGTCACCTTGGCCATGAAGTGCGAGGGACTGGACGATGAGCAGGCCGCCGTCGCCTCCGCGCCGCCGTCTGCTCTGACGTTGACCGGCATCGTCCAGCACATGGCTGAGGTGGAGCGGAACTGGTTCCGCCGGGTGCTCGCCGGGGAGCAGGCTCCGCCCATCTACGACCCGCAGGCGGACCCGGATGGTCCCGACGGCGGCTTCGAGCTCGCTGAGGGTGCCACGTTGGGCAGTGCCCTCGCCACGTGGCGCGCGGAGATCGACTGTGCCCGCAAGCACTGCGCTGAGCGGGATCTGGCCGGCACCGGCCGCTTCATGGGACAGGACGTCAGCCTCCGCTGGATTTACGTCCACATGATCGAGGAGTATGCCCGTCACAACGGCCATGCCGATCTGCTGCGGGAGCGCATCGACGGTGCCGCCGGCGTATAGCTTAACTTTTAAGTTGGACTCCGCTCATATCGCCTGTTATTGGCTTTATTCGCTTGTATGTCTGAGTGTCGTGGAGCCTACCTTGGCATGCCCTGGTGCGGGACTGCCAGCCCTTCCGGGGAACCCGGACCTGACGGCACTGGCGGAGTTCCGCCGGCGGCTGCACGGGTGCCTGACGGCGCGGGGCGACGCGCTGTTCGAGCTGGCTGACGCTGTCTTGTGCGCCGGCCGGCCGGTAAAGTCCCTGGTTCGGCTGTCGCTGGAACCAGAGTTCCGGCGGGGCCACGGCGCGCTCTACGACGCCCTGGCAGCCGGGCGGGTCGATGACGAGCGGCTGTTCAGCCTGCTCACGGAAGTACTGCCGCCGCTGGTAGACGGCCCGGAAGCCCGGGCCTGGACCGCGGAGCGCGACTTCGTGGACCGCGTGATGCTGGACCGGGCGCTGTCCGGGGTGCCGGCGGCGGACGCCGCCCGGGTGCGGGACGCGTGCGCCCGCTGGTCCCGGCCGCGGGTCGCGGTCGACTCGACGTCTTATCCCCGGCCGGACGCCTGGTGCTCGCCGGGCCGCGAGCACGTCCACCACGGGGCCTGCCGCTGCCGGGGCTCCAGCAAGACCGCGCCCGGCTGGGAGTACCAGCTTGCTGCCGTCACCGGGCACCTGCGCACCGCCTGGGCCGCGGTCGCCGACGTGCAGCGGACCACCCCGGCCACCCGCACGGCGCAGACGGTCGCGCAGGCCAAGAGCGTGCTGCGCCGCCTCCCGGCCAGCGGGGAGGTGCCGCTGTTCGTCTTCGACGCCGGCTACAGCGCCGCCGCCCTCACCGACGGGCTGGCCGGCTGCCCCGCCCACATCCTGGTCCGCCTCCCCGCCGGGAGCGTCTTCTACCAGGACGCCCTCGCCTGGCCCGGCAAGAACGGCCGCCCCGCCCGGCGCGGACCGGAAGTCCACTGCCTGGAACCCGGCGCCCTCGCGGCGGTGGAGGGGCGGGGCACCCGGGGCCGGAAGAAACCCCTGCCGCCGGCTCCCGAGCCAGACGAGGAGCTCACCCTTCCCGGCACCCCGCTCTACGGGACCGTCCGGGCCGAGGCCTGGCACGGCGTCCATCCCCAGGTCCACGGCGACCGCGGCTGGTTCGCCGGCCGGGACAGCCTCCCGGTCCTGCGCGGCACCCTCATTCACGTCACCGTCGAGCGGCTGCCTGACGGTCGTCGGCCGCACCGCCAGCTCTGGCTCTGGCATGCCGGCCCCGGTCCCTTGTCCCTGGACGAGCTCTGGCGCGCCTACCTCGCGAGATTCGACATCGAGCACGCTATCCGCACCCTCAAGGGCACCCTCGGCCTCACCGCCGCCAAGGTCCGCGCGCCCGAGCAGGCTGACCGGTGGGCCCGGGTCGTCATTGCCGCCCACGCCCAGCTCATCTTCTCCCAGGTGAAGCCGACCAGCCCCGCACCACGACCACGACCCTGACCAGCAGAAAGATTAAAAGTTAAGCTATACCGGCACGATCCATGCGGTCGGGGCGGGGCCGATGCGGCGGCAGATGCGCGGCATGTACAAGGCGGGTATACGCCAGGTACAACCGAGGTACATCGTCCTCATGTCGGCTTAGGCATACCCGTCTTGCAAATACCGGGCCCGGCCGGTCCCCAGCGTGTGGGCAGCGCTTGCCCTGCGCCAGCGGCGATCTCCCGGTCAACGACGTCCAAGTCCCGGTAGTGCACGTTACTGCGGCGGCCGTCGATCTCCAGCCACGCCCTGCCGTTGAACACGCCCCTCGCTCCAGCCGCCGATCTCGGAGACCTCGCCGGGCCGGCGGCGCCGCGCAGCGCCCGTGGCTGGAACCGGCCCCGGTATTACAGGGAGAAATCCCAGTCGCTGTCCGGCCGGCCCGTGTCCTCGGCACGGGACCCGCCAGCGTGACGGCCTCCACGCCGGGTGGCGAGGTGGGCACGTGGCGGGATCACCGGATATTACCGACTGGTAACTGCTGACAGGCGCACGTAGAAACGTATATAACATGTTCTACTTTTTGCTTTACCGGAAGGCCTGTTATGAGCGATCGTTATGCGGCAAATACTGGTGGAACTCGCAGATTCGGCACGATGAGTCGCCGCGGCTTCCTTGCAGGAACAGGTTCTATACTGGGGGCGCTCGCCTTGTCCTCCCGGGCGACCGCGAGGGCGGCAACGGCGCAGCATGCGATCTCCTCCGGCGACCACGTACCCGTCCTCATTATCGGCAGCGGGTACGGCGGCGCCGTCGCCGCGCTGCGGCTCACGCGGGCGGGGATCAGCACCGCCATGGTAGAGATGGGCCAGAGCTGGACGACCCCCGGGTCCGACGGCAAGATCTTCTGCAACATGCTCAGCCCGGACGACCGGTCCTACTGGTTCAAGACCAAGACCGAGCAGCCGATCAGCTACTTCCTGGGCTTCCCGATCGACAAGAGCATCTCCCCGTCCTACGCCGGCGTGCTCGACGCCGAGGACTTCCCCGCCATGCGCGTCTACCAGGGCCGCGGCGTCGGCGGCGGTTCGCTGGTGAACGGCGGCATGGCGGTCACGCCGAAGCGCACCTACTTCGAGGAGATCCTGCCTTCGGTCAACTCCGACGAGATGTACAACACCTACTTCCCGCGGGCCAACACCGGACTCGGGGCTAACAACATCGACCAGACCTGGTTCGCGACGTGCGACTGCTACCAGTTCACCCGGGTGAGCCAGACGACGGCGAACAACGCGGGCTACAGCACGGTCTTCGTTCCTAACGTCTACGACTTCAACTACATGAAGCAGGAGGACGCCAACCAGGTGCCGCGCTCCGCACTGGCCAGCGAGGTCATCTACGGCAACAACTACGGCAAGAAGTCCCTCGACAAAACCTACCTGGCGGCCGCGGCCGCGACCGGCAAGCTGTCGATCTCGCCGCTGCACAAGGTGACCGGGATCGCCCCGGCGGCGGGCAGTGGCTACACCGTCACGATGACGCAGATCGACACGGCCGGGAACACCGTCGCCAGCAAGACCGTGACGGCGGACCGGGTCATCCTCGCGGCCGGCAGCGTCGGCACCAGCAAGCTGCTCGTCGCGATGAAGGCGCTGGGCAAACTGCCCAACCTGCCGAGCGCGGTCGGCACCGGCTGGGGCAACAACGGCAACGTGATGGTCGGCCGGGCGGGCCTCGCCCCGACCGGCCAGGTCCAGTCGGGTATGCCTTGCATGGGCATCGACAACTGGGCCGACTCCAATGGCCCGGTCTTCGCCGAGATCGCACCGGTCCCGGCCAACTTCGACCTGTCCATCAACCTCTACCTGGCGATCACCAAGAACCCCAACCGCGCCACGCTCACGTTCAACTCCTCGACCGGCGGGGTGGACCTGAACTGGCAGTCCGCCTGGTCGCAGCCGTCGATCGACGCCGCCAGCCGGGTATTCGACGCGATCAACAGCAAGGCGGGCACGATCTACCGGACTGACCTGTTCGGCGTGTACAAGACCTGGGGCGACAACTTCTGCTACCACGCGCTCGGCGGCTGCGTGCTCAACCAGGCCACCGACAACTACGGCCGGCTGCCCGGCTATCCCGGTCTCTATGTCATGGACGGCTCGCTGATCCCGGGCAGCACCGGCGTGAACCCGTTCGTGACGATCACCGCGATCGCAGAACGCAACATAGAAGAGATCATCGCCACCGACCTGGCATAGCCCCGAGGCCGCCGGCGTCTGCCGGGCAAGCCGCCACGGGAGGCGGGCAGGGCCCGGCGGACGGGCTGAGGTCATGGACCCCGCCTGGCCCTGGCCGGAGCAATACCCGGATGTAACGACTGCCTGGTCAGGGGGCCAGGACCGTTACTGCCGGTGATTGAGCGGAGCGAGGCCGGCAACTCACAACGCGAAGCGTCATGACCGCCGTGCCGCCATGGCGGCCGAGCCGTCGCGTCCCAGACCCGGGACGTATGTCGCGTATCTGCTTGGCCTCCTGGCCCAGCGTGGACTTGCTGAGGCCGAACGCGCCCACCAGGTCGTGTAGGCGTACGGCTCGGTAGACCTGTCGAAGAGGAAGTTGACCTGCCCGAGGGCCCACACCGCGCCGCCGGCCCACGTCGCGGCCCGGCCGGACTGCAACGGCGACGGCCGCTTGCGGGCCAGCTTCGCGACCACCTGCCGGGCGAGGTCGGCGTACTCCTCATCAAGCAGGTCAGCGCACACCTTGTCCGTCAGCCTGATGACCTGTTCCGAAGCCGGCCTCATCGCCACCGGAATGCGCAGGTTCCCTGGATCCGTCACGAGAGGGCACTGAGCTGTTTCCAACCTGCTTAGGCCTCGCGCAGCTGCAATGCGTGAATGGCCTTGGCGAGCTTCCCGGCGCGCCATGGGCAGCAGCGCAGCTTGTCGAG
>Ga0265338_10006844_pt1 | contig 14358 bp, 15 predicted proteins | sample 42126metaG_FD_193579 | JGI IMG/M metagenome (GOLD analysis project Ga0265338, IMG submission 193579) | Rhizosphere microbial communities from Carex aquatilis grown in University of Washington, Seatle, WA, United States - 4-21-26 metaG | ecosystem: Host-associated > Plants > Roots > Rhizosphere... | reverse complement strand
CTCCTGCGGGGCAGGAGCCGCGCCTTCCTTAGAGCGGTTCACCTCAACGTTAGCCGGCAATCCCATGAAAAGATACCCCGTCTTGTTTGCAGCGGTACTCATATCGCTCTCATCCATAGGTAGCGGAGCAGACTCGAGCCTGACGAACGGAACTACATCCAACATATCAAACCGTGCTCTGAGCGGCTCAGGGGACAACGCTTCGATATGCGGATTTGTAGTCAAGAACGCCGCTACTTTTTTGCTGATACGGGCGGTCGGTCCCGGTTTGGCTAAATTCGGTGTTACAGGCTATGCGACCGGCACCTCGTTCGACGTAGTAGATGCAAATGGCGTAAACCTGAGATCAGGGACCGCGTTTGCGGATTACACGCCGGCAGAGCAAGCGAACATCAATACCAAGTATCTCGCTTTGGGAGCATTTCCGCTCCCGACGAACAGCGCAGATTCATTTGCCTATCTTTGCCTGAACCCGGGTAACTACACTGTAGTAGCTCGGTCCACTGGCTCAAATCCTGGAATCATTTTGACCGAGATATATTTCGACTCTGCCGGGATTGGTGCCTTGGAGCCGACTTCCTTTGCTTCATCAGGAGCAGCTGTCAATTATGCGAACCAACTCTTTGCAGGTGGGAAGGTGGACATTCTGGGCGCTCAACAGGATGTGTTGGTACTGCAAACTTTCGGTTCGGGAGTTCCGGTCATTTCAATTGGCATATATCGCTACACGGGCGGGGTATGGCAATTGGCCTCGGAGCGGCAGCCCCCGGATTATCAACGGTCTTATACAATCGACGAGGAAAACGGTAATGTCGTAGCGGTGGGGAGCACGACCGGCGAAAAATGGGTGTTGCTGACCTTATGAAAGGCACGGCTAACTGATCGTCGGATCCGACCCTCGCGTCAGGCACGTCTCCTGCGGGGCAGGAGTCGCGCCTTCCTTAGGGTGGATCACCTCAACGTTCCATGAAAACAATGCCCGCTCGGGAAATCTGTATTCTAGCCGCGTTGCTAGTGGCAAGCGCGTCGGGACTCTTCGCTGGTGAACCTCAAAAGGAAGACGCAGCGTTTTCCGAGAAACTACTTAGCGCTATTCAGAATTCGGATTATAACGCGTTCGTTGCTGACGGAACCCAAGCCTTTCACGGTATAACGAAGTCGCAGTTCGACTCGGTCTGCACAGCGCTTGGGCCGAAGTTGAAGACGGTTCACGTGACGTTTCTCGGCGAGCTCAGTCAACATGGCTTTCGGGTCACGCTTTGGAAATTATCGTTTTCGGATGGTGGCGATGACGCTCTTGCAACTCTCAGCGTGAAGGACGACAAGGTCGGAGGTTATTGGATCAGATGATCGCGCAACCGAGCCAATCGTCGGAACCGACTCTCGCGCCAGGCGCGTCTCCTGCGGGGCAGCGGGCGCACCATCCTTAGGACGTGTTACCTCAACTTCCGGCGAAATATGCGTGTGATGTTGAGGGAAGCGGAGGATAGGGACGTGTTGGAATTAGCGGCTTTGCGATCAGCGGCATCCGACAAATTGACGAAGCGTTATGGGGCGGGACATTGGTCCGGGGTCGCGACCGAAAGAGGGGTGCGCTTCGAATTGAAAAATTCGAAAGTCTTTGTGGCCCAGCACAAAAGCAGACTGGTTGCCACCTTGCGGCTGACCACGAGGAAGCCTTGGGCAATAGATCGGACCTACTTCAGCGCGAGCAGGCGGACCCTGTACTTGCTTTCAATGGCGGTCGTGCCCGATCTCCAGGGCCAAGGGATTGGTCGACAGTGTGTTGAACAAATCAGGGAGATCTGCCGGCGGTGGCCGGCGGATGCTATTCGACTTGATGCGTACGACGCGCCTGCGGGTGCCGGCATTTTCTACGCGAAATGCGGGTTTCGAAGTGTGGGGAAGGCCGAATTCCGAGGATGTCCGTTGCTATACTATGAATGGTCAATTTAGATCGGTTGCCGATGAAGTCGCCGGACTAATCGTCGTATCCGACGCCCATATCGGGTAGGTTTGCTTCGGTGCAGGAGTCGCGGCATCGGCCGCCGCGGCTCGTTGGCTCGTTCGTCCCCCCCCGTCGCTCTTACATATGAATGCTAGCCCGCCCGATGAGGTCTCAATAATGTCGGCTGGATTGTTTCCATATGAGCTCGCGCGGGTTCAATACCTGGTCCGAGTCGTCATTGTGATGCTGGTTGTTGGTGTGGCCGGTGCGCTCCTGGGTCCGATTCCGGCCGTCGGACGTGCGTCCGCAATATTGTTGGCGATAGGTGCCGCTGCTTACAAAACACTGTGCCTCGACGTCCCGAGAATCAGAAATGCGGGACGTTCCCCGTGGTGGCTGCTTCTTTGGGTGGTGCCGCCGATCAACGTTTTGCTGTTGATTTACCTCTTTCTGGCTCCGCCGGCTCGCGACGACGATCCGCCGCCCGAGATCTCCTTTCAGCATCTAGCTCAAGAGCCGAACCAACCGTCGGACCCGACGCCGTCGTCAGGCACGCCCTCCGCGGGGCGGGATCCGCGCATTCCTTAGAGCGATTCACCTCAACGTTGGCCCCAGATGACGCTCATCCTTCGCGTGTCGAGCGACGCGAGATCCTTGTCGCAGCAGAAAGAGCAGTGGGATATCCTGATGTCCTTCATCGATGGGAAGGGTTACAAGGAGAGTATGTGGAGCGGAGGGATGGGCGTCTTTGCGAAGTGTTACACCACAAAGAACGGTCCGGGATTGTATATCCACACAGATGGGGCGTACATTTCCGTATCCAGCCTGCACCCTGGCATTTTGGAGGAAATTAGAGCATCTCTACTGCACTCAACCGAACCGGTCTTCTCGGAGGGCGAGCATAAAACCAAACCATGGTAGGGGAGGCCAACCAACTATCGGGTCCGGTGTCTCCGTCTGTCACCCCTCCAGGTGGTTCAGGCGGCGCTCCATCCGCCTTCACGGACCACTAGGACGTCGGAACAAGCATGAAAACCGTAGCGTCTTTCTTCAGGCTTTCGGACGCTGCTTTCGCCCAATCGCTGCTCGTTGGAGATGGAATCGCCGCAGAGCTGCAGAATGTCGAGTCGAGCGTAAATCTCGTGGGCGGACTGCCGAGCATTCAGGTCATCGTACCCGACGCTGATTTCGAACGTGCGTCTATTGCGATTCGGCCATTAGGCTTGTCGAGACCCATACCCGAAAAAGCTATGATTATCTCCGAAAGGGAATTGTCCGTCTTTAGAGCGATAGTTAAGGGAATCGGCGTGTATCAGCTAGTTACCGGCCTCGGCGATTTTGCTGGCATCGTCTTCGAGAAGGCCGACATCAAGCATGTGGCAATTGGCTCCGCTTCTCACCAAGGCGAATATCTAGCCTGGGGAATTTACCACTTTTGCGTGGCGCTCGTGCTTTTGTTCGGCACCGATCTGTTCTGCCGTTTGGCTTTCTCCTCTCGGGCATCCCGGACGATGACGGAAGAGGAGCCTGCCCAGCTATCGGAGCCGAGGCCGGCCTCGGGCTCGTCTCCCGCGGGGCAGGAGCCGCGGCATCCTTAGGGCGAACCGCCTCAGCGTTCGGCAACAGGCCGCCAAGGAAATCTATGACCCCAACCCCGCCACCGCTATCGACGACTCGGAGAGTCAAACGCATCGCGCCTCTTCAACTGGGCAAGATGCTCGCACTGCTATATGGCATAATGGGCCTTATCTTTTGCCCGATCTTCCTGATAATGTCTCTCGTCGCCTCGCACTCACCGTCACCGCAACGGGTTGGTATGATGGCGTTCGGAACAGGTTTCGCGCTGATGTTGCCGTTTCTCTACGCGGCGATGGGGTTCATCGGCGGCGTTGTCAGTGCATTTATCTACAATATAATCGCCAAGTGGATTGGCGGAATAGAAGTCGAAGTCGAGTAGGCATTGCCAAAGCCAAAACCAAAACAACGAGTGGATCCGACGTCTCCAGCTGTCGCGCCTACCGCCGGGCGGGAGGCGCGCCATCCGTCGAAGCGAATCGTTGAGACGCCAGGCTGAAGTATCTTCGGAATGCAATCGAAGGCATCCACCATTCCGGAGTACATTTCGGGTCTCTCCCCCAAGGAACGATCCGTTGTCGAGACGCTCGATAAGATGGTGCGATCGGCGGCGCCCAAGGGCTCCGGGAGCATGAAATACGGCATGCCGACCTACGAGGTGGCGTCGCGTTTCATCGCGTTCAATTCCCAGAAGAACTATTTCTCATTCTACGCCGACCCTGAGATCGTGAAGCGCTATCGCTCCGAATTGCGGGGTTTGGACGTCGGCAAGAGCTGCATCCGGTTCCGAAGAATCGAAGATGTGTCGTTGGCCACATTGAGAAAGATCGTGAGCGACTGTGCGAAATGACCGCAAAGGGGCCGAACCGGTGGACCATGGTCGTGGAACTGCTTGCGCGACCGTACCCGACAAGTGCGTCTGTAGTCATACCCTTCCTTGCGTGGTGCTTGATTGTGCCCGGATACTTGGTCGTCGGCGCCTATGCGCGGAGCCGGACGTTGCACATGCCGGAATTGGCGCTGGATCGGGCGATTCCCTTGGAGCCCTCCTGGTCGCTGGTCTACGGCTCGCTCTATTTTGCAGTTTTCCTCCCGCTCCTGTTGGTGCGTGAGGAGGCACACATTGTACGCACGCTCTGGGCCTATGTGCTGGTGTGGATGGTCGGCCTGGCCGGCTGGTTGGCGTACCCGACTATTCTCGTTCGCCCAAGCTCGGAGGCAATCGGCGAGGGCTTCTTCGCCTGGGCATTGCGAATCGTCTACCTGTGGGACGAGCCGTACAACTGCTTTCCCTCTCTTCATGTCGCGCAAGCCTTTCTGGCGGCGTTGACGTGCAGTTACGTGTCTCGCGGCGTTGGACTTGCCGCCGCGATATGGGCATCGCTCATCGCAATTTCGACCCTGTTCACAAAGCAGCACTATGTCGCCGACGTGATCGCCGGCATCGTTCTTGCCTTGGCGGCCTTTGCCGTGTTCCTGCGCGACCCTCGCCTTGAGGCGACTCCCAGGCTCGATCGGCGTATGGGCCCGGTCATCGTGATGGGATTCATCGGGCTTCATGGGCTCGTGATCTCCGGGTTTTGGGTGGCATTCCATTTTAGGCGATGAGGTTCGAAGCACGCCAAGGGGCGTCGCCAGGATGAGGAGGGCCTTTGTCGTCCGGCTTATGCGGGCCACGGAAAGCCCACAAAAGGCACCACCGGCCTTCCCGGTTTTATTTCTGGGTTGTCCCTGTGTTTTGTGGTTAATTCCGTCTCATGAAAACACCACGTGTCACGGGTCTGGGCGGGGTCTTCTTCAAGGCCAGGAATCCGTCCAAGCTGGGCGCATGGTATAGGAAGCACCTCGGCCTCCCGGTCGAGTCGTGGGGTGGTTTTGCATTCTCGTGGCGCGATGCCAAGAACCCGAAGAAGGAGGGTGCGACCGCATGGAGTCCGTTCGATGCCGACACCGAGTATTTCGGCCGGGGCAAGCAGGGACACATGATCAACTACCGCGTCGCCAGCCTGAAGAAGGTGCTCGCCGCCTTGAAAAAGGAAGGCGTTTGGATCGACCCGAAGGGGAGCCAGGCCTCCGAATTCGGGAAGTTCGCCTGGATCAAGGACGGCGAGGGCAACCGCGTCGAGCTCTGGGAGCCGCCCAAGGGTGCCTAGGGCAAATCGCAGATCTATCCTTGGATCAGGAACGTCTCCTGAGGGACGACTGCCGCGCATTACCTGCGACGGATTACCTCAACCTTAGGCAAGAGAAGCCATGACCCAGCTCCTGCGATTCCCTGGCTCGGTCAAGCGTGAGCCGGCCATCGAGGCTTGGATGAAGCGGCATCCCGGTGAACTGGGTGCCATTGCGGGGCGCTGGTTTGGGGTCATGCGTGGGTGTGGAGGGGAGGTGCGGGAGCTGTTGCACGATGGCCATCCGACGGCGTGCGTGGCCGATGCGGGATTTGCCTACGTCAATGCGTTCCGGGCGCACGTGAACGTTGGATTCTTCCGGGGTTCCGAGATTGACGATCCGAAGGGCCTGCTGGAGGGCACCGGCAGGTTCATGCGCCATGTGAAGCTCAGGCCCGAGGATGACTTCGATGCCGCGGCCCTCGGGGCGCTCATCGAAGCCGCCTTCGTTGACATGAGGGGGCGTGTGCGGGCGGAGTCGCTGCAGTCGGGTTCCTTAGGACTTCCGAGGGGCGAAAAGCCCTAGCAAGCGGCAGGAGACGAGCCATCCCCCGAGCGGTTTCCCCCAACATCAGGCAAATGGACCTCTTCCTTGTGCTGTTCGTGATTCTCGCCCTGAGCTGCGCGACGGGGCTCATCATCATGCAGGTCTTCTTTTCCCGGCTGAAAAGCCGGCATAACTCCGTTTGGGTGGACCTCGGGCGCCCGGTCATCTTCCTGAACGGCGGCCTTATGAACACGCTGGGGTTCATGCGTTACCTGTGGCGCCGGTCGTACCTCAGCCTGGGGGACGAGCGCACCATCCGGATCGGGGCGTTTCTGCGGTCGTTCCTCATCTTCTACTTCGCCCTGCTTGCGCTCACGATGCTTTCGTTTCCCCTGACGATCGCCCGGCACTGATCGTGCCGAGGCGATCGCCGGCTCCGAAACTCGTCCGGGGCTCGTTTTCTGGGGGTCAGGGGCGGCGACCGGGTCAGGGGCGGTCATTACCTCTCTCGGCAGGCAATGCGGGGCCCCCTACTGCCCTTTCCGGGTCGTTCGCCGGCCTTCTCATAATGTTGGCTATCCCTGCCGGCATTTGTATATATCAATTCCCGGATGCACCTTGTATCGGGACAGTCGCTATCGCCCCGCTGTTGGTTGCCTTGTCCAGTATATGGCCGCTGTGGTGAGGAATATATTTGCTTTGATAGTATTCCGAACGCGGTTGCGGGGATGGCCCTATGAACGGCATGTCTCTTTGCCATGCCAAGGAGTAGCTGCATCGCTAGACTGCAAGGGCGCAGCTCGTCGATGGCGAGCGTCATGCTGGCCGGAGCGATTTCGATCGCCACGGCCGTCAGCTGCGAGGCCGTGGAATTTGCTCTTCAGAGGGACGTGATCATGCGGTCGGAACACAGCCTGGTGTCCATAAAGAGGGGGACCATGGTGGAGCTCGTCTCCCGGGGCGACGGGACGGTCACGATCACCTATCGCGGGCAGACCGGCATGATCCCGGCAAACGGCGTGCCCCAGGCCATCCCCACGCCGCCGCCAGCCGCTGTTCCGATGGGAGTCGAGACCGTGGTGAGCGAGACGGCCGCCTCGATACCGGCCGCGGCGCACGAGACGCCTTCGATCGCGATCGGGTCGCAGAGGTTGTTCCTGGAGAACCTGGTCGAGGCACCGGCACCGCTTCGGGAATACATCCCCGACGGGGAAACCCTTCCCCATTGGCACCACAAGGCCTCGGTCCGGGTGATCAAGGGGCAAGACGACCCCGTTGCCTACCTGAAGGGCGTCGAGGCCGAGGCGGCCCGCGAACGGCCAAGCGCACCCCACCGCCTCGCGCCCGATGCCAGTACCCACGAGCTGGTCCTGGATTACGTGGCATATCCGCCGGAAACGTATGCCCAGAGGCATCCCCGTTGGAGCCTGATGAAGGCGAGGCGGGCGGAGGGGGGCGGACTGGTTGTCTACGAGTACTCCGTGCGCTATTCCTCGTTCGTCGAACAGACGGAGATGGAATCCGAGAAAGCGTACATGCCGCTGGCATTTGCCAAGGCGATCTTTGACGAGACCACGAGCGCTGCAAAACCGCACAACATCAGGCTCTACGTCCAGGCAGACAAGTCCGCCGAGGTGGCATTCCCGGGCAATGGGCGGCCGGTTCCCTTTACGCCTCGATTCTCCCTGGATTTCGTGGGTTACATCCCCCAGGGGTTTGAACTGGATGCAAACGTCGGAGACGACGGCGATACCGAGTTCTACCGGGTGTCGTGCTCCATGATGGATCCAGCGGGAAGGTATGCGGGATACATGTCCTCTTCCGTGGCACCATACAAGAACACCCACATGCGGCCCGTGAAGGTGACCGGTGAAGTGAGGATCCATATCAACAGAGGGATGTCTCCGGCGTTTGCGATTGTCTCTCCGGGCACCTACACGCTCACGGTCGATTGCTTCCTCAAGGACCAGCAGGGAAAGGATTACACCCTGTCGGCTAGTCACGACCTCACAATCGTGGCGGCACCTCCCGATCCGCCGAACGCGGTCGAATTGTTCCCTGTCGGGCCGGCCGCCGGCACCCATTGATATCGGAGCGCCCTTAGATAAGGCTCTTTAAGTACGATCCAGGCGCCTCACTCGCCGAAGAACGGCCACCAATCCACACCCGCAACCCTCCTTCGAACCCCCTATGAATGTCTCGCATGCGCGCATCCTTCGCTTCCCGCGTTTGCCGGCGCCCATCGCATCGGCCTCGTTTGCCGCCATGTGCTTCGGGCTGCTGGCTGTTCCCTTCACGCCTTCGCTTAAGGCGGAGATGCCTATCGAGCAGCTGTCGGGCCGGTCCGCTCGGGAGATGGCGCAACAGACCAAGGAGGTCGATGCCGTCACGGCGGAGATGGTGGCGAAGTTTCACGCCCTCGCTCCAGCCAGGGAATTCGACGGCCTCCTCAAGCGCCTCTCTGCGATCCCCGTGTCTCCCTACGGGACGAGGGGCGGCGTCAGCGGCGACGAGCTCCTCCTCACGGAGAAGGTCATCGGGGCCCGCGCCTTCATCACCGGCTGGCAGGACTACCTGATCCAGAGGGACCTGGGCAACTCCCAGCAGGCCGCCGGCACCCTTCAGCAGCTCGTGGCGGCCTCCGCGGCGTTCACCGCCATACCGAGGTCGGAGCTGATCGAGCTACAGAGCCATTCGCCGATCGCCGACAAGAGCGTCGCCAAGGCACAGGAGGCTAGGACACGGCTCGAAAAGCTGACGACCCGTGTGGTCGACGTCATCGAAAACGCAAGGGATCCGGGGGACCTTGACGTTCTGGCCGCCGAGATTGGCGCGATGCCGCCGCCGCCCTACAACGGCTACCAGCGAGACGAGGACTACGCCAAGCGCGTCCAGAACCTCAAATACTTCGTCCAGAACTACCAGGACTACCTCGCTGCTGTCCATGCGGGGAAGGCGCTCGATGCCCAGCGGGACCTGCAGGGTCTCTCAAATCCGAACTACGACGCCAGCTTCTACCCCAGGTCGAGGATTTTAGACCTCATGTCGGCCGCACCCAAGGTGGACGAGCCGACCCTTCCGCTTTTCAAGCCGAGCGCCGTGAACCTGGAGAACCTCGACGAGTTCATCTCGCAGCTCGCGGCATTGCATGGCAACGCGGCATTCATGGCGAAGAACGAGACGGGCCTGGAGCCGGCCGCCATGGCGGTCCGGCGCCAGCTGGAGCAGATCAGGTCCGGGACGCCCCGGGCGGGATCACAGTCGGTTTCCTTCGGCCCTTCCTATGGGGGGCTTGGGGAGTATGAATTCGCCTTCGCCCGCATGGACGGCCAGCTGGACCTATTGTCAGCCCCCATCAGCATCGGGGCACCGGCCGACCTACAGCCTAGCAAGGACGAGACCCTTGCCGCCTATCTCGACCGGGTCCTGAACGCGGCGCTCGCGAGGAAGGACTGGACGCTCGCCCTCCATACGGCGGATTTCCGCAGGGACACGCGCGAGCGGGCGGGCAACCGCGAGTCGGCGTCCAACGATGCCCAGGCGCTGTACAGCTTCACCCGGGGGCTCAATTTTGAGGCGGCCGAGCAGTGGGTTGATGCGGTGATCAACTTCACCAACGTCCTCAATTTCCCAGGCAGCATCTTTCCCCTGTCCGAGGTGACGTCGCGCCTGGCGAAGATCAAGGCGGCCCATCCTTCCGAGTACGATGCGGCCAAGGCCGCGCTCCTGCGCAGGATCACCGACCCCCAGCAGGGCCAAACGATCCGGACATTGATGCCCGGCCAACCCGGGTATGTTCCGGGCCAGCGGCAATTCCCGCAGGGCGTCAACCCCGTCACAGGCCAGCCGCAATGACGAGGGGCGAAAGCCAGATCCCCCTCTCGAGGACCCCGTGGCCTGCGATCCTCGGGATCGCCGCGGCGACGGCCGCCGTATATGCCGGCTCCCTTTCGGGGCCGCTGATCTACGACGACCACATATGGATCACGTGGAACCCCTCCATCCATCACCTTGGGTCGGCGCTGTCGGCGCCCGCGGACTCGGTCGTCCACGGCCGGCCGGTCCTGAGCCTGTCCCTCGCCCTCAACTACGCGCTCAGCGGAAACGACGCCTGGAGCTACCATCTCGTCAACCTTGCGATCCACGTCCTCGCCGCCCTGGCCCTCTTCGGGATCGTGCGGCGGACGCTGGCCCGCCTCCCCGGGGCCTTCCCCAACGAGGGGGACCGGCTCTTCCCGGCATTTGGGGCCGCGCTCCTCTGGGCGGTGCATCCGCTCCAAACCGAGTCGGTGACCTACGTGATCCAGCGCGCGGAGTCGCTGATGGGGCTCCTCTACCTGCTGACGCTCTATTGCTTCATCCGGGGGACCGAGGGCCCGGGGCCGCGCCCCTGGAACCTCCTTGCCGTGCTCGCCTGCCTCCTTGGCATGGCGACCAAGGAGGTGATGGTGACGGCGCCGCTCATGGTGCTGGCCTACGACCGGACGTTCGTGTCGGGGTCGTTCCGCGAGGCCCTGCGCCGGCGCAGGGGGCTCTACGCGGCGCTGGCGTGCACCTGGACGGTCATCCTTGTCCAGGTCGCGGGCCTCGGGGGCCGGGGCGTGGGCTACGGCCTCGGGTACACCTGGTGGTCGTACGCGCTCGTCGAGACCTGGGTCGTCCTTCACTACCTGATCCTCTCCGTGTGGCCATTCCCGCTCGTCTTCGACTACGGGACGAACCTGGTGGGGACGGTCCGCGAGGCGTTCCCCTGGGCCTGCGTCCTGTTGGGGCTCGTCGGAGCCACGTTCCTCGCGTTCAGGCGCCGGCCCGCGCTCGGGTTCCTGGGCGTCTGGTTCCTGCTCATCCTCGCGCCGGGATCAAGCGTCGTCCCCGTGGCGTTCCAGCCGATGGCCGAGCACCGGATGTACCTTTCGCTGGCCGCGGTCACGGCGCTCATTTCCGTGGGACTGTGGCGGTGGCTCGGGCGGCGGGCCGTGCCCGTCGTCCTCGCCCTGGCCCTTGCGCTCGGGGTCGAGGCCGCCCTGCGCAACCGCGACTACCGAAGCGAGGTCGCCATCTGGGGCGACACCGTCCTGAGGCGCCCGGAGAACGAGCGCGCGCACCTCGCCCTTGGAAGCGCGCTCGCCCTGGAGGGCAGGAACGAGGAGGCGGCCGCACAGTTCGGGGAGGCGCTTAGCATCGAGCCCGGGGACTTCGAGGCGCGCAGGAACCTAGGGCTCGCCCTCTTCAACCTGGACCGGGCCGAGGAGGCGCTGCGCCAGTACCGGGGCATAGCCCCGCCGACCCCCGACTCCGCGCCGCTCCACTACGACATCGCCCTGGCGCTGGACCGGCTCAGTCGCGGGGACGAGGCGATCGAGGAATTCCGGAGGGCCCTGGCGATCGACCCCTCGGATGGCGAGGCGCGCAACAACCTGGGGAGCGTGCTCTTCAGGATGGGCCGGGTCGACGAGGCCATCGTCCAGTACGGGCTGGCGCTTCGGACCCGCGCTCAGCCGGCGAGGATCCATTTCAACCTGGCCCTGGCGATTGGCAGCAAGGGCGGCCTCGAGCGGTCGGCGCAGGAGTACCGCGAGGCGGTACGCCTGGAGCCCAACTACGCCGAGGCGCACAACAACCTGGGCTACGCCCTCTACCAGCTCGGGCGCAACAGGGAGGCGATGGCGGAGTTCGAGGAGGCCCTGAGGATCAGGCCCGATTACCCGATGGCCCGCAGAAGCCTTGAGCAGCTCAGGCGCCTCGAGGACAAGGCGCCGGCCGGCAGGTAGGCGCCTAGCGCAGGTTGTACTTGAGGATGGCCCACAGGGCCCGGAATCCGTCGCGCCAGCCGATCTTCTTCCCTTCCGCGTACGAGCGGCCGTAGTAGCTGATGCCCATCTCGTAGATGACGACGTTCAGCTTCGAGACCTTGGCCGTGATCTCCGGCTCGAACCCGAAGCGGTTCTCCTCGATCTGGATCCTCTGCAGGACGTCTCGGCGGAAGACCTTGTAGCAGGTCTCCATGTCCGTGAGGTTCAGGTTCGTGAACATGTTCGAGAGGAGCGTCAGGAACTTGTTGCCGATCATGTGCCAGAAGTAGTGGACGCGGTGGGGCTCGCCGCCCATGAAGCGGGAGCCGAAGACGACGTCGGCCTTCCCGTCCTCGATCGGCCTCATGAGCTTGGGGTACTCGTCGGGGTCGTATTCCAGGTCGGCGTCCTGCACGATGACGGCGTCCCCGGTCGCGGCCGCAAACCCGGTCCTGAGCGCCGCCCCCTTGCCCTGGTTCACGTCGTGGTAGATGATCTTGTCGACCATGGGCTCGATCTGGGTGCGCAGCACGTCGCGCGTGCCGTCGCGGGAGCAGTCGTCGACGATGATGATCTCCTTGTCGGGGTAGGGGGACGAGCGCACGCGCTCCACCAGGGTCCGGATGGTCCTGGCCTCGTTGTAGCAGGGGATGACGATCGAGAGCTTCATCGGCGAAAGACGGGTAGGATGCAATGGGCCCGCGGCCAACGGAAGCTTTTATCGGCCGGCGGGCGCGCGGGGGCGCACCGCACCGAGGCGGTATAAATCCCGTGTTGAGGTGGGGGCCTTTTGGGTACAGTCATCCCCGGTGAGCGCCCCCGAGGCATCCCGCCTTCGCACCTTCCTCCCCGCCGCCGCGGCCGCGGTCCTCGTGATCGCGGGTTTCACGGTGCTGCTTTCGCGCAGCCGCGCATACGTCTCGGCCCGGCCGGCCGGGGACGAGCCCTACAACCTGGTCGTCGAGGGTTTCCGGGCCGGCCACGTGTGGCTCGCCAAGGACGCGCCCCCGGCGCTCGCCCTGGCCGCAAACCCCTACGACTTCGTGACGTACCGGCCCTACCTGAAGCCGCCGTGGAACCTGATCGACCTGAGCTATTACAGGGGCCGCCTCTACGCCTACTTCGGGGTCACTCCCGCCGTGATCCTCTTCTGGCCCTACCGCGCGCTCTTTGGGGCGCCGCTCCACCAGGCCACCGCCGTCCTCCTCTTTGCCGTCGTGGGCTACCTGGCCGCCCTGGGGCTCGCCCTGGCCGCGTGGCGGAGGCACTTCCCGCAGGTGGGGCCGTGGGCCGGCGCCGTCCTCGCGGTCCTGCTCGGCTCGGTCACGACGCTTCCGGTCTTCCTCGTGCGGCCGGGGCTCTACGAGGTGTCGATCAGCTGCGCCTTCGCCCTCGTGATGCTCTGCCTCGCCTGCCTCTGGAAGGGATGGCACCGCGGGGACAGGGGCTTCGGCTGGTATGCCGCGGCGAGCCTCGCCTACGGCCTGGCGGTCGGTGCGCGCCCGTCCCTGCTCTTCGGGGCGGTGGTCCTCTTCATTCCCGCCGGCGCCTCCCTGCGGGCCCGGGCCCTGGGCCGCGGGGACACCCCCTGGCTCCGGGAACTCCTCGCCGCCCTCCTGCCGATATCGGCCATCGGCGCGGGATTGGCCGCCTACAACTACTACCGGTTCGATAGCGCCCTGCAGTTCGGCCACGACTACCAGCTCTCCGGCAACAATGTGTACGGGACCAAGTCGTTTGAGCCGCGCTTCCTCTGGGACAACCTCCGGCTCTACTTCCTCGAGCCCCTGCGCTGGCACGGCGCCTTCCCGTTCGTCTGGGAGCCGGTGTGCCCCCCGCTGGCCCCGGGGCACCTGCCGGTGGAGTTCTTCTTCGGGACGCTCGCCAACCTCCCGGTCCTGCTGGCGGCGGCGCTCGTGCCGTTCGTGTGCGCGGGCTCCGGGGCGAGACCCCTTTCCCGGGCGGCGGCGGTTCCCGCCGTCCTCTTCCTCGTCGTCGCCGCCACCATCTGCTCCTACGCCGGCGCGACCAGCCGCTACCTTCTGGACTTCATCCCCGCCCTGGCGCTCCTCGCGGCGCTCGGCTTCCTGGGGGTGGAGGCGCTCCTCGGGCGCGCGGGCGGGGGCCCGCCGACGCCCGCGCAGGAGGCCCTCCGGCGATCGGCCCTCGCCCCCGCGGTGCGCCCCGTCCTCTACGCGGCGCTTGCCTACTCGGTCGCCGTCAGCTGGCTCCTCGCGATTGCTCTCGGCTCGTTCTACAGGGGGGCGGAGGAGGGGGTTGCGCTGCTCGGCTCCGGCAGGATCCGCGAGGCCGCGGCCGCCTACGAGGGGGTGTGCCGGATAAACCCGGACTTCCGGGGCCAGGCCGAGCTCGGCATCGGGACGG
>Ga0265338_10006843_pt1 | contig 14358 bp, 5 predicted proteins | sample 42126metaG_FD_193579 | JGI IMG/M metagenome (GOLD analysis project Ga0265338, IMG submission 193579) | Rhizosphere microbial communities from Carex aquatilis grown in University of Washington, Seatle, WA, United States - 4-21-26 metaG | ecosystem: Host-associated > Plants > Roots > Rhizosphere >... | reverse complement strand
CAAGTAAAACCCTCGCTTCAATGAGCCGTTCAGACCCAACCTCATGCCCAAGGAGCGTAGTGAGGAGGAGCGTTTTCCCTTCTTGCTTCAGCTGAACCTTGTGTGAAGCAATCTGTGCAGATTTTTCCATGATGGATTGGAACCCGCCGTTTTCATAGAATTCCTTTTCCGTTTCCGGCGGAAGATAGATGCGAAGGGTGCGTTTCTGCAGCTCAATTTTTCTGAAACCGTTCTTTGCACCGAGAACGCGCAAATGCGACATCAGAAACAGATGCTCGACCTCTTCTATAGAAGGACCAAATCGATCGATGAGTTCGAGACGGATTTCATCGACTTCTTTACTCGTCTTCGTTCTGTAGAGGCGGCGGTAAATATCCAGCCGTTCGTTATCGTCTTCCACATAAAAATCGGGCAGATAAGCATCCACGTCTACTTCGATAATCGTATCTGCCCCGGACGCAACGCTCTTTTTCTGTTCAGAGGCGAACAACTCCGAGAATTCCTGAGTTTTCAATTCTGTCACGGCTTCTTCGAGAGTCTTCGTGTACATCTCGAATCCCATTTCAAGGATGAAACCGCTTTGTTCCCCGCCAAGCATGTTCCCCGCCCCGCGGATTTCCAGGTCGCGCATTGCCAGGTTGAAACCCGACCCTAATTCGGTAAACTCTTCGATTGCCTGCAGTCGTCGGAGCGTTGCTTTCGGCAAGGATGAGATCGGAGGAACAAGAAGATACGAGTACGCCTGGAGGTTGGAACGCCCTACCCGCCCCCGCAATTGGTACAGTTCGGCCAATCCGAACCGGTCGGCGCGATTAATGATGATGGTGTTCACGTTGGGAATATCCAGACCCGATTCGATGATTTTCGTTGCGATGAGGACGTCGCATTTCTTTTCGAGAAAATCAAGCATCACTTTCTCAAGTTGATGCCCTTTCAATTTCCCATGGGCAACGCGGAATCGCGCCTCCGGGATGTACTCCTGAAGCGTCGCAGCAAAGAGATCAATGTTTTCGACTCTGTCGTTCACGATATACGATTGTCCTCCCCTGTGCAGTTCTTTCAGCACTGCCTCCCGCACGATCTTCTTATCATACTGTGCAATCTCCGTGTAGATAGGAAGCCTGTTGCGGGGCGGGGTATTGATGATGGAGAGGTCGCGGGCACCCATGAGAGAAAAATGAAGCGTCCGGGGAATCGGCGTCGCCGTCAGCGTCAGCGTGTCGACGTTGGCCCGGAGGGAGCGGAGCCGTTCTTTAGCGGCAACGCCGAAGCGCTGCTCTTCGTCGATAATGAGCAGCCCAAGATCTTTGAATTTCACGTCTTTCGAAAGAATGCGGTGGGTGCCGATGATGACGTCTATCTCGCCCCTCTCCAGCGCTTCGACGATCGTCTTTTGCTCTTTTGCGCTCTTAAACCTCGAGAGCGACGCTATCCGAACCGGGTACTTTCCCAGCCGGTCACAAAAGGTTGTGTAATGCTGCTGGGCCAGGATGGTCGTCGGGACAAGAACTGCCGTTTGCTTGCCGCCAAGAACTGCTTTGAAGGCAGCACGCACGGCAACCTCCGTCTTGCCAAAGCCGACATCGCCGCACACCAATCTGTCCATGGGGCTTGAACTTTCCATGTCCCTTTTTACATCGGCAGTCGCGGCTGCCTGGTCGGGCGTGTCCTCGAACATGAACGACGCCTCCATTTCTTTTTGCCAGTGCGCATCCGGGGCAAACGCGATCCCTTCTTCACTTTTCCGTTTTGCATAGAGCAGGATCAGGTCGCGGGCAATGTCTTTGATCTTCTTCTTTGCCCGCGATTTCAGTTTTTCCCATTCGCCGCCGCCGAGCTTGCTCAATTTTGGGACGTGCCCTTCGGCGGAAGAGTATTTCTGAATTCGGTTGATGTAATTCAGGTTAACGAAGAGCACTCCTCTCTCTTCGTATTCGAGTTTGGCGACTTCTTGCTCAGTTCCCTGGATTGAAATCTTCTCGAGTCCAAGGAACTTGCCGATACCATGATCGACATGAACGACAAAATCTCCGCGGCGAAGCGCCGATAGCTCCTTCGGCGAGATCCCCCTAAACCGGCGACGTTTTGCAAGCCCTCGCCGCTTGATACGGCCGAAGATCTCATGCTCCGTGAAGAGGGCAAGACGAGCCGCTGGAAAAAGAAAACCGGAGTGAAGAGTTTCCGATAAATATTCGATCTGCGGGGATCGCACTTCGGCGCCATCCGCGTTTCCCGTCTCCGGCGAATCTGGGTCAACCGGCAAGTCTGACTCGCCGCCCTGGAGTGCGGCTTCTTCAACGAGTTCCGAAATTCGTTCAGATTCCTCGGCGGTATCCGACATCACGACAACATCAAAATGCTTTGCTTTTAACTTCTTAACCTGTTCGAGAAGTATCTTGACGCTTCCGTTCGTCGGAGGCTGAGGCGAACAAGCGAAGTCGATGTCCGACGCGGCTGCAGATCGGTCAATGACGGTGTGAATGTAGGATGGAAATTTTCCGAGAGCGTCTCGTATGAAGTTGAACGAAAAATCGGTGCTGACTCCTTCCGATTCCAGCTCGAGCACCTCTTTCTCGAGTACATGATGGTCGTCAGTCAGAACAGTCGTCTGCGAGCCAAACAAGTCCACCAACGAAACCCTCTCCCCGGAAATTGAGTTTTCATCGGCTGAAGCAGTAGATCCTCCGGGCTTCCGCGATATGTCTGGTACGATGCTCACGCTCTGGAGCTCGCGTATCGAGCGCTGGGACAACACGTCGAACTCCCGGATAGACTCAACGGTATCCCCCCAGAATTCCAGCCGGACGGGGTTCTCTCCGACAAATGGAAAGATGTCCAGAATTCCGCCGCGGACTGCAAAATCCCCGTAGGTCTCGACGAGCGGCTTTCGTTCAAATCCCCGTTCAGCGAGCTTCGACAATAATTCCTCGAACTTTGCCTCTGAATTGGAAGCGAGTTCGATCATCGAGCGAGCAAACTGTTCCTTCGGGAGAACTGAAAATGCGAGCGCCGAGGCATGAGTGATATAGATTCCCGGCATTTGCGCCGCAAGCGCTTTCAACGTCTCAACCTGGCTGATCGTCGCCGTCATGTCGAGCGGCTGAGCCGTGTGGCGGGATTCGACCGAATAAAGGCGCACATCAGCTTCCGCGACCAATTGCGCACAGTCGTCACGGAGTTTTTCCGCTGCATCCTTTTCAGGAACAACAAGGAGGACTTGCCCGTGAAATTCTTCGAAGAGATGGGCCGCGATGAACGCCCATAGCGATCCTGCGACCCCGAGAAGCGAGACCGGCTTCAATGACGTGGGTTCCGCACGGACCAGCTGACGGAACACTTCCGAAGAGAGAATCTTTTGCTTTATGTCAGCTAGCATCAATGACCCGATATAAACGCACTTATCCCTGCCGGCGATTCCTTGACCTGCTTCGCCAGCAAGGTGACTTAAAGATAGCAAAAATTCGAGGAAGATGTGCGAGCGGGAAACCTTCCGAAGGTTTGCTGATTTTCGATTCTAATACCAAATGAAATATGAACGGTAACCCGAAAACCTTCGGAAGGTGCGCAGGGGTCACGTCTTCTGTTGTTTTCTCTTGGCGGCCGGGAATAGTATGTTGTTAAGAATAAGCCGGTACCCGGGAGAATTTTTGTGAAGGCTCAGATCGGTCGGAGGGTCGCCAACGGCATGCTGGTAAGCTTCGGGATCGTGTCCGCCGTAAAATGTGAAGGTGCCGCGGCCGTAGTTCCCGTGAATGTATCTCACTTCTTCGGACCCGTCGCGTTCAGCCAGGATTGTCACGCTCGGTTTGATCAGGTCTTTCTTGAACGCCGTCGTTTGTCCCATGAACCCCTTGATGATATTCACATGATCTTGCGTGAGCATGGTCGGCACGGGATCGTACTTTGCGGAGAACTCGAAGAGCGTAAAGTAGTCCGTGTTCGGATCGCGGAGTGGAACGGGATCGCTCGGCGGAATGTCGATGTCCGAATATTCGTAGCGGAGCGGGTTCATTTCAAGCGTAAAATTTTGAAATGCAAACGTCTTGGTAAAATCCAGCCGCTTCTGCGCATCGCGGTCGGGAGGTTCTCCGTCATACATGGCATCGCAGATATCGGTGTTTTCAGCGGCAAGCGCAATATCGAATGTGTCGGTGGCCGAGCACATGGCAAACATGAAACCTCCTCCGGCCACGAACTCCTTGATCGCCCGCACCACCGCCTTCTTTTCTTCGGAGACTTTTTTGAAGCCCAGCTCGCGAGCTTCGCGTTCATAAAGAACCTGCTGCTCTATGTACCATTGGGCGTTCCGATGAGTTGCGTAGAACTTGCCGTACTGTCCCGTAAAATCTTCGTGATGAAGATGAAGCCAGTCGAACTCCGAGAGTTTTCCTTTCAGAACTTCGTCGTCCCAGACTTTCTTGTAGGGGATTTCCGCATATTCAAGCGCCAGGGTCACCGCGTCGTCCCACGGCTTGAAATTGGGCGGGATATAGACCGCGATCTTCGGCGCTTTTTCGAGCCGGACGGCATCCATATTATTGTTTTCGCCCGCAATCTCTGCGAAAATCGCGGCCGCCGCCGTCCCGCTCATCTCTTCGAACGCAACCCCGCGAATACGGCATTCCGTGGCCACATCGGAGACATCGTCCAGCATGAATGAGCCCCCCCGGTAGTTCAGCAGCCAGTCTATCTGTATTGAGTGTTGCAGGGCCCAGTACGCAATTCCGTACGCCTTCAGATGGTCTGTTTGCTTCAGGTCCATGGGGATAAGAAGTTTCTGCTGTGCCCCGAGTTGAAATATTGCGAGCAGAAGCAGAAGCGATATGCGGTAAAGAGATTTCATTGATGGAATAAACGCTCCAGGAAGATCAAGAGATCAAATTCGTTCAACGCCAAAATCTCTGTAGAGCGTTTCGATGAGCGGGTGTTCTTTCGAAGCTAGCGGCTCGCGTGCGTTTGTTGAATTCGGTGGTGTCTCTTTCAGCGCCGGTTCGGAGCGGGGCGGCGGAACGGCGATACCTGCCGGCTTCAACACAGGCTCGATCCGAAGTTTTGAGCCGAGGAGGCTATTCACGGCCTCCGTAAGAAACATCTGGTTGCGTTGGAGCGAAGAGAGATGAAAATCGTCGAGGCATGCGATCTGGAGCGTACCGTCGGCGACACTCACCGGAGAACTTTCGCCCAGAATTGTCCCGACCGAAATCTTCTTCTTCCGTATTTCCTCGACAATTCTTCCCCATTCGCGGTGAACCTCCTCGAGAGTGAAAGTGCTCTGCGGCCGCGTTTCCGGAGCGACGGAGGGAGCCGCCTCCGTTTTCTGTGAGGCGGGTACTGCCGCCGGCATTTCTGTTACACTGCGCGAGAGCGTGACGGGGTAAGATTGATTCTTTTCCGCTGCAACCGAACGAGTGGGAGATGGCTGGGAGAAATGCGGAGCGGAGGCGGTTTCACGGGAAACGGATGTTCCCTGAAGCGTGCCCCCGGAGTTAAGTTTTTTTTTCAGTTCCTCGAGACGCTGAAGGAGCTCATCGATTTTCGCAGACTGCTCCATTTTCGTCATCTGGATGATGCCAACTTCCAGCTTAAAGCGCGGCTGTGAGCTGTAACGGATCGAAGATTCCATGTCCCCGGAGAGTTTTAGGAGACGCAGGATATCCTGTTCATCGAACTGAGCGGCGTCCTGCGCGTAGCGCTTTCGGTACATTTCAGAAACTTCAATAAGCTGAACGGCATTGGTCGTCTTGGCGATAAGAAAATTGCGCAAATGTTCGGTGAGGCCCGACAAAAAATCTTTGATATCAAAACCGTTCCGCACAATCTCGTCAACAAGAGCCAGCCCGCCCTGCGTGTTGTGAGCCTTGATGCAGTCCGTGACGCGGAAAAAGAATTCCTGATCGACGACGTTGAGCAGGCTGATGATCTGCTGCACAGAAATCGCAGAGCCGCAGTACGAGACAACCTGGTCGAAGATGCTCTGGGCATCGCGCATCGACCCGTCCCCCTTCTTTGCGATGATCAGCAAAGAATCTTCATCGATGACGATCTTTTCTTCTCCCGCGATGAACCTGAGCCGGGACATAATGTCTTCGATCGTGATCCTGCGGAAATCGTACCGCTGGCAACGCGAGAGAATGGTTGCCGGAACTTTATGGACTTCGGTGGTCGCAAAAATGAACAGAACATGCGGCGGCGGCTCTTCGAGCGTCTTCAAGAGCGCGTTGAAGGCTTCCTTCGTGAGCATGTGCACTTCATCGATGATGTAGACCTTGTACTTTCCGCGCGCCGGTGCATAGCGAACCGACTCGCGCAGATTGCGGATCTCATCGACACCGCGGTTGGAAGCACCGTCGATCTCGATGACATCGAGACTCCGGCCGTTCGTGATCTCCTCGCACACCTCGCACTCGTTGCACGGATTCGAATCCTTCGGGTGAAGGCAGTTGACCACCTTAGCAAGAATGCGCGCTGTCGTCGTCTTGCCGCAGCCGCGTCCGCCGCAGAAGATAAATGCATGCGCAAGGCGGTTCGTGGCTAACGCGTTCTTCAGCGTGTTGGTCACGTGGGCCTGACCGATGACGTCTTCGAACACCATCGGACGCCATTTGCGCGCTGTTACCTGGTAAGACATGTTGGAAGTTAAAAGTTCAAAGTGAAAAGTTGAAATTTGAAAGTCGGCCGCTACTGACTGAAAGATGCAACGTATAACGTAAAACGTATGACGTAAAACGTAAAACCTAGAACTCAAAACTCATTAGTTCTTCTTCTTTCCATCAAACACATATTTCAACGCATCTTGGATCTTCTCGATGGGGACAATCCTGAGGCCTTCTTTTACCTTTTCCTGTATCTCCACGAGGTCTTTCTCGTTTTCTTTTGGAATGAGAACCGTTTTGATGCCGCTCCGTTTTGCGGCAAGGAGTTTCTCGTTGAGGCCGCCGATGGCAAGCACGTTTCCGCGGAGCGTGATCTCGCCCGTCATCGCGACATCGCTTCGCGCCGGCTTCCCGCTGATGGCGGAGACCATCGCCATCGCCATAGAAATTCCAGCCGAGGGACCGTCTTTGGGAATCGCTCCCTCAGGAAGATGAATATGGATTTCCTTCTTCGTGAAGAAATCGGGTCTGAGCTTCAGCAGCTTGGCATTAGAGCGGATATAGCTCAGGGCCGCGTGCGCAGATTCTTTCATAACATCGCCCAGCTGGCCGGTGAGAGTCAGCCGTTCGGGTCCCCTCATCACCGTCACGTCCACCTCCAGGATTTCGCCGCCGACGCTCGTCCACGCCAGCCCGGTCACCGAACCGATGCGCGGTTTACGTTCGGCCGCGCGTGAACGGAATTTCGGAACGCCGAGATATTTTTCAATCTTTGCTTCGTCAACGATGATGGGCGTAGGCTTCTTTTTCTTATCCCCGCGCTTATGACCGTTTTTCTGCCTGCCGAGAACAATCTCCTTCGCGGCCTTCCGGCATACTGAGGCGATCTCACGTTCCAGGTTCCGGACGCCCGCCTCGCGGCTGTAGTCCTGAATGATCTTGTTGATCGCCTCATCTTTGATCTGAATGTCTTTTCCCTTCAATCCGTGTTCGACCAGCTGCTTCGGGATAATGTGCCTCTTTGCAATCTCGCGCTTTTCGAAATCGAGGTAGCTCGAGAGTTCGATGATCTCCATCCTGTCCTGCAGGGGCAGCGGAATCGTGTAGCGCACGTTCGCCGTGGTGATGAACATGACATGAGAGAGGTCGTAATCGATGTCCAGATAGTGGTCGTTGAAGGTGTTGTTCTGCTCCGGGTCCAGAACTTCGAGCAGCGCCGACGCCGGATCGCCGTGAAAATCCATGCTCATTTTGTCTACTTCGTCCATCAGGAGAACGGGATTGATCACCCCCGCTCTCTTCATCGATTGAATGATCTTTCCCGGCATCGACCCGATGTAGGTCCGTCGATGCCCGCGAATCTCAGCTTCGTCCCTGATACCGCCAAGGGAGATGCGGACAAATTTTCTTCCCAGCGCCCGCGCGATCGATTTTGCGAGCGAAGTCTTGCCGACTCCCGGAGGGCCGACGAAACAGAGAATTTGCCCCTTCATCTCTTTGACCATGTTCAGCACGGCAATGTGCTCGAGGATTCTCTCTTTAGGTTTCTCCAGCCCGAAGTGATCCTCGTCGAGAATCCCTTTGACGTGTTCGACCTTCAGGTTATCCTTGGTTCGCTTGTGCCACGGAACTCCGGTCAGCCAGTCGAGATAGTTGCGCGTGACGGTAAACTCGGGAGACATCGCCGGCGTTTTCTTCAGCTTGTTGAACTCTTCCATCGTTTTCGCAAAGACGTCTTTCGGCATCTTTGCTTTTTCAATGTCCTGTTTGATTTTTGCCAGCTCGGGAGAGGCTTCGTCCTCGCCGAGTTCGTCCTGCAAAATCTTGATTTGTTCCTGAATGAAGAACTTTCGCTGCGATTTCTGAATGTTATCGTGGACCTTGGAGTCAATTTCCCGCTCTATCTTCAACATGCTGATCTCGCTGTTGAGGATGCGGATGACTTCCATGAACTGTTCGCGCGAATGGTGTATGCTCAGGATTTTTTGCTTTACCTCGACGCTTTGAACGATATTCGCGGAGATATAATAGAGCCGCCGCTGAGCATCTTTGATGTTCTCGTAGGCCGAAAGAACTTCTGGGGGGATCGTTCGGTTGGCCCGGACATATTCCGTGAAAAGGGTCGAAGCATGGCGCATGATGGCGTCCATCTCCGTATTGACCTCGGGAACATCGGCGTGGATCTCGACTTCCGCCTGGAGGTACTTCTCGTTCACGAGGAATTTTTTGATCGATGCCTGCACCGTGCCGTCGACAAGAATCTTCAACAGCCCGTTGGGGAGTTTCAAAATCTGGATGATCTTTGCAACGACTCCCTCTTTATAGATGTCATCGGCCCCCGGCTCGTCGACAGATGGATCCTGCTGCGCCGCCAGAAAGATATATTTGTCGTTCTCAAGCGCAAAATTTGCGGCTCTCAGAGACGACTCGCGCCCGACGAGAACCGGAAAGATCATATAGGGGAAAATCACAACATCGCGGAGGGGGAGCACCGGAAGCGTCGTGGGGATCGAATCGATCGTGTCGATCTTTGTTTCTTTCTCTTTTACTTTTTCAATGGCCATTGCAGCTGGGTCTGATCCGTTAAGAATGAATTAAGACACAAAAAGCGGGAAACTATCCGCTTGTGTTTTAAAGAAAAAATTGTGAGCGTGTGGTGAAAAGGTACACATATTTTGAGGGGATGTCAAGGTAATGCGAATCCACGCGGCAATCGTCGTCGCTTCTTTGACACTTGAGCTCAACGAAAGTTTTCGTTATCATCTCGCACCAATACATTTTCTTAAAGGACATCTTCGGCATGAAAAATAGGATTCTCTTTACTGGTTGTTTAATTACTTTGCTTCAGTTCATTTCTTGTTCACCGACTTCGGTAAAACCCGAAATTGACAAATCGGGGATCATCGATTCCGATGATCCAAACATCCAATACACGGGACGTTTCGATTTCACCAATCCAAAAAAAGTTGCGTTCGATTGGCCAGGCGTCTCCATTTGCGCGAGATTTGAGGGAACACAATGTTCTATCCGGCTGAACGATCACAAAAATGAATACGCCGTCATCGTCGATCAGCGTGCGCCCCGGCTTCTCACCACGGACACGGCCTCTGTCTATCCGATCGCATCGGATCTGTCGTCGTCCGCGCCGCATACCATCACCATCCAAAAAAGGACTGAGACTTTTGTCGGCAAGGGAGAGTTCGGCGGCTTCATCCTCGACAAAGATTGCGCGCTGTTGCCCCTTGATAAGCGGCCCGACCGCCGCGTCGAGTTTATCGGAAACTCCATCACCTGCGGGTATGGGGTGGAAGGAGACAGCTCCAATTGCCGCTTCAGCCCTCAAACAGAAAATGCGTGCATGTCATACGCGGCGATGACCTCGCGCGCATTGAACGCCGACTATTCGCTGGTCTCCTATTCCGGGCGAGGGGTGGTTCGAAACTACGGGGACAGCAGCAAAGTTTCCCAATATCCGATGCCCAGCCTCTATGATCGCACTTGTTTCTCCGACTCAACAAGAAAGTGGAACTTTGCTTCGTGGACGCCTCAAGCGGTCGTCATCAACCTTGGTACGAACGATTTTTCCACGCACCCCTTTCCGGATTCGGCAGTTTTCGAAGAGGCGTACATTCGATTGATTCACCGTGTCCGCGCTCAGTATCCGGGCGTCGAAATCTTCTGCATCTGCGGTCCGATGATCGGCGAGCCGTGCTGGAGTTATGTGAAGGATGTCGTCCAACAAGAGCAAAGAGGGAAACGGGATAAAGATGTCTTCTTTGTCGGAATCGATAAAAAGCTATTGAACGATTCGGACTGGGGGTGCGACATGCATCCGAACGTCTACGGGATGGCAAAGATGATGGACGTTCTTGTTGCTGCGATGAAAATGAGGATGAATTGGTAAACCTGCCGCCACATTGACAAGGTGGTAGCGACAGGTGACGTCGGTCAATTGGTTATCCTAATGTCTTGACATTATGTGATTTTAGGGGTAACATGTCCCGGCAATAATAGCCGAGTCCGGGGAGGGCAAGGTGATGAAGGCAAATTGTGAGAAGCCTCTGGATTTCCGGTAAGCGGAATGAAAGAGGCATTTTTGTTCTAGGGGCAAGCACATCGAATCGAACTGACCTCTCAATACTCGATAATCTCTCTCCGCAAGAAGGCTTTTCCAATGCTGTGCATCATACCACAAATCGTTAATCTAAGAAATCGATTCCACAAATTCACATGCAGGCGCAAGATGAAGAAGACCATCGCAATAATCTCCCTACAAATTCTCTTCAGCTACATAGCTTTTTCCCAGGGCTCAATTCAATTGGGCGCTTGGACCGCGACCACGTCCATGAGCTCCCCTCGAAACGCTTTCACTAGTGTAGCATACAATGGATATCTTTACGTACTCGGCGGCACTGTGGACGACATAACCCGATTCAACGATGTCCAGTATGCACCAATCAATTCGGACGGTAGTGTAGGAACGTGGCGAAGCACGACATCCTTTAACGCAGGTCGTCGGAGTCATACAAGTGTTGTCTACAACGGGTACCTCTATGTCATTGGAGGAACCCCCACTGGTGGTGGAATGCTGAACGACGTCCAGTTTGCTCCGATCAATTCGGACGGAAGCCTGGGAGGTTGGCAAAACACGACTTCGTTTACAACAGGCCGTCTATGTCATTCCAGCGTCGTGTACAATGGATATCTCTATATAATCCAAGGATTCTATGCCAGCGCAGCCGCTCCATTGACCGACGTACAATTCGCCAAATTCAATCCCGACGGAAGTCTTGGAGCATGGCAGTCGACCACCACGTTCAGTCCCGCTCGATGGGGACTAAAGAGTATCGCGTACAACGGGCACTTATACAGTATGGGAGGATCAAATTGGAACGGGAGCTACTATACGCTTAGTGACGTGAAATACGCATCAACAAATGCAGACGGCACTCTGAATTCTTGGCAAGATGCTGCACCACTTATTCAGTCTCTGGATGGACCGAGCCTTGTAGCATATAACGGGTTTCTTATTGTTGCCGGCGGCGGCCATACTCCGGTCGGAGGAATGAGCGATGTGACCTATTCGATGATCGGCGCAAATGGGAGCCTGGGGCCCTGGCACAATACAACCCCGCTCAATAGTCCTCGGTCTGCGTTTGGCAGCGTAGAGTATGGCGGATATCTCTATGTAATCGGAGGACAAGACAATTTCGGGCATGCTCTTGATGATGTTCAATATGCAAAAATCAACATAATCGATTGGACTCTTCGGCTTAGCGCGACGGCAGGTCTGGCGAGCGACAACAACAACTACCTTGGCATGTCAAGGAATGCAACTGACGGATTTGATGCTGTGTTTGATACGCCAAAACCCCCCGAGCCGGCAGGTGATTTCGTGCAGCTCTATTTTCCTCATCCGGAGTATGGCCAGTCGACGGGCGACAACTTTTCATGCGACATGAGAGCTGAGAGGGCGCTTGATGCCTCCGCGCTTCATTGGAAGTTCGACGTCAAGACAGATCAGAATAATACAGCGGTTATCCTCAACTTCGTTCCCGACGGAAATATACCATCCGGTTTCGGAATGGTGCTGAATGATTTGACGCTGGGCAAGAGGATGAATCTTAGACAAGGAGGAATGAATTACGCATATAACTCCATTACGGAGGATGTTCATCATTTTGAAATTTTGATCGGGGACAGCATCCGACCTACTGTAATGGTCGTACGGCCGAATGGCGGTGAAATCGTGCGGGCGAATAGTTTCTGCAATATTAGCTGGACCGCAAGCGATGCCAGCGGCATTGATTCTGTCTACGTGTACGCCTCCGCAAATGGTGGAACCACATACGAGCAAGCCGCTTCGTTCCCAGGTTCATCCTCTAGCTTCTCCTGGCCGACTCCCAACGCCTATCTCAATAATAGTGGCAGTGTGAGAGTGGTTGTTTGTGATTCCATGGGAAATTACTCCCAGGATGCAAGCGATCACACGATAACAATAGTCGGCGACAGCCTGGCAACAGCGAGCCTCGCCGGTTGGTCTTTGGTCAGCTTGCCTCTCGTACCGAATGATTCGATTACCGCCGATATCTTCGGTAGTTCTGCTTACATCTGGATGTATGCTCAATCGACAGGGTATGCACAGCCCGCAACGGTAGCTCTCGGCAACGGCTATTGGCTCGGCACTGAACTCGCAAAGAATTGGTATGTAAAAGGGACAGCGAAATTGTCCGACAGCAGCGTGCAGAACCTGCAACCCGGGTATAACCTTATCGGGAACAATTTTGTCAGAAGTGTATCGAAAAGTAATCTATTCTTTCTGAAAGCTAGTTCGTATTACGATTTTAATTCAGCTGTCGCGGCGGGCCTGATTAGCAATGCAATCTACGGCTATTCTCCTTCCAGCTACTCAGCAATCGATACGCTGACTCTCTTCGGCGGCTACTGGCTTGGTGTTCTACAAAGCGGTGTTCAGCTGGTCGAGAAACCAAACGCCTCTGTCACGATCCCACTCGCTGAGAGTCCTGGGTTCCTCACTTCAAACTGGGAATTGCCGATCAAAGTCAGTACGTCGTCCCTCACCGATAATATTGCGATGATCGGAATTAAGCCAACAGCTACGAAAGAGTTTGACCCACTCTACGACGCTCCGCGGCCTCCCAGATGCCCGGGAGGAAGTTATCTCGAGATGTACTTCACGCACACAGGCGGAAATTATCCCCTGGTGCTCGGAAACAAATATGCAAGGGATTTTCGGGATTCTTCGAGCGCAGGATGGAATTTCGCGGTGGAATCCTCACAGACAGGCAACGTCACTCTCAGCTGGGATGAGGCTCTCTTGAAGGGATTGGACGGGAAGTTGAATTTGAGATTATTCGACATGACGGGGGGCGAAGTGATCGACATGAGCTCACAGGCTGCTTACACCTTTAGCTATTCAGGCGCAAGACAGTTTATGATCAATGCTACGACCACAGGCATTGCCGAGAGCAGCGACCTCTTTCCGGCAAATTACAGATTGTCGCAGAACTTTCCCAATCCCTTCAATCCGTCAACAAGCATTCGTTACGATCTGCCGAACCGCAGCATGGTGCGAATCGCGGTTACCAACAGCTTGGGACAGGAGCTCGCAACGTTGGAGCAAGGTGAGAAAGAGGCCGGTTATCATGAGGTTCAATGGACGGCCAATGTCGCATCCGGGATCTATTTCTACCACATCGATGCGGTCAGCGTAGCCGACCCGAATATCCGTTTCAGCCAGACTAAGAAAATGGTGGTGCTGAAATAGTCCCCGCTCTACCACCTTGTCAAGGTTCATAACCTTGACAAGGTGGTATGGAATTGATCTTACTTATTCCGGCTGCAACTCTACCGGGAGCGAAACTCTCTTTCCATTCGAGCGGAATTTCGGAAGCAGCGGAATGTGTTTGAACAACGCCGGCACCCGCTCTTTCAAGCCGTCAACATAGGTATACATCACCGGAACAAGAACGAGCGTTAAGAGAAGCGAGCTCGTCAGTCCGCCCACCAGCGCCCACGCCAGCCCCGATTTCCATTCAGCCCCCGCTTCAGTGCTCATCGCAATCGGAAGCATTCCAAACACCATCGCTACCGTCGTCATCAAAATCGGCCGGAGTCTGGTTTCGCCTGCTTCAAGCAATGCTTCGTACGTCGGCATGTTGCGTTCTTCCTTCATCTGATTTGTCCGGTCGACAAGAAGAATCGCATTCTTTCCCACAAGTCCAACCAACATGATAATCCCGAG
>Ga0265338_10006842_pt1 | contig 14359 bp, 11 predicted proteins | sample 42126metaG_FD_193579 | JGI IMG/M metagenome (GOLD analysis project Ga0265338, IMG submission 193579) | Rhizosphere microbial communities from Carex aquatilis grown in University of Washington, Seatle, WA, United States - 4-21-26 metaG | ecosystem: Host-associated > Plants > Roots > Rhizosphere... | reverse complement strand
ACGCATCGAATAAGTGTGCGAAGGCAGTTCCTGATTCCTCCTTGATCCAGTCAGATTCGAGATCTTGAGCAGTCTGGAGCAGGATTTGAAAGATCTGTTCTGCCTGCGGTTTCTGAGATACTTTGATTAAGTGATTGATTTTCCGAATCGCAGTGCGACGCAGACTGCGCTCAGGCGATTCAGAAGCTCTTTTAATGTAAGATAAGATAGCATTCCAATCGTAAGGTACCAGCAGGAGCAGATTTTCCAGGACGGCAACGCGAACATCTCGGACCTGGTCAGTAAAGAGTTGATTGATAATCTGCAGTGCCCTGGCTGGATCAGCCTGATAAACCTGCATAACGGCCCGAGGGAGGACCTCGCGCACTGTCGCAAAAGTATCATGGACGGCGTTTTCAAAGAGCGTCAGAGCCTCGGGTGGAAAAGGTTGCAGGTCGGCCAGTTTGGAGAGAGCTGCGGCACGCATAGCAGGATCTCCATTTGTGACCAGCGAGGAAAGAATTTCAAAGGGAGCATGGTCTGCCAGCAGATGTGACCAGCAGTCGGCAATGAGCCGCGAGAGTTCCTTCTGGTTATTCACCTGGAGGAATTCCAGGCGCTCTTCTGAAGCCACAGCAATCTCTATCTTGCCATCATGATCAAAATCACCAACACAGAGATCCCAGATTGGGTCTCTGCCACTATAATGCCAGATCAAGTCACCTGCGGCAGTGAAGACATAGAGCCAGCCATTGGCGCAACAGGCCAGGACTTCCATCAAGCCATCCCCATCCAGATCAGCCGCCTCAAGTGCCAGTACACTATGAGGAAGATAATAGCGCCAGCGTACTTGTCCCTGATCGTCCAGGAGATAGAGATTGCGGTTTTCTGAACCAACCAGCGTTTCCAGACGCCCATCATGCTCCAGATCCGCGGCAAAGACTGAGAGAACGAGAGCATGGATGTTAAAATCCCAGCTGAGTTTGCCTCCGCGTGTATAAGCAAGAATCTGGTTTGGAGCAACCAGCAAGATTTCTGGAGTGCGTACAAGGCCCTCCACAGGTGGAGGAACAAATATGAACTGAATATCAACAGGCAGTTCAAACGTCGTAGTCTGGTTTTGAAATGCACCGGTATAGAGAAGCAACTGGCGTTGCTCTGTCCCCAGCAAGATCTCTGTTGTTTTATAAGGGGTATCAGCCAGCAGAGAAAAACCAGCAACAGCTTGCTCGCAGGCAGGAACAAACGTATTGCGTCTGCGTCCGGCGGGCAACGCTGTTAAACGTCCAGAGGATGAGTGTATCAGAATATCTACACTGCGATTGTTATAGAAATAGCCTGCCTGGATATCATCTATCTGTTCATCCGACCACCTGGTGGACCAGAGTAAGCGTCCTGTAGTAGAAAATGCGGAGACGGTGCCATCAAGAGCGCCAGTAATGATATCATTTCGGCCTTCTCCAGAAGTATCACCGATACACAGGGCCTGGAAATAGCCAACACGCCGTTCCCAGAGTAACTCCACGTTCTGATCTTTGAGCTTTAGCAGCGTAAGCAGAGCAGTAGTATAATCATGCTTCTCCATAGATTGCTTGATATCTTTCATATGATGTGTTGGGTCAAACTGGTGCCTGCTGGAGCCAAGCACATCTTGTAACATATCATATTGTTTGCTCGTCAGATGAAGCAAATTCTCGGGGTTTGTTCTGGATAGTGTCGTATAAGAACGGTAAATTTTTTTTTCGAGATCTTTATTCAATTGAATGCGTAAACACTGGACACTATTCTTTTCAGATCCCGCCAGGACTTCAATATGGCCATCATGATCCAGGTCAAGAGCATACAGACTGTAGAGACGCGCATTAAAATTGTAGCGCCAGATAACCTTTCCTGTATCATTCAGGATCGAGAGATATTGATCGTCTGAGGCGGCCAGAATTTCCAGCCGCTGATCATTATTTAGATCGGCAACTGTGAGGGAAAGAATACGGCTACTCAACTGCCGTGACCATTTTTTCTGGAAATCAGGAGTCAGGGCCAGGAGGTTTTTGGCGCGTGTTCCTAGCAAGATTTCCACTATCCCATCGCCATCTATATCACTGGCGAAGAGGGACTGAATCGGATCCTCCATCGGTAGGCGAGCAAGTTCATGGCCATAACTATCGAGGATGTAGAGATGCTGATCGTGGGAGCCTACCAGCGTTTCCATCTCGCCATCGCCATTGAGATCACAGGAGAAAATGGCCTGTATTTTACCATGGGTGGGGAAGCGCCAGCGGAGAGCGCCAGTTGCGATATCAAGAGCATAGGCGGAATAATCTTCTGAGCCAAAAACCACAAATGAGGGGGGTGTGTTTGTACCAACGTGAAGCTGCCCCACCGGGTGTGGAGCACTGCTGTACCAACATTGTTGCGAAGCCAAATCTAGAGGCACAGAGGAATCAGGACGAGCTTCTAAAGCGGAATACGTTTCTTTTGGTAACGGTTTTCCATCTTTATCCAGAGCGTAAATATTGCCATCCCGCCCTGCGACAACCATGCGAGCTGCTGCCTGAGATTGTTGGTCTAGAGGAAAGGAGAGACCAACCACAGAGCTGATCCAGGCTTTGTTTCCAATGACAGATTCATAGATAAGTCTGCGCTCTGGTGTCAGGATATAAATACGTCCATCGCGAGACCCGGCCAGCACCTCGATGTCGCCATCGCCATTGATGTCTGCGGCATGAACTCCTGTCACCCAGCTTTTTGCGTCATACTTCCACAACTCTTTAATGCAAGAAAGTCCAAGATTGAGTTGATCCTGGAGATGAGAGAACAATGGCGCTGGCATAGCAAACCTCCCGCTAGATATTCTGTGTATACAAATATATTCTTCTTACGCTGGATAACGGATCATCTGGAAAAAAACCAGAATATATAGAAAAAACCCCTGTTCAAAGTATAGACCATCTAACCTGTCATATCTATAGTAGTTCCTGTCAAATCTATGCCAGAAAAGAGAAACGTACAAAAACTGGTAGTGTTCATTGAGATACAAAAGCGTATTTGCTACACCAGCCAGCAAGTAATCATCCAGCACATGATGATTGCGTTCTATGCCGTGTGATTGAGCCCCTCTCCTGGCCAGAACGCCTATTTTGCTAGATTTATCAAGATTGCGACAGACAAATGACAGATTATTGGCACACTCTGCGCATTTTCGTTACTTATTCTTTGTTACAATAACTCCATGGTTAACACATGGCCGGCTGATCTAACCGGAGCAGAGGGCGGAGGGGAGCAGCATTGTAGAGAGGTAGCAGGGTATGCTGGAGCATGGGAGGCCAGATGTATGGGAAAGGAGGTATATCAACACCGGGAAGGCTATTTTATGGATTATGGGGATTGCTAGACCGGGACAAGCGTCAACGATTGGCTGAAGAAACACGAGAAGGTGAGTGTAAAAGACACTCTATATCCAGACCTGCATGAATTATTTTATAAATACCTGCATGGAGTTTACGAGCCAGAGGAAACGCCTGTCGCTAACAGAGGTAGAGAGAGCTTTGAGAAGCTCAATATGCGAGAGTATTAGGGGAAAGTGTTCTCGCGCGGCATCCCATCATCTCGGCCAGATTTCCAGCCTCAGAAGCAAAAGAATTTATTACCCGAGGTAAAGTAGTACACGAAATGCTCGAAAAAACGTTTGAACGTCTGTAAGTGTCGGGCCCTGACCAGGAGGTTGTGTCAGAGTGGTGGCTCTCTCATATTTTCTCCTATCGTTATTCTTGTGGGGTATCACGTATAAGCAGATTGCGGCGCGTTTAACGAACGACAGTGGTATCGGGAACTGAAGAATGCTATCACGAATACTGGAAAATATTGCTAGAGATGACCGTACAGGAAGATCCACCACTGGTTGCTGCTCAAGGAAAAAACTGAGCCTGCCCAATGTTTCGGCCAGAAAAGCTCTAGAAAAATAGAATGCTCAGATCTGGAAACGAAATGTCCCAGCAATTGCTGGTGGTGGTCGTTTTCCAGGTAGTACCAGTGGATAAAGAGCGATGCTTCCCCTCCATAATAGTAATGGAGGATTGTAGATCATGAGAGTAGATGTAGACGATATGTTATTGCGCGACGAGTTGGCGCGGAGCGCACGAGCAGAGTCCCAATATAATTGTACTTGCCCGCAGGCCAATACAAATAAAACATGCACACCTACCCTTGTATTTATGGCTGGCTTTGCAGGTGCTGGCAAAACAACGCTGGCCAATTATCTCAAAAATCAGCTTGGCTGGACCGTACTGAATAAAGATCTGCTCAAACTGAAAAACCTTGCTGCTGGTGTCAATGGTGCCGATGTAGAAGGGGCAGATTGGGATCGATTTGTCGAAAAGGCTGGTTGGGACGCATTTATAGAATTATTTGATCTGACTGAAAAGAATTTTGCCGGAGAAAAAGCTTCGATCATTGTTGATACCTGTGGTTATCCGAACTTTATTTTAGAAAAAATGGTAGATATCTGCCGAACCACTGGAGTGTCAGCTCAACTGAAAGTTTTGCTCTGTCTGGCCTCCAGAGAGACCAGAACAGAGCGCTTAATTCAACGAGGCAGCGAATTTGCCCCTTATGTTTGCGAGTTACCCATTATTCTCGATGATGAAGAAGCTGAGAGTTGTTTCAGGCACCTTCAGTGCTATAGTCCACGCACACTCTATACAGATGGTCCATTCGAGATTTACGCTGAACAGGCTTTGAGCTATTTAAAATCAGAGGACCAGGCATAAAAATCTGCTGGTACCACTTTATATAATTTGTCGAATAAATACGGATATAGGAGAATTACGCCTATATCCGTATTTTTGTGTCTTCAACAAAAATGAGCAATTGTTTCAAGCACCTGTATACTTGACTTAAATGGATAAAAATGGGTAATATATTCTTTGTGAGGTATTCCACCCTGTTGATCTTTGAGGAATTTTTATGGTTTTTTAGTAAACTAAAGCCGGTATACGTTACTTTTTACGGGAGAGCATATGCAGGCAACGACTTATAAAAACCTGAGTGTGCGCGATGTTTGGAACGAAAAACGGGAGCCAATTATCTGGTTCATCAGACACGGAGAGAGCGAAGCAAATGTAGGTATGGCTACAACCCATACACAGGATGTCAGGTTGACGGAAGTTGGACTAAAACAGGCAGAGGAAATTGCCCATGCTTTTACGCGTGCGCCGGGTTTGATTATCGCTTCGCCATACAGACGAGCACAAGAGACATCTGAACCCACACGTTTGCGTTTTCCTGACACGCGTTATGAGATCTGGCCAGAGGTCCGCGAGTTTACTTACCTGGGATCATTGCATGGTGTACATTCTACGAGACAAGATCGGCATGCCAGAGCCAGTGCTTTCTGGAAAATGTCTGATCCTACCCACAAAGACGGCGAAGGGGAGTCGTTTACCCAGTTTCTTTGTCGTGTTCGTAAGGCCATCGAACGTCTACAACAGCAAGACGAGCGTTTTGTCGTTGTCTTTGGTCATGAGCAATTTATGAGAGCCGCTTCCTGGTTACTCCATGGGTGGACAGCAGAGACATCAGCGGGGATGGGACTGTTTCGCCAGGTATTAAGCAGTTCACCTTTGCCAAATGGGTTTATTCTGAAAGCACATAATTCCTCGTTTCCGTATCCTGCGCTCTGTTAGCAGAAAAGGAGCAAGGCCAGCAACTGTTGTGTTGGCCTTGCTCCCTTGTTTAAAACGAATGAAAGGTTAACCGCGATAATAGCGACGACGGCTGCTCCAGGAACGATAGGTGAGCAGATGCCAGATAGCAATCAGGATGATCGCGCCAATCAAGGCACGAATAAGCGGGACACCATCTATGTTAATGTCACCAAAACCGGAGATGATGATAACCTGTGTCATCAACCAGACCCCGATGATACCTGCGATGATTGCTCCTACAATGCCAAAGGGCAAGCGCCAGCCAACGATAAACTCCGCGAGAATGCCAACAATTGCTGCGATGATGATGTAAACGATGACGTTTGTGCCAAAGGTCCAGACATGACCACCTAATGAAATGGTGACCCCATCAGCCAGAATAAGGCTACGGCTAAAAATTGCTGCCATGAGTTCCTCCTTGAGAATTAAGTCACTATCCTATTTTTGAAAACCTTTTGAAATGCTACTCACACATATATGTAATCAGACCATCTCCGATCAATCCTTCTGCTAAACATTTCATCCGGTTTTAATATGCTCATTGTATAACACGGAAGTTCAACTATAAAGTAGACGATTTTGGCGAGCAATTTCAGGATACTCAGCAAATTCTAATCTTGAGTTTTCTGGCTGGCTGTATGCCCATCTTTTAAAGGTGTGTGTCATGCAGGAGGTGAAGCCTTGCATAGAGCATGAGATGACCCTGGAGTGACATCTGGCAACGATTGACATTTTGTAGTACTACTGGTATCCTGAAAGGGACAAATACATAAAAAGCTGACCCGTGTTGAGTGAACAGAGTACAGGATGCGGCTTCCAACAGCGATCCGAAACAGAGTGGAAGTTCGGAATGGTCCGGCCCTCCTGGAACGCCTTCATGAACGGCTGGCCGAAGAAAATCTTCCGCTGGAAAGGCATTTGCTGCTTCCAGGAGATAAGTAGGCAGAGATGGATGGTTTCCATGCAGCGTAACGACCATAAATGAGAGGCCACGTTCCGTCGTTCATCACAATGAAGTGAAGGGCATGTCATGGAGCGGCCAGTGGCAATCAGGGTGGTACCACGGGTGTGTCGCGAGTGCTTTTGCGTTCAATCACATAAAACACTCCAGAGAAGATTTCTACACTCTCGTCCCTTCACTATCTATCGTCAGGAAGGGGCGGGAGTTTTTTATGCTCGCTTCTTCCCAGGACCTCAAGCAGGCCAGATAGGAAGGATCCACGTTAGATGGGACCAATCCAGGCTGCTTGTGGAAAACTGGACCATATGTTTAGGAGGTTTTCTGTTGTCTGACCTGTTTCGTGAAGTGGAGAATTGTGTCACGGCTCCACGAGGCTTTCGCGCTGGTGCTACAGCCAGCGGGATCAAATCTGATGGAGATATCAAGGATCTGGCTGTCCTGGTCTCGGATGTTCCTTGCGTCGCGGCTGGAACGTTTACTACAAGTAAAACATATGCCGCGCCTGTCAAGGTTTGTAAGACACGTCTGGCTCATGGCCAGGCTCAGGCAATCATTGTCAATAGTGGCAACGCGAATTGCGCTACGGGCGAGGTGGGCCTGACCAATGCATATCTTATGACCGAGTATACAGCGCGACAATTTGGACTGGCGCAGGAACTGGTGCTCTGTTCCTCTACGGGGATCATTGGGCGTCAGTTGCCTATAGAGAAGGTGGCTGCGGGTGTCAGGGCCATTGAACTCAGTACCGAAGGTGGCGACGCTTTTTCAGAAGCGATTATCACTACGGATACACATGCGAAACGGCTGGCGCTCGAATTTACCCTTGAGGGGCGTACTGTGCGCCTGGGTGGTGCCACCAAGGGTGCTGGTATGATCTATCCTAATATGGCTACCATGCTCTGTTATCTAACCACCGATGCCGCTGTTGAACACGCGTGGATGCAGCGTGAGGTCAAAGCCGCGGTTGATGACTCCTTCAATATGATTTCTATGGATGGGGATATGTCAACCAACGATACCTGTATTCTGTTCGCCAATGGCCTGGCTGGTAACGCGCCGATCAACGATCAACATCCAGAGGCCGGGACGTTCCGCGCAGCTCTGCGCCGGGTGACTCAATACCTGGCCATCGAGATGGCCCGCGATGGTGAAGGGGCAACCCGCTTGATGACGGTGGAGGTTCAGGGGGCAAAAGATAAAGCTGACGCGATCAAGGCCGCGCGTGGTATTACGCTTTCTCCCCTCTGGCAGTGTGCGCTGGCTGGGGGTGATCCCAATTGGGGACGGATCTCATCAGCCCTTGGAGCCAGTGGTTGTGAACTTGACCAGGATAGCTATGACATTTTTCTTGGAGATGTTCAGGTTATGAAGGCTGGTCTGGCGGCTGACTATAGCCAGGTCGCGGCCAAAGCGGTCATGCAAGAGCACGAGGTCACCGTGCGGATTGATCTGCATCTTGGTGCGGGCCAGGCCACGGCATGGGGATGCGATCTGACCCATGGCTATATTGACGAAAACACGCTTTATACACGCTAATGTGATGTCTATTTGATACATCTCGCGGATACGATTTTGAGGAGGTAACTTTCATGGCGACCACTCACCAGACATTTGAAAGCGCTCAGCAGCATTGGATTGATCTGGAGCATAAATACTATCAAGGGACGTTTAAACGCCAGCCACTGGTTTTTGTGCGCGGCGCAGGCACCCATGTGTGGGATGCAGATGGCAAGCGGTATCTGGACCTGGTTGCAGGGATTGCGGTAAATGTTCTGGGCCACTGTCATCCAGCTATCGTCCAGGCTATTCAGCAGCAAGCTGAGCAACTGGTACATGTCTCTAATCTTTACTACAATGTGCGCCAGATTGAACTGGCCGAACAACTGGGCCTGTTAAGCAATGGCATGCGCTCCTTTTTCTCGAATAGCGGAGCCGAGGCTAATGAAGGCGCGATCAAGCTGGCGCGCAAATTTGGGCGTTTACATAAAAATGGGGCGTATGAGATCATTAGCATGGAGCGCAGTTTCCATGGACGAACCCTGGCCACTACGGCGGCCACAGGCCAGGCTTATTACCAGGCCACCTGGGCGCCGTTGCCCGATGGTTTCAAGCAAGTGCCGTTCAACGATCTGGCCGCGTTAAAAGCAGCCGTCAGTGACAAAACCGTTGCTATTCTTCTGGAAGCCGTGCAGGGTGAGGGTGGTATCTGGCCGAGCAAAGCCGAGTATATTGAAGGGGTGCGCCAGCTCTGCGATGAGCAGAATCTCCTGATGATCTGTGATGAGGTCCAGGCGGGTATGGGGCGCACAGGGAAGTTCTTCTCCTGGGAGAACTATACCATCACACCTGATATCGTTACTATGGCCAAGGGCCTGGCTGGTGGGGTTCCGATTGGCGCGATGCTGGCGGGACCACGAGCTGATGTTTTTGAGGCAGGCGACCATGGCACGACCTTTGGAGGCAACCCGATTGCCTGTGCCGCTGCCATTGCAACGATTCGCACGATCCAGGAGGAGCATCTGCTGGAAAACGCGCGCCAGATGGGTGAGTACTGGAATCAGAAAATGCAGGCATTGGCTGTGAAGTATGATTTTATCGACAGTCCACGTGGGATCGGTCTGATGCGTGCAGTGAACGTTCAGCGTGATCTGGCCGGGAAGATTGTTGAGAAAGCTATGCACCATGGGGTACTGTTGAATGCGTTGGGCACGAATACCCTGCGTATTGTACCTCCCCTGATTGTCAATATCGCCGATCTCGACGAGGCGGCAGAGGCGCTGGATCAAACCCTGGCAGAGATCGCCAACGAGGGCTAACGCTCACTCCAGCAAGAGCAACAAAGAGCAAGCAGCGGTACTATGGCTGCTTGCTCTTTGTTGCTCTCCCTACGATATAATGAGAGAGATGAGCGTTTATTTTTACAGGAGAGCAGCATATGGCAGAGCCAGATACAACACAGCCGGCAGCAAAGCCAACGGTACGAATTGTAAAACCACATGAATTTGATGCACATACAACTCAGACACCTGGGATGCAACGTGTTGCGGCTATTTCTCGTGAGCTTGCGGGTTCGCAGGGGTTATGGGCTGGTGTGACGATTGTTGCGCCGCAAACGGCCAGCGGCGTTCACCACCATGGTGCGACTGAAACTATTATTTATGTCGTTTCAGGTCAGGGATTGATGCGTTGGGGCGAACAGATGGAGTTTGAACAACAGGTTGAGCCAGGAGATTTTATCTATGTACCTCCCTTTGCCGCCCATCAAGAGATCAATGCCTCGGTCGATACGCCTTCGCAATGGGTGATTGTACGCAACTCGCAGGAGCCAGTTGTGGTTAACCTGGAACCGGTGACAGGGCAACAGCAGATTGGAACTGACGCTACACACCTCTTTTAACCGTGTGAAAAGCGAAGCCTGTGGAGATTTCTAGCGGCCAGAAACAAGAGTTGCTATAATAACAAGCAGAAGAGATCCTGAGCGAACTAGCGGGAGAATCAGGCATGCATTGCGGCGTTTGCGGACTACCTATTCTAGAAGGACGGGCACACTGTCTCTACTGTGGAGCTACTATTAAATACGCACGGACAGAGCAGGGCCTTCTGCCTTATGAACCTCGATTGGCATTGAAGCGGTCATCCACCCTGGATACAGAGCCAGCCCCACGTTGGGATCTGGAGGGACCGGAGGGCACAGCACATTCGCGCTGGCTGGCTATGCGTGCTACCTATAGCAGATGGGCTGCCCTGGAGCGCAGGCGAAGGGTGAGCAAAAGCGTACTGGGATGCTTTTTTACTGGCCTGCTTCTGCTCCTGCTCTTTGCCAGTTGCGGCATCTTCTCATTTATGGAGAGCCAGGAGGCTCAACAGAGCCAGGTCCATGCCCAGGAACTTTCCTCCAGAGCAATGACCGCTACAGCCCTCACAGATCCGAATCCCTATCCGCCTCACAAAGGTTTAATCAAGTTGAATGAATCGCTTACCGACAATGATGGTAGTGGTGGCTGGATGGATTATAGCTCCGATCCAACAACCACAAATCAGGGGTGCGCCTTTACAAACGACTCTTATGCTACTACCCAACCGCAACTGAGCACGTCAGAGGTAACTCCCTGCCTGGCATATAATACTGATTTCCAGGATTTTGCCTATCAGATCACCATGACTGCTAGCGGGCAGGGTTCCGCCGGTGGCCTCGTCTTTCGTCAGTGCGCGCCGGGGGCTTTTTATTATTTTTATATTGCATCGGATGGATCTTATGGGCTGTGGATCAATACAGGCAAATATGGGAAAACATTAACCGAAGGTTATAGCAAAGCGATTTATGCGGGCACCGCCAGCAATGTGCTTGGAGTGGTTGCCAGTGGCTCTACACTCGATCTCTATATTAATCAGCAACATCTCACCACGGTGAACGATGCGACCTATAGCTGGGGCCGGATTGGGACCGCTGTCAGGACCCCCGACCGGACCGAGGCGACTGAACGCACCTTTAATAATGCACAGGTGTGGGCGTTTTAACCAAGTAAGTAGCCAACTATCGAGTAACCGCGTCCATAACGGCCCTCGGCTGGCATATCAGTCAGCCACTCCCATTCGCGTTTTTCCAGGACCGTGAAATGTTGCTCTACCAGATCGAAGAAGCCGCGCGGCACGAGAGGGATCTCGCGTCTATGCTCAGTGGAGAGTTCCGCGTTTGGGGCATCAAAAACAAAACCACGCTGGTCACAGATAAGCACAGCCCGGCCATCCTGGTCAAGGAGAGCACGTAAGAGGCGGAGATGAGCTTGAATGACGCGCAGGCGAAAAGCCTGGGTGGCCTCCTGATAGCGATGATGGCGTTCCTGTTCGCTCAGGATTTTGGGGGCTACGCGCTCAATGCGGTCAAGCACATCCAGCAAGGGATAGCTGAATAGTTGTGAGAGCATCAGCGAACTGATCACCATACCAAAGTTTCCCTGTTGGAGACCGATGATGTCTGGCAGTTCAGGGACCGGACAGATTTCGAGACAGGCAGCGGCAGCGTCAAACATAGCCCGTGGTCCCTGTTCAACCAGTGTGCGCCACGGCTGATGGTTCAGTAGATGGTCCAGGTTTATGCTGACGCCGCCACTGAGGTCCTCGCCAACCAGGCGAACGGATTTGCGCATCGCCGCCGTAGAAAGTTCAGCGCGTGCTTGCTGCATGGAGGTCAGATCCAGATCAGCCAGCACAACTTCATCTGAATGATGGATCAGCGCGGCCAGAGGAACTTCGGTGCAGGCCCCGGCACCCAGGACAACGGTGCTACGCGAAGTGCTATAAGGCCGCTGATTGAGCGCCTTAAGCATCAGGTCCGTCGAGTTCTCCAGATGTTGAGGGCTCTGGCGGCTCAAGACCTCGCGGCGGCGTGTGCCCTGGGTTTGTACATTATTAACGGTCAGGGTATCGATACGCAAAGGAAGATCCTATCTATGCCGTTTCTACTGGCCTGTAAATTCGGCCCGACGCTTCTGGATAAAGGCTGCGACCCCTTCGCGATGATCGGCGGTATTGATCGCCTGGTCCTGCAACTGGCCTTCAAGCTGTAAACTGGCTTCCAGATCGCTGCTCAGGGATGCATTCATCAGTTCTTTAATCAGGCCATAGCTCTGTGTCGGACCTTTAGCGAGGCGTTGAGCAAATTTCTGGACTGTAGCCTCAAATTCGGTTACAGGGACACATTTATTGGCCAGTCCCAGACGTTCGGCTTCAGGTCCGCTGATTTCATCGGCCAGCATAGCCAGTTCCAGGGCTTTGCCAAAGCCGACCAGACGTGGCAGGAAAAAGCCACCGCCCGCGTCAGGAACCAGGCCAATACGCGCAAATGCCTCAACAAAGCGCGCATCATCGGCTACGATACGCATATCGCAGGCGAGAGCGAGATTACAGGAAGCACCGGCAGCCACGCCACGCACAGCGGCAACTACGGGTTTGGGGAGCGTACGGAGAGCGCGGATGACCCGGTGGTATTTTTTGAGATGCTCGCTCACCTTGATCGGCTCGCCAGTCGAGTGAACAGCGGCGAAGCCGCGCAAATCAGCGCCAGAGCCAAAAGCGCGACCCGCACCAGTCAGCACGATACAACGTATGCTGGTATCCTGAGCCGCCTCTTCCAGAATTTCGCCCAATCCCTCCAGCATCGCATCCGTGACTGCGTTTAATACTTCGGGGCGGTTCATCAGAATAGTCAGGACATTGCCATCTTTTTGCAGCAGCAGATCTTCATAGTTCGCGCGCATGGTTTGCTCCTCTTTGCTCTTCTCATCGCTGAGATTATACGGTTTTCCCGGCAGGATATTCCACCTCAAACGTTGCCAGCGTCACATCTGCTATAGCAGCCAGCGGAAAATCCTTTAAATATTGGCGGGTAGCTTCTTTTAAATTTGACAACGCTCCGTCTAACGTCAGGCCCTGGCTGACAACCCCTATTTCCGGGCAGAAAGCGACATACAGATCATCTTCTTTATGGATAGTAGCGGTAAACATTCGTACAGCCATAACCGATCTCCTAAGACTTAAGCACCGGCACATCGAGCATCAGAACTTCCAGGGCCATACGGGTATTCACGTTCTGATCCAGAGCTTCGAGTGTGTGCAGGATCGTGCGAATCATGCGTAGAGACTCCACAGGACTGATCTTTGCTGCCTGCTTTTGCAAAAGGTTACGCATATCAACATTGACTACCAATTCAGGACAGTTATGCGCAGCGAAGAGCAGATCGCGCCACCAGAGTAGCCAGAGTTCCAGCATCTCCTTTATTTTATCACTTTCTGTACTGAGTTTCTGGGCGATATCAAAACGTTGAACCCGGTTCAGCGAGGGAATGCGAGTCAGAGTTTCCAGTTGGGTCTGGCGTTCTGTCAGAAGGTCATCATCTTCAATGGCCTTGATGGCCCAACCCATGCGTCCGGCGGCCAGGGCAGAGATCAGAGCCGCGTCTTCATCAGAGGCATGCCAGCGTTCCTGCAAGGCGAGGCGAATCTGTGCAGTCGTCAGGAGATGGAGAGGAATCTGTTGCACCCGTGAAAGAATTGTTGGTAAAAGCATGCCGGGATCAGGCGCGGTAAGGAGGAGTACCACATCGGGTTCAGGCTCTTCCAACGTCTTCAACAGACAATTTGCCGCCTGAATATTCATTTCGTGCATGCCTTCAATGATGAAAATATTGCGCCGCCCTTCCATCGTTTTGCGCGCGGAGCTATTTTGCAGTTCACGGACCTGGTCGATAAGAATAAACTGGCGCTCTGGAGGGCGAGAGATATAATGAATGTCAGGGTGATTATTATGTAATACCTTGCGACAGGACAGGCAGGTATGGCAAGGATTTTGTGGCGCGAGAGCAGGCTCTGGTCCCGATGTACAGAGCAGCGTTTGAGCAAAGCGGCGCGCCAGCAGCGTTTTACCAATATGCTCAGGTCCTACCAGTAGATAGGCGTGACGGACACGTTGAGAGGTGATCGCGCGCCGCAACGTATTAATAGCATGATTGTGCCCAACCATATCCCAGGCGTGGCTGGCATTTTTCTCATCTTCGCTCATCATAGGGTGTATGGTAGCAGAAACAGGAGAGAAAAACAAGAAATAGTGCTGCATTTGCCCTGTTTCAAGTTGCGTTTTTCGTCATGAACATAAGACAATCTGGCCATATTGTCCAGAGTATACTTTGGATCCCCAGAGATCGTGTAATATAAGAAATAG
>Ga0265338_10006841_pt1 | contig 14362 bp, 11 predicted proteins | sample 42126metaG_FD_193579 | JGI IMG/M metagenome (GOLD analysis project Ga0265338, IMG submission 193579) | Rhizosphere microbial communities from Carex aquatilis grown in University of Washington, Seatle, WA, United States - 4-21-26 metaG | ecosystem: Host-associated > Plants > Roots > Rhizosphere... | reverse complement strand
GATGCCCTTAAATATAAATATGCTCCATTCGTAAAGAAAAAATCTGTAGTACACAAATCAGAACTCGAAAATTGTCAATCTATTGAAAAACAATATTTCTCTTCCGTTTAATTGCAATGTGGGTTAAAAAGTATTACAACAAGCATAAAAGAAATTAAACAAGCTTATATGGAATCACAACAATCTTAAATGATATCAAACAAGCTAAAAATGTATCACAAAAAGCTTAAATGAAATAAAACAAGCTTTATTAGTATCAAACAAGTTTAAAAAGTATTATAACAAGCATAAAAGAAATCAAACAAGTTTATATGGAATCACAACAATCTTAAATGATATCAAACAAACTTAAAAAGTATTACAACAAGCATAAAAGAAATCAAACAAGCTTAAATGATATCAAACAAGCTTATTTGTGATCAAACAAGCTTTATGGGGATTAAACATTTATCATTACCTTACTATATCAAAGTATTAATTCGATTTAACATTACCGGTTCTTTTTAATACACCCCAGCTCGCTAATTCTCCTTTTAAAGCTTTCAAATATGCTTTTAAAAGTACAAAAAACAATAATTGACGATAGATAAAACGTTGCACAAACAGGTATAATGCTGTTTTTATTCCAAAACGTTGATTGTCGTAATGATATGCCAGAGTAGAAATAATGCAATCGACAATAAAATACAAACCGTAGAAAAATAAATATTCTCCTGCATGTCGGGTAAACAAACCGGCAATAAACATTATATCGACAAAAGGCGAAAATAGGGGAATGATGAAATTGTAAATAAGTAAGTTAGGCAAAACGATCCAACCAATATTTATCTTTCTAAAGCTAAACAATAAGTCGCGATGTTTCCAGAAACTTTGCATCATACCAAACGACCAACGGAAGCGTTGTTTTAAAAACATTGATCGTGCTTCAGGAGCTTCGGTCAATGCTATGGCTTCGTTACAAGTACGTATTGTATATCCATATCGTAGTAATCGAACGGTAAGATCACAGTCTTCGGCCAATGTATCGGTAGTAAATCCACCAACGATTCTTAGAGCCGATCTTCTAAATGCTCCAATTGCTCCAGGTATTACAAGAATAGCATTAACAAAATCGTAAGCTCTTCTATCGAAATTTTGACTGGTAATATATTCAATCGATTGCCAGTGTGTAAGCATATTTAAAGTATTTCCAACTCTAACACTACCTGCAACACCTGCTACTCTATGATTTTGAAAGAAAGGAACCATACGTGATATAGCATCTTTCGAAATAATGGTATCGGCATCTATACAAACCAATATTTCGCCATCGGCATGTTCAATTCCATAATTTAATGCCGATGCTTTACCTCCGTTTTCTTTTGTCAGAACTTTTACATTCTCATAGTTTTTAAATGCGTCAAAGACGATCGAATAAGTATTGTCTTTTGAACCGTCATCAATAAATATAATATCAAAATTAGGATAATCGGCCAATAGTAAACCATGCACCGTTCTAATGGCATTGACTTCTTCGTTATAAGCCGGAACAATGATACTTACTTTGGGACAGTATTCTATCGCCACATATTTCTTTCTATCTCTCTTTTCCTTTCGATGTTGTAACATTGCGAGTAAGGCAACGGTAACAAGTCTGCCGATAATAAGCAAGATGGCAATAACAAAGAAACCGTCTAAGAAATGCTCCCAAATAAAACCTAAGAAGAAAAGTATCTTATCAAGTGTTTCAGTCATCTTCAACCGGCCATTTACTTTGGGCATAATTTGGTCACGTGTTTTGCCCATTAACGTCGAAATGGTAACAAATTCGAAGCCATGTTTTTTATAATCATCAATAATTCTGGGTAAAGCTAAAATAGTTTGAGAACGTTCGCCACCGGCATCGTGAAGTAACATCACATTTCCCAAATATTGTTGGGCTTCGGCACGAGCAACAATAGTGTCGGCAGAAACGCCAATTTGCCAGTCGTTTGGATCGATTGATGATGCAATACAGATAAATCCTTCGTCGTAAGCAACTGCTAACGGTTTAATTTGGTACATCGTTCTAGGTTCGGCATCGGTGTTATAAGGCGGACGAAAAAGTACTGTTGAATGCCCCAATATACTTTCAATCAATAGCCTTGTTGATCGAAGTTCTATCCGTTCTCTATTTTCAGAAGTAATTTCAAGATTAGGATGGGTAAATGTATGATCACCAATTTCGTGTCCTTCACGATAAATTCGACTCACAAGCGGTATATTATTTTCTGAATTGATTCCAGTTACAAAGAAGGTTGCTTTAACATTCTTTTCTTTCAATATATCTAATATTTTAGGGGTATAATCCTGATCAGGTCCATCGTCGAAGGTTAAGGCTATTTGTTTCGGTTTCTTTGCACCATAGCGTTTAATGATAAAAGAACTTGGTAATGAATCGAATATTTCATTGGTAATCAATTGGTCTTTCTTATTATAGGTAAATCGAGCATGACCTGAATCAGGTTCTCCAACAATTTCAAGAACTTCGCCATTTCCATCATAATCGGCAGAATATATTGGAATTAGATCTTCAAGTTTTTTGATATTAAACGGTTTCTGACGTAATAAATCGGTATATAAATGTTGCGAATAGAAACTCCAAATCCGTTCATCTTCAGCTCCAATATACCATAAAGCCACTCCACCGGTATTGAAATCTTCGGCAGTTCTTAAACTATTATAAATGCTAGAGGCATCGTTACAATGTACTTCATGTTTTGTTATATCGTCGTCGTCGTAATAGGTCATCGACAGATCCGATTGTTTCATATTGAATGTTACATGAGCTTTATTTTCGTTAGCCAACGATATAAAATCATTGTACGAAATATCTTTGCCTGTTCCTCCAATAGTCCAATCGTAACCATATCCGGCAACACAAAGAATACATTTATCAGATGGAACATCTTTCATTGCATTATCCAAAGCATTCTCTACAAAGGGTAACGACGATATACTTCCCGGATTTCCTTCAGGATAATGTTCATCGTATGCCATAAGGAATAGAAAATCGTTATAGGTCGATAATTCTTTAAGCGAAATTCTTTTCTCAAACGGATCGATATCAATGGATGTTAAATAACCTGCCGGATGTAATACCGAAAAAAGTTCTTTCATAAAGTCCATTAAATAGGGAAATGTTGCATCAGGCAAACTTTCCAAATCGATGTTTATACCTTGGAATTTATTTTTATCCAATACCGATTTTATGCGGGCAATTAAAAGGGTTCTGGCTTGTTTGTTTTTAAGAAGTAGTAGGGTGGTATCGCCATTCCAAAGATCGTTATAGTTATTGCTTAACATTGGTAGTACTGCAACTTTATTCTTTCGAATAATATTTAAAGCTGCTGTATCAATTTGTAAATCAATATTTCCTTTCGAATCTTTCTGATATATCCATTCGGGAAGAATCATATTCAAATGCCCGATGTTTTTCTGTAATGAAGAAGCCGATTGCGGATCCCAATTTACATAAAAAGCAGCCTTAACCGGCATATCTATTTTTACCGACTGTGCTAATGTTAATTGCGTTTGATAGAACGATTTCTTATATTTTGTTCTGATACGTTCAAGGTTTTGGGCAAAATCTACTTGTTCTGCTTTCGATATATACTCTTTTGACGTATCGGTGTTTATTTCAGGTAATCGTCTTGTTTTATAGGTCAGTAATCGTAAGTCGTAATATTGTTTATTGTATAATGATATTAGAATAGATATGATAGCTATAATTAAAAAGACAATAAAAATTCTAAATAACCATACAAAACTATTCCATCGTGTTGCCGATTGTGTTTGAAAAACCTGTTTTTGCATATTATAGTATTAAGGAACCCAAGTATTACCTGAAAGTGTAAGTAAAGAAAGCATTTGTATCGAATTGTCATAATATTGGTAATCTTTGAACTCAAATTCGGTTGCAATAAAATCCCACATATCGTTAAGCCAATCTTGATTTTCACTATTTATCATTGCACTCACTGCTAATGGACAAACAAACGATGGTATCGTATTGATCTCTCTATCGAGTCGCTGACCATTAAGTGAATACCCGCAGTTTATCTTATCAATGGAATTACCGGTCTTTTTCTGAATCCATTCGTTTATTGGAGTTAGTATACTATCGGCTTGTTTATTACCATAGAGTAATTTGTCGAGAGCTATTCGCATAGGAACTCTGCAAGCATTGTAATAATACGATCCATCGTATTTCGATTCAAGATAATTGATTGGTGCAGGTTGATATTTCTTATCACGAAAAACAATGAAATCGGGAATAAGATTTGCTTTCGGACTGTATTCCTGCTGAATATCTTCGAATATCTTGTAGGTTTTATTCATTACCATCATCCACGATTTTTGAGGAACATATTTATTGAAAACCCTCAGATGAACGGGCATAAAGTCTGATGAACGGATATCGTTATAATCGTAATCACTAGGATGTGACTCATAATACTTCATGTCTTTTTCATAAATCTCAGGATGATTGTCGTTGCTCATTAATATGGTGTTTTTCTTTGGATTGATTTCCAAATCTTTAATAGCAGTTATTAATTTTATTGCTTCTTCCTTATAATGTATTGTTCCATTATTTCCCCATTGAACTCCTGCCATCAATAACGATAGGGCAATATCAAAATCACCATCCGATGCCGATGATTGATTTCCATCTTTTTTGTTTGTTTCGCAATTGTTTAAAATACTCCACGACATCATATATTCACTTCTCTGGCTAGGATGTGCTTTATAGAAACGATACATTCCATCGAAAATTGTTTGTGCTTGTTTATCGTAGCCTGCCATCATAACCATTATAAGCATTCCATATCCCTGACCTTCAGAAACGCAAATAGAATGAAACTTATCGCCCGGTTCCATATCTTCGTCATCGAGTACATAATATTGTTGCTTGTCGGAGCAATTGTTTCGTACATACGCTTGTTTCCATTTTTCATAAAACGATACAACAGCATTGTCCAACTCTTTTTGACTATGGTTTGATGGTTTAATTGTTTGTTTGGCATAAACAATATGCTGGGGAAACGGACGCTCAAGCATCGTTTTTTGTTGAGCATTCGATTGACATCCATTAAGAAAGATAACCGTTAATACTATGAAATACTTTGTGTATCGAAATTTGAATGAATACATTTTTCTTTTTCTAATTCATCTCAAAGATAGAGGTAAATTGTGATATTCGAAAATGATTACTATAGATCGTTGTATTTCGCTCTATAATTTATTGCTATTAGGAAGGAACGTTTTTTATAATTTAAACAAACCTAAGGAATTATTATTTTTCTTTTACATTAAAATATTCATCATGGCGTTTTTGTAATTCGGAATAAGTTGGGAATTGTTTGATACTCTTTTAATGCATCAGCTGCACAAACAAGTCCAGTATCATTAGCTCTGGTATCACGAATCATCTTATCTATCTTTTCATCTAGAATAATCAAATTAATTGTATATAATAAAGATACATGAACAACAATATTTATATGTTGTTCATGTAACATTTGTATTGCTAATTCGAGACTGACTGACGTTATTTATTTCTTAATAAAATATACTAAGAATCTTTAAACGAATAGTTTTCTGAATCTATAAAGTCGGTTACATTATATTATATCGCTATTTCTTACATTATCCCTAATAAAAAATAAAAGCCTGATACTTATGAAAATATCAGGCTTTTTCGTGCCCAGAACAAGATTCGAACTTGCACACCCGTTAAAGGCGCCAGCCCCTCAAGCTGGTATGTCTACCAATTTCACCACCTGGGCAATTCGGGGGCAAATATACATTTTTTTTTGAAACTGTTAGAATACTTATTCATTGTTGCACTAATTTTATAGTGTTTTGTAATGTTATAATGTGATGTTAGTCTAATTTACTATAAATTGAGAATTAATAATTGAATTCATTTTAAGTAATAACAATATAAACTATAATTGTATGAAAACAGTAGCAACGATTTCCAGAGTACTTCTTGGTTTGGTATTCTTTGTATTTGGATTAAACGGATTTCTTCATTTTATTCCTGAACCTCCTTTAACAGGCTTGGTTGCCGATTTTATGAGTGGTTTAATTAAATCGGGTTATTTTATTCCCTTACTTAAAGTTACGGAAACAAGTGTTGGGTTTCTTTTATTAACCGGATATCTGGTTCCATTGGCATTAGTTATATTAACTCCGGTACTTCTTAATATCTTATTGTTTCATCTTTTTTTGGAACCGGCTTCAATAGCAATTCCACTTGTGCTTGTAGTTTTTCATATTGTTCTTACCATTTCAAACTGGTCGATTTATAAAGTGTTTTTCACGAGTAAAAATGCTTGGAAAAAATAATCAGGTTTGAAATAATTAGTAAAGCAGGTCATTGTAACGGTATGACCTGCTTTCTTTTTTATATACAGTCTGATAATGGAAACAAGCAAAAGCGATAACTAAAAATTAACCGTATATTTGCAGCACATTTTTAAAGAATAACTTTGTGGCTAAATCTGAAAAAAGAACCAAAAGGCTCGACATTCCAAAACAAACAAAATTCAATGTTAAAGAACCATCGGAATTGATGGATTTTCTTATTAAATCGTACAACGGAAAAAGCAGAAACGGTGTAAAATCGTTATTATCGCATCGTCAAGTATTTGTTGATGGACAAGTCGTTACTGTTTATAATCACCAATTACAACCCGGTCAGGTTGTTACCATTCAATCGGGGTTGGTACCGCAACAAACACATTATAAAGGGTTGAAAATTGTTTTCGAAGACGAACATCTTATTGTAATTAATAAAGATTCGGGTTTATTGTCTATTGCATCCGATCCCAAAAGTGCCGAACCTACTGCATACAACATTCTTCGAACTCATGTTAAGATTTCAACCGCACACAATAAAATATTCGTCATTCATCGATTAGATCGCGATACTTCGGGGTTGATGATGTTTGCCAAATCGGAAGAAGTTAAAGAAAAAATACAACATGCTTGGCTCGATACTGTTGAAGAACGTATTTATACCGTTATTGTTGAAGGTCGTGTGGAACAAGATTCGGGAACCATTACTTCGTGGTTGAAAGAAAATGCAGCTTTTAATGTTTATTCCAGCCTTATTCCTAATGATGGCGACTTAGCTATTACTAAATTTAATGTTTTGAAAAGAAGTCGCTTGTATACTTTGCTCGAAGCAAGTTTGGAAACAGGTAGAAAAAATCAAATACGCGTTCATATGAAAGATTTGGGACATCTTGTAATCGGTGATAGAAAATATGGTGCCAAACCGAGTCCTATTCATCGTTTAGGATTACATGCAAGGGTTTTGAAATTTAATCATCCCGTTACCGGTAAATTACTTGAATTCTCTACCTCAATTCCACGTAAATTCCAATATTTGATAGAAGACACGATGTAAAAATGGTGAATTATTAATTGTAAATGGTGAATTGAACAGATTTTATAAGTGTTAAGGTTACCTAATAATGTATAGATAATTATTTTTTAAAAACTGTGATAGAAAAGGTAACAAGAGAAGAAAAAGAACAAGAGCTACTTCAAAAAGCAAAGATTCTATTTATTGATGGCGAGATAAACACTGTAAGAGATATTGCTTTTCTATTAGAACGTCGATTCTTTTCAGCAGGAATATTGAGTGCTGTAATTGATTCGGATGTTATGCTGCAAGGTTTATGTATCGATTGTAAAGACAACAAAGATGAAGTGTTACGTCGAAGCATTGAGGTTGCAAAACTATTTTTACATTCTGGAATTATCGCAATCTGTTTTGGTTCTTATGATAGCATAAATACATTAAATAACCATCGTAATCAATCTGATTTTGTTCTTATTACCACAAACAAATCAAACAATGCTATTGAAAATGTAATTGAAATTTCATTCGATAAAAGCACCTTGCCCGAAGTTGTTAATGCTTTATATAAAAAGTTGGCCGCTAGTATTTCTCAATAGAATACTTTTCAGCAAAAGCTTCTGAAATATAATTATCGAAGCTTTGACAAACATGTGATGCAAACGCCATTCCATTTTCAATAATCAATTGCCATTGATGTAGGGTACAATGAGCCAATTCCTGTTTAGATATTCCTCGTTGACTTAGACCGTAAATCAAACCGGCATTGAAGTTATCGCCGGCTCCGATGGTACTTTTGGTAATGATCGGGCTTACTTCAAATCGATGACTTATGTTGGGAGTGAACAGTAAAACATCTTTACTATTTCGAGTTATTATTAGGTTGTTACAACCATTTGCTTTAACCGATTCATAAACATCGTTTTCGTTGTAAGTATCGAATATCGTATTAAAATCTTCGTCCGATCCTCGAATAATATCTGCCATCGAAATGTTTTCCAAAACCAATTCTTTCAATTCTTTTTTATCAATCGATTGTTTTCTAATGTTAGGATCGTACATAATGGTCGCGCCGTGTTCTTTAGCCGTATGTAACAGTTTAATAAGAATGGGTCTAACATCTGAATGTAAGGAAAATGACGATCCAAAAAGTACCATATCGCCTTCTTCTGGTATTGGTAAATCTAAAGTTAATCTTTGTTTGGGATAGTCCTTGTAAAAAACATATGAAGCATCGTTTTTCTCGTTTAGAAAAGCTAAAGCAATGCTCGATTTATAATCGGTATATGCTTGAATATAATTGGTGTTAATGTGATTGTTATTAAGAAATACTCTAATAGTATTTCCAACCTCATCGTTTCCTGTTTCGCCGATAAAAGAAACAGCTAAACCTGTCCGACTGAGCGAAATTGCAGAATTAAGCATAGATCCGCCTGCATTAGCTTGTTGTGGTTGTGAGTCACGAAAAATTATATCGAAAACAATTTCTCCAATTGCATATATAGTGCCCATAATTATTACGAATAGTTCTTTGTTCAAATGTACTTATAACATTTGAAAGACTAAAAATATTCGTCGAAAATTTCGGGAAAAGTACGGCTGTATTTTTGACCTAACCATCGTTGTAATTGCCTAATTTCTTTAGGTTCTAACGTATTAAGCGATTTTTCCAGTTCTTTTTTAAAAAGTGATTTATCGAAACTCACCCTTACCAAAATTGTTTTAGTATACTCCAACATAGTTCCTCCCCCTTTAATGAATGTAACCGGTTAATCTTAAATAATACATTACTTATTATAGAAAAATGAATTTCATTTACAGAATAGTTTTGATACGTAATAAATATAATTTTGATACAAAAAAGTATTGAAAAATTGATAACCGATTAATGAAAAATGAAAATTAAAAAAGGTACAATTAACAATTAATAAACTATTTTTGCCTAAACTTAATAAAAGAAGATATGTTGCAAGATGCTGATGTGGAATTACACAAAATAGTTGTTCATAAAGTGGGTAGTAAGCACGAAAATGAAGATATTCTACTCTCTAAATCCGAATTTGAAGTTCAAGACGATACACTTCAAGATTTGTTGCTCGGTTATTTCTTAAAGCCGTTTAAAAAACTTGAAGAGTATTATTCTTTTTCAAATCCCGAATCGAAAGTAAAAGAATATATAACTCACATCTTTGATTCGTCGGAAGAGTTTTATGTGCAATCGGCTAACATTGCCAAATGTTTGTACGATATGTCAATACGACCGAATATTAAAACCGGTGAATTGTATGTGGTACATTTTAAAAACATTGTTGTAGACGACGAAATGGTTGATGCAATAGGAATTTATAAATCGGAAAATAAAGATACCTACTTAAAACTGACCCATCAAAATGAGAGTATTAAAATAAACAGTGAACATGGCATAAATATCAACAAAATAGATAAAGGTTGTTTGATTTTTAATACCGAAGCCGAAGATGGCTATAAAATGTGTATTGTAGACAATACGAATAAGTCGGGCGAAGCATATTTTTGGACAGACGATTTTCTTGAAGCAAAACAACGCGACAATAATTTCTATAAAACAAAAACAATGCTAAGCATGTGTAAGGATTTTAGCGATACGGTTTTAATAACAGAAAATAATGTCGATTCGAAAGATAAAATGGAATTCATTAGTAAATCTATTGAATACTTTAAAGAGAACGATGCGTTTGATGTTAACGATTTTAATAAAAAAGTAATACAGAATCCTACAGTTATTGAAGCATTCAGCGATTTTAAAGCCGAATTTGAAGAAAGCCATGAAGTTGAACCTGTTGATAACTTTGATATTTCGAAAAAGGCGGTTAAAGAGAATAGTAAATATTTCAAAAGTGTTGTAAAACTCGATAAAAACTTCCATTTATACATTCATTCCAGTCCCGAAATGATAGAAAAAGGCTATGATGAGGAAAAATCATCGAAATTTTATAAATTATTCTATGAATCAGAAAGTTAAAAGTTTTATTTTAAAACATATTTATTAATTGGCGATTAAGTAAATAACTTGGATTAATTGGCGTTTTATATCAAATATTTTTTTATACTTTTGTCTTCTCAAAGAATGCGTATCTATAAGACTTAAATGCCTTTAATGAATATAAAAAAAACGACATATTTATTCATCCTCGTGCTGCTTTTATTCGGTTGCGGCAAATCAGGAGTTAATGAGGGGATTATTAAATATGATATCACTTTTAACGAGCAAGAACGAAAAACAAATTCCGTTATTGATTTACTCCCTACCGAAATGGAGCAGGTCTTCAAAAACGGAAGCTCTAAAAGTAAGATAGAAGGGTTTATGGGCATGTTTCTTACAGCCCTGATTTCAAATACACATACCAAAACCAATTCGTATGTTTTTAAGGTTATGACCGATAAAAACTATTGTCAAACCAAATTTGGCGAAAAAACACTTGGTTTCGATCCAATGCCCGGTATTCATATGAAGAAGACAATGGAGAAAAAAGAAATAGCAGGTTATAAAGCTAAAAAGGTAATCGTTACATTCGACGATCCTTCCATACCTTCGTATGATATTTATTATACCGATGACATTGAAATTGAAAATCCAAATTGGAGTAATCCTTATACCGAAGTTAAAGGTGTGTTATTAGAGTTTCGCATTAAAATGAAGGGTATTACTATGAAAATTAAAGCAAAGGAAGTTGTGAAAAAAGAAATATCTGATTCAGAATTTGACATTCCATCGGGATTTAAAAAGGTTTCACCTCAAACACTTGATTCACTTATTGTGAAAATTATGAATAGTGTCAAATAATAAAGCAATACAACATGGATACTGGCGATTTTGATGATTTTATAAACAACAACAAACCTACTGAAAAACATTTTACATTAAAAGACGATAGGGTTAGAGTTATTCTTGGCTTTATTTTTATCGGATTGTCAGTTTTTTTAATGCTTTCATTCCTTTCTTTTTTATTTACCTGGGAACACGATCAATCTGTTTTCGATAATTCAATCGCCCAATTCTTTTTGAATAAGGATATTGTTGTTGAAAACTGGGGAGGCAAATTCGGAGCATTAGTTTCAAAGAAAATAATTCACGACTGGATGGGTGTTTCTGCATTCCTGCTTGTTTTGGTATCGTTGATTGCAGGTTTACGATTATTTAATATTACAAAAGTATCTGTTCGTAAAAATCTCCGCATTTCGTTAATTCTTATTATTATTCTATCACTTTCAGGTGGATATTTGTTTCGCGATATGTGGGATGCAAATATTGGAGGAGCTCATGGCTATTTTATTTCTCAATGGCTCATTGCTTCAGTTGGTGAATTTGGTACCGGAGTTATACTATTGGTCTTAATAATGTTGTTTATACTATTTACCTTTAGTAATTCAGCTTCGGCCATTATGTCGCTATTCTCGGGTAAAAAAGAAGAAGATACGGTATTTGAAGAACCTCAAATAGAATCACAAACGGCACCCAAAACAAAACAAACAAAAGGAACAAAACAATCGAAAGAATCGATTGACGATGCATTCTTTAAATTTGCTGAACAAGCAAAATCAAAAGAAACAGAAGTAGAAGCCACCAATCAAGCAGAAATAGAACCAATCGAACAAACAGAAGTTATTCTTACCAAAGAATCTAAAGCAGGATTAAAAAAAGATAAGGAAATAGAAATTGAAATAGATCAATTTGACAATGTCGACGATAACCTTTTTGAGGTAAAGGAAATTATAGCAAAGAAAGAATCGATTGAAGAAGAAGATGATGATGAAATACAAGAAATTATAGATCTTGATCTTGATGATGAAATACCGGTTGTAAAACATAATGAAAACTTACTGGAAGAAACAGTAATAGGGGCAACACCAGTTACGATCACAACAACCAAATCGGAAGAAAAGGCCGAAAATATTAATTACGATATTCTTGGCGATTACGATCCTACACTTGAACTATCGCATTATAAATTACCTCCGATAGAATTACTTGTCGATCATAAATCAGACAATACCGAAGTAAGCGAAGGTGAAGTAAAAGAAAACCTCAATAAAATAGTTGAAACACTAGGGAATTATAAAATATCGATAGACAAGATCAAAGCAACCATCGGACCCACCGTAACGCTTTACGAAATTGTTCCAACAGCCGGTGTTCGTATTTCTAAAATTAAAAATCTTGAAGACGATATTGCACTTAGTCTTGCCGCACTGGGGATTCGTATCATTGCTCCAATACCTGGAAAAGGAACGATAGGGATTGAAGTACCGAATAAAAACCCACAACTGGTATCGATGCGTTCCATATTGGAGTCAAAAGCCTTTCAAGAATCAAAATTCGATTTGCCATTGGCATTAGGAAAAACCATTTCGAACGAAACCTTTGTTGTTGATCTATGTAAAATGCCTCACTTATTGGTTGCAGGAGCAACAGGAATGGGAAAATCGGTGGGGTTAAGTGCTATAATGGCATCGTTACTGTATAAGAAACATCCATCACAAATAAAGTTTGTATTAGTTGATCCTAAAAAGGTTGAATTAACACTTTATTCGAAAATAGAAAACCATTTCCTTGCAAAACTTCCCGATACCGACGAAGCAATCATTACAGATACGGCAAAAGTAGTCAATACACTTAATTCGTTGTGTATCGAAATGGACGAACGATATAATTTGCTTAAAGCTGCAAAATTGCGCACCATAAAAGAATATAACGGCAAATTTATTAAACGTCAGTTAAATCCTGAAGAAGGACATCGATTCTTACCCTATATTGTTGTTGTAATCGACGAGTTTGCCGATTTGATTATGACTGCCGGGAAAGAAGTTGAACTACCTATAGCACGTTTAGCTCAATTAGCCCGTGCAATCGGTATTCATTTAATCATTGCAACACAACGGCCTACTACAAATATCATTACCGGTGTGATTAAAGCGAATTTCCCTGCCCGTATTGCATTTAGAGTAACCTCAGGAATAGATTCGCGAACAATTCTTGACGAAACGGGAGCTAACCAATTGATAGGAAAGGGCGATATGCTCGTAAATACCGGAAGCGGAGCAATTCGTGTACAATGTGCATTTATTGATACTCCTGAAATAGATAAAGTCACCGATTTTATTTCAGAACAACAAGGATACGGTTCGGCACTATTATTACCCGAATTTGTTGGCGAAAATGCCGATGGAGGAAATATTGATGTCGATCTTGGTCGCCGCGATAGTATGTTCGAAGATGCAGCTCGTCTAATTGTATCAAATCAACAAGGATCAACATCACTTATTCAACGTAAATTCAGTATAGGATACAATCGTGCAGGACGGATAATGGATCAACTTGAAGCATTTGGCATCGTTGGTTCTCAGGATGGAAGTAAGCCCCGTCAGGTATTAATTAACGATCTGCAACATTTGGAACGAATGTTGGATTCAATGCCATAATCGATGGGGTATCAACAGTGTTGTTAAACTGCATTATTTAATGATTAGGTAATATTTAGAACAAAAAGAAGAATAAAAAAAATATAAATTCTTGTGTGTGGATTCACAACATTATAATAATAAATAGTTAAATTATAGTATCATGAAAAAAGCTTTAATTCTGATTCTATCGCTTGGGTTTTTATCGGTTAACGCCCAATACGATAAAAAAGCAAAAGAAATTCTTGACAAAGTATCTGCAAAAAATAAAGCATATACAACCGAAAAAGTAGAGTTTTTATATATTCAAGAGAATGTTAACGACAAGACAAAAAACGTTAAAAACGGTTCATTGTTGTTAAAGGGGTCAAAGTATAAACTCGATCTAATGGGCAATACCATATTGTGCGATGCAAAAACAATATGGAGTTATGTTAAAGAAACAAACGAAGTAAATATAAGTAATGTTGCCGATCAAGAAGGATCGTTGTTAAATCCGGCTAAAGTATTTACCATGTACGAAAAAGGATT
>Ga0265338_10006840_pt1 | contig 14365 bp, 12 predicted proteins | sample 42126metaG_FD_193579 | JGI IMG/M metagenome (GOLD analysis project Ga0265338, IMG submission 193579) | Rhizosphere microbial communities from Carex aquatilis grown in University of Washington, Seatle, WA, United States - 4-21-26 metaG | ecosystem: Host-associated > Plants > Roots > Rhizosphere... | reverse complement strand
CCCAGCAGCCCAGCTTCGCCAGTCCGTCGATGACTTTTTGGGGAAGGTCGCAGGTCCGGTCCACCTCGTCGGGATCCAGGTTTTCCTTGAGAAAGACTTCCAACCGGCCCATGAACTCGTCGCCGACGGCCTTGTCCTCGGGGGATTGCAGCGGGTAGGGGGAAATGAGGTCCGTCCGGAAATGGCCCATGAAAAGTTGGGCCACGAAGCTGGGCTGGGTCCATTCGGTTTCCCTGGCCCCCTCCGCCACTTCCAGGGATGCCTTCTCATTCTCACTCAAGTGTTTCGCGGTATCGGTTACGCCCATGGAAAACCTTTCAATACATATTTCACCACCAAGACACTAAGGCACCAAGAAACCAACGGAATACTTAACCATATTTTATCGATCTCTATGGACTTTATATAGATACAAGATTCTTAAATATGAGCATCAGCATAGTAAACCAGTTAAACCCCTAAATAATTTCCCTAAAAAAGCCGTTCTTGGTGTCTTGGAGTCTTGGTGGTGGATTTAGGTGTTCCCAATTCTAATATTGGGGGATAAAATGCCTCCATGAATCCATTCGCCAAACCCGAAGAAGCCATGCCCTACGATTACACCGAGTTTCCCAAGGCTGAAGTCACGGAAGTCGCTTCCCTGATTCCCGCGGATGCGGTGGGTTCCTTTATCGATTTTGAGACAGCCCAAAAGGCCCCCGCCGAGGAAACCCAAACCGTGGTCCAAGACGCCATTTTCCAGGATTTCAAGCAAGTCATCGAGACCGCCGTTTCCCAAGCCTAACCTTTTCTTTTCAAATCAAACCTAGCCGTAAATCCACGCGAATTTCCGCTAATAAGTTTATCTGTCTCCGACAGTTGTAGGGGCGAGGCATACCTCGCCCCCTACGAAAACCTTATTTAAACTAGATACCGTTGTAATCAACAAAACTTCTCAAAACATTCTCTTAGTAGGGTTCTGTCTTTTGGGCATTGCGTCCATTTGCGGCTAAGCTTTTGCTTTGGTTTATTCCCTGCCTGCCGATAAGATAAAGTCCTCTCAAAACCCATATCCAAGGAGTCTCGTTTGAAAACTCGAATCCTTCTTCTGCTATTGACCCTCTTTGCCTGGACAACCTCTGCCGAGGCGAAACTGAAGCTCCCCGCGATCCTCGGCGACCACATGGTTCTCCAGGAAAAAACTCCCTTGAATATCTGGGGTTGGGCGGACGCGGGACAAACGGTCACCGTCTCCCTGGCCGGAAAAACCGGCTCGACCGCCGCTGATGCGGACGGCAAATGGAAAGCTTCCCTTCCCGCCTTGAAAGCGGGCGGGCCCTATGAGCTGGTCATCGCAGCGGATGAGGCCGTCACCCTGCAGGATGTCCTGGTCGGCGAGGTCTGGATCGGGTCCGGGCAAAGCAACATGGAATTCGCGCTCAAGGCCACCCACGACGCGGACAAGGAAATTCCTTCCGCCAATTATCCCAAAATGCGCCTCTTCACCGTGGAGCGCGCGGCCGCCTCAAGCCCCAAGGAAGACCTAACCGGATCCTGGAAAGTCTGCTCCCCCAACACGGCCGGGGATTTTTCGGCGGTGGCTTATCACTTTGGAAAGGGAATTCACCAGGCTCTTAAAATTCCCATTGGACTTATCGCCAGCGATTGGGGCGGGACGCCGGGCGAGGACTGGGTGCCGCGCGGGGCCTTGGACCAGCATCCCGCCTTCGCCACGCTATTGGCCCAATGGGACAAGGATCCCTCCCAGACGACTGTTTGGACGAAGGGATATGAATTTGAATGCGACCTGTCGGATATCCATTTCATCCCCAAGGATGGCAAGGGAAAAACCCTCACCGTCCAAGTGGATAAGGGGCAAAAGGGATTCGGCGGGAACTGGACCGTCGCCGTTAAGCCAGGCGCCAGCCAAGCGGCTTACGCGGTTTCCGGGAAGGCTTTTTCGGGATCCGGCTCAGCTGGCGTCTTCAGCGGCATCATGGAAGGCGGGGCTTGGGGCGGCATGAACACGCCCCTCGACAACAACCAGCCGGTGGACTTGAGCAATTATGAGACGGTCGAGTTTTACGCCAAGGGCAAGGGCAAGTTCAACATGACCCTGGGCCAGGCCTCCATCAGCGACTACGATTATTACAACGCCGGCACTTTCGACTTATCCCCCGAATGGCACCGCTACAGCTACTCCATCGCGGCCTTCAAGCAGGGCGGCTGGGGAGCGCCGAAAACCTTCACGCAAAACCAAATCACTTCCATGTCGTTCAATGTCCAGCCGCCCTTCTGGCCGGAAATCCCCTCCATCGTCTATAACGCCATGATCGCGCCCCTCACCTCTTATAAAATCGGCGGCGTCCTTTGGTACCAGGGCGAATCCAACGCAGGCCGGGCCTCCCAGTACCACGAACTCCTTTCCACCTTGATCACCAGCTGGCGCGACGCCTGGGGAGAAAAGTTTCCCTTTTTGATCATCCAATTGCCAAATTACATGCAGGTCAAGACGGACCCCAGCGACAGCGACTGGGCCAAGTTGCGCGAGGCCCAGCTCCAAACGCTGGATGTTCCCAATACCGGTTTGGTGACCACGATTGATTTGGGGGACGCCAACAATATCCATCCCAAGAATAAGACCGATGTCGGTAAAAGGGCGGCCTTGGCGGGCTTAAGCCTGGCTTATCAAAAGAAGATCGTCGGTTCCGGCCCCCTGTTCGCCTCCGCCTCGGTGAAGAACGGCAAAATGACTGTGAAATTTAAAAACGCTGTCGGCCTCAAGACCAGCGATGGAGGACCCATCAAGGGTTTCGCCTTGGCCAACGCGGACCGCGTTTTCCATTGGGCCGACGCCAAAATCGCGAAGGGCGGCCTGGTCATCGTCACTTCGCCGGATGTGAAGACCCCCGTTGAAGTGCGCTACGCCTGGGCGGACAATCCCGTCTGTAATTTGATTAACAAAGCGGGCCTTCCCGCCTCGCCTTTCCGTTTCAGCACCGAACCCATCAAGGAAACCCCGGTCCAGCCCGTGGCCAAGGGAAAAACCCTGACGGATACCGCTGGAAAATTTCTGGTGGATGATTTCGAGTCGGGCAAGACCCAAAGCCACTTGGGCGGCCCCTGGCAAGTGCAGATGGATAATGGCGGCTTGGGAACGTTGATTAAGAACAAGGATGAGTTCATCGTGAAGGGTGGAGCCAACGGTTCCAAGGGCAGCGCCAGGATCTACGGCCATTTTGGTAAATTGATCGCTCCCTGGCCCTATGCTTCTATATATACAGCCCAGGCCCAAGAAGAGCCCATGGATTTAAGCGACTACAAGGCCATTGAGTTTTGGGCCAAGGGCGACGGGAAGAATTACGAGGTCCAGCTTTTCCTGACACAGATTACCGACTACGCCCATTACCGCCTAAGCTTCCAAGCCCCCAAGACTTGGACGAAAGTGCGCTTAGTTCTAAGCGACTTCAAACAACCCGACTGGGGCGGCAAGGTTCCCCAGGACTTCAGCTCCATCAAGGAGATCCTCTTCGCCCCCCAAGGCATGAACGATGAGGATTTTGACCTCTCGATTGATGACGTGACCTTGGTGAAGTAAAGTTTGTGGTGATGTTATCGAACCATTCGAGTTCAATGTTGGGAGACAGTCTTGTTTCAATTACCTTTTTATACGGTTTTTGGGCGGGTCTTTTAAAATAAAGTTTTGATGGAGGATATAGTCCAATCCAAAGCTAATATATTTCTATCTTGGTTTTTATTATTTCTTTTAATCACTTTAATTGAGACGCCCTATCTCAAAATCCCCTATTCAGCAAACGAGGGTATGTTTACCCATGTGGCCCAGGAGATGCGATACGGCTCAAAGCTTTATCAGGATGTTTGGGATCATAAGCCACCACTGTTGTTCCTTCCATTTGTAATTATCCAAGATATATTTGGAACAGCAGAGTTGCCCATCCGTCTTTTCGCAGTTTTCCTACACTTCCTCGATACTTTGATCCTGTTTAGCTTGGTTCAGAGATTCGACCTTGGCTATAAAACGGCTTGGTTCACAATTTGTTCCTATGTATGCCTTCTTTTTCCACCCTATTTCCAAACATGGACTCCACAAGCGGAACTCCTGATGCAGCCGTTTTTGTTGGGTTCGTTTTTACTCGCCTATTCAGGAGGAGTGGCTGCGTGGATTGGGGCTGGCATCCTATGGGCATTGGCTTTTTTCATAAAGCCAACGGCGTTGTTTTTTATTCCGTTGTTTTTGTTCTTAATAGGCAGGGAAAAATTAAAACCAGCCCTTTTTTTCATACTAGGAGCGGACTCGATCGCCCTGACGGTCGTGGCACCGTTCATATTGGATGGGCGTTTACCCCTTTTTGGCCAAGCCCTTTGGGCGGCCAATCAAAGCTACGTTTCGGAAGGTTGGCATTATTTTCTAGACCACCCATTCTATGAACTACATGTTTTATCGTGGCATGGAACAATTGCCTTGGCTTATGGCATTCCATTGATCTTAAGTCTTTTTTTTGTTTTAAAACAGGCTTGGGGGAAAAATCAAAAATTTAACAGGGAATATGTCTTCGTGACTACATGGCTCCTGTTGGCCATACTTTCGTGTTTTATAAGCGGGTATTTTCACCCTTATTATTATTTTATGGTCATTCCACCCCTGGCCATCGTATTTGGTTCGTTTTTGGAAAGTTCTCGAAAAATCAAAAAGGGCTTGGCTGTTTCCGTTTAAATCATTAGCGTATTTTTCCTCTTGTTGCCTTGGTTGCGAGTTTGTAAGGAGGGCGTATCTGGAATAAAAAATTCAGAATACTTTCAGGATCGTTCAAATGAGGCAAAAGAGATAGGCCTTTATCTTTGCGAAAAGGCTCTTCCCGAAAACCGACTAATGGTGTGGGCTTCGGAGGCGCAGATATACACCTACTCGGGATTGAAAATGGCTGTGGTCAAGTCGGCACTAGGGACAAATTCTTTAGCCACACCGGAACTATGGAATGGGCTGAAAGATATTTTTATTAAAATTCCACCCGACTACGTAGTGATATCACGTTTCGACCAGCTTCCAATACCACCATCATGGCTTTCAGAGGAAATCGAAAATAATTACACGAAGGAACGGCGCTGGGATCATTATGACTTGTTCGTCAGATTAATGCCAAAATATCAACACTAATGGCTTCGGGTTTAACGATAAGTCTTTTGTCCTAAAAATAACGGGTCAAAGATTACTTGGCCCACAGGTAATTTGATAAACTTTATTCATATATATTTTCCAAGGTTCATTCTCATGAAAAAAATATTTATATTTATGAATTGTTTTTTTCTTTTATCAGGCATTATTTTTTTCGTTGTTATCACTGGTCTTGGTGGGTGTGACAAAAAAATCCTTCCGACAAACTCGATTCAAGCTGGACTTAAATCTGTCCATGTAGCGGACATAGGACCTTGTTCGGATAATCCTGGGTGTCAATGTGACAATAACACCCCGATTGACCCAAATTGTCGGGGTACCCCGACTTTTACCCCCACTGTGGCTCCTAGTCCATCCCTAACGCCGATACCATCGCCAAACTCAACGGTTACTCCAACCACTAGCATCACATCGCTCCCAAATACCCCGACCTTTACTCCCACGCCTAATTCAACAGATACACCGACAATTCCACCTACAAACACACCAACGTTTACCTTTACGTTTACATTAACTCCAGTTTCAACGAACACTCCGACGATTCCACCAACTCAAATTTTTACGCCAACACCAAACGCAACAATTTGTATAGGGTGTGATATAGATTTTCAAAATCAGAGCAATGAGGATAATCACGATTACCAAAATGATTTAGCCCTTGGCACTGAGATTTGCCAAAACACCAGCGGCGGGTGCCAATTATGTTTAGAACTTTGCGAAGCGGCGGATGATTCAATAGAAACAATTAAATATGCAGGCGAGATTCTAATTGCGGTCTATACTCATGTTCATTGTCGTGCCATTAACAATTGCCCCTAATTTTGGAAATATGAAATAGGGGCCTTTTTTGCAAGGAGCGAAAAATGAAAATAATATATTTTCTTTTAATAATTTTTTTTACTTTTGGGGCCAGTTTTGCCGACAAAAAGGAGGGCAAAAGTGAAATTCCAAGTTTGCCTGAACTCATCACCCTCGAAAATTCAATTGTCCAGAAATACGAAGCCTATCAATTCCATGTGAATTGGATTGATGAGAAACCCTCTGTAATCATTATCAGCCAAGAAATCAATGATTTAAAAGGAAAGAAGGTCAAAACGGCCATTATTGCTATGGTTGAGCCGAAATCCTTGTCGATCATTTCGACCGCTATCAATTTATTTAAAAGCACTCTTGCCGGATTCAATATTTCAAAAGTAGTCAGGTCACTTCCGGAAAAATTTGACCGCGAAGAAAACGGAGAACATCTTGTTCGTTTTGATTCCTTCAATTCCAAGGGAAAACTTCGTAGTTCCGAGTTACGCAACAAGGAAAATGGAACTCGGGTTGAGAATCTCATTTTTTCGAATGACGGAAAGCCTTTAACCATGACTTTTTACTACAAGTTGAAGATCAACCAGGATTTCAAACCGATTGTAATTGGTGGCTTTCCCACTCTTTCTTTAGAACAAGTTGTCGAGAAATTTGGTCCGTTTGATTATTCAAATGCAGATGCAGTGATTGATGTTTGTATTAAGCTACTTAACAATGAAAAGAAAAATCAAGGAAACGGCCACGACTAAGACTATTAACCGCATCAGTATAGCTGGTAAAATTTTTCATCGCTTGTTTGAAAACGATATTAGCCAACTCGCACTCCCAAGGTTAAACCCATAACCCTTCCGGATGAAAATTGTTGATCGATTTCCTAAATTACCTCTCATTTCCCTAACATTCTTGTTCCAATCCTCTTTATAGTTAATTCAGAAGTTAATTTGATTCAGAGGTACTGCCCTACCTTATGGAAACCATCACTGTTAAAGTCACGAATCACGCTTTGAATCCTGAAATTTCCATCCTCCATGTCCAGGGCATTATTTACGCCACTACGCTTCCCCAGGTCCATAAGGCATTCCAAGAAATCCTTAAGAACAACAAAAAGAAAATCATCTTCGACCTGTCCGGCACCACCTACATCAGCAGCGGAGGCTGGGGATTGTTCATCGCCTGCCACCAAGCGGCTCTTGAAAAGGACGCGGTCATCGCCCTAACGGGAATGAAACTGGAAGTTTTCGACGCCTTCGAGCTTTTAGAATATGACAAGGTGCTGGCCTTCTTCACCACCACCGAGGACGCCTTGAAGCAGGGCTTCGGGAAAATCTCCGGGCTGGTCAATTCCTCGAATATCGCTTTAGCCTAAAACTAAACCAAAATCCAAAAAGTTCTGTAAGCCGATAACGAACGATCACACCCGATGAGGATTTACACCTTATCGGCTTTTATGGGCGTACAATCTGTAATTTTTTAATTCTTTTGAAATCCCTGTAACCAAAAAACCTTTCCGGCGTATATTCTTTCAAGACATCCCATCAGGAGCGGACATGAACAACCTCAAAACTCTTATCATTTCCGGCCTTATCCTATTGCTGGGAACTTCCGCCATCGCGAAAGCCAAAATAAAAAAACAAGCCAAGCCAAAAACCGAAACCGCCACCTTCGCCGGGGGTTGTTTTTGGTGCATGACTCCCCCTTTTGAAAAACTGGACGGAGTCTTGAAAGTAACCGCCGGTTATACCGATGGCACCGGCGGCAATCCCACCTACGAGGACTACGGCGACAAGGGCTACACCGAGGGAGTCCAGATCACTTACGATCCGTCCAAAATCACCTATACCCAATTGGTGGATGTCTTTTGGAAGCAAATCAACCCGACCGACCCGGAAGGACAATTCGTGGACCGGGGGCCCCATTACCGCGCGGGAATCTTTTTTCACAACGAGGAACAGCGGAAGCTGGCGGAGAAATCCAAGGAAGAATTGAATAAATCCGGCCGTTACGACAAGCCCGTGGTGGTGAAGATCAAGAAATACGCCTCCTTCTACCCTGCCGAGGATTATCACCAGGATTACTACAAGAAAAACCCCCTCCACTACAACCTGTACCACAGCGCCTCGGGAAGGGACCAATATTTAGATAAGGTCTGGGGAAAAGGTAATCACTGAAAACAGCTGTCAGGCACCAGGTTTCGGGTTCCAGGTAAAGATAAACCCCTCAAAAAGGCTTAAAAACACATTTTAAAACCTGAACGTAACGAATTGGATTTACCATACGTCTAACTACCATGAGACAACAAACGGCCATTTGGGGTTTATTACTATCGCTGGCTTTGCCTGTGGGCTTAATGGCCGCGGACAGCCAGGATGCGCGGGAAGCCGGCATGGCCCTCTTCCGGGCTGGGCAATATCAAAAAGCTCTCGTTTACTTTAAAGACGCCGTTCACGCCGACCCCAATGACTGGCAGGCCTATCAAGCCCTCGGTGACACCTATACCCAATTAAACGATCCCACCAACGCCCAGCGGGCCTACCAAGCCAGTCAAAGAATCCACCCCAATGCTTCCTCCGAAACTTTTGACCAGACAACCCCTCCCCAAACGCAGCCCGCCACCTCCCCTAAAATCGAGACGGAAAACCCCGTCACCCAACAGGCCGAACCGTGGCACCAAAAACCGGGCGCCATCAGCTCCACCGAAACGGGCAACGGCGGCATGAACCGCATCAACCGCGCCCGCTATTGGGTGAAGGGGGAATTGGGCTACAACTTCTCGGCCCAGGGTGAACTTCTCGACTCGGCCAATGCCTACAACGGACAAATCGCGGCCAATGGCTGGGCCGGCTCCGCCAGCGCCGCCAACCACGGACTGCAATTCGGCGGTGAGTTGGGCTTCAATATAAACCCCTACTTCGGCGTCGCGCTGGGCCTCCGGGTCATCCGTTCGACCGACTACCACTTGGACGTGAATTACGAGCCTGGCGTGACCCTTCCGGATTTTCAAACGGAAACCTTCGAGCCCATCGCGGTCCCCCTCACCCTGGATTTTTACCTGTTCCTCCCCGACTCCAGCGGCCGTTTTTTCATGAGCGCCGGGGCCGGCTACTATTTCGGCAGCCTCCAGTCTTCGGATGACTATGATTTTTACGATAACGGCGGTCCCACGGACACGATCACCGGGGAGTTGAACTCGGGCAACGTGGGTTTCCAAGTCAGCCTCGGCAGGGAATGGGCCATCGGCCGGCACCTGGGATTATCCATTTATGGCAGGGGGCGCTACGCGAAAATCTCCAACTTCAAGGGAACCTTGACGAACAGCAGCGGTCAAACAGGGGAATTTGGTTTGGAAACTTCCACCGTGGACGGCATCATCGACCTGGACAACACCCAATACATCAACGCCGCCTACAATGAAAAATACACCACTGTGGATTTCACCGGCTTCGACGTGGGCCTCGCCCTAACCTTTTACACCTACTAATTTCAAAAAATTAAAAGTAGTGCCTCAGTTTGCTGTCATTCCGAGGAGCTGAGCCGATAGGCTCGATTTGCGACGTGGGAATCTCAGGTTTTTATGTTGATTCTCAAGTTTTTAACAAAGATTGCGACGGTTCAAATCGCCCCGATTGGGGCTGAACCTCGCAATGACAAACAACTACTTTCAAATCAAAACGTCATCCCAAAATAAAAAGGCCTGAGTCAAAGGACCCAGGCCTTTTTTATTTTTGCCGACCTAGTGATTAAGGGACAACCACAACTGTCCCAACCATTCCGCTACATCCGGAACAACTCGTACTGAGAGGACTGCAAGTTGAATGAAAGGAACAGTGAAAAAGAAATGTTCCCGTCGATGGGAAAGTTCCGGTGAAGGGATAACCATGCGTCGAATCCATTGAAGAACAAGTGGAGCCATCGCCGTTATCAATATAAAGAGTATGGTTCGCCGTTCCAGATCCAAAACTTGAATCCCAAGTAACCGTCCCCCCCACTTTGATCGTGACAGCCGCCGGAGAAAAGGTGTTACCCGTTCCTTTGGAAATGGTCACCGCCGAGGGCGGGGTTGACGTAATCGTCGGGGTGAGGGTTACGGTCGGAGTTTTGGTCGGCGTTTTGCTCGGCGTCGCGGTGGGGGTATTGGAGGGCGTACGGGTGGGCGTCGGGGTGGCCGTGTCCGTGAAGGTGGAAGTTTCGGTAGGGGTTGGCGTATCCGTTGGAGTCGAAGTCAATGTCGCGGTAGGCGTGTCCGTCGGGGTGGAGGTTTCCGTGAAGGTCTCCGTGACCGTCGGGGAGTCCGTGGCGGTTGCGGTCGATGTCCTAGTCGGTGTGTCGGTGGGAGTTTGAGTCAGGGTTCGAGTCAAGGACGGGGTAGGCGTATTGGTCGCCGTGGGAGTTTCGGTCTTCGTCGGGCTATCGGTGGCAGTTAAGCTCGGGGTTTTAGTGGGAGTCTCGGTGGCCGTTGAGGATTCGGTCGTCGTCACCGTCGGGGTTTTAGTCGTGGTGTCTGTGGGAGTTGAGGTCGGGGTTGGGGTAATGGATCCGGTGGGCGTGAAGGTGAGCGTATTGGCCGGGCCGGGGGAGGTTGGGCTCGCGGGGCCGCTATTGCCGCCGCCGCAGGCCAAGGGAATCACCGCCAAGACCAGGCAGATTGCCAACAAATAAAACCGTTTCATTCGAATCCTCGCGTTCTTTAGGTTTTTATCCAAGTTTAGGGGCCGGAAACTTTTCTAAGTTTACCACCAATTATTGCATATGCACCCAATACCCTGTTTAATTTACCAAAATCAGTTTTAGCGGTTAAAAACGATATTTAACTGGCATTGTAATGTTAAACAAAAAGGCAGGGGGAGGCCCCCCTGCCTTTTGAAGGATTGCCGATTTCAAGGGCGGTCACACCCAAGTCATTAAGAATTCCGCCACACTCCCGGCCAACCGCTTATTCCAATCCGCTGACCTGGCTGCCCTCGGGGAATTTGACGCTGTAGGCGAAATCAATCTTGGTTTTTTCCTTGGGACCCAGCACCATCTTCCAAACCTTCAGCCCCGGCTTGCTTAAATCCTCCGCGGCTGGCTTGGGTTTGAAATCCCCTTCCGAAACCTCGATCTTCTCCTGGCGGGAATGGGGCATCTGCTCCCTCACCTCGATCACACGGGTTCCCACATGGTAATTGGCGATCGTCGTCACCCAACGGTAACGGCGCTCCCCTTTATCGATGTCGAAGATCCCACCCGCTTTGCCTTCCTCATCCTTCATGGCTTTGCGCTCCACATGAATCTGGTCGTCCTGCCCGAAGCCCAAGTCGAAGGTTTCGCCGGGAGCCTTGGCTTCCAATTCGGTCGTTCCCACGAAATCCCCATCACGATAGAGTTGGGCTGAACCCGGCAAAAGCGCCTGATCCCCGCCATAGGTGATCTTCGCCTCCAGGTAAGCGGCCTCGGAAAGCCTCGGCACCGCCACCAAGGTTAATGTCACGTCATGGTTGTCCTGGGTGATGCCCACCCGGTGATCGGAGCCATCCGAGGGAATATCCCGGCGGGCCGGAATTTTAAACGACATGGCGTATTCGGAACGGAGGGTCTGGGCTGTTTCCGGCTCCGCCGGAACCGGCGCTTCCTCCCGCTTGTCCTCCGCGGAACCGGCATTGGCGTTCAAGTAAAGATCCGCCGCGGGTTTATTCACCGCCCCCAAGGCACCGGCGGCGGTCCTTCCCATCATTTTTTTCATCCGAACCTGCGCGTTGAAAAAATCCAGCCACCAATCGGTGGGATCCGGCACCTGCGTTCCCTCGGTGGGCCTGGCCGTGGAAAGGACCAAGGCCACGTCTTTCCAATCCTCCCCCGTGTTTTGCCTCACCCCGGCGTTGAAGGCCAGGTTCAATAGAGGCTTCTCGCCCTCGGTTTCCAACCGCAAATCATAAAGGGGCGACCAGGAAGCTCCTTCCACCTGATAGGTCAGCGTAAAGCGAGCCGTGCCGGCTTGCGGCAGTTCGATGTCCGCCTCGGCAGTGCGTTTCTCCCTGGCTGGAGCCGACCCTTCGGATATTTCGTTGTTCAAGGCGGCGATTTTTAAATCCAAACCCCTCATTCCCCTCTCATCCAATCGCGACGAAGCCAAGAGCTTGGCGATGCGCCGCCCGACGGCTCCCGCCGAATGGGTGAAATCCATGATCGTTCCGGGATGGGTCGGGCCTTCTTTCACCGCGGTCCCGGTCCCTTCCTTGGCCAACCCCTTCAAAATCTCGATCTCCGTTTTGCAGGCCTCCACCCGGTCGGATAAATCCATCTTTTGGTCCTCCAAGGCCTGGAGACGGTCCTTGAGGAGCCTTGTCCTCTCCTCCACGACTTCCGCGGTAAATTCCTTTTTAAGTCCCACTCCGTACAGCTTGGTGCCTTGAGGCCCTTCCGCCGTCAGCCTTAAGGAAGATTCAATGATGGAAGCCGGCAGGCCGGGAAACACCAGATGCTGGATTCCCCCCGTCAGCTTGAGGATCCCCTCCCGGACCACCCTGGCGCTGTCCGGGAAAACCGTAACCTGCCGGGGCTGGGTGGGGACCTTGACCTCCGCGAATAGTTTCGGGGTAATGAATAGAAAAGCCAAAAATCCTAGAAACCACCTCAACCATTCCAAGTTCCGAGACCCGCTGATCGATAACGCTCTCATGACCTACCTCCCGTGGAAAATTGACCTTCAGGTGGTAAGACACGGACGGAAACAAAGGGTTCCCAAGAAAACAACAATAAGGTTAGCCACAGATGTCCCACAAGACTATGGCGATAGAGACATGAATTTGTGGGACTATACCGCCTTCTATAAATTATTTCCCAATAGAAGGGCGGCATGAACACAGATAAACACGGATTTTCATGAAAAAATCCGAGTTCATCCCTTTCATCTGTGGCAAAAATCTCATTTGTGGCTGGGTTTTGTTGTGAATCTTCTTCCTTTTATCCACGTCCATCCAGGCTTATCACTGTAAAATTGACCGATGATGACCCTAACCCTGCCATTTCCTTTATTCACTGATCCCTGGAACCTTTTGGCCCGGTGGGTGTCTTATTTTGGGGGAAGCATCCTGGATCTTTCCGCTTCCGAAGCCGCCAGAACCCCTTCCCGCGGGGAGGATAGGCTCTTGATCCAAGAAGCCCTTTCCGGGGATCCCGGTTTTGAGAAACTGGTCCGAACCTACGAGCGGATGGTTTACCGGGTCGCTTTCCGCTTTCTGGGCAACCCCACCGATTCCTCGGACGTGGCCCAGGAGGTTTTTCTGCGCTTGCACCGGGCCCTGCCCCAGTTTCGGGGGGACAGTTCCCTGTCCACTTGGATTTACGCCATCACCGCCAATTTGAGCCGGAACGCCATCCGGAGCCGGAAAAACCGGGAAAAGACCCAAGTGCTGGCGCCCAAGGAAAAAGACGGGGACCACCGGAATTTTTGGGACAAGGCGGAAGATAAAGGAGCGGTGAGTTCCTCCCGGAAGTTGGAAAGCCGGGAGATTCACGAGGCGATCCAGCAAGCCCTCGCCCTATTGCCGTTGGACTATCAGGAAGCCGTGATCCTCAGGGACATGGAAGACCTGGACTATCCCGAAATCGCGAGGGTTTTGAAAACCAGTTTGGGAACCGTGAAATCCCGCATTGCCAGGGGAAGGGCCCTCTTGAGGGAACAATTGAGGGAATTATTATGAAAACCAAAACAACTTTTCACCACCAAGGCACCAAGACACCAAGTCAACCTTTTTTAAAGCAACACATGGTTCACCATAGGCCGCATATGGCGGCCACAAAGGCACAGTTAAAAACAAAGGTTTTATTTATACCACTGCCGCCCTTGGTGCCTTGGTGTCTTGGTGGCGAATTAGAGGTTTTGTCATGAAAGACTGCAAAAAAATCCATCAGCTTTTGGCCCTTTATGCGGACGAACAGCTTTCGCCCTCCGAGAAAAGCAAGGTGGAAAAACACCTGGGTCTCTGCGCGGACGCGCGCAAGGAATTGGAACAATTCGGCGGACTCTTAAAAACACTCCGCCAAATGCCGGGGCCGGAGGTGCCCTCGGACCTGCACGGCAAGATCATGGCCAAACTGGGCCGCAGCGCAACGCCGCTGCCCAAGCATCATGGTTTTTGGGGCGCGCCGGCTTGGGCCTTGTCCGCCGCCGCGGTTCTTCTTTTAGTCCTCCTCAACCAAAATCCCCATTGGAATGATATTTCCCGGGTGAACAAGCCGGTGTTAGAGCCGGATTCAGCCCCGGGCCAGAATAGCGGAACGGCCCCTTCCGCGGAAAATGGTTTTGAAAATAAAGCCTCTTCCAATAGCCTTCGCCCTGCCTCCGGCTCCATCCGGTCCGCCTCCTCCCCTCACCCCCAACTCGACGCGCTCCCGCAAGCGCAG
>Ga0265338_10006839_pt1 | contig 14365 bp, 4 predicted proteins | sample 42126metaG_FD_193579 | JGI IMG/M metagenome (GOLD analysis project Ga0265338, IMG submission 193579) | Rhizosphere microbial communities from Carex aquatilis grown in University of Washington, Seatle, WA, United States - 4-21-26 metaG | ecosystem: Host-associated > Plants > Roots > Rhizosphere >... | reverse complement strand
CGCAAATGGGATGGACGAGCAGAAGGATGTTCAGGACGTACTGCAGCCGTGTCTCGTCACTCCCGCTCGGCGGCGGGTTGACGAAGAAGTGCACGCTCGTCCAACCGTGACCCGCCTCCCAGACGAGGTTCGGGACCATGAGCACGGCGGCGATCGCGATCGCCGCCGGGAAGCCCCACGAACGAAGCACGTCGCGTCGCCAGACCGCGAATGTTCCGATCAGCAGCACGAGGACGACCCCGATCGTGTACTTCGTCTCCAGCCCGATGCCGGCGGCGATTCCGAGCAGCGGCCATGAACCACGGCCGAGTGCGAGTCGCAGCGCAAGCCAGAGGACGACCATGGTTGTGAGCTGGTCGAGCGCGACCGGCTGGAACAGGTAGTTGGTGGCGAGCAGCCCCGGCGAGAACGCGACGATCACCGCGCCGAGCGTCTGCGCGCGGCGGTCGCCGCCGAGCTCGCGCGTGATGAGCGTGGCGACGATCACGGTTCCCGCTCCGGCGAGGATGCTGAAGGCGCGAAGGCCGACGAGCGACCAGCCGAAGAGCTCTCGGGCCAGCGCCGCGAGCAGCGCCGTCACCGGCGGGAACTCGACGTAGCCGCCCTGGAGATGGAGTCCCGCGACGGCGTAGTACAGCTCGTCCCGGTGCCAGCCGTACCGGCCGGCGACGGCGAACGTCAGCGCGCACCTCAGCGCGACGACGGCGAGTACCGGGCCGGCTGCGAATGCGATCGGTGTCTTTCTTGCGGCCCCGCGTTCCACGGTTCCACAAGCCTAGAACGTCAGCGGCGCGTCTTCGGCGGTACCACGAGCACGCGCTTCGTGTCGCCGGCCTGGTCGTTCGTCGCAGTCGACGTCGCCTTCCACGCGAGGGCGTACGGCCCCGGGCGGCGGATCAGTGCGGCTCGGACCTGCGGCGAGATGCGAAGCAGCACGCGGTTGACGCCCGCGTGCAGCTTCCTGTGCCACGACGCGATCCGGTGTCCGTCCGTGTCGACGAGCGTGACGAGGGCGGTGCCGCTGCCGGTGGCGGCGACCGCCGCCGGGATCGTGCGACGCTTCGACGGCCGGAAGAACGTCGGCGACAGCGCGCGGACCACGAACCTCGTCGCGGTCGGACCCGCCGAGACGGTGAGATCGACCGCCGATCCGAGCGGCTGCACCTCGACGTCGGACGGCGACAGCACCGTGCCCGCCGGCGTGCTCGACTGCACGCGCGTGACCGTGCCGAGCGCGAAGCCGGCGACTCCCAGCGCCTGCGTCGCGGCGGCGACGGTCCGGCCCGCGATCAGCGGCAGCGCGCGCAGCGGAGTCGTCGCGGCGCTGAGATTTCCGGCGAGATCGGTCTCCGTGAACGTGAACGTACGCGGGTCGCCGGCCGCGATCGCGCCCATCTTCGTCTCGTACTGCGTCGGGTCGAAGGTCTGGAACCACAGCCCGTCGATGTAGAGCTGGATCTGCGAGATCGGACCGGTCGTGTCGACGCCCGGCGCCCAGCGGAGCGTCAGCCCGTCGTCGGCGACGACGCCGTTGACGTCGCGCGGCGGTGGCGGCGGGAACCGGTCGTGCAGCAGCGTGAACTGGGTGAGGTGCGTGGTCAGGATGTGGATCCCGCCCGCGCCGGAGAAATAGCCGTCGCTCCAGCCCGGCGGGAGGATGCCCGCAGTCGGGACGACGGGGATCGGCCGCCACGCGCCGTTCTCGAACGTCGCCGGAACGAGGCTCGGGTCGTTCGTCGGGTTGGAGATGACGATCTCGAGCGGCGAGGAGAACGAACGCAGCTGCGTCCCGGTCAGCGACCAGTAGCAGGTGACGTCGTACACGAGCGTTCCCGTCGCGAAGCCGCCGCCGACGACGGCGGGCGCGCTCGGATCGATCCGCACGACGACATGGTCGGTCGAGCTCGGGGCCGCGCTGTGCGTCGACACCGTGGCGCCGCCGTCGGTCGAGGCGAGCGTCGCGGGCACGCCGGGGAACGCGTTCATCTCGACGTACGGCCAGTCCACGGGCGGAGAGCCGCTGACGATCGTGAAGTGCGTCGTGAACGGCGTCGTCTTGCCGGCGAGATCGACGAGCGTTCCCGCGAGGGTGTGCGGGCCGTCGGCGAGCGCCCCCGTTGCGTACGTCGCGGTTGCGCCTGCGATCGTCGGCGCAACCGTGGCAGCGCCGTCGAGAGTCGAGCCGGTGACGGCCGAGAGGGACTCGCTCGCGGTGACGGCAACCGAGCTCGCGGCGGCGATGGTCGAGCCGTCGGCCGGGGTCGCGGAGACGAACGACGGCGGCGTGTTGTCGATGCGCCGCGAGGCGACGACGCTCGGCGTCGAGACGTTGCCGACGGCATCGCGCGCGATCGCGCGGAGGTCGTAGAGACCGTCGGCGACCGTGGTCGTGTCGAGGATGCCGGAGTACGGCGTCGGCGGCGTCGTGTCGGATGCGACCGCCGTCCACGTGTTGGCTCCGGCCGGGCTGATCTGGAACTCGACGCGTACCGTGTCCGCGTCCGGCGAGGATGCGTGCAGCGTTACCGAGCCGGAGAGCAGCGCACCGGGATCGGTGAGCGTCACCGTCGGCGGCGTCGAGTCGACGGTGATGGGCACCGCCGGCGTGATGTGCGTGTTGCCCGCGGCGTCCGTGATGACCGCGTCGACTGCGTGCCCGCCGCTCGGCGTCGACGACGGATCCCAGGCGAGCGTCCACGGGGCCGACGAGACCGTCCCGGCGGAGGCTCCGTCGACGCGGAACTCCACCGTCGCCACGCCGGAGCCGCCGTCCGCGGCGTTCGCGGTGAGCGTGACGCTCGGCCCGCCGACAGTCGCGCCGGAAGCCGGTGCCGTCACCGAGCCCGTCGGCGCGGTGTTGTCGACCCGGGTGGTGCGGATGTTCGAGTCGACGACGTTCGCGCCGTCGGTCGCGACTGCGCGCAGGTCGTACAGACCGTCGGCGAGTGGCGTCGTGTCGAGGCTCGCGCCGAATGGCGGCGTGCCGTCGACGGAGATCGTCGTCCAGGTTCCGGCGCCCGCCGGGCTGCGCTCGAACGTGACCTGTGTCGTGTCCGCGGACGTCGTCGTCGTCAGCGCGACCGTTCCGCTGACCGCCGCGCCCGGGTCGTCGAGCGTCACCGTCGGCGGGTGGTTGTCGACCACGATCGTGCGGCCGGCCGAGACCGTCGGGCCGTTCCCGGCGACGTCCTTCGCCTCGACGGTCACGGACACCGGCCCGTCCGGCGTCGAGGTGGAGTCCCAGTTCACGGACGCGGGCGTGCCGCTCGTCGTGCCGACGACCGTCCCATCCACCTTGAAGACCATCTGGCCGACTCCCGACGTCGCATCGGACGCGGAGCCGCCGAGCGTGATCGTCGCGCCCGCGTGCGCGCCGGGCGCGGGAGCGGTGACGGCTGCCGAGCTCGGCGCCGTGTTGTCGATCACCTTCGGCCCAGGGAGACCGATCGTCGTCACGTTCGCCGGGACGGCCGCGTCGGAGATCACCTCGCGGAGGTCGTACTGGCCGTCGGCGACGGCGGTCGTGTCGAAGGAGACCGACCACGGCGAGGCGACCGCGGTGCCGATCGTCGTCCACGTGCCCGCGCCGTGCGGCGAGCGCTGGAACGCGACCGAGGCGACTCCGGCGCCCGGGTCGCTCGGCGACGGGTCGGACAGGCTGACCGTTCCGGTCAGAACGGAGCCCGGGTCGACCGGCGCGCCGCTGGGCGGCTGCGTGTCGATCGTCACCGCCGCGTGCCGGACCGCCTCCGTGTTTCCGACGTTGTCGACGGAGTAGTAGTCGATCGTGTGCGAGCCGTCGTTCGAATGGTCAGTCGGCGCGGAGACGATCACGCTCGTGCCGCTCTGCCAGCCGCCGCCGTCGAGACGCCAGCTCGTCGACGCGACGCCGGAGCCGGAGCCGTCGCCGGGCGAGAGCGTCACCGTCACGGCCGACGACTGCGAACCCGCGGGCGCGTTGTCGCTCGTCGCCGGCGGAGACGCGTCGAGCGTGACCGTCGTCGTCGCCGAGTCGGTCGTGTTCCCGGCCGCGTCGGTCGCGCGCGCCACCACGGTGTACGTCGCGCCGTCCGTGAGGCTGGAGAGATCCCATGACTGCGACGCGAAGCCCGACGTCGGCACCGCGGAGCCGATCGTCGTTCCGGAGCCGAACGAGCAGCTCCCACCGCCGCAGAAGCGGAACTCGATCTGTGCGATCCCGGAGCCGCCGGTGTCGGCGCCTGTCGCGGAGACGGTTGCGCTCGGCCCGACAAACCCGGCCGCGGGCGCCGAGAGCGAGAACGCGTTCGGCGCGTCGGTGTCGACCTTGACGGTCGCGCCGCTCGTGTACGTGACCGGGTTGCCGACGTTGTCGAGGACGACGTAGCGGTAGCGGTAGCAGTTGCCGGAGGAGACGCCGTTGTCGGTCGCGGCAGCGCCCGGATGCGTGGCGATCGTCGTGAACCCGCCGAACCCTCCGCAGGCGCCGTCCGCGAGCGTCGCGGTCGCGCGCTGGAGCAGTTCGCTTCCGGACGAGACGGTGTCGATGCCGCTCTGCGCATCAGTTCCGTCGTCGAGTGCGACCGGCACCGACGCGGCCGTGTAGTAGCCGCCGGCGTACGAGACGGAGCCGCCGGACGGCGCCGTCGTATCGTCGACGAACGTGATCGGCAGCGTCGCCGTGTTCCCGGCGACGTCGTGGCCCGTGACGACGTACCCACTCGGTGTCGACGGCGACGTCGTCCACGAGAACGTGCTCGACGCGTAGACCGGTCCGGTCGACGTGCTCTCGACGGCGTGCGTCCAGCCGGCGGTCGCAATGTCCGGGTAGTCGACGCTCGCCGGTCCGGAGGTGACGTCGGTCAGCGTGTCGTCCAGGATGAAGCTTCCGGTCGCGTTGCCCTTGAAGTACATCGTCGTGCCGAGGAGATACGCACCGCTCCCGCTCACCATCGTCAGCCCGTGCACCGGCGACGTGTTGTCGACCGTGACCGCGACGGCCGCGGAGTCCGTGGCGTTGCCTGCGTTGTCCGTTGCGCGCGCGACGACCTTGTACGCGCCGTCGGCGGGCTGCGAGCTCCACGTGACCGAGTACGGCGAGACCGTCGACGAGCCGATCGAGACGGTCGCCGTGTCGAAGGTGCAGCCGCCGGCGCCGACGCACGCTTTGAACGCGACGCCCGCGACGCCGTTTGCGTCGGTCGGCGAGCCGCCCGGCACCGACACCGTCTGCCCGTTGCGGATCGCCTGACCGGCGGTCGGCGCGTTCAGCGAGAAGGCGCTCGGCGGAGTCTGGTCGACGGTGAAGGCGGTCGAGACGAGCGCGCCGACGCCGTTCAGGTTGTCCGTCGGACGCGCCTGCACGGTGTACGAGCCGTCGGCAGGGAAGCTCCCGGCGGGGAACGAGTACGACCAGCTCGTCGTGCCGGAGGCGAGGACGAACACCGGCGTGACGCTCGAGAACGCGCTGCCGTTCCAGTAGTTGCCCGCGCCCTGGCGGATCGTCAGCTCGACCTTCTGGATCCCCGCGCCGGAGTTATCCGTCGCGGTTCCGCAGAAGCCGACGCCCGCGCAGCCGACCGTCCACGACGCGGTGCCGTAGAGGCCGGACGCAGCCGGGAACGTGGTCGCCGCCGTAGGCGCTGCCGCAACCGTGATGCTCGGCGACGACCCGAGATTCGTGAGCACGCCGCCGGCGGTCGCCTTTGACTGCGACTGCCAGGTCTGCGCCCCGGCGGACGACGGCGCCGTCGCGCCCGGAGCGCCGCTGCCGTACGTGATCGTCATCGTCGCGCCGCCGGCGAGCGTGACGCTCGACACCGTGATCGCCTGGCCCGCGACGCCGACGGTACCCGTGCTCGAGACCGTGTAGCCGGGGTTGCCCGACGTGATGCTCGGCGCGTTCCATCCGGCGGGGACAACGAGTGTGACGCTGCCGTTGCTCGTGCCGCCGGCAGCCGCGGTGTAGGTGAACGTCTGCGTGTTGCCGACGGAGCCGTAGCCGACCGTCGTCGGCGTCCCGCCGAGCCCGCCGGAGCCGTCGGCGGCGTAGACGTTGATCGACGGCGAGACGGCGAGCGCGGTGAGCGCGCCGGCGGCGGTCGACGCCTCGGACGTCCCCCACGTCTGTGCGCCGCCGGTGGTCGGCGCCGTCGCCGGCCCGTACGTGATCGTGAAGGTCGCGTTCGCCGCGAGGGTCAATCCGGTGACCGTCACCGTCTGACCGGCGTAGCTGCGTGCGCCGACCGACGACGTCGTGTTCCCCGCCGTCGGCGCCGGCCAACCGGCGGGAACCGTGAGCGTGACCTTGCCGTTCGAGGTGCCTCCGGCCGCGGCAGCCTTGTACGTGAAGACGATCGTGTTCGACGAGCCGTTGACGACGTTTGTGGTCGGCGTCGTCATCGTCCCGGAGCCGTCGGCCGCGTAGACGTTCACCGACGGCGACGCGCCGATGTTCGTCAGCACGCCTGCCGCGGTGGAACGCTGCTGCGTCTGGAACGAGTTCGCACCGGCGGTCGTACCCGCGGTGGCTCCGGGGCTGCCGCCGGCAGTGCTGCCGTAGACGACCGTCATCGTCGCGCCACCGGCGAGCGTGACGCCGCTGACGGTGATCGTCTGCCCCGCGGCCGAGACGGCGCCGGTCGACGCCGTTGTGTAGCCCGGATCGGTTCCCGTCGACGACGGCGCGCTCCAGCCGGCCGGCGCGACCACGGTCACGTCGCCGCCCGACATTCCGCCGGCGGCCGCGGTGTACGTGAACGTGAGCGTGTTGCCGGTCGAGCCGTTGCCGGCGTTCGCGGGCAGCACGGTCATCGTCCCGGTGCCGTTCGCCGCATAGACCGTGATCGACGGAGAGGAGGCGAGGTTCGTGAGCACTCCGGCGGCGGTCGAGCGCTCCTGCGCGGTCCACGTCGCGGCACCGGTCGCCGCCGTCACCGTCGCGCCGGGGCCGCTCCCGCTCTTGTCGCCGTACGTGATCGTCGCGGTGGCGCCGCCCGCGAGCGTCAGGTTGGAGACGGTGATGGTGCGAGCCGCGACGGTGACCGTGCCGGCGGTGGCCGTCGAGTAGCCGGCCGCGTTGGCCGTCGTCGACGGCGCGCTCCAGCCGGCCGGGACGGTGACGTTGATCGTGCCGCCGCTCATGCCGCCGGCGGCCGCCGTGTACGTGAACGAGAGCGTCATCCCGGTCTGCGAGGCCGAGACGGCGACCGGTGACGCCGCCATCGTTCCCGAGCCGTCGGCCGACTCGACGGTGATGACGGGCGACGACGCGATCGAGGTGAGCACACCCGCCGCGGTCGAAGCCTCCTGCACGTTCCACGTCTGCGCACCGGGCGTCGACGGCGCAGTCGCCGTGTTGCCGGAGCCGTAGGTGACGATGAGCGTCTGCGCAGCGGTGCGCGTGACGCCGGTGACGGTGATCGTCTGGCCCGAGACGGTGAGCGAGCCGACGTTGGCCGTCGAGAAGCCCGGACCGGCCGACGTCGAAGGCGGAGTCCAGCCGGACGGCACGACGACCGTCAAGGAGCCGGTCAGCATCCCGCCGGTCCCGGGCGTGTAGGTGAGCGTGACGACGCGGCCGGTCTGGCCCGCGGACACGACGGAGATCGACGCGACATCCGTGCCGGATCCGTCGGCCGCGTACACCGTGATCGACGGCGACGCGGCGAGGTTCGCGAGGACGCCGCCGAGTGTCGACTTCTCCTGGCCCTGGAACGCCTGCGCACCGGTGATGGAACCCGCGGTCGCGCCGGGGCCGCCGCCTCCGGTGTCGCCGTACACGATCGTCATCGTCGAGCCGCCGGTCAGCGTCACCCCGCTGACCGTGACCGTCTGCCCCGCGGCCGACACGACGCCGGTCGACGCGGTCGTGTAGCCGGGGTCGGTCGCCAGGGTCGACGGCGCGCTCCAGCCGGCCGGCGCCGTGACGGTGACGGCGCCGCTGACCATCGCTCCGGCCGCCGCGGTGTACGTGAACGTGATCGTCCGCCCGGTCTGCGAGGCCGAGACGACAGCGATCGACGAGGCGAGCGTGCCCGATCCGTTGGCGGCGTTGACCGTGATCGACGGCGAGGCGGCGAGGTTCGTGGCGACGCCGCCCGCAGTCGACAGCTCCTGGAACTGCCACGTCTGCGCGCCCGTCGTCGCGGTCGCAGTCGCGCCCGCACCGCCGCCGCTTCTGTCGCCGTACGTGATCGTCACCGTCTGGCCGGCCGACAGCGTCAGGTTCGACACGGTGACCACGCGCGCGGCGACTGTCAGCGTGCCCGCGCTCGAGGTCGTGTAGCCGACGTTGTTCGCGGCGACGGACGGCGCGCTCCAGGCGGCCGGCGGAACCGTGAGCTTGATGCTGCCGTTGAACATGTCGCCCGCCGCAACCGTGTACGTGAAGACGATGGTGTTCCCGGTCTGCGACGCGGAGATGTTGGTCGTGGTCGTCGTCGCGGTTCCCGCGCCGTCGGGCGCGTACAGCGTGACCGTCGGCGACGCGGCGATGGCGGTGACGACTCCGCCCGCCGTCGAGGCCTCCTTCACCTGCCATGTCTGCGCGCCGGGACCCGCGGCGGCGGTCGCCGTCGCGCCGGAGCCGTACGTGATCACGACCGTCTGCCCGGAGTTGCGCGTGATGCCGCTGACGGTGATCTTCTGCCCCGAGACGGAGACGACGCCGAAGTTGGCGGTCGTGAAGCCGGGACCGGCGACCGTCGCCGGCGGAGTCCAGCCCGCCGGCACGTCGACAGTGAGCGACCCGTTGTTGATGTTTCCCGCTGCGACGGTGTACGTGAGCGTCTCGGTCAGCCCGGCCTGCGAGCCGGAGACGGCGGAGAGGCTGGACGCCATCGTGCCGGTACCGTCGGCCGCGTACACCGTGATCGTCGGCTGCGCGGCGAGATTCGTCAGCGCTCCGCGGCTCGACGAGCGCTCCTTCGTCGTCCAGACGACGCCGCCGGTCGTCGACGGGGCGGTCGCGCCCGGTCCGCCGCTGCCGGTGTCGCCGTACTTCATGACGAGCGTCTGCGCCGAGCCCTGGTTGAGCGTCACCCCGGAGACCGTCACCGTCCACGGGCCGGTGCCCGTGACGGCGATCGTGTTCGTGCCGCTGCCGCCGGTCGCCGTGACGTAGCCGGCCGCGGCCGGCGTCGCGGTCTGCGGCGCGGTCCAGCCGACCGGGACGACGAACGAAACGTCACCGTTGGCCATGCTTCCCGCCGCCGGCGTGTACGTCAGCGTCTGCGTCAGCCCCGACTGCGACGCCGACGCCGTGATGAACGACGCCGCGACGGTTCCCGTTCCGTCCGCCGACTCGTTCTTCAGCGCAAACAGATGCGCGGCCCAGAGCGAGCTCGTCACCCACGTCGCCGTCTTGTTCCCCGACGCGCCGGCCGCCGCCTGCACGCCGTCGGAGAAGCCGGCGGTGACCTTGTTGGACGCGCCCGAAGACGACACCGTCCACTCGCGGACGAGTCCCTGCGCCGCGGTCTGCGTGACGGTCACGCCGTTGGCGACGCCGTAGGCGGCCTGCAGCATCTCGCTCGCCGCCGTCGTCGTGATCGCGAGGCCGGCCGGGTTGCCGGTCGCGGCGGTGCCGCCGCTGTTCATCGACGTGACGGCGCTGCCGCCCTGGTCGAATCCGATGAACGGGTCGACGCCCTTGTACGTGACGAGACCGCCCGACGCGTCGGCGTTGCCGCCGGCCCATGTGAACGTGATCGTCCCCGGCTCCGTGCCGTCGACGAGATGCCAGTAGACCGCCTGCTCGATCGGTCCGGCGGCATCCTGCGTGGTCGTGCCGATCTGATTCCAGCCGCCGGGCGGCGTGATCGCGCCCGTCGAGCGGACCGTCACCTGCGCGACCATCACGTCGCCGTTGACCGCAGCCGACGGCTTCGTGATGCCGAGGCTCGACGAGCCGGTCGACGTGGCAGCGGTGCAGCTCGTCGTCCCACCCGGACCCGCGGCGAGACCGCACGCAGCGATCAGCGCGATCGGGTCGATCAGGTAAGGAACCGGAAGATGCGCGTCGTCGAGTCGCAGCCCGAGGACCCAGCTCGACCCCTGCCGCGCAAGCGACCAGCGCAGACCGGCGGGCGTGACGGTTCGGCCGCGGCGGTCGAGGATGGCGACGGGAAGAATGTGGAAGCCGACGAGCCGTCCCGCGTGCGTGAACGTGACGCCGCCGTCGGGAGCGAGGCTTGGGACGCCGTTCGTCGCGTCGAGCTGCCAGCTCCACGTGCGCGCGCCCTGGCGCCGGTCGACGGTGAGGAACTGCTCCGCGCGGTTGATCCCGAAGAGGATCGTCTCGCGCCCGAAGCTCGTCGCCCGCGCAGCGCCGTCGCCGTAGCGCTGCCACACGCCGTTCCCCACGCCGCGAGACGCGAGCGCGATCGCCGCCGTGCCGACGTGCGCGTCGATCCCGCGCGCATCGACCGAGAGCGTCGCGCCCGTGGCGAGCCGCCGCTCGAGCGACGCGTCGGCGCTTGGCGCGCCGAGCGCCCGATCGACGAATGTCCGCGGCGCTGCGGCCTGCCGCGACGGGAGCAGGACGGCGAGAGCGAGCGATGCGCAAAGGAGCCCGAAGGCGAGCAGGAGCCACCCTCTGCGTGAGGTACGCCGGACTCCGTTCGTGGGGTCGCAGTGGTTCAAGGTTGCCGCACCGTTTTGAACCGCCCGCAGACGACGGATGCCGCATCCACCACCTGCGCTTGAGCGGTTTCATACTTTTCGGCGCGGACGGCCTGTTTCCCCAGCCCAAAATGACGGGAAACGAGCGGTTTCCGTCCCTGAAAAGGGTGATATCTAGGGCTCGTCGATGGCGACGACCGACTGCACGCGGTCGAAACCGAGCGTGGCCCAGAGTCCGGCGTCGCCGGCGAGATCCGGCCGGTCGCTCTCGAAGACGTAGAAGCAGACCTCCTCGCCGGGCTGTTCCTCGCTCTCTTCGAGCAGTAGCGCGACCGCGAGCGCGTGCCGCTGCGGCGCAGGCAGCGGCGGCAGCACGACCTCGTGCACGTCCTGGAGCAGATCGCCGAGCGCGCCGCGCAGGAGCTGGACCTCGGACTGCGCCCCCGACGTTCGCAGGACGCGGTACCCGCGCGCCGTGGCGTCCGCGAGCGCCGCCTCCCAGAGGATCGTCTTGCCGATCCCGGGCTCGCCCTCGACGACGACCGCGCGCGCACCCTCGGTGAGGCGCCCGAGCGCATCCCCCAGCCTGCCGAGCTCACCGTCGCGATCGATCATCGTCCCGCGCCCATCCTGATCGAAAGACTGCGATCGGTATAGCGTTGTCCCGTCTTCGCGGACGCCTGACACACGACGATGGGACAGGATGAGCAGGGTGATCCTCTGGGAGCTGTCAGAGCGGCTGCGGCTGCGGGAGATCCTCACCCGGCTGTACCGGGCTGAGGTGTGCGGCGCCGAGCACGTGCCTCCGGCTGGACCGTGCATTTTCGTCGCCAACCACGAGTCGCTGATCGACCCTTGGTTTCTCTGCCTGGCGACGCCGCGGCGGGTTCGCTTCATGGCCAAGGCCGAGCTCTGGCGCTACCCCGGCATCCGCTGGGCAATGGAGGCCTACGGCACCTTCCCGGTCGAGCGCGGCAACGGCGACACCGGAGCGATGACCCGCGCAGGCGAGCTACTCGCGGAGGGCGAGGCGCTCGGCATGTTCCCGCGCGGCACATCGAAGCCGGCGGGCAACCACATCTGGCACCGCGGCGCTGCGCGGCTTGCACTCGCGCACGGCGTCCCACTCATCCCGGTACGGCTCGTCGCCACGCGACAGCTCGTCCCACGCAGGCCGATCCGCGTGCTCGTCGGAAACGCGATCCAGGTTGCGCCGCAGCGGCCGACGATCGCCGCCGCAAAGAACCTGACCGCCCGTGCGCAAGCCGCGGTCGAGGCACTCGCCCGAGACGCACGTTCAACCGACTGACCTAGCGGCCTACCTCCTCCAGCGCGCGGCGGACGAGGACGGTCGCGAGGTGGCGCCGGTAGTCCGCGCTCGCGAACGCGTCGTCCACCGGGGCGGTTCCGTCGAGTGCGCTCGCCGCGGCGGTGGCCGCGTCCGCCCCGCCCGAGAGAGCGGCCTCGACACCCGATGCGCGGAGCGGCGTCGGGCCCATGCTCATCAGCGCGACGTGCGCGCCGCCGTTCGCCGCGAGCGCGACGACGCCGACGATCGCCCAGTCCTGCGCCCGCGGATGGAACTTGCGATACGACCAGCGCACGCCGTCCGTCGCAGGAACACGGATCTCCGTCAGCACCTCCTGCGGGGCGAGCGCCGTCGTGAACGTGCCGACGAAGAAGTCCTTCGCCGCGATCGTGCGCTCGCCGTCCGGCCCGCGCACGACGAGCTCGCCGTCGAGCGCGAGCAGCGCCGCCGGCAGGTCGCCCTCCGGCGCCGCATGCGCGAGCGAGCCGCCCAGCGTGCCGCGATGCCGCACCTGCGGGTCACCCACCTCGCCGGCCGCGTGCGCGAGCAGCGGGCAGCGCTTCGCCACCGTCGCGTCACGGTGCAGATCCTCGTGGCGCGTCAGCGCCCCGATGACAAGCGTGTCGCCGTCCTCGCGAACGCCGGCCAGTCCGTCGACATGGTTGAGGTCGACGAGCAGCGCCGGCGACGAGAGCCGCAGCTTCATCAGCGGCAGCAGCGACTGGCCGCCCGCGATCAGCCTCGCGTCCGCGTTCGAGCCGAGCAGCTCGATCGCGTGCTCGACCGAACCGGCAGCCTCGTACTCGAACGACGCGGGGATCATGTCGCCTCCTTCGCGGAGTGCTGCTTCACTGCTTGGATCGCTCGCCAGACGCGCTCCGGCGTGACCGGCTTCTCCACCGTGGTGACGCCGAGCGGGAGAAGCGCGTCCGCGACGGCGTTGACGACCGCCGGCGGCGAGGCGATCGTGCCGGCCTCACCGATGCCCTTCACCCCCATCGGATTCGTCGTCGACGGCGTCACGGTCCGCTCCGTCTCGTAGAACGGCAGCTCCGCCGCCGACGGAACGCGGTAGCTGAGCATCGAGTTGGTGACGAGGCTGCCGTGCTCGTCGTAGACGGCCTCCTCGTACATCGCCTCGGCGATGCCCTGCGCGATGCCGCCGTGGATCTGCCCGTCGACGATCATCGGGTTGATCACCTCACCGCAGTCGTCGACCGCGACGTAGCGCACGATCTCGGTCTCGCCGGTCTCCGTGTCGACTTCCACGACACAGACGTGCGTGCCCGACGGGAACGTGAAGTTCGGCGGATCCCAGACGCAGGTCGCCTCGAGCGTCGGCTCGACGCCCTCCGGCAGCGCGTGCGCCGTCCATGCGGAGAACGCGAGCTCCGGAATCGTCTTCGCCCGGTCCGGCGCGCCCTTGACCCGGAACGCACCGTCCTTCCACTCGAGGTCTTCGTCCGCGACCTCGAGCTCGTGCGCCGCGATCAGCCGCGCCTTCGCGAGCACCTTCTCGGTCGCATACCAGAGCGCGACGCCGCCGACCGAGAGGCTTCGACTGCCGTACGTGTCCATCCCCAGCGGCGAGATGGCGGTGTCGCCGTGCAGCACGTCAACGTCGTCGAAGGGAACGCCGAGCTTGTCGGCGGTGATCTGCGCCCACGTGGTCACGTGGCCCTGCCCGTGCGGCGAGGTGCCGGTGACGACCGTGACCTTGCCCGTCGGATGGCAGCGGACGACCGCCGCGTCCCAGCCACCGGCGACGTAGTTGAGCGCGGCCAGCACCTGCGACGGCGCGAGTCCGCACATCTCGATGTACGTCGAGAGTCCGATGCCGAGCTGCATGCGGTCGCCGCTCTCACGGCGCTGCCGCTGCTCGGCGCGGAGCGAGTCGTACCCGACGATCTCGAGCGCGCGGTCGAGCCCGCCGACGAAGTTGCCGGAGTCGAGCTGGAGTCCCGCCGCAATCGCGTGCGGCTGGTCGAACGGCGCGATGTAGTTCATCCGCCGGATCTCCGCCGGGTCCTTGCCGACCCGATGCGCGAGTGCGTCCATCGCCCGTTCGATCGCATACGTCGCCTCCGGCCGGCCGGCGCCGCGATACGCATCCGTCGGCGTCTTGTTCGTGAGGACGCCGGTGCATTCGAAGTGGTAGCCCTCGATGTCGTACACGCCGCCGTAGAGGAACGCGCCGAGCAGCGGGATGCCGGGCGACACGAGCTGGTAGTACGCGCCCATGTCGGCGAGCAGCTTCACGCGCACGCCGCGCAGCTTCCCCTCCTCCGTCGCGGCGAGCTCGATGTCCTGGATCACGCCGCGGCCGTGGATGGTGGCGACGTACGCCTCGGAGCGCTCCTCGATCCACTTCACCGGCGTACCGAGCTTGCGCGCGACCGCGAGGCAGAGCGCCTCCTCCGCGTAGACGTTCAGCTTCGACCCGAAGCCGCCGCC
>Ga0265338_10006838_pt1 | contig 14370 bp, 11 predicted proteins | sample 42126metaG_FD_193579 | JGI IMG/M metagenome (GOLD analysis project Ga0265338, IMG submission 193579) | Rhizosphere microbial communities from Carex aquatilis grown in University of Washington, Seatle, WA, United States - 4-21-26 metaG | ecosystem: Host-associated > Plants > Roots > Rhizosphere... | reverse complement strand
AGATTTTCATTCCACGCCTTTCACTTCACAAGTACCGCTCCGAATTAGGAACAACCATCGGCGATGCACTTCTCGCCGTTCATCGCTCGTACCTCAAGCCAATCAGACAGTTGCTCTCCGCGGACCTCGTCCATGGAATGTCTCATATCACCGGCGGAGGTATCGTGGGGAACACCAAGCGAGTGGTCCCGAAGGGACTGCGGATTTCCGTGGATTGGAATTCCTGGAGCCGTCCGCCCCTTTTTTCGCTCATTCAAGAACTCGGCAAGGTGCCGGAGAAGGATATGCGAAGAACTTTCAACCTCGGTATCGGCATGATCTTTGTAGTATCTCAGGCGAAAGCTTCTTCGGTATTGCGGCTTCTGAAGCAACTTAACGAAAAACCGGTCGTAATAGGTATTGTGGAAAAGGGTTAAGAGAGCCGTCATCCGCAAATTTGGCGTATACGGCTAAATGGCCAGATGTGCTCCACATCACGAAGATGAATCGAAAAATTTAGAGATTATTGACCGCGTAGACCCTGTGCGAACGAAAGGATAAATGGTAAAAGAAATGGCCTCCGATTGGCAGTCTCCTAATAATTTAGAGTTGCCAAAAGAAGAGCTGCGAAATCGGCTTCTCGAAGCCCAAGGCTTTTCAAAGAAAATTAGTACGCTCAACGAAATTTCCCTCAAGATCGACGAATCGGGTTCGCGAGAGGAAATTCTGGAAGTGCTCCGTGCCGAAGCTTCGTGGCTGATCGAAGGAGAATGTGTTTTCATCAGCCTCCTGAACAGAAGCAAGACGCATTACGGGATCAATACGCTTAGCCGCGTTGCCGATTCCCTTGAGATCAACCATGAACTTTTCGGGGTGGATGTCGGCATGCCGGGCTGGGCGATCCAGAACCAGACGGGAATTTTCGTCGACATCGACTCTGCACCTTCGTTCAATCAGCAGCTGGAGGGAAAGTTCGTTGAGGTTGGCATTCGGTCGCTCCTCATCGTTCCCCTCAGGACAAGCACCGAAGTCATCGGCGCCATCGGATTCGGGTCATCGAAGCGGAGCGCGTACAATCAGCCCGATATGTGGCTGGCGCAGCTGCTCAGCTTCCATATCGCGATGTCGCTTCGCCATACGACGATGTTCGACAACGCGCAAAAGAGACTGGCGCAGATTGAACTCGTCAACCGCATCGCCGGACGCCTGACCTCGACGCTCGATCTGGACAAAATGCTGGAGTTCGCGGCCGAGGCGATCCAGAGGAATTTCAACTACTTCGACGTTACGATTTTCATGGTCGACAGGGAGACTCAAGATGCCGTTCTTGTCGCCCATTCGGGAAACTATGTCGATTTTCTTCCTCACGGCTATCGCCAGAAACCGGGTGTCGGGATCGTCGGCTGGGTATCCATGTACGGAGAGAAGATCCTTGCGAACGACGTTTCACTTGAGGCGCGCTACCTTGCGTTCGCCTACCACAATACCAACTCGGAACTTGCTCTCCCCATCAAAGTAGGGACCGACGTCGTCGGCATCCTGAACGTCGAGGATACCAAGCTGCATGCGTTCGATGAGACGGACGTCTTGGTTCTCGGCACGCTCTGCGATCAGCTGGGAAGCGCGATCCACAATGCGACCCTCTATAACGAGATTAAAGAATCCAACAAGAAACTTCTCGAGCTGGACAAGCTGAAGTCGGACTTCGTCGGCATTGTCTCTCACGATTTTCGGACGCCGCTCTCGAGCATTATGCTTGCGGCCAAATCCCTCGTGAAGAAGGAAGTCGCGGAGACCAACCAGCACCTCAAGGAATACCTCAACATCATCATCGATCAGGCGACGAAGCTCAGCCAGCTTGCCGAAGACACCCTCACGATCACCAAAATGGAATCGGGCCAGCTCAGTTACTATTTCAAGCTGGTGAATATTGAGTCCCTCGTGAAAGAGGCGGTATCGATGGTGAAGTTTTCCAACCGGCATCAGCTTCAGTACAACATCGAGCTCGACGCTTCGTTCGTCAAGGGAGATCAGAGCAAGCTGCGGCAGGTTCTTTTGAACTTGGTTTCAAACGCGGTAAAATATTCGCCAAAAGGGGGTAAGATCGAAATTTCCGTCGTCACTCATGGTTTTGACGAGATTCTGCTCACGGTGAAAGATGCCGGTATCGGCATACCGGAGAATCAACTCGAGAAGCTCTTTCAGAAATTCTCGCGAGTGGAATCTGCCGAGGTCAGCAACATCAAAGGCTCGGGTCTCGGGCTCTGGATCAGCCGTGAAATCATCAGGGCGCACGGGGGAAAGATCTGGGTAGAGAGTGAAGTCGGCGCCGGGAGCCGTTTCATGTTCACGCTGAAGAAAGGGAATTGACGACGAGCAATGATGACGCCGCGGAAGGAATCTAAGAAGGTTTTGCCGATTTGATGCTGTCGACCGCGGCCGTAACCTCGTTCAGGAATACCCGCCACGTTGTGCCGTCGCGCGATATCTGCGTGATCTGGTCTTTGAATTTCCCCTCATCTGTTTTCCTCTCCGCAAAAAAATCCTTCAAGCGTTCCCGATAGAGTGTATCGGGAATCATCCCGACCAGTTTCTGTTTTTCGTGGAAGACGATCAGCTCTGCATACGTACGAACGATCTCGTGAGAGTACTTCGGGGGAGGATCGGGCGCGCATCCGGGAAACAGCCATGCAGCGATCAAAATCACTGCGAGGAACTTCATGGAGGCGATGTGCGTGATGTGCCGTAGTATCATTTGAATTTCCGGAACGAATGTCTGTCGTTGCCTTCATTTTCATCCAGCGTCCAATCCCGGATTGGCCGCGAATCACGAAGAAAGAACTGGTTCAAGTGCATCCAACGGGATCGTGTGGTCATCAGATCGTTCCGAGACTGAGCTCGGGAGAGAGGTGAACGCGGTACGGAGGGAAGGGCTTCCTCCTTGACTTTCTAGGCCAATCTGACTATATTTTTGCCGCTAAAATACACAATCTCCGATTCTAATACAAATTTTTGAGCTTTTTCAGTAGAATGAAGAGTTAGGATTACTATGGCGACGACGTCAGACTTGAAAGTGGGAACATTTCTTCGGTTTAACGGTGAGCTTCACCTCCTTGAAGAATACCAGCATCGCACCCCCGGCAACTTGCGCGCCTTCTATCAGGCCAAAATGCGCAACGTGCGGAACGGAAGGGTAGTGGAAAACAGATTCCGCTCCGGTGAAGAAGTGGAAATAGTGAGAGTGGAACATAAACAGTATCAGTACCTCTTCAACGATGGTCAGAGTTATCATTTCATGGATCAGGAATCGTACGAACAGATTCCCATCGATGAGAAAGTGCTGGGACCCGGAGCGCGGTTCCTGAAAGAAGGCGTTGCCGTCGAAGTCATGTTCGACGGACCGGATCCGGTCGGCGCCGAACTTCCGTACAATGTCGAGCTCAAAGTTATCGAAACTGTCCCCGGCGTCCGGGGAGACACCGCGAACCCGGGCACCAAGCCTGCAAAAGTCGAAACGGGCGCGATGGTGAACGTGCCCCTCTTCATCAGCGAGGGCGAAGTGATCCGCGTGGATACCCGCACGGGTCAATATCTCGAGCGCGTCAAGCAATAATCCTGCTATCCACCAATTCATCATCATCCCGATGGAGCGACAATGGATCTAGCATACGTTAAGAAAGTATTGAAGCTAGTCGAGGAGAGCAGTGTGAACGAAATCGAGCTGGAGGAGAAGGGTGTGAGGATTCGGATCAGCAAAGGCTCGAACAACGCCGGCTTCCTTCATCAAATGGCTCCATCGATGATGGTTCCGCAGTCGTACCAGTCCGCGCCCCCGATGCCGGCGGTTCAGCCGGCCGCTGAAGTTTTGCCGGCCCCCGTTGCCGAGAAGAAATACCACGAAGTGAAATCGCCGATCGTCGGAACTTTCTATCGAGCGCCTGCGCCCGACGCGTCAAATTATGTTGAAGTGGGCCAGGATGTCGAACTGGGTACGGTCCTGTGCATTGTCGAAGCGATGAAGTTGATGAATGAAATTGAATCCGACGCATCGGGAAAAGTGGTCAAGGTATGCGTCGAGAACGGCAAGCCTGTGGAGTACAACCAGGTGCTCTTCCTGGTTGAAGCGGCCTGAGGCAGACCGCAGAAGACTCGTTGCATCGCCCTACACTTTCCCGAATGCTATTCCCGACGAACACCGGAGATGCGGTTGTTTAACAAAATTCTTATCGCAAACAGAGGTGAGATCGCCCTCCGCGTTATCCGCGCGTGCCGCGAGCTTGGGATCTCGACCGTAGCGGTTTTCTCAGAGGCCGACCGCTACGCTCTCCACGTCCGCTTCGCCGACGAGGCGATTTGCATCGGCCCTCCCCCCAGCAAAGAAAGCTACCTCAATATTCCGCGCATTCTCGCCGCAGCCGAAATCACGAACGCCGACGCTATCCATCCTGGATACGGTTTTCTCTCGGAGAATGCCCAGTTCGCCGAAATCTGCCTCTCGTCGGGACTCGCGTTCATCGGCCCGAAGCCTGAGATGATCACGGCGATGGGGGACAAGTCCCTCGCAAAAGAGACCATGCGGAAGGCCGGCGTTCCGGTTGTCCCCGGGAGCGACGGAGTCGTGAAGAATGTCGCTGATGCGAAGCGTATCGCGGGGGAAATCGGACTCCCGGTGATTATCAAAGCATCGGCTGGAGGAGGAGGACGGGGAATGCGGATCGTGCGAGCGGAAAGCGAAATCGAGACATCCTTCCAGACGGCCCGCCACGAGGCTGAATCTGCTTTTGGGAACCCCGATGTTTATATGGAGAAATATCTCGAAGAACCCCGTCATATTGAGATCCAGGTTCTCGGGGATTCGTACGGCAATGTGATTCATCTCGGCGAAAGAGATTGTTCGGTGCAGCGGCGGCATCAGAAACTCATTGAGGAATCCCCCTCGCCGGGTGTGAACGCGGAATTGCGCGAGAAGATGGGGGCCGCCGCCGTGAAGGGGGCGAAGAGCGTGAAGTATCTCGGCGCAGGAACCATTGAGTTCCTCCTGGACAAGAACGGAAATTTTTATTTCATGGAAATGAACACGCGTATCCAGGTAGAGCATCCGGTCACGGAATTCGTCACCGGATACGATCTCGTGAAAGCGCAGATAGAGATTGCATCGGGGAAGAAACTGAGCGCGAAAAAGGTGAAGTTCCAGGGGCATGCGATCGAATGCCGCATTAATGCAGAGGATCCCGAACACGATTTCCGTCCTTCACCCGGGAAAATTACCAGCCTTCATTTTGGCGGAGGACCCGGTATCCGGATTGACTCGCATATTTACGCAGGCTACCAGATCCCGCCGTACTACGATTCGCTCATCGCGAAACTTATCGTTCACGCCAACACCCGCGACGAAGCGATCGTGAGAATGGAGAACGCGCTCGAAGAATGTATCATTGAAGGAATCCACACGACGATCCCGTTCCAACAGGCGGTTATGCGGAATGAAAAATTCCGAAGCGGCGTATTCGATACAAAGTTCATCGACACATTCAAAATCGACGACTAGAAATCGTCGGCAGGAACGATTGAAAGGCGGCTATGAATTTCCCGGAAAATCTGAAGTATACAAAAGACCATGAATGGATTCGGGTGGAAGGATCCGTTGGATTCATCGGCATCACCGATTATGCTCAGGGCGAACTTGGTGATATCGTTTTCGTAGAACTTCCTGCGGCAGGAAAGAAAGTGGAGTTCGGGCAGGTCTTCGGGACTGTCGAGGCAGTGAAAGCCGTTTCAGACCTCTACGCGCCGGTGAGCGGCGAAGTGCTGGAGGTGAACAAAAGAGTCCACGACTCTCCGGAGTTGGTGAACAAGGATCCGTACGAACACGGCTGGATGCTCAAAGTGAAGCTCGAAAAGCCGGCCGAGCTTGCCTCGCTGCTCGACGTTGAGGCTTACAAGAAACTGATCGCGAAGTAACCACCCCTCGGCGGAAGAAGAAAGAAGGTCTGCACCTCGACGGCTCTGAGACGATGAGAGTCCTGCCGCGAATAATTGCCCCGCGTCTTTCCCTTCGCAGCATTTCCAATAAATCGTTCCCCCCCCGATTATTAAGCGAACACCCCGAGCGTTTTAGCTTTGAAAAATCCCTGACCACTTTCCGAGATCAGCTCATCGATCTTCACGATTCCACTCCCGATCTACCTCGTTCTCAGTGTCTGTCGAATAACTTCAGAAAACGACGCTGAACATCGAAGCTCCGATTCTGCAACGGCGAACGGGGCCCAATATTTTCGTACGATAGTAGGGAGCTTACCTCGACAAGTCAAGCGCCTCGCTGCCGTCCGCGGGGATTCATTGAAACTCTTAGGCGGATTGAGTACATTGAGTGAAGAAATGGAAACCTCACCCCACAAAGCAGGTTACGTCGCACTGGTCGGAGAGCCGAATGTCGGCAAGTCGACGCTGTTGAACACCCTCTTGAAACAAAAAATCTCCATCGTTACCAAGAAGCCGCAGACGACACGCCACAAGATTCTCGGCATTCTGAGCGGCGAAGGGTATCAGATCGTCTTTCTCGATACGCCGGGGATCATCAAGCCTCAGTATCTTCTGCAGGAGGTCATGATGCAGTACGCTTCATCGGCACTCGCCGATGCGGATATCGTTCTTCTTCTCGTCGACGCCGAGAAGGTGAAAGGGGGGGCATATGATCAGAATGTATCTGCGCTCGAAAAAATAGGCGAGGTGAAGAAGAAATCCTTTTTGGCGATCAATAAGATCGATACCGTCCAAAGGGGCGATCTGCTCCCGATGATCGACTCGTTCAGCAAAGCTTTCGTTTTCGACGAGATTTTCCCCATTTCGGCTCTTAAAGGAGAGGGAATCGAAGATCTTGTGGCTACGATCGTGCGTCATCTTCCGGAACATCCTCCTTTCTACCCCGGCGATATTGTGAGCGAGGCGCCCGAGAAGTTTTTCGTCGGTGAAATCATTCGCGAGAAGATCTTCGAGCAGTACTCTCAGGAAATTCCGTACTCGACGACAGTCGATATCGTCGCCTTTAATGAACGGTCAAAAAAGAAACACTTTATCAGCGCGGAGATTTTTGTAGAACGACAGTCGCAAAAGGGGATATTGATCGGCAAAGAAGGATCCGCGCTGAAGTCACTCGGCGAAAAGGCCCGTAAGGGGATCGAGGAGTTTCTGGGACACGCGGTTTTTCTTGAACTGCACGTGAAGGTCCGCGAGAACTGGCGGGGGGAGGAGACGTGGCTCAAACGGCTGGGGTATGGCGGGGATCAGTGAACAATGAGCAATTAACAATCAACAGAGAGCGGTGGGAGGGGAGATGGAAAATGGAAAATGGAGGATGGAAAATGGAGGATGGAAGATGGAGGGTGGAAAATGGAAAATGGAAGATGGATGATGGATTTAGGAATTAAGAATTAGGATTTGAGACTTAGGAACCAAGCACTAAGAACCAAGAACCACGCACGATGTACCAACTACCAACCACTCAGAACTCAGGACTTCGGACTTCGGACTTCGCACTCTGGACTTAAGACTAAGAACCAACAACTCTAAACATTGCGCACAATACCAGTATCTCTATGCCCATCATCAAACCGTTTCGCGGAATTCGTTACAATCAATCCAAAACGAACATCAATACTGTTGTCGCTCCGCCGTACGACGTAATTTCGCCCGAGCTGCAAAATCAACTCTATGCCAGGGATCCTCACAACGTAGTCCGTCTCATCCTCGGACGCGAAGAAGACCGTTACGCCGCATCGGCCAAAGCGTTCGGAGAATGGCAGGAGAAGGGCGTCCTGCAGCGAGATCAGAAGGCATCGATCTATGCGCTGGTGCAGACGTTCAAGACGACGACGGGACAGACAATCCAACGGAAAGGATTCATCGCGCTCTGCCATCTTGAAGAATTTGAAAAGGGCATTGTCCTTCCGCACGAGAAGACGCTCTCGAAGGCAAAGGAGGATCGGTTCAAATTGTTCAAGGCCACGAATTCAAACTTCAGCCAGATATTCAGTCTCTATTCTGATCCCGCAAAGAAGGTGGATGCGGTTATCGACCCGGCACATGCAGGCCATCCGGCCATTGATGTGACGTTCGAAGATGTTCGGAATCAAGTCTGGACGATCTCTGACGAAAAGCAGATCCACGCCATCGCACAAGAAATGGAGCCCAAGCAGGTCCTTATCGCAGACGGCCATCATCGCTACGAGACTGCCCTGGCATACCGGAACCTGATGAAATCGCAGAATCCGAAGCACAATGGAAGCGAGCTCTACAATTATGTGATGATGTTCTTCACCAACCTCGACGACGAAGGGCTTGTGATCTTTCCGACTCACCGCGTCATTCACAGCTTGCCCGCGTTCAACTGGCGGGAGTTTGCGGGCGTCATCCAGTCCGTTTTCAGTCTCACGGAGTTTGGTTCCAGGGACGCTATGCTTCACGAGCTCGCATCTCGTGCGCAGTATTCGTACGGCATCATCGTGAAAGCAGACGCGAAGTATTGGATCGCGACGCTAAAAGAGAAATCGGCGGTGGAAAAAATTGTTCCGAGAGATATGCCCCCCGATGTGAGGGATCTGGATGTCGTTGTCCTGCATTCGTACTTTCTCGGCAACATCCTCAACATCTCGCCGGAAGCCCAGGAGAAAAAACTCAACATCCATTACATTCAAAGCGTCGAAGAGTGTGATCGGGAAGTCACGGATGGAACTGCGCAGATTGCTTTTATCGTCAACCCCACGCGCATTGAACAGGTGCGTGCAGTGGCGAAGGCGGGACATACGATGCCGCAAAAATCGACGTTCTTCTATCCCAAACTCCTTTCAGGACTCGTGCTCAACAAGATGGCGGAGTAAATGACCGAGCGGTTCCGCGTTTATCTATCCTACATTCTGATTTGCACTATCTGGGGTTCGACGTGGCTCGTGATCAAGATAGGCCTCGAGACGCTGACTCCCCTCATGGCGGCAGGATGCCGATTCATGGTCGCAAGCACGATCCTCTTTGCGCTGATCATGATCCGCGGAGTGAAGATTCCGTTTGGGAGGCAAGAGAGGTCTTTCTATCTTGTCGTTGCGCTTACGTCGTTCAGCATCCCTTTTGCCCTCGTCTACTGGGGGGAGCAGTATGTGCCCTCAGGGCTCACCTCTATTATCTTTGCAATCTACCCCTTCACCGTGGCATTTTTTTCATATCTCTTCATCCCGTCGGGGAAGCCGGCCGCTGGCAAAATTTCAGGTATCCTGCTCGGGTTCTGCGGTATCGTCGCAATTTTTTCGAACGATGTTCACGCCTCAGACGCGCGGGCTCTCTGGGGGATGGCTGCGGTTCTCGTCAGCGCCATTTTGCAGGGTTATTCCGTGATCGTGGTGAAGAAACATGGCCACTCAATCCATCCTTTCGCGATCACCTTTGTGCCGATGCTGATAGGGGGGATCCTTCTGCTTGCTTCAAGCGTCATCCTGGAGGATCTGTCTGGCAATAGATTCACAACGAGCGCGCTTCTCTCGATAATGTATCTTGGAATGTTCGGCTCCGTCGCTACGTTTGTGAGCTATTTTTGGCTCTTGAAGAAGGTCGAGCCGGTATTGTTGTCTCTCACTTCCTTTATCACGCCGATCATCGCGGTGGTGCTTGGAGTGATCTTTCTCGGAGAAGAACTCTCTCCGAGGACATTTCTTGGGGCCGCGCTTGTGCTCGGGGGGATCGCTGTCGCCAACCTTGCTGAATTGCGGAAGCTTTTTCATCGCAGCGGCGTTTCCGCGAGGTGATACAGGCTACATTCGATTCTTGACAATGCCTGGTGAAATAGCTATCATTTTTTGGTAGGGGTGACATCGGCAGGGGGCTGGTCCCAAGAGAGTATCTTCCCGTAGTATATTTCTGCCAATACTAATTCCGGTTTGCGTATGAAGGCGTCTATAGGTACAGGCGCCTTGCTGTTTCTTTTTCATAGCTTGCCACATTTCCTGAGCACATTTCACACCCAATGGAGCGCCTCTAATGAAAAGACTCCTTCTCTTTGTATCGTTGCTCATCGCCGTCGCGGCATTTGTGTATATCCAGAAAGCCCGTATCCGTCCAAATGAATCCGATGAGGATGAACTCCTCGAATCGGTTGTCGGCGACAAGGACGATCCGGGAGCCGCATTCCGGTTCAGGCACGATATGCTCGCGGGGAGTCATCCCGATGCTGACCTGCAGCTCCTGCGCCGGCAAGCGGTCGACTATACTAACCATATGGCATCGGCGGCAAGGGGCACAAATTTACGAAAGACGACCGCTGATTCCTGGACGGCGCTCGGTCCGGGAAACGTCGGCGGACGTGTACGTTCGATTGTCGTTAACCCGTCGAATGGGAATCAGATCATTATCGGTTCAGTCTCCGGTGGGATTTGGAAGAGCACGGATGGAGGCGCCTCTTGGTCAAGCAAAACGGACACACTTAGTTTTCTGGCGATCAGCTCGCTTCTCATCGATCCCTTGAACAGCAACGTAGTCTATGCCGGCACGGGTGAAGGTTGGCAGAACTATGATGCGGTGTACGGAGGCGGAATCTACAAATCGACCGACTTTGGCGATACGTGGGCGCTCCTTTCCAGCACAACTGGTGCTGCCGCGGGCAATTTCAGAAATGTTATGAAGCTTGCATCCGACACATCGGGGAATATTTATGCTGCGACAAAAGACTACATGGCTAAATATGGAGGAGGGGTTTATGATGTCGCAGGCGGGTTGTTTCTTTCGAGCAATCAGGGAACATCGTGGAATAAAATCAGCTCCACGACCATGTCGACGAACTACTTCAATCCGGATGATGTCGTCGCGGTGTCTTCTTCGGTGATCGATTTCGCCGTCGGAGCCAACGGGGCGACCCCCGGCGGTATCTATCGGACCACCGATGGCGGGGGGACATGGTCAAAGGTGTCCTCTGCGCTCCCGGCTTCCGGTTACGGCCGAATAGCCCTCGCTCAGGATCCAAACACTCTCACCACCCTCTATGCCGCGTTCGAGTCGTTGGACACCTCGCCGTCCGGAGATGGCGGGCTTAAGGGAATATTCAAATCGACGGACGGAGGCGCCGTGTGGATCCAGCTAACCTCGCCGCAAAAGATCGCCTCGACGAGCACATCTTCCGGCAACATGTCTTACCTGAAGGATCAAGGATGGTACGACAACGTCATTGCCGTCGATCCGAACAACTCTTCTAATATCTTTGTCGGCGGTGTTGAGGTGATGAAGACGACGAACGGGGGAGCGAGCTGGACACAGGCGACGTACTGGAACTCCTTTTACGGTCTGCCGTATGTCCACGCGGACCATCATGCCATTGCATTCGACAGGACCACTCCGAATACAATTATTGAAGGGAACGATGGAGGCGTCTACAAGACGACAAATGCAGGGGCTTCGTGGACGAGCCTGAACAACGGCCTGAGCATCACGCAGTTTTACGGCGGGGCCGTCTATAAAACAGGCGCCACGTATTACGGCGGGACACAGGATAATGGACACCTGAAGTACAGTGGAACAGGCACCTTGTGGAGCGCCGCGGTAGGAGGGGACGGAGGATATGCCGCTCAGGATCAAACCACGCCCCAGGTGTCGTACGAAGAATATGTCTATCTCGAGTTGAGCAAGACGACCGACGGCGGAACGACATGGAACGATTGCATTTCGGGCTTGACGGATGCGAAAAATAGCAGCGCATGCCTCTTCATTGCTCCATTTGCGATGAGCACAGAGAATTCATCGGATCTTATTGCAGGATCGAACCGGGTCTGGGTGTCGACAAACTCGGCCGGCTCGTGGACCGCGGTGAGCAATGTCCTCTCGAGCGGGCGCTTCGTGAGTGCCGTTACCCTGACGAGCGGCACGACAAATTTTCTCGCCTTCGCGGGCACGACGGACGGCAAAATGTTTCGCTGCCGAACCCTGGACCCTACGGCCGGGGTGAATGCGTGGGATACGGTAACACCTCCGTCTAGCAACAACGGCTGGGTGCGAAGGATCGTTGTCGATCCAAGCGACAAGAACAAAGTGTACGCATGTTATGGCGGATACAACACCGCCGGGCAGCTTTCATCCCGCCATCTCTGGTATTCAACCGACCAGGGCACGACATGGTCAGACATCTCCACGCAGCTGCCAAACGTCCCGGTGCATTCACTGGCGATCGACCCGAATTCTTCTTCCGTCGTGTATGCCGGAACGGAAACAGGCGTTTATACGACGTCTAATCTCGGAACGACATGGCAGCTATACTCCGCGGGCATGCCGACGTACGTTCCAACCGACGAAGTCGTCGTCCAGCACGACACGAAAGCGCTATTTGCCTTTACGCACGGCCGCGGTGTCTTCTCAACTTCTCCATCCTCAAACTCATCCCCGGGCTGGACGATTCAGACCTCGGGCATTACGGCAAGTCTCGCTTCCGTGAGAGCCGTCGACCAGTCGACTTGTTGGACGGCGGGTGCCGGCGGCGTCGTACTGTTGACGACGAACGGCGGGAACAAATGGAACTCGGTCGGCGGCGGAACGATCGGGACTTCCGACATCTGGGCAGTTGATGCTCTGGACGCTAACACAGCATTTGTTACGACGAGTACTACAGCAACGATGATCTATCGAACCACCAACGGCGGAGGTGCGTGGAGCAACGTCTATAGTCTTACAGGCGGCTTCATTGACGGGATCAAAATGCTGGATGCCTCCAACGGCATCGCGGTCGGAGATCCGGTTGGAGGGAAGTGGACTGTACTCAAGACGACCGACGGCGGCGCCTCGTGGGCTCGCATCGCAACGGAACCCGCGCAGTCGGGAACGGAGGCAGGCTGGAACAATTCAGTCGCGGTCGCCGGCTCGTCAAACATCTGGTTCGGGACAAACTCGTACAGGATCTACCGGTCGACGGACGCAGGGGCTACCTGGTCATGGAGCCCGATTCCATTCGCCAACAGCCTCAGCGTCGCATTCAGCGATGCGCAGTACGGAGTGGCGGGTTCGGATTCAGGTGCGACGGCCAGGACTACAGATGGAGGCGCATCGTGGGTGCCTGTGTCGGCCGGTAATGGCGCCCCGGTTTTTGCGATCTCAGCGACGCCGAGCGATTTCTTTGCGGTGTACGGCGGATCTGTCTACCGAAGCGGTACTCATGGCGGCTCGTGGACGGCGTCGTTTACAGGATCCATCGGTACGCTCAACGCTCTCAACATCGTCTCGACCGGTTCGAATATTTTCGGGTGGGCAGCAAGCAGTGCGGGAAATATTGCCGGATTCTCCGGGACCGCATCCGCGGTCGATGCGAAAACAGCACCGATACCGTCTCAATTTGTTTTGCAGCAAAATTACCCGAATCCCTTCAATCCTCAGACAACAATCGAATTTGATCTCCCCAAAGCGGTCCGCGTTTCGCTCAAAATTTTCAATGCCGCGGGGGCAGAGGTTGCCACGCTGGTTGATAACGTGATGAGCGCCGGGGTACACGACGTGGTGTGGAATGGCAGGAACGGATCGGGCGCTGTTGCTGCAAGCGGAGTTTACTTCTATCGGGTTGCTGCGGGTGAGTTTGCGGCATCGAAGAAAATGCTGCTGATCAAATAGAGATGTTTGTCGGCTTCATTCCATAGCGGAGCTCAAGTGTACTAAAGAGCGGGCATCCCACCCTTACCGTCAGAATCGACATGTTTGGACTCTCCCCAAGGGATGCCTTCGGTACCGCTGGAGTTTAACCCGTATTTCATATGGGATGAGGATGACAAACCAGTGGGCTATAAGGCGCGGGCATGGATTGTTTCACAGCCCGCGCTTTGCTATTTTGGAGTGATAAGAAAGCCTGTCCAGGAAACCGGGTCTCCCGATGATCAAGAAAATCGCTCACATAGGAGTTGCGGTAAAGAATCTGCATGCATCGGACGAACTGTTTGCCAAGCTTCTCGGCAAGCCGGCTGCGCACAGCGAGTCTATAGAGGAGCAATCGGCCCATCTCTCGTTTTACCCTGTTGGCGAGAGTTCGATCGAGCTTATACAATCTGCGGGCAAAGCAAAGGAAGGCTCTTCTATTGCCAGGTTCATCGACAAAAGGGGAGAAGGGATTCACCACATTTGCCTGGAGGTTGATGATATCCGGTCCGAGATGATCCGATTGAAGAATCTCGGCTTCCTCTTTATTAACGATGCTCCCACGCCCGGCGGCGGCGGGACGATCGTCGCGTTCATCCACCCAAAATCTGCGAACGGCGTGCTTGTTGAGCTGAGCCAGCGCGTCTCATAGTCCATCCTGAAGATGCCGATGTCGTACAGCGAAAAAACTATTTCATTTCCGAAGGAAGAGATCTCGCTGGAGGAGAAGTTGAGCAACCTTCCCACCCT
>Ga0265338_10006837_pt1 | contig 14373 bp, 15 predicted proteins | sample 42126metaG_FD_193579 | JGI IMG/M metagenome (GOLD analysis project Ga0265338, IMG submission 193579) | Rhizosphere microbial communities from Carex aquatilis grown in University of Washington, Seatle, WA, United States - 4-21-26 metaG | ecosystem: Host-associated > Plants > Roots > Rhizosphere... | reverse complement strand
TGCACCTGTTCGTGTACCCGCTGACCCGAGGCGAGGGCCCGCGGCTGTTCGAGGGCACCCCGGCCGCAAAGTTCACCCTGGCCGCCAGCGAGGCCTACAACAACGGCGTGCTGTACCTGCGCTACCAGCCCGCCGCCTGACCCAGCCGGATCCCTGGAGCGCGCGGCGCGCTCCAGGGAACCCGTGCTTCACGTGATGGCAGTCCCCGCCGTTTCACCTCGGGTCGCCGGGCAGCAACCGCTCCACGCGGTCGCGCCGGGGCAGGCCATCTTCAAGCAACGAGACCGCCAGCGTCGCCGTGCGGTCCGCGAGATCCTCGTCATCACCGGCCGACGTCGCTGCCCACGTCCTGACCAGGCCAAGCCATGCCTCGGTGGCCACGTGCATCGCTTCGATGTCGCCCAGTTCCACCCGAACCGCGGCCTCATGCGCACCCTTGGCCCGGTGCCAGCGCAACCGGGCCAGGAACACGCGCGCCGACTCCATCCGGATCATTAGCACCGCCGCGCCGGCCGCGACCGCGAGGGCAAGGACACTGACGAGAACCCCGAAGACGGGACCCGGTTGGCCAAGCATGTGCACAACCGCAAGCAGGGAGCCAAGGAACGTCGCCGCGACAACTAGAGCGATGACCGCCCCCCGACGGCGTTCCCGGCTGGCCAGCGCGGCCTGCCAGGCACCTACTAGCCAAACCGCGACCGCCGCGAGCGCGAGAAGCACCGCCCCGGTCTCGCTGAGCAGCCTTCTCACCTGAATGTCGTCAAGCACGGTAAGGACGGCTCCCAGCAGGATCAGGACAAGCAAGCCCGCGGAGAAATTGACAGTGCAGCGCCCGCGGGGGTCCAGCAGGCGGCGCAGTCCCTCGTATCCGGTCCGGGCGTCCTGTGCCGCCGCGAACGTGCGGCGGGTCTCGGCTGCCGAGCTACGGGCCAGCGCCGCGCGGTGGCCCGCCTCGGCCAGCAGGCTGCGCGCCTCCGGGTGGCCAGCCAGCAGCTCGCCGATAACCCGTGACGGCGATCTCGCTTGCCCGGAAACCACTGTCGCTCCTTCCGCAGGCTCACCTGAAAGAGGACGCGATGGGCCGCCACCTGACACCAGTCCCGTCGTGTCAGTCCAGGCCCGGCATGCCCTCTGAACTGGTAAGACCAGGCAGCCCGCGATTCCGCGGGCAAACGAAGGATGGCGAAGTCGTGAAAAAGGTCGTCAAGTGGAGCGGGACAGCCGCGCTGACCGGGGGTGTCCTGATGCTGAACAGCTGCGGGCTGACTGGGCTGGGGACTGGGACCACGGGAGCACGGACCGGCCCGCCCGTGGCGATCACCCAGGTTGCGACGCCCTCGGCACTGGTGGCCGTATTGAACGGGCAGACTTCCGGCTCAGCCTTGGCTGGCCTGGTTGCCGCAACGGCCCGTTCGCGCGAGGACCTTGCCGTCCTGGAGGCCGGTACCCCGCCAAAGACGGTCCTCAGCGCGGTTTCCCCGGACCCGCCCACAGTGACGGTCGCAGGCATGCCTCTCGGTCCCGGGGCGGATGCCACGTCGTATCAGCTTGCGCAGTACGCCAACCGACTCAAGCAGTGGCGTAGCAAGGTCGCCGCGGGCAGGCTGGCCGAGGCCGCCCAGGCGCGCATAGCGCTGTCGCAGTGGCTGCACGGTCTCGCGCTTCCCGCCGGGCTCGGCAGGCTCTCCGACCCGCCGGCCGCGGCAAGCAGCCTGGCTTCGGAGTGTGCGGTCGCCACCAGCGCCCTGGTTGGACTAGAGCAGCAGAAGAACGGCGCGGTGGCCAGCCACCGGGTCATCGTTCTGTATACCGGAAACCTGTCTGGTCGTCCGCCTGCCGGTGAGCTGACCGGGGAAATGGTGGTCGTTGTCACCCCGTTCCTGCCGACGGCGGCGGCGAGCAGCGCCGCCCAGGCGGACCTGCTGGCGGCCGGCGCGGCCCAGGCTGCCGTGGTCGGACCAGAAGTGACGGGCGCCCAGATCGCCGCGCTAGTCTCGGCTGACTTGAGCCAGGGCGGCATCCAAGAATCGGCCTCTGCGCCGGTGCTGTTCGCCAATGACAGCGCGTCCCTTAGCCGTAGAGCGATCGCCCAACTGCACGCGCTGCTGCCTCGCCTGCTCGCGCAAGGAGCGACCGCGGTCATCAACGGTTACGCATCGGCACCCGGTTCGGCGCTGACGAACTACAACTTGTCGTACGCGCGAGCCTCCGCCGTGGCCGCCTACTTCGAGACCAACGGCGTGCCGGCCTCATCACTGATCATCGTGGGCCATGGAGCCAGCGATCCGGTGCCAGGGAGCGACTCCGGCAGCGACCGCCGGGTAATTGTCGTCATCGAGGCCTCCTGACGATGCGGGCCTTAGTCGTTCAGCGCCTCGGCCAGGCAAGCCGGGCCGAGAGCCGGTGTTCCCATAGGTTCCGTGGCCGGCTCCTCGCCGGGCAGCTGAGAACCGCGGGCCGCCGCCCAGTCGTTGCGGCATTCCCGCCAGGCGATGCAGGCCAGCGCTGCCCAGTCAGCAGCGGTCGCCTTGGGCGCGAGTCCCTTCGGCGCACGCGCGGCCCGCAGCGCCGCGTCCGCCCAGCGAAGTGCCCGCCGGGTCAAGTGCTGCATGAGGCTGCTCACCGGGCGTCCCGGGTCTCCCACCAGCTCGACCCAGAGGCCCTCAGCCTCATCCATTGGCACGGGGAGCTGGATCTGCGACCGGGCACGGGATCCGCACACTTGCAGGGGAGCCTGGGTCAGCACGCGCCGCTCGGCCGGATTCACCAGCCGCACCCGGCACTGGCCGATATCGGACGTTCGCACACCCGGGGCCAGCGTTGCCTCGATGATCAGCTGACGCGTGTCGCTGACCTGCCGCACGATCAGGTCGGAGTGCGGTGACAACCCGAAACGGAAGAGACCCGCCGGGATGAGGGCGGGGTCTACCACCCACTGCACCCGGGACTGGCGCACCGTGGCCTTTTCCAGGTCAGCTATCTCGGCGGCGACATCCAGCGGAGGGACACAGCTTTGAGCATGCTCGCAGAGCGCGAGCCCGCCTCGCAGCACGTCCATCTCGACGAGAGCCCTGCCGTGCAGTCCAGCCTGTTCGGCGAGTATCGCGCTTTCGATTGTCCACCAGCGCGACTGGCGCGGCACCGGGCTCGTGTCCCGGAATGCGTTGAGCCTGGCCAGGCTGGACAGCGCGGCGCTCAGCACCGGCTCTGGCGTCAGTGGCGTCAAGGCGGCCGGCGCGGCCGGGCTGACTCCCGCCGCTCGCAGAGCGCTCATGGCACGTTCCCCGAAGAGCCGGTCAAGCAGTGGCGCTGCCGCTGGCTCCCGCTCGATGCCTGTTACCACCCGGACCAGGTGCCCGTCGAACCGGTCGAAGGCCAGGTCTGTGCCTGCCGCCAGCGCGAGCCCGGCCTCGCCCGCCATCCCCGCCGGGCACCCCTCGAGAATCACCAGACCAGCGTTGGGCTCGAAACTAGGCGTGAGGACGTTCATGACTGCAAGTCCACACCAGCCGCAGGGACTTTGGCTACTTCATTATCGCTCTCATTATCGTTTCGGTAGCCCGTGTCTGCGTCGGGCGGAGCTGTCAGTGGCGGGGACGGGCGTCTGCCACTGCTCACGATGCGGGGAACAACTGCCGGACGGCGAGTTCGAGCGCTGCCGCCCACGCGGCGCGGTCCACGCCGGCTGGAGCGGGCGAGTTGATAGCCCAGGGCAGCAAGATCCCCCGCAGGCCGCCGATATGCCGCTGCAGCCTCTCTTCGGCCAGCGACTGCACGGCGCGAGCGTCCGCCACCGCGTGTCCCGATCCGCGGACGGCCGCCCTGGCCCGCGACAAGCGAAGTGACCTGGTACGACCCATAACGGCCGAGCCGCACAGCACCAGCGCGGCCGAGATCCCGGTGAGCATGGCGGACTGCAACAGCGCGACGAGGAGCGACTCACCGTTGACGGTGATGAGGAACTCGGTTCGGAGCCCCGCAAGGGCGACGTAGCCGACGGTCAGGACCCCGGTCAGGAGCCCCCGCGCGCGTTCCCGCGTCACCTCAAGACCGAGCATGGCACCCACCGAAGCGGCGAGAAGGAGGAAAGTCACCAGCCAGGTACTGTCGGCGTCGAGGCCGAATGCCTGGGCCGCCCAGTTCAGCGGGATCGCATCGAGCACTGTAAGCAGGCCGACGATCGCTGCGCCAAGCGCGAATCCGAGAACCCGATGACCTGCCGGGTCTTGCTTTGTCAGCAGCGTGCCGCACTGCAGCTCAGCTGACTGCTGGGCCTGCTCGGCTCGCTGCGTGCGCCGCTCCACCTCCTGGAGATGGATGTGCGCCCGGATGGTTTCCTTAATTTCGCCCGCGACCTCCTGGTGGTCCCGCAGCCAGCGCTGCAGTGCGGAGCTGGCTTGCACTCGCAGGAGGCTACTGCCCTGATCGTCTTCGCTAGATCCTGATCCGGGTTGCTCAAGAAAAGTATCGATGTCCACGGGAGCCCCTCCTCATCCGACCCGCCCGACAAGAAGAGGGAGCCGCATAGCCAACCTGACACCGATCAGGAAATAAGGTCACCGCGCTCGACAATGGTCCTCAGTAGCACACAGGCGTCGTTCCTGGCTCGCAACAGCCGCTGGTGCCGTGTGTTCTCGCTGGAGTTGCCTGGGGCGAACCATTCCGCGTATCCACGGCTGAGCACCGCGTTGATGTCGGCGTCGGCATTCTCTCCGAGAATGGTCCTGAGGGTGTGCTCGGCGACCTTGACTATGAGCTTTTGGTACCGCACCGGATCGTCCGAGCGGCCGGGCACTCTGGCGGCCAGTTCCCTACGCCGCGCCTTGAGGGCGCGTAGCCATCCCTGGCCAAGCAGACGGATGCTGACTTCCTCGGGGAACGAGCGCGGCGCGGGCGAAGTGGTCCCCGTCCGGCCTTGGCGCATATCGGCCAAGACGGTGACGTCCTCTGGGGCCTCCGCCTGCAGTTGGCCAAGCTCGCGGAAGATCTCGCGGACGAGCGTCCTACAGAAGTAAGCCCGCAGGTCTTTTATGGGAGGTGGCTTCTTCAGCCTCCGGGAAACGGCATAGTAGGCGGCTTGAAGTGCGTCCTCGGCCATCTCGGGGCTCCTAGCCCGCCCTCGCGCGAGACGTTTAACTTCGGGGTCCTCCCGGATTACCAGCAGTTCTTGCTGGAAGTCCGGCCGGCTGCTGTCGGAGGCTGTGGCCAAGACGCACCTCCACGATCGCTAGTGCGGTGACCGTGAAGCAGAATCGAGTAGAGTCTGCTAATATCTACTCTGTTAGAGTAGACTTTGATCTTATTCGATTGTACGATGTTCTAATGGTAGACACGTCTGAAGTCTGGGCGCAAGCGGTCGACTTCGGCCAAAACGCCCGAAGTCTGGCTGCTAGGCATGACTTGGGCTAAGCTGCCTGAATTACCGTCGAGACTGCTGGCCTGTTGCGGCTCTCCCCTCGCATCGCGGCCTCCTGAGCTCACCGGGAGGTGACTCATGCAACAGGTGCATCCCGCCGCACTACAGCTCTCCCAGCGACTTCGGCAACTTAGGCAACAACGGCCCCGACTTACTCAGCAGATGGTGGCGGAAGCATTGAGCGCCGAGCAATCGCTGTCCGCCGCCACCGTTTCGTCCTGGGAAAACCTCACGTTGCCGAAACTGCCACCGCTGTACCGACTTGATGCCTATGCGCGCTTTTTCTGCACACCGAGGTCGACGGCCGGGCCGCCCAAGCTGTACCAGAAGGCTGAACTCACCCCCGACGAGCTTCAGGCCTATGAGAAACTCCAAGCTGAACTGGAGCGGCTCAGGAGTGCAGTCAGCACCGGCGAAATGACCGACACGGAGCAGGACGAAACGACCGACGTCGAAATAGTCAACCGTTCCTGGCATTTTCTTGATGGCGCGCGGGTAACGTTTGTATGTGCGAAGCTCCCGGTCGACGAAACCGGGCCTTTCGGAAATTCGTCCAACCCGAACTACACAGAACTGCAGACATATGCAGACATAGATGCACTCATAGAGTTGTTCGGTCATGTAAGAGCGGAAAATCCGAAAGCGATGGTACGCTTTAGGACTCCCTCTGAAGTAGAGCCCGACGAACTCGTCGGGCATCTCGTCCTCTTGGGCGGCGTGGTCTGGAACGAGATAACGGAGAGACTGTCCAAGATGGCTCACCTGCCAGTGAAGCAAATCACCGACGCGGCGCTCACGTCCGGCGATATATTCGTGGCCGAGGTCGACGGAGTCGACCAGCAGTTCTGGCCGAAGTGGACGGATGAGTCCATGACAACGCTGACAGAGGATGTTGGGCTGCTCGCTCGGGTACCAAACCCGCTGAACGCGAGCCGCACGCTGACCATCTGCAACGGCATTCACAGCCGGGGTGTCTACGGCGTCGTGCGCAGCCTGACCGACGCAGAAGTGCGCGAAGACAACGAGCGTTATATCTCGACGCAGTTTGGTGACGCGAAATCGTTTGCGATTCTCGCAACGGTCACGGTCATCAGGGACAAGGCGATGACGCCGAACTTCAATGGCCCCGACGTGATTCTCTACCGCTGGCCCGACGCCGCATGAGGGCCAACGACCCACAGCCTTCCGCCGACGGATGGCGGGAGCCGCTGGACCTAGACCTGTCCGCCAAGGGCATCAGGCAGCATCACACGCACAACCCGCTCACGGGGACAGGGCCGCAGCCTGCGCTACAGGACAGTCTGAAGCTCGACGCCATCATCGTTCCCGCATCGCGGACAGCGGCCAACCTCGACCAAGCTCTTGCGCTAGCTCGTGCCGCCGGGTGCTGGCTGGTCATACTCTGCAGCGGTCAACTCGACGCCAAGCGAGCAAGAGAATACGCCGATGCTCGCTCATACGGCAAGGTTGTCGCCGCTGACATACCTCACGGTTACTCGCATGAACTGCTTCACTTTCAGCGGCTGCGCGCCATCAGGAGTGGACTTCCCCGAGCGTGCAGCTATTATACGACAGACCTTAGCATTAAACGAAATATCGGCCTGATCCTGGCGCGCATGCTTGAATGGGACAGGATTTTCTTCCTCGATGACGATATCAGGGACGTCACCTATTCTAACCTGCAAGACACCGTGGACATGCTCGGGTCATATTCCGCCGCCGGCCTGTGGATTACAGACTTTCCCGATAATTCCATCGTTTGCCATGCAAACCGGGCAACCGGCGAAAAGCAGGACGTCTTCGTCAGCGGTGCCGCGCTAGCGATAAACTGTGCTGTAGAGTTGGGCTTCTTCCCGGACATCTACAACGAGGACTGGCTGTTCTTTTTCGACTTCGCGTCGCGGGGAAAGCTAGCGAACTCGCTGCTGGAGGCCGCGCAACTTGAGTATCGCCCTTTCTTGTATCCCAAGCGGGCAGCCTGGCAAGAGTTTGGTGACGTCATCGCGGAAGGGCTCTACTCGCTTATCCACCTCGACCTGCCGATAGAGGCGGCGACACGTGAGTACTGGGCAGATTTCCTTGAAGCCAGGCGGACCTTCCTGGAGGACGTGATCACGCGCGCGGAGGCTGCTCGGTCAGACATACCAGAAGGACTGACGGTCTCTGTCAGGGAAGCCGTGAAGACCCTGCTCAAAATACACCCAGTGCTATGCGAACGCTACGTCCGCGCATGGCGTGAAGACGTGACCGACTGGAGCAAGCGTCTCAACGACGTACCGAAGATGCCGTCAATCCAGGCAGCCCTGCGAGAGTTGCGTCTCACTCCGGTGATATCCGCCAGTACCGACAAGAGCACGCTGCCCAGCCAGGACGGAGCACTCCAAGGTGCCACCGCCGGACCGGTGGTGATACCAATATCCGGCACGATGAGGGAGATGTCGGAGCGAACCAAAGGTGCGGCGGTGGTCACCGCATCTGGTGCAGGCGGTCCGGCGCGGGGCCCTCGTCACGCCCGCCGCAGGAGGTGGCGACTTAGCTTCTGGCGGCGGCTCAAGGATCGCACTCCTTCCAGGGGCGGCAGCAGGTGGCGCGCAGAACCACGCCGACCCATCACATCGGCACGACTGCCGATGCCGCCGAGTGCCGATGCCGGGAAGCCGGTGCCGACGCGCATCTTTAGCGGATCACGATTCCCCGAGTACCCGGTAAGTCACTCCGTAGAGTCGCCTGTCCTGCCGACGGGCATCCTCGTGGGCAGTGTGAACCGCGGCGTCGAAGTGCAGGCGGTACTTGACCTCGACTTCGGCTCTTGAGTGGCCCCTCCGTCGCAGGAGTTTGCTTTCAGGAGTCGGCAAGAATCCGATGTGCTCGTACATCTTTATAGCAGCGGAGTTAGTAGCGAACACCCACAGTAGGAACTGCCTGATTTGCCGATTTTTTCGATATTCTATTTCAAGCAGGTAGTGGATTAGCCGTTGACCTAGTCCTTTGTGACGAAACTCTGGCTTTATCCAGACTGACTCTATGTACCGAGTGAACTCCTGGTCCTCCCGGTCTTGGTCCAAGTCGGGAAGCTTGCCCGCGACAATCCCCACGATTTCCTTGCCGCGCTGCGCCACCGCCCAGGTGGAGGACCTGATCTCGTTTACCCAGTAGTCATGCGTCTGTGCCCTAACTTCCTTCTTCGTCTTCATGAAGGAGTCGGGGGATGTGCCAACTGCCTTGAGCAGGGCGCGTCGCAGGACTCTTGCATCACGGCCGAGCGCGGCACTCCTCGTTGCTTCAGCCTGGTTCCCGCTTCTGCGGCCATCGTCAGTCTCTGTCACTCGCTGACGGAGCCGCCATCGATCCGATCTCAAGCTAGCCCAGAGCTGCGGCAACCCGCCAGTTCTGCTACATCCCGGGCTGGCTCACACTGTGGAGATTGCAGAAGCTCACATGGCAACATAACGATGTTATTACCCACCTTTCGCCCATCAGTCGCAAGACTTGGCAACCACCGTAAGTGACGTAATTATCTCAGATCGTGAGCATACTTGGTGATTTCCCATCAAAATCCATCACATAATGGACTGCTGGATTCCTCGCACGAACATGTGGCTCAGGAGCGGTTCAGCGCGATCGTGGTGCCAACCAACCGGCGGGTTGATTCACTCATCTTTTGCCTCGGCTTGGCGCGCGAGACGCGCATCCCGTTGATCGTCCTCTGCAGCAAGCAAGTCAACAAGGACGAGGTGATCGCCGCTGCCTCGGGTGAGGGCGTTGAGGTATGCGCCGTAGACCTGCCCATGCACCCCGCCGATCCACCGGAGGGCATCTCATTCCTGACATCAACAGACGAGGAACTCCTCGCCGTCACCTCAGGCCAGACGCGTGACCTCAGCACCAAGCGCAACTTGGGCCTGCTCATCGCCAAGATGCTCGGCTGGGAACGGCTCATGTTCCTTGACGACGACATATGCGGTGTTTCCGCGGCGAAGGTAGACGCCCTAGCCGCTGGGCTCAACCACCACAGCGTGAGCGTTCTCATCCCCGACCGGTTCCCGGATAACTCGGTGGCCTGCCACGCCGCCCGCCTAGGCGGGGGAAAGCAAGGCAAGTTCGCCGGCGCTGGCACGATGGGCGTTCGCTGCGACCGCGATGGACTACCTTTCTTCCCAAACATCTACAACGACGACTGGTTCTTCTTCGCCGACGAGGCAGCCAGTCACCGGATCAACAAGGTCGGCACCTCGCGACAGAAGGCGTACTCGCCGTATGCGGATCCTGAGCGGGCCGTTAAAGAGGAGTTCGGCGACTTGCTGGCAGAGGGACTGTACTGGCGCCTTGACGAGGGACTCGGCCTTGCCGGTGTCGATGCCACCTTCTGGGAAGAGTTCATCGAGAGCCGGGGTATCTTCCTTAAAATGGTCGCTGATTCGCTGGCTCGGCATCCACAGCATGAACTAAACAGCAAGAAGGGCCGGGAAGTCCGCGCCGCTCAGGTCTCGATCAGCGCGGCTCAGCGCCAGTTTGAGCGGATCAGGCCGGAGCTCTGCCAGAAGTTCATTGATTTTTGGCAAGTCGACCTAGTCGAATGGCGTAATTATCTGACCCAGCTGCCGCGCGCCGACTCTATCGAGGGTGCCCTCGACTACCTCAGACTGCGCTACAGGATATACCTGCCAACACCCGGTACGTAACACCATGCCGACGCTGATCTGCTTGCCTGGCAGCCGCGTTAGCTTGTGACCTCCGTACGGCCTCCTTGGCGGACAGGTCCGGAACTACGTATTCGTAGCGCAGTTCAATCCTATCGCTTTCCAGGATGTGCTTGCCCGCACGCTTGAAGCGCATCCGCTCATACAGCCGGATAGCATTTTCGTTTTTCTCAAAAACCCATAGCATGAAATGGCTTACGGATGGGTACTTCGTGCGCTCTACCTCCATCAGGTAGTTAACTAGACGCTCGCCCATGTGGCTTCCACGCAATATCGGTGCTATCCAAACCGATTCGATGAAGCGCGTCTTAAGCTGGTCGATGTCATAGTCAATCTCTTTATCCGGCCATTGGGAAGCCGCTATCCCGACGATGTTATCAAATTGTTGAACGACCGCCCAGGTGGATGTTTCAATCTCCTTGTCCCAGTAGTCTTCACTCATCGTGTCGACATCTGCAACGCTCTTAAGGAAAGAGCCGGGCGAGGTCAAGATTGACTCGCGCATGACTTTTTTCAAGATCTGAGCATCACGGAACTTGGGCCTGGATTCGGCTTCAACGGAGTTCGCGACCTCGGTGACGTGGTCTACCACGCCCTGTCGCCTCCTTCGCAAAAATCTCTGGACCGTCAGTATCGCCAGCGCTACCAGTCAGGATACCGGCGCTAGTCCGACTCCATCCCGTAGTTCCGATGACAAATTGGCCGCAAACCACCTGACACGGCCTCGCGGCCCGTCAACCTTCGTGAGGCGTGTTCACGACTCATGGCCCGTCCAGATTAAGGAAATGAAGCAGTATTTTTGGTGATCAGCTACATGCGAAATGTCAAATGATGTACGGAAGCCACTATCGGACACTGGCCGAATATCCGTGACACAAGGCAAGTCCACCGTTATCTACCAAAGTAGAGTAGACTTGTTTGATCGCGATTTAGCTGGTTCGGAGGTGGCTGACGTGACAGGCGTGTCCCCCGAAGCCCGGCGGCTTGCCAGGCGGCTTCGCCAGCTGCGACTAGACGAGTGGCCCGATGCCCGGCTAACTCAGGCAAAGCTCGCTAAAGCCTTCAGCACCGAGGAAGCACTGCAGCCCGCCACAGTTTCCTCCTGGGAGAGCACGACGGCGCCAAAGCTCCCGGCGCGCCATCGGCTGTAGGCATACGCCCGGTTTTTCGCGACACAGCGATCCCTGGATGGAAAATCCCCCGGACTCTTGCCACTCGAGGCACTGACCTCCGACGAGCTTGTGAATTACAAGAAGCTTGAGATGGAATTGCTCGGGTTGAGAAGCAGCATGGTAGTAGAGAGATTCTGGCATTTCACTGACGATGGGCCGGTGACGCTCATCTGCGCGCAGCTGCCTCCCGACCAGACAGGCCCGCTCGCGGAACCAGCGAATCCGAACTACACAGAACTCCATCAATACGCTGACGCTGACGCTCTGATCGAGCTGCACGGGCACATCCGGGCAGAGAACCCAGGCATGACCGTGCACTTCATGATCCCCTCCCAGGTCGACCACGATGATCTCACCGGGCACATCATCCTCCTGGGTGGCGTCGTATGGAACGAGATAACCGGTCGCCTGTCGAATATGGCGCGGCTACCGGTCAAGCAGGTTTAGCACACCGACTTGGACTCGGGAGCGATCTTCGTCGCCGGGACCCATGGAGCGGAGCGAGAATTCTGGCCGGAGTGGGGGGACAGTGGGAAGATATTGCTCTCGGGAGACGTCGGCCTGCTCGCCCGGGTTCCGAATCCCCTCAATTCCAGTCGCACCCTGACAATCTGCAACGGCATTCACAGCCGGGGAGTCTACGGTGCCGTCCGCGCACTCACCGATACGCGCCTGGGAGATGCCAACGAGCGGTACAGCGCCGCGCACTTCGGCGACGCCACTTCGTTCGCGGTACTGATGTCGGTCCAAGTGATCAAGAACAAGACGATTACCCCTGACTTCAGCGGTCGTGGAACCGTGCCTTATCAGTGGCCGCAGGGCATCGTGGCGGACGACCCCGCCTAACATCACCTCGTCGACGTCGGCTGCCGCGTTAGCTGGAGTCGGCCTGCCGGATGCGCTAGGTCACGTCGTATTTGGCCCCCGCCCGATGCTAGCGGCGCCCAGTGACATGGAAGCAGTGCCCCGCGAGATACAGGCGGCAACAGGCAGCGAGCCTCTCGTGACCAGGGCTATCTAGCGCCCGACCACCTCGGCCAGGTAGCACGGGCCGTTTTGCAGCAGATCACGGATCCCTGCTTCGGCGGCTGCCCGCTTGTCAGCTGCCAGCCTGGCTCGGCCGCAGTCCCCTGCCTCGGTCCAGTCCTGACGGCACCGGTCCCAGGCGGCGGCGGCCAGCGCCGCCCAGTCCTCGGGGGTTGCGCGAGAGTCGACGCCTTGCGGGGCCCGCTCGGCTCTCAGTGCGGCATCGGCCCAGCGTCTAGCGCGGCTGGCCCAGTGCCCTTTGGCGCCGCGCACAGGCTGCTGTTTGTCGCTTACTACCTCAGCCCAGAGCTTCGGCCACTCTTCCAGGGGGACCTTCAGCTGCAGCTCAACTATCGCCCGGGATCCGACCACCACGAAGCTCTCTTGCGCCACGATCCGGCGGGCTGGCGGGTCAACCACCCTGACTACGCAACGGCTCAGGGCATCGCGATCAGCATCCGGCGCGACCTTCGCCATCACCGCCACAATCCCGGTTTGCCTGGCTTTGCGCCGGATGAAGAGATCAGTCCCCGGCGAAAGTCCGAACCGGAAGAGCCCGGTCGGGACACGGACGGGATCAAGCAGCCACTGCGGGTCGTTGGACCGGGACCGTTCCTCCCGCATGAGCGCTACCTCGCCAGCCACGTCTAGGGTGGTGACCAGACGAGACGCGATACTCCGGGCCAAGGGTGCATCGAGAGTATCTCCAATTGCTGCCAGCAACCGGCCGACCTCCTCCGTATGCGTGGCAGCGCAGTTCTCTGCCACCACGCGGGCCGCGCGGACAGCCTGCTCGGGAAACGCTGACCGGTCACCGCCTTCAAATTGCCTGAGCAGCCCGGGCAGCGCCCGGGTGGCCAGGGCGGAGGCTTGCGAGGTCAGTCCCGCACCCGCTGCCAGCCCGGAGGCCTCCGCTGCCCACCAGGGCGACTTAGCTGGAACAGGGCTGGTGACCTGGGCTCCTTCCAGACGCGCGAGGCTGGACAGCGCTCTGGCCAGCCCGGGCTCTGGGCACACTGCGGGCGCATCTCCGGGAGAAGCCACGACGCCGAGCGCCACATCGAGCGCGTGCGAACCAAAAAGGCGAGTGAGCATCCTCGCTACCTGCGGATCGAAGGCGGCTGGCGGCTCTCCGATGACAACCGCCACCGCCCAGCAGAGGCGGCCCTCGGCACGGTCGAAGGCTAGTTCCAGACCGGGCACGGGCTCTAGTGAGGCTTCTCCGGCCACCCCGACGGGAGGGCCGCGGAAAATCACCTGGCCAGTCGCGCGCTCATAGCATGGCGTGAGGGCGTTCACAGTTATAGTCAGTCTCCTCTTGTCGCCCCTCCGTACTAACGAGCGACGCGACGCGGGAACCTGACACACTCTCTTACGGCAATCGGCGCCTAACCGGCCACGGCTTGTATCAGCGCCCTGACGTCGGCCCGAGCGCGGATGAAACGCTGGTGACAGGCGTTCGCCGAAGCGCCCGGCTGCGCGAAGTACTCCGGGTACAACACCCGGAAGGCCTCGTTGCTGTCGGCCTTGCTCGGCTCACCCTTCATCCCGGCCGACAGGATCGCCTCGGCGGCGGCATACACAACCGCGCGGTAGCGGCCGTCGTCGGGCGCACGCCCCGGCCCAGCAGAGTGTGAGCCACCCCAGTGACGCGCATTTGCCTTAATAAACCGCTCAAATTAAGCCTGAGAAACGGTATTCCTGGCGGTCAATGCCACGGGATTATCCACGACCGGCTTTTTTCACTAGCTTAGTTTGCAGGTCACTGGTAGGCTCGCCACGATCTCTAATTAACTACCTTACTTCGCAGTAATCATCAAGAGACAAACGGGCATGTAAAGCCTTTGGCATGTTTGTCCAATGTCAAGTGAGATACGTAAGCCGTCACCCGACACGGGTCGACAAACGCTGGTATCAGGACATATCTACCGATGTCTACCAATGTAGGGTAAACTCGGGTAACTCTGGTGTGGCTGCCTCGGAGGTGGCTGGCATGGCAGTGGTGTCCCCCGAAGCCCAGCGGCTTGCCCGTCGGCTTCGCCAACTGCGAGTTGACCAC
>Ga0265338_10006836_pt1 | contig 14374 bp, 13 predicted proteins | sample 42126metaG_FD_193579 | JGI IMG/M metagenome (GOLD analysis project Ga0265338, IMG submission 193579) | Rhizosphere microbial communities from Carex aquatilis grown in University of Washington, Seatle, WA, United States - 4-21-26 metaG | ecosystem: Host-associated > Plants > Roots > Rhizosphere... | reverse complement strand
CGACATCCTCGTCAACAACGCCGGAATCCTCCGCGACCGGATGCTCGTGAACATGACCGAGGACGAGTGGGACGCCGTGATCGCCGTCCACCTGAAGGGCCACTTCGCGCCGACGCAGCACGCGGCGGCGCACTGGCGCGAGCGCGCCAAGGCCGGCGAGGAGGTGCGCGGGCGCGTGGTCAACACGTCCAGCCCCTCCGGCGTCTTCGGGAACATCGGCCAGGCGAACTACGGCGCCGCGAAGGCCGGCATCGCGGGCTTCACCGTGATCGTCGCGCAGGAGCTCGCGCGCTACGGCGTCACGGTCAACTGCCTCGCCCCGAACGCGCGCACGCGCATGACGGAGGAGACGTTCGAGATGGGCGCGCCGGAGGACGGCTTCGACCCGCTCGACCCCGCCAACATGTCCGTCGTCGTCGTCGCGCTCTGCGCCGACGAGGCGCAGCAGATCACCGGCCAGGTCTTCCACGTCTGGGGCGGCGCCGTCAACGCGCTCAAGGGCTGGAGCCCTGGCGAGCTGTTCGACGCACCCGAGGGCTGGCAGCCGGACGATCTGCTCCGCGAGCTCCTCACCCGTTTCCCCGAGGGCGCCTCGCCGCCCGGAATGGTCGCCGGCATGCAGGCGGCCGGCGGCCGGTCGCTCCAGAACAGGTGAGCCGCCGGCGCATCTACCTGATGCGCCACGCTCAGGTCCGGTACTTCGAGGGACTGCGCCCCGAGGACGTCCAGCTGACCGAGCTCGGCCGTGCGCAGGCGGCCGCCGCCGGCGCGGAGCTCGCGACCGTCCCCTTCGACCGCGTCCTGACGAGCGGGCTCCCCCGCACGAACGACACCGCGCGCATCGTCGCGCCCGACCACGAGCCGGAGCCGCACCCCGCGCTGCGCGAGATCGAGAGCGGCGACATCCGCGGGCTCGATCCCGGCGAAGTGCAGGAGATGATGACCGCCGCGTTCCGCGGAGTCGTGCCGCGCGAGGCGCCGTTCCTCGGCGGCGAGACGATCGGAGCCCTGCTCGACCGCGTCCTGCCCGAGCTCGACCGGATCGTCGCGGACGAGAGCTGGGACGTCCTGCTGCTCGTCCTGCACGGCGCCGTCAACCGCGCGATCCTCAGCCGCGCGATCAGCGGCGAGGCGGTCTTCCTCGGCGGCTTCGAGCAGTCGCCCGGCTGCATCAACGTCCTGGAGGTCTCCACCGCCGGCGAATGGATCGTGCGCGCCGTCAACCACACGCCCTACGACCCGGCGCACGCGGCCTCGCCGCGGACGACGACGATGGAGCAGCTGTGGGACGAGTACAGCGCGGCCCGAAAAAGGTCTAGGGTCTAGCCCGGTCACGATGGGACTCCTCTCTCTGGAGAACGCGCGGCTTCGCTTTGGCGGCATCGTCGCTCTGGACGACGTCTCGATGAACGTCGAGGAAGGGACGATCGCCGGCCTGATCGGACCGAACGGCGCCGGCAAGACGACCGCCTTCAACGTCATCACCTGCCTGTACCGGCTCGAGTCCGGTGACGTCGTCTTCGACGGGAAGTCGCTCAAGCGGACGCCGCCCAGCCGCGTCGTCCACATCGGCATCGCGCGCACCTTCCAGAACGTCGAGCTGTTCCCGCTGATGACGGTGCTGGAGAACGTGCTCGTCGGCGCGCACTCGCGCTCGCGCTTCGTGCGCGAGACCGAGCTGCGCAGGCGCGCGCTGGAGACGCTCGACTACGTCGGGATCGCGCAGCACGCGCACCGGCCGGCGTCCGGGCTGCCGTTCGGGACGCTGAAACGGGTCGAGCTCGCGCGCGCGCTCGCCTCGGAGCCGCGCCTGCTCCTGCTCGACGAGCCGGCGGGTGGGCTGAACCACGAGGAGGTCGGCGAGCTGGGAGGCTTCATCCGGCGCCTGCGTGACGATCGCAAGCTGACGGTGCTGCTCGTGGAGCACCACATGAACCTCGTGATGCAGGTCTCCGACCACGTGCACGTCCTCAACTTCGGGCGCACGATCGCCAGCGGCCCGCCCGCCGAGGTGCAGCGGAACCCGGCTGTGATCGAGGCCTATCTCGGCGGCGACCTGGAGGCCGCCTCGTGACCGCCTTGCTCGAGCTCCAGGACGTCGAGGCCCGGTACGGGCCGATCAAGGCGCTGCACGGCGTCTCGCTCTCGGTCGACGAGGGCGCCGTCGTCGCCGTGCTCGGCGCGAACGGCGCCGGCAAGACGACGACGCTCCGCGCGATCTCCCACACCGTCCGGCGCACCGGCGAGATCCACTTTGCCGGCAAGCCGCTCGGGCGCCGTAACGCCGAGTCCGTCGCACGCCTCGGCATCGCGCACCTGCCGGAGGGCCGCGGCACCTTCTCCCAGCTGACCGTCGCGGAGAACCTCCGCCTCGGCGCCTACACGCGCCGTGGCTCGCTGAAGGCCGACACGGAGCGGGTCTTCTCCTACTTCCCGTGGCTCGACGAGCGTCGCCGCCAGCAGGCCGGCACGCTGAGCGGCGGTGAGCAGCAGATGCTCGCGCTCGCGCGCGCCTTCATGCAGCGGCCGCGCCTGCTCCTGCTCGACGAGCCGTCGCTCGGCCTCGCGCCGGTGCTCGTGACCGAGATCTTCCGGATCATCCGCGAGCTGAACGAGAGCGACGGCCTGACCGTCCTCGTCGTCGAGCAGAACGCGCACCTCGCGCTGCAGGTGGCGACCACCGCCTACGTGCTCGAGGTCGGCACGGTCGCGCTCTCCGGGCCGAGCGAGGAGCTGCAGTCGCACGAATCCGTCCGCCGGAGCTACCTGGGCTACTGATGGGCGCCCGGCTCCTCTCCTTCGCCGTCCGGCCCGTCAACGCGCTGCTCATCACGGCCGCGGTCTTCCTGCTGATCGGCTCGCTGCAGAGCACGATCTTCGCCCAGCAGACGGTCGCCGGGCTCGCGCAGGGCGCCGTCTACGGGAGCCTCGCGCTGGCGCTCGTGCTGATCTACCGCGCCACCGAGGTGATCAACTTCGCGCAGGGCGAGCTGGCGATGGCGACGACCTACGTCGCCTACCAGTTGATCCAGTGGGGCGTCTCCTACTGGCTCGCGTTCTTCCTGACGCTCGTGCTCGCCTTCGCGATCGGCTTCGTCACCCAGGTGCTCGTGATCCGGCCGGTGATGCACAAGTCGGTGATCGCGGTCGTGATCGTCACCGTCGGCCTGTTCGTGCTGATCGACGGGCTGGTCGTCTGGAAGTGGGGCGGCGACATCAAGTTCATGCCGGCGCCGTTCGGCCAGCAGGTCTACCACTGGGGCGGCGTCGCCGTCGCGCGCCAGGACATCGGCACGATCCTGCTGACGATCGCGACGGTCATCGTCCTCTGGGCGCTCTTCCAGTTCACGAAGATCGGACTGGGGATGCGCGCCGCGGCGCTCCATCCGACGCCGGCGCGGCTCGTCGGCGTGCGCGTGGACTGGATGCTCGCGATCGGCTGGGGGCTCGCCGCCGTGCTCGGCGCCGTCGCGGGACTGATGGCGGAGGCGAACCAGTACATCCTCCAGCCCTCGCTGATGCAGGCGATCCTGCTCTACGCCTTCGCAGCAGCCGTGCTCGGCGGGCTCGAGAGCCCCGCCGGTGCGGTCGTCGGCGGCGTCTTCCTCGGCATCTTCCTCAACCTGATCGGCCAGTACGTCCACTTCATCACCGCCCAGCTCCGGCTGCCGTTCGCGTTCGCGGTGCTGCTCGTCGTTCTGCTCGTCAAGCCGTCCGGGCTCTTCGGCCACAGGCGGGTGAGGAAGGTATGAGGCTCTCGCGCGCCGATCTGTTCGGCGTCGTCGCAGGCGCGGCGCTGATCGCCGTGCTGCCGTTCCTGATCAGCGACTACCACCAGGCGCTGTTCGCGCAGGTCGCTGTCTTCTTCATCGCGATCCTCGGGCTGAACATCCTCGTCGGCTACTCCGGCCAGATCTCGATCGGCCATGGCGCCTTCATGGCGATCGGCGGCTACACGACCGCGATCCTCTCCCGCGATCACCACACGAACCTCGTCCTGACGATGGTGTTCGCGTTCGCGATCTGCTTCGTCTTCGGGCTCGTGGTCGGCCTCCCGGCGCTCCGGCTCTCCGGCGTCTATCTCGCGCTCGCCACCTTCGCGCTCGCCGTCTCGGTGCCGCAGATCGCGCTCAAGTTCGACAAGTTCCTCGGCGGCTCGAACGGCGTCCAGTCGGCGAAGACGGTCAGCCACACGTGGCTCTACGGGGCGAGCTGGACGACGGCGGCGATCCTGTTCGTGCTCGCCTGGCTGATCCTGCGCGGGCGCCTCGGGCGCGCCTTCCGAGCCGTGCGCGACAGCGAGGTCGCCGCGACCTCGTCCGGCATCGCACTGCCGATCTACAAGACGTTGGCCTTCGGGATCTCGGCGGCCTTCGCGGGAGTCGCGGGCTCGCTGTTCGTGATGGCGACGAACGGCTTCGCGCAGCCGAACGAGTTCGAGGTCATCCTCTCCCTGCAGATCCTCGTCGGCGCCGCCGTTGCGGGCCTCGGCTCGCTCTGGGGAATCCTCGCCGGCGCGGCCTTCGTCGGGCTGCTCCCGACGATCTCGAAGGACGTTCCGGTCGTCGGCTCGGCACACGGCCAGGACGTGGTCTTCGGCCTGCTCGTCGTGCTCGTGATGCTGCTGATGCCGCAGGGATTCGCCGGCGTCCTGGCCGCGCTCAAACGACTTCGTACACGACCTGACACCTCTTGAACCGCGGTTCAATAGTCCCTATCAATTCGGATCCCACGGCGTCATAATCGGCAACCAGCTTTACGAAGCGGGTCCATACATCGTAGGAGGGTGAATGCGTAACAAGGGCAGGATGCTCGGAGCACTGGCTGCGGCCGTTGCCGTGGCCGGGTTCGCGGTGAGCGCGGCAGCAGGCGCGCACCAGACAGATCCGGGGATCACCAAGACGTCGATCAAGATCGGCGGCACGTTCCCGCTCACCGGCGTGGCGTCGGCCTACAAGACGATTCCGCTCGCCGAGAAGGCGTACTTCGACTACGTCAACGCGCACGGCGGCGTCAACGGCAGGAAGATCGACTTCTCGATCCTCGACGACGCGTACAACCCCGCGCAGACGGTCCCGCTCGTCCAGCAGCTCGTGGAGCAGGACAAGGTCTTCGCGATCCTCGGCAGTCTCGGCACCGCGCCGGGCCTGGCCACGTGGGGCTACGTGAACAGTCACAAGGTCCCGCAGGTCTTCCTCGCGAGCGGCGACTCGTACTGGGGCTTCTGCGCCCACCAGGCGTGCGCCGGCGGCACGAAGCCGTACACGATCGGCTGGCAGCCCGACTATCCGGCCGAGAGCCGCATGTACGGCAAGTACATCGCGAAGAACACCCCCAACGCGAAGATCGGGATCATCTACCAGAACGACGCGTTCGGGAAGAACTACATCAACGGCCTCAAGCAGGGTCTCGGCTCGAAGGCGAGCTCGGCCATCTGCGACCAGGAAGGCTTCGCGGCCACCGACACGACGGTGACGCAGCAGATCCTGACGCTGAAGGGGAAGGGCTGCGACACGCTCTTCATCGTCGCCACGCCGAGCCAGGCGATCACCTCGCTCGTCACGGCGACGAAGGTCGGCTGGAGTCCGACGACGTATCTCTCGAACGTCTCGGCCAACCGGATCTTCATGCTGCTCGCGGCCAAGAACGGCGCGAACATCGACGGCGTGATCTCCTCGAGCTATCTCCTCAGCCCGACCGTCAACGCGAGCTCGTCGGGCGTGAAGTTCGGCGCGGCGATCCTCGCCCAGTACCAGTCGGCGCTGTCGGCCAGCTACGCCTCGGGCGACTCGAACGTGATCTACGGCCTGGGCGTGGCGTGGACGTTCGTCCGGGCGCTCCAGAACGCGGGCAAGAACCCGACCCGCGCCACCCTGGAGAAGGCACTGCACTCCATGAACTACGCGAACAACCCGTTCGTCTACACGGGGATCAAGATCCAGACCTCGAGCAAGGACAACTTCCCGATCGAGCAGGAGATCATGATCAAGTGGGCGGGCGGCGCCAGCGGCGACTGGCAGACCACCGGCTCGCTGCAGGCATCCGGCCACTAGGAGACGTCGATGCCGCGGCGCTCGCTCAGCCGAGCGCCGCGGCATCCGTCACCGGAGCGCGGCAGGCGAAGCGCTCGCAGACGTAGACGGCCGGCTTGCCGTCCACGAGCGTCTTCCCCGCGAGCAGCGGCACGTCGTCCGCCGGGCCGAACGCGACGACCGCGTTCGGTTCGAAGCCGCGCAGCGCCGCACGGGCGACAGCGCTGTGCGGGTCGCCGAGGATCGCGAGTTCGCGCGGCGGCGAGAGGTGGAGGTCGAGCGCGCAGAGACCCCAGCCGAACGCCGACGGGACCCGTGCCATCGCGTCGCGCACGAGCCGGAGCGCGCCGACCGCCTCCCGCTCCAGCGCGTCGTCGCCCCAGATCCGGGCCAGCCGCAGCAGGACGTGCGCCAGCATCGAGTTCCCGGACGGCGTCGGGTTGTCGTCGAGGCCCTTCTGCCGCGCGACGAGCTGCTCGCCGTCCGCGGGCGTGAGGAAGAAGCCGCCGCGCTCGGGGTCGCGGAAGAGCTCGAGGGCGAGGCGCGCGAGCCGGTGCGACTCGCGCAGCCAGCGCAGGTCGCCGGTCGCGACGTGCAGCTCGTAGAGCCCGTGGGCGACGTTCGCGTAGTCGTCGAGATAGCCGGTGCCCTTCGCGACGCCGTCGCGCCAGGTGCGATGCAGGCGCTCGCCGTCCCCCTCGGACAGCGGCCCGAGCAGGAACTCGCCGAGCGCGACGGCGGCGTCGAGCCAGGCGCCGTTGTCGAGAACGCGCGCCGCCTCGGCGAGGGCGGCCAGCATCAGCCCGTTCCAGGAGGCGATCGCCTTGTCGTCGCGCGCCGGCTGCGGCCGCCGCTGCCGCGCCTCGAGCAGCGCCGCGCGCTCAGCGCGCGAGAGCCCGCCGCGGAGCACGAACCGCGCCCGCTCGAACGGCTGCAGGAGCAGCTCGCGGCCCGGACCGATCGCCGCCTCAAGCTCGGCCGGCGTCCAGGTGAACGTCAGGCCCTCCTCCCCCTCCGTGTCGGCGTCCTGCGCCGATGCGAAGCCGCCGCCCGGCAGCGCAAGCTCGCGCAGTACGTACTCGACGGTCTGCTCGACGACGTGGCGGTAGCGGTCGTCGCCGACCAGCTGCCACGCGTGCAGGTAGGGCGGGACGAGCAGCGCGTTGTCGTAGAGCATCTTCTCGAAGTGCGGCACGAGCCACTCGGGGTCGACGGAGTAGCGGTGGAAGCCCCCGCCGACGAGGTCGTACATCCCGCCGGCCATCATCCCGTCGAGCGTCGCGAGCGCCGGCTCGAACGTGCCCCGCCGCAGGAGGAACTCGAGCGCCGACGCCGGCGGGAACTTCGGGGCGTGCCCGAAGCCGCCCCAGTGCGGGTCGAGCTGCCACTCCAGCGCCGACGCCGCCTCCGCGAGGATCGTCTCCGTGAGCGGCTCGCGCGAGGGCGCGACCTCGGCGGAGCGGCGCAGCGCGTCGACGAGCGTCTGCGCCTGCTGCGCCACGTCGTCGCGCCGCTCCCGGTAGGCGTCCGCGACGGCGACGAGCACCTGCCGGAAGGACGGCAGCCCGTGGCGCGGCGCGGGCGGGAAGTAGGTGCCGCCGAAGAACGGCTCCCCGTCCGGCGTGACGAAGACGGTCATCGGCCAGCCGCCTTGCCCGCTGAGCGCGACCACCGCGTCCATGTAGACGGCGTCCACGTCCGGCCGTTCCTCGCGGTCGACCTTGATGTTGACGAAGCGCTCGTTCATCAGCTGTGCGGTCGCTTCGTCCTCGAACGACTCCCGCTCCATCACGTGGCACCAGTGACAGGCCGAGTAGCCGATCGAGACGAGCAGCGGCTTGTCCTCGGCGCGGGCGCGCGTGAACGCCTCCTCACCCCACGGGAACCAGTCGACCGGGTTCCCGGCGTGCTGGAGCAGGTACGGGCTGGTCTCCTGCGCGAGCCGGTTCGCCACCGTGGGATCATCCCCGACGTGGGCTACTCCGAGTTGCAGGTCGGCGAGATCTACCGCAGCCGCTTCGGGCGGACGGTGCTCGAGGCCGACAACGTCTGGTTCACGCTCCTGACGCTGAACACCAACCCGATCCACTTCGACGCGGAGTACGCGGCGACGACGGAGTGGGGCAAGCCGCTGGTGGATTCCACGTTCACGCTCGCGCTCGTCACCGGCCTGTCCGTGGAGGCCGTGTCGGAGAACGGCGTCAACCTCGGCTGGAAGGAGGTGCGGCTGCCCGCGCCGGTGTTCGCCGGCGACACGATCCGCGCCGAGACCGAGGTGCTGGAGAAGCGGGAGTCGCGCTCGCGCCCCGGCTTCGGGATCGTCACCGTCCGCACGCGTGGGCTCAACCAGCGCGACGAGGTCGTGATCGAGTTCGAGCGCTCGATCATGCTGCGGCTGTGATCCTGGAGACGGAACGGCTCGTGCTCCGCAAACCGCAGGCGGACGACGCAGAGGAGCTGTTCGCGCTGCACCGCGACCCGGAGGCGATGCAGTTCGTCGGCGGCCCGCGTCCAGACTTTCAGGAGACGGTGGAGGTGATCGAGCACTGGCTCGGACTCTGGGAGCGGAACGGCGTCGGGCACTTCGCCGCAGAACGCCGCGAGGACGGCGCCGTGGTCGGGCGCGTCGGCTTCGTCGTCTGGGACACGTCGCTCTGGGAGATCCGGACGAGGCAGGACGCCGGCGAGCACGCGCAGCCGGAGCTCGGCTGGGCGCTCGCGCGCGAGCACTGGGGGCACGGCTACGCCACCGAGGGCGCCGCGGCGGCGCGCGACTGGTTCCGCGGCGAGTTCGGCGACGACCGGCTGATCTCCGTGATCGCGCCGGCCAACGTCCGCTCGCAGCGCGTCGCCGAGAAGCTCGGTTGCGTCCCCCGTGAGACGGTCGTCCTGCCGCAGCACGGCCCGGTCGTCGTGTGGGAGTACTCGTGAGCGAGCTTTTGCCGCTGCGCGGGATCCGCGTCGTGGACGTCACCTCCTCACTGGCGGGGCCGACGGCGACCCAGCTGCTCGCGGCACTCGGCGCCGACGTGGTGAAGGTCGAGCCGCTCGGCGGCGATCACGCGCGCGCGTGGGGGCCACCGTTCTGGGAGGGGCACGGCGCGATGTTCCTCGCCTCGAACGCCGGCAAGCGCTCGCTCGCGATCGAGCTCTCCGACCCGCGCGGGCTCGAGGCGCTGCTCCGGCTCGCCGACCGCTCCGACGTGCTCGTGCAGAGCCTCCGCCCGGGCGCCGCCGAGTCGCACGGCTTCGGCCCGGAGACGGTCCGAGCGCGCAACCAGCGGCTCGTCTACTGCTCGATCGGCGCCTTCGGCGCGACCGGCCCGCTCGCCCACCAGCCGGGCTACGACCCGCTCCTCCAGGCGGCGACCGGGATCATGAGCGTGACCGGCGAGGACGGCCACCCGCCGGTGCGCGTGGGCACGTCGCTGATCGACTTCGGCACCGGCGTCTGGGCGGCGCTCGGCGTGCTCGCCGCGCTGTACGAGCGGGAGCAGACCGGCGCCGGGCGGCTGATCGAGGTCTCGCTCTACGAAACGGCGCTCTCGCTGCTCGCGTACCAGCTCGTCGGCTTCCTCGGCACCGGAGCCGTGCCGGGCCGCGAGGGGAGCGCCTTCGCCCAGATCGCGCCGTACCAGGTCTTCCCCACACGCGACGGCGAGCTGATGATCGTGGCGGGGAACGACAAGCTCTACCGCGCGCTCTGCGAGGCGCTCGGCGTGCCGAAGCTCGCGTCCGACGAGCGCTTCCGCACGAATCCCGACCGCGTCGCCAACCGGCCGGTGCTGCTCGGGCTGCTGGAGGAGCGCACGCGCGAGCGCGGGACGACCGAGCTGCTCGACGCGCTCGTCGCCGCCGGTGTCCCTGCCTCGCCGGTGCACGACGTCGGCGAGGCGGCACAGCATCCGCAGACGGAGGCGCTCGGAATGTTGCAGGCGCTGCCGGGAGGGATCGTCCACGACCTGGTCACGGTGGCCGCGCCGCTCTCGGCGGACGGCGAGCGCGTCCATCACCACTCCCCGCCGCCGGCGCTCGGCGCGCACACGGCGGAGGTCCTTGCCGAGCTCGGCTACGGAGACGAGGAGATCGCCGCGCTCGCCGCCGAGCGAGTCGTCAAGACGGCCTAGGGCCAGCGCGGCGCGCGGTAGACGTAGCCCTCGAGCCGCCGGTGGAGCACCTCCGCCAGCCACCGAGAGACGCGCACGAGCTCGTCCAGGTCGACGCCGGTCTCGACACCCTCGCCGTCGAGCAGGTAGAGCAGGTCCTCGGTGGCGACGTTGCCGGTCGCGAGCGGCGCGTAGGGACAGCCGCCGAGGCCGCCGACCGACGCGTCGAGCACGTGCGCACCGCCCTCGAGCGCGGCCAGGCAGTTCGCGTAGCCGGTGTTGCGCGTGTTGTGCCCGTGGAAGCCGGCCGCGCCGGTTCGCTCGATGAGCGAGCGCACCGCCGACGGCGTCGCGACGCCGATCGTGTCCGCGAGCACCACCTCGGCGCGGCCGGCGAAGCGCGCCGCCAGCTCCGCGACGACGCCCGGATCCACGAGGCCCTCGAACGGGCAGCCGAATGCACAGGAGAGGATCACGGACGTGGGCGTCTCCCCCGCCGTCTCGAGAATCGCCTCCGCGCGGCGAACGCCCTCCGCGAGCGACGCGTTCCCGTTCTTGCGGTTGAACTCCTCGGTCGCCGCGAAGGTGACGTTGACCCGGTCCAGCCCCCCAACGGCGAAGCGCTCCCAGCCCTGCTCGTTGAGGACGAGACCCGCCCACTCGAGCCCGTCGCGCTGCTCCAGGCGACGCACGACGTCCTCGGCGCCGGCCATCTGCGGGACGCGGTCGCCACGGACGAAGGACACCGCTTCGATCCGCGGCAGCCCGGTCGCGGCGAGCCGCAGGCACAGCTCCGCGCGCGTCTCCGGCGGCAGCGCCTCCGCCTCGTTCTGGAGCCCGTCCCGCGGACCGACGTCGCACAGGATCACCCGCACGCTTTCCGCTCCCGGTGCCGGCAAAGCCGGCACCTCCGCTCCTGGCCGTGCTCCGTCGAGCCTACGCACGGGACGAGCGTAGTTGCTCCGGATGCCGCGAGCAGCGGCCGCCCGTTACGGTCGAGCCATGCATCCTTCAGCCTCATTCAGCGCCACGATCCGTGTGCGCATCCCTGATCATCCTGGCGCGTTCGCGCGCCTCGCCGCCGCGATCGGCGAAGCCGGCGGCTCCCTCGGTGCGATCGACCTCGTTCGCGCCGAGCGGGACATGAAGATCCGTGACGTCAACGTCCTCGCCAGCGACGAGAGCCATCTCGAGACGATCGTCGAGGCGGTCAAGAACGTCGAGGGCCTCGAGGTCGTCAACGTTTCCGACCGCGTCTTCCTCGCCCACCTCGGCGGCAAGCTCGAGGTGCAGTCGCGCGTGCCGCTCAAGACGCGCGACGACCTCTCGATGCTCTACACGCCTGGCGTCGCCCGCGTCTCGCTCGCGATCGCGAAGGATCGCGAGAAGGCCTGGAACCTCACGATCAAGCGCAACACCGTGGCCGTCGTCAGCGACGGCACCGCGGTGCTCGGCCTCGGCGACATCGGCCCCGAGGGCGCGATGCCTGTGATGGAGGGCAAGGCCATCCTCTTCAAGGAGTTCGCCGGCGTCGACGCGTTCCCGATCTGCCTCGACACGAAGGACCCGGACGAGATCGTCCGCGCGGTGCAGCTGATCGCGCCGACCTTCGGCGGCATCAACCTCGAGGACATCTCCGCTCCGCGCTGCTTCGAGATCGAACGGCGTCTGCGCGAGACCCTGGACATCCCCGTCTTCCACGACGACCAGCACGGCACCGCGATCGTCGTCCTCGCCGCCTTGCTGAACGCCCTCCGGGTCGTCGGCAAGCAGATCGAGGACGTGAAGATCGTCTTCACCGGCGTCGGCGCCTCCGGGATCGCCGTGGCGCGAACGCTGCAGGCGGCAGGCGCCCGGAAGATCGTGGGCTGCGACAGCAAGGGCGTCGTCCACACCGACCGGACCGACTTGACCGATGTGAAGCGCCAGTACGCGGAGGAGACCGCACCCGAGGAGCGCGGTAGCGCGGACGACGCGCTCGCGGGCGCCGACGTGTTCATCGGCCTCTCGCAGCCGGGAGCCGTCACGGTCGAGGGGATCCGCAGCATGAACCCGGACGCGATCGTGTTCGCGATGGCGAATCCGACCCCGGAGGTCTACCCCGAGGAGATCGAGGGCCTGGCTGCAGTGATTGCGACAGGGCGGAGCGACTACCCGAACCAGATCAACACCGTGCTCGCCTTCCCCGGCATCTTCCGCGGCGCACTCGACGTCCGCGCAAGCACGATCAACTCCGAGATGGAGGTCGCCGCCGCGCACGCGATCGCGGCGACGATCCCGGATCAGGAGCTGTCGGCCGACTACATCATCCCGAGCGTCTTCAACCGCACGGTCGCCCCGGCCGTCGCCGCGGCGGTCGCCGAGGCGGCCGAGCGGACCGGCGTCGCCCGGCGCACGGCGGCTCAGCCGGCACTTCCGTAGTTCGCCGCACGGGAGTTCCGCGGCGGGACCGATGGTCCCGCCGCGGCTCCCGGCGACCATGTCCACATGGTCAACGGTACGCACGCCTCCCAGGAGCTTCCGGCGCCCTTCGAGACCGCCACGGTTCGCGACGTGATGAGCCCCGGCGTGATCAGCTGCCCGCCGGAGACGCCGCTGCGTGTCGTTGCGCGGATGATGGCGACGTTCAGCGTCCACTCCGTCTTCGTCTTCGAGCACCAGGACGAGGACGACGAGACGCCGCAGCTGTGGGCGATCGTCTCCGACCTCGACCTCGTCGCCGCGTCACGCCTCGACCTCGACAGCCGCACGGCCGGCAAGAGCGCCGTGACCCCGATCGTCTCCGTCCGCTCCGACCGGCCGCTCTTCGAGGCCGCCGAGTTGATGGCGCAGCACGGCGTCGCACACCTCGCAGTCGTCGACCCGCTCAGCCGCCGCCCGATCGGCGTGATCTCGACGCTCGACCTCGCACGCTCGATCGCCGCCGGGCATGGCGCGCGCGAGACGCAAGCCAGCGCCTGATCCAAGTAACAGACTGTTACTAGGTGCGCTGAGAGGGCGCTTGCTTCCGCGCCCGCGCGCCACCTCGAGCTAGTAACAGACTGTTACTAGCGAGTTCCCAGCTCCATCCCGAGCAAGCGGGGCAGCGCGGCGCCGGCGCGCGCGACGAGCGGGCCGCGGCGGCCCTGCTCCTCGGCGGCCTCGCAGCTCATGATCGACCAGCGGACGAGCCCGCCGCCGAGCCGGCGCACGGGCTCGCTGGGCAGCCGCGGCACGCGTCGCGTTGCGAGCGGCAGCGCCGTCCACTCGTCGTCGTGCCTGAGCGCAAGCGAGGCGAGGATCTTGCCGCCGAGCCAGCTCGGGCCGACGCCGTGGCCGGAGTAGCCGGCGCCGTAGTGGATCCGCGTCCCCGGCTTCGTGCGGAAGAACGGGAGATGGTCGGCGGAGACGTCGATCGGCCCTCCCCACGCCCGCTCGACACGCGCACCCGCGAGGCCCGGCAGGAGCCGCCGCAGACCTGCCTCCGCCCGGGCGGCGGTCGGGACGTCACCCGAGAAGCGCGCGTCGATGCGCCCGCCGAAGCCGATCGGCCCCGAGCCGCTCCCCATCAGGACGCGGCCGTCGTTCGTCGTCCGGAAGTAGTGGATGAACATGCGCCCGTCGGTGATCGCCTCACCGCCGGTCCAGCCGATCTCCTCGAGCAGATCCGGCACCGGTTCGGTGAGGACGACGTAGGAGCCGAAGTTGGTCAGGCTCCTCCCCGCCGGGCGCCAGCCCGTGAGAAAGGCGTTCGTCGCGTGCACGATCTCGCGCGCCTGCACGACACCGCCCAGCGCTGCGACCTCGCCGTCGCGGATGCGCGTCACGCGCGTGCCCTCGTACAGCGTCACGCCCGCGGCGAGCGCCGCACGCCGCAGCGCGCGCACGAGCAGCGCAGGATGGACGGTGGCACCGTCCCCGAAGAAGACGCCGCGTCGGAAGACCGGCGAGCGCACGCGCGCCGCCAGCTCCTCCGCCGAGAGCGGGACAGCCTGCTCCGGTGCGCCGAGCTCGGACGCGGCGAGCACCGCGCGCTCCACTGCCGCGTCCTGCGCCGGCGCCGTCGAGACGATCAGGCGTCCGCCCTCGCGGAGCCAGACGTCCTCCCCGTGGGCGTCGCAGAACGCACGCACGCCGGGGACGATCCGCTCTCCCGCTGCGAGCAGCTTCCGCGACTCCTCCGCGCCGAGCAGGGGCAGGAGCGAGCCGAGGTGATCCCAGTAGCCGTGGATGAAGCCGCCGTTGCGGCCGCTCGGC
>Ga0265338_10006835_pt1 | contig 14375 bp, 11 predicted proteins | sample 42126metaG_FD_193579 | JGI IMG/M metagenome (GOLD analysis project Ga0265338, IMG submission 193579) | Rhizosphere microbial communities from Carex aquatilis grown in University of Washington, Seatle, WA, United States - 4-21-26 metaG | ecosystem: Host-associated > Plants > Roots > Rhizosphere... | reverse complement strand
CACGTTTCGCACGTCGCGTCCACGCCGCGCCGTTGCGCCTCAGCGACGAGCCTGACCCCGTCCGCGGAGCTGACATGCACGACATGCAGCGCGCAACGCGTTTCCCCGGCAATTTCCAAGGCGCGCCGGATGGCGTCCAACTCCGCGGCGATGGGACGGGAATTCAAGTAATCACGCACGGACTGGCCGCGACACAGCGCTGTCGTTTCCTCGGTTTCGGCATGCACGGCGACGAGGCGATTCAACGCGGCGGCCCGCTTCATTCCTTCGCGAAGCGTGTGATCGTCGGCGCGCGCGAAATCGTCGATGCCGCTGTTGCAGAGGAACGCCTTGAAACCAATGACGCCGCACTCGGCCAGTTCGGTCATTCGGACGAGGTTGCCGGGCGTCAGGCCGCCCCAAAGCGCAAAGTCGACGCGGGACGCGGCTTCGGCCGCCGCGCGTTTGAGCTGGAAGCTGGAGGCGTCCAGCGTCGGCGGATGCGAGTTGAGCGGCATGTCGAAAAACATGGAGCCGCCGCCCGCGGCGACCGCGGCCGAGCCTGTGGCGATGCCTTCCCAATCGGCGCGGCCCGGTTCGTTGAAATGCACGTGCGAGTCGATCACTCCGGGAAAAATGCGCAGGCCGGCAGCGTCGATGGTTTCACGCGCGCCGCCCTGAACGTCGCTGTCAAGCGCGACAATCGCGCCCGCGCTGACGCCGATGTCGCTTTGGCGCATCCCGTGCGGCGTCACAACCGTCCCGCCGCGAATCAAAAGATCATACGAGGGCATGGATGTAATCGAAGAACACGTCGAAGGCGACGGCGACGTCGCCGGGTTCCACGCTTTCGGCAGGGTGATGACTCAGGCCCTCTTTGCAGCGGACGAACAGCATCGCCACGGGAGCGATACGGGCGAGGATTGCGGCGTCATGCCCGGCGCCGCTGAGCATATCGAGGGCGCGCGGCTGATGGCGCAGACAGGCGGCGGCCATTCGCTTGACATGCTCGTCGGAGCACCGCACGGCGGGGGTGTCGCCGACGGTTGTCCATGAAGGGGCGATTCGCTTAAAGAGATCCACGGCGGCCAGGCGTTCCGCGTCGCTCTCGTGGCGAACGTCCACCGTGAGATCGACGCAGCCCGGGATCACATTCGACGCGCCGGGTTCGACCGTGAGTTTGCCGACGGTCGCGACGAGGCCGTTGGTTCGGCGGGCATGGCTTTCCACGTCAAGCACAAATCGCGCGGCTGCGCACAAGGCGTCCTGTCGCGCGTCCATTGGCGTTGTGCCGGCGTGACCCGCTTTGCCGGCGAAGCGCACGTTGGCGCGAGTCTGCCCCGCGATCGCCCGCACCACGCCGACGGGCAAATTCTCTCTTTCGAGTTGCGGACCTTGTTCGATATGGACCTCCGCATACGCGAGCAGCGTTTCGCCCGAAATTCGGCATTGTTCGAGGTGGTTGGGGTCGCCGCCAAATTCGCGGATCGCCGCGCGGATGTCCGGTCGGTGCGCCTGCGCCGTATCGCCAACAACAGCGCTGCTTCCAAGATAGCTTGTGTGGAAACGCGAGCCTTCCTCGTCGGCGAACGCGGCCACTTCGATCGCGAAGGGAAGTCTGGCGCGGGCCAGTTTTTCGACGCATGAGACGGCCATGACGACGCCCAGCGCGCCGTCGAATTTTCCGGCGTCCGGCACTGTGTCAAGGTGCGAACCGAGCAGGAGGACTTTGGCGTCTTCCGCCGCGCCGGGAAAGCGCCCAAAGAGATTGCCAATGGGATCCTGGCGGACGCTCATCCCGGACTCCTGCATCCAGCCGCCCACAAGATCGCTGGCCTTTCGCATGGCGGGGGTGGCGAACCGGCGCGTCAAACGGTCCGGTTCCTCGCTGATCCGGCCCAGCGCATCAAGGCGATCCATGATTTTGGCGGCGTGGTCCATGTCAACTGCCACGGTAGGTCGTGTACGCCCACGGCGAACAGAGCAACGGCACGTGATGCGGCGCGTCTGCGTCAACAATGGTGAAGCGCACCGGAACGCGGTCGAGAAAGCGCGGGGAGACGTTGAAATAATCGCCGACGAAAAACACAATCTCATATTCGCCGGGGCGCATTTCGTGGGCGTCGAGGAGCGGCGAATCGGCGCGGCCATCGGCGTTGGCGGCGAGCGTTTTGAGCAGTTCGCGGCGGGAATCCTTCAGCGACCACAATTCGATACGGATGCCCGCGGCGGGGCGTCCGCGGGTTGTGTCAAGCACATGCGTGGTTAGTTTTCCGGGCATAAATCTCGCAAACGCAGCTCGGCGATTTTGAAAATCTCCGCAAGCGCGGTTTGAATTTCGTCGTCGCGCGAGTTGTTCAGGCGCCGGTCGAAAGCGGCCAGGATGGCGTCCTTACTGTTCAGTCGCGCGCAAACGATAAACGGAAAGCTGAAGCGCTTTCGGTACGCGTCGTTTTGCGAACGGAACAACGCCGTTTCCACGGGCGTCAATTCGGTCAGGCCGGCTCCGGTTTGCTCGCGTTGCGATTCCTGGGTGAGGGCCAACCGGGTGGCGAGGTCGGGATGGGCGCATATCAGGGCAAGCTGCCGCTCGGGCGGGGCGGCATGGACGACGGCGCGAGTGGCGCCGAGCAGGGCGGCGGCGCTGGCGAAGGGCCGTTGCGCGGCGGCGCCGGCGGCGATCCACGGCGACTTCTCGTAGATGGGGCCGCAGGCCCGCACGAATTCATCGTGACTCATTGCGTTGAGTTGGGCGATGCTATAGTTCAAGTCAAATGAAACTGGTCAATCATTCCTACGGCAAAACGCGAGTGCGCGCGCTGAAAGTGTTCCGCCGGGGGCGCCGGCGCTCCATCAAAGAACTCGAAATCGCGGTCATGCTGCAAGGCGAATTTGAAAGTTCCTACACCGACGCCGACAACGCGCTGGTCGTGCCGACAGACACGATGAAGAACACGGTGAACGCGCTGGCGCATCGGTTGCTGGGCGAGGAGAGCGAGCCATTCGGCGCAGCCGTCGCGGAGCATTTTCTTAAGAAGTATCGGCAGGTCCAACAGGCGACCGTCCACATCGCCGAGCGGCGCTGGGAACGGATGACCGTCGGCGGCAAGCCGCATCCGCACAGTTTTGCCGAACAAGGCGGGGGGCGGCCCGTCGCGCAGGTTGTCGCCACGCGCAACGCGGTTGTCGTGGAATCGGGGATTGAGGATTTGCTCGTGCTCAAGACCACGCAATCCGGTTTCGCGGGATTCCCGAAGGACGAATTCACGACGCTGGCCGAGACCGACGACCGGCTGCTTTGCACGAAGATCAACGCGATGTGGACCTACGCAAAACAGCCGGCGGCGTATCGTCGCGTCAATCAGAAAATCATGGACGCCATGCTGAAAGTGTTCGCAACGACCTACAGCCCGTCGGTCCAGGCGTCGCTTTATTTGATGGGCGGCGCGGCGCTGAGGGCGGCGCCGGAAATATCGAAGGTGTCGCTGGCGTTGCCAAACAAGCATTGCCTGTTGATTGATCTCTCGCGCTTCGGCATTTCCAACAAGAATGAGCTGTTCGTTCCGACCGACGAGCCGCATGGGCAGATCGAGGGAACGGTCGCGCGCTAGAACTTCTGGAGACGGTAAAAACCGCCGGCGTCAGAGGGCGCGATGGTCAACGACACTGAGCCGCCGTTGGTTTGATATTGCGATGGCGGGACCGCGAGCCATGCGGCGCTGGCGCCAAGAGAGGCGCTGCGCTCGACGCCCCACTCGAAATAGGAGGCCGACCAGGAGACGGTCGCATTGGCGCTGCCGGGCGTAATCGTCAGTTGCGGCGGCGCGTCCGGCGTCTGAGACAAAATGAGCGCGCTGTAAGGGCCGATGGTGACGCTTGCGTTGGCCGGGCTGCCGCTGGCGACAACCACCGGGCTGCCGATGTTTCCATAATCCGCGCTGTAATTGGTGGAATCGCCATTGAGGTGAACATACCAGGTTCCAGCCGATGGAAAGCTGACGCTGTAATTATTGCGCGTGGAACCGCTGAAATTGGCGACGACCACCGCGTCCTGGTTCGGCGCGGCGGACTTCCATCGATGGAACGCGATCAGCTTGTTGACATTGTCCACTTGCAGCACGCCGCATTCGTCGCCTTCCAGGCCGGGCGTGTAACCTCGCAGGTCGCGCCGCGCGTAGATCAGGTCGCGATAGAACTGCACGATGCGGCTGTAGCTGTTGGTTTTGCTCCAGTCGACGAGGCGGCTCGAATCAAACGATTGATATTCGAGCATTTCCTGGCCCTGGAAAATCATCGGGATGCCCGGGGCGGTCAGCGTGACAGCGGCGCCGAGCGTTGAGAGCTTTCGCGCGCGATAGCTGCCAGGCGTCAACGAATCAATCGCCGTCACCAGGCGCACGCCGCTGTTCAGATCGCCGACGACGTCGTGCGATTCCAGGAACTGAACGCGCGAGGGGCTGGCATAGCCGCCGTAACGAACGTTGTATTGAATGGCGTTGGCGACGGCGTTCATGTCGCGATTGGCGTCAAGGGTGTTCGTGAGGATCGGCGTGAAATAGCCCGGATAAGTGGTGTCCCACGCGCTGTCGAATCCGAAAGACTGGTAGACGTCCTCGGAGATGCTGATCTTCCCGGGGTAGGCGGCGTGGATCATTGAGTTGACAGCGCTGATGAGATTGCCGGCGGCTGAAATGTAGCCGTAATTGTTGGCGTTCATCATCAAGCCGGGCGTGTCCCAGCGGAATCCGTCCACATGACACTCGGCAAGCCACATCGTGAAGTTGTCGCGCACAAAATTGCTTACTTGCAGGCTGCTGAAATTGGGCCGGGTATCGCCGTAGGGAGTGATTTCCAGGTTCTGGTTTGCCTCGTAAAAATAAATGCCGCCGCCGATGGATCCGCCGCCGCTCCAGCCGTCGAAATTCCACATGTCCAAGTCGCTCGGCCCGTAATGGTTGTGGACGACGTCCAGCAAAACGGCCAGGCCGCGCCGATGGCACGCCTGCACAAACGTCTTGAACGCGTCGGCGCCGCCGTATCCGACGTTTTCGACGGCAAAAAGCTGGGCCGGGTTATAGCCCCAGCTATTGTCGCCGGGAAACTCAGCGATTGGCATGACTTCGACGGCGTTGACGCCGAGGCTCTTCAGGTAATCGAGCTTATTGGTCGCGGCGATGAATTTGCCCGCCGTGGGGCTGCTGTTGAACGTGCCGGGATGCATCTCATAAACGAACAAGTCGTTGAGCTTTGGCGGCGTCGAGGCGTCATTGTTCCAATTGAACGCCGCCGGGTCATAGATGATGTCATTGGCGCCGGCGGAAGACCCGGAGTAGGTGACCAGGCGCGAACGCGGATCATGCTTCCAGATGGCGGCGGAGTTGGAGACGATGTAGTATTTATATTGTTGACCATTCGTGGCGGCAACGTCCGCCGACCAGACGCCGTTCCACACGCCGCTGGGCGTCTCTTTCGACAGCGGCGTCGCGGACGTGGACCAACTGTTAAATTGACCGGGCACGTAAACGGCGGTGGCGTTGGGCGCCCAAACGCGGAACGTGACGCCCGAACCGGACTGATCGTGAAAAGGAGTGGAGCCGAAACCCGGACGGCTGGATTGGGCCGCGGCGGTTGCGGCGAGCGCCAGGCATGCCAGGGCCGCGCTGGCGCGAAATTTCACGGAAGCTGCTGATGTCATGAGACATCCTACGCTAGCCCGCCTTGCTGGCGGACGCTACCGCATGCTCATGTGGGAAATCGGGGGCGCCCTTACTTCGCAACCGCGCGATGATAAACGGCCCAGTCAAACGCGCCGAGTGAAAACGCCGGCAGGCTGCTGACGGGCACGGAGCGGTTGCTGATTTTCAATGGTTGCAGTCCGCTGGAATCGCCGGCTTCCACCGTGCCGTCGGCGCGGTGATTTGAGAAATTGATGAGCACAAGGAACTCGTCCTTGGCGTCTTTTCGCCGGAAGCTGACGACTTCATCGGACGCCGAATTCTGAAGCCAATCAACGTCGCCGTTGGTGAACGCCGGGCAATCTTTTCGCAGTTTGATCAACTGGCGATAAATCTCGCGCAACGGCGGACGTCCGCTCGGATGCCAGAAGATCGGCATTTTTTCAAACAAGGCCGGATCGGCGGATTCCGTGGCGTCGCCGACTTCCATCCCGTTGTAAAACATCGGCACGCCGTCCAATGTGAGCATCAACACTTGCGCAGCCAGCGCGCCGTCAATGCCGTAACGCACGACCGCGCGCGCCTGCTCGTGATTGTCGGTGAACCGCAGGTGCAGCGAGCCTTTTGGGAATTGCTGGTCGGTGAGCTTCCACGAGGTTTCGATGTTCGCCGTCGGCTCGACATTTTTCATCGCGTAATCGAGCGTGCGGAACAAATTCCACGAGGAATCCACGTCGAACGCCTTAGCGAGCAACTGCGGTTTGGCGCCGGCGTCGGCGAGAATGATCAATTGAGGGTTGATTTTCTCAAGCTCGGCGCGGGCGGTTTCCCAAAAATCCACTGGCACGGTGGGCGAGACGTCGCACCTGAAACCATCGACGCCAAAGTCCTTCAGCCAATGCGCGAGCATGTCAATCATATAACGGCGCACCGCCGGATTGTCGAAGTTCAGGGCTGCAACGTCGGCATACGCCGGGTCCGGCGGGATGATCGCGCCGTTGGTGTCCTTGCGATAATAATCCGGATGCTCCATCAGCACGCTGTCCCATGAGGTCTGGCCGACGCCCATTCCCATAATGACTTTCATGCCGCGCTGGTGGGCCTGGTCGACCAATTGCTTGAAGTCGCCCGTCGTGCCGTACTCCTGGGCGATTCCGTAAAAATCGCGCACCGCGAACGGGCTGCCGAGGGACCCCTTTTTGTTTTTTTCGCCGCTCGGCTGGATGGGCATGAGCCAAAGGATGTCCACGCCCAGATCTTTCAGCTCATCCAGGCGGGCGGTGATGGAGTTGAGGGCGCCCTCCTGGGAGAAGTTCCGCGGGAAGATCTCATACACGACGGAGGTCTTAAGCCAGTCGGGCGACTTGCGCGCGCTCGGGGCGGACGACTGCGCCAAAGAAAGGGTTGCCGGTAGAATCGACAGCAAGCAAACAAGCGCTGTCGCCGTGAGGTAAGATAGTTTTTTGTCCATGGCGTGAGGATTTGTCAAAATTCAGCGCAAGCCGCTTGGCAGCCCGTTAAAAAACTCTGGATATTGCTGTTTCGCCCAAAACGGCCCGCCGACGAGGCGTGACGAAGGAGAATATCCTTTATGGATCTGCGACTGAGGAACAACGAAGTCGCCGGGCCGTTTTCGGCGAAACCCTTCGGGCTGAGGTTCTTTTGCCCCGCTTCTTTGTCGCTCCTCGCGGACATATCGCTGCGGATATGCCCGCTCGTCGCTCCTCGAAGGAGGCCAAAATCTCTCTCAGCAGCAATGTCCATGGTTTTTTAGCGGGCTGTTGGGGGAGCAAAGCCAAAGGCGTGGGCTGTAAGACGGGTCATTGGAGGGTTGTACTCCGTTTTGCGTGAAGCGTCTAGGCCAATTTTTGACAAGGGACTGGTTTGGACAGTTGACAGCTCCGCCTGGCCGAAAGCCTCGAGGCATCGCCGCGGCAGCGTTTGACTTTGGCTGATTTGCCGATACAAATGTCGCCGTTTCAATGCGCAAACATGCGTTGTTTGTTGGCGTGTTGACCCTGGCGGCGGCGATCCGTTTCTTTCTCCTGTTCCATTCGCAAACCCACGTGCATAGCGAACGAGGCCATCATCGGCTTAATGGGAAAACACATTCTCACAGGCGACGGCTTTCCCTTTTACATGTGGGGCCAAAACTATAACGGCGGCGCCGCCTGGGAGGCATACGTCGCCGCCGCCAGCTTCGGCGTTTTTGGCGTTGGCGTCGTGGCGCTCAAAGGCTGCATCGTCGTTTTGTCGCTGCTGTGCCTTGTTTTATTTTACCGCATGGCGTGGATGCTTTACGGCATTCGCACGGCAGCCGTGGCGTCGCTGCTTTTTGCGTTCGCGCCGACTCTGCTCAAATGGCACATGCAGGTGCGCGGCTATTCGTGGTATTTCCTGTCGTTGCCATGTTTGACGGCTCTTTTTCTCGGCGTAACTTCGGCGCGGGAAACCGCCGCAGTTTGGACGACCCAGTCTTTCACGTTTCCTCTGATTTTTGAAAGCGATGAGACCCTTGGCGCTTCCGCGGCCATTTTTGGCGTCCGCCAAAACGTATACCCGGCGTCCATCGCACAGCCGCGACCGGATCCCGCCGCGCTCCACACATTCGTCATCGAGAGCGATTCGCCGATTCGCCTGGATGTCCTGGCAGGTTGCCGGCGCAAGACGGGCCTGCCGCCGGTGGTCACGCCCTGCGGCGCGATGATGGTGGTTCAAGAAGTGGCGCGGTGAAAATGGCGTCGTGGCTTGGCTGATTTAGTTCCAACCAAAAATTGTTCGCACGGCGCCAATAAACGAGATGGAATATATTCAAGCTGCCTTTGACTTTACACGCTCCGGGACGTTTGTTGTAAGTGGCCGATCTGCAACCGCAAGTCGTTCTGACTGAGCGCCGCGATTTCACTTCGATCAGAGAGTGTTCACAATCATGAGCAAAAAAGTATTATTGACAAGTGTCTGCCGCCCCCTGGGTCCCGATTCCGGTGACGCTTCATCGGTGGGTTACGAACTGCTGCATCGCCAGGTCACGCGCGCGCAGGGCATTTTCAGCCCGCGCACGGTGAATGCCCAGTTCGGGTTGGAATACATCGCCGAGAATCTCGATGCGCAAACGGTCGTCCTTCAATATCCATCCAAGAGCGAGTTGATCCGCGAATTGAAGAAGGGTTACGACTACGTGGGGATTTCGTTCATCATGGCCGTGATGCACAAGATGAAGGACGCCGTCGCGCTCATCCGCCAGCACGCGCCCAACTCGAAGATCGTTCTCGGCGGTTATGGAACCGTGCTCAAGGACGACGTCCTCAAGCCCTACGCCGATTTTATTTGCCGCGAAGAAGGCGTGGCGTTCTTCCGCCGGCTGCTGGGCGAGCCGGAGATTTCGATGCCGTATAAGCACCCGTTGCTGGTGAGCTGGCTGAAGGTGTTTGGCGTCAGAGTGTCCGGCACGGGCAAGATTTTCGCGGGGCTGGGCTGCCCCAACGGATGCGATTTCTGTTGCACGTCGCATTTCTTTTCGCGCCGGCACATCAAATTGCTTCCGACGGGCAAAGACATTTACGACGTCGTCGAGCGTTATCTGGAGATGAATCCGGAACTCGTGTTCCTGATTCTTGACGAGGACTTTCTCCTCAATAAGCAGCGGGCGATGGAATTCCGGGATTGCGTGATCAAGAGCGGCAAGACGCTGTCCATTTTTGCGTTCTCGAGCATCAAGGCCATCAGCCAATACACCGCCGAGGAAATCCTGGAGATGGGCATCGACGGGTTCTGGATCGGCTATGAAGGGACGCGCTCCAATTACGCCAAACAACAGGGCCGCCCGGTCGCCGACATCCTGACTGAATTTCGCGAGCACGGGATCACGGTGCTGACGTCCATGATCGTGGGATTCGATTACCAGAACCAGGACGTGGTGGCGCAGGAGTTGGACGGGCTTATGAAGTTGAAGCCCTCGCTTGCGCAATTCCTCATTTACGGGCCGGTGCCAGGCACGCCTTTTTACGAGCGCATCATCAAGGAGAATCTGCTGCAGGACGTTTACACCAGCGACAAGGAATTGTTCTATCGCCGCGCCGACGGGTTTCGCACGATGATCAAACATCCGACGTTGTCGCCGGAAGCGATTGAGGACATTCAGCGGTGGTGTTTCGATCAGGATTTCCAGCGGCTTGGCCCGAGCATCTACCGCGTGTTGGAATCGCGCTTGCTCGGTTTTCAGAAGCTCAAGGATTCGCCCAATCCGCTGCTGCGAAACAAGGCGGCTTATTACGCGAAGGAATTGCGCGTGGCGTATCCGGTATTCCTTGCGGGCCGGTTGTTCGGCCCGAACTCGGCTGTGCGCCGCTGGATTGGCGGCCTCGAACGGCAGCTTCACGCCGAGCTCGGAAAGCCCACGTTCAGCGAGCGCCTCAAATCGGTGATGGTCATTGGCGCCGCCATGTGGACGGCGGTGACGCTGAGATTTGATCGCTTCCAACATCCCAAATTGACGCGGACGGCTTATCGAGCGCCCGGCAGATTCACCAACGCGCTGCAACTGTGGGAGGACATGCAACGGAAACTTTCGATGCCGCACTTGTCCGTGAAGGTGGAGCTGGAGCACGCCAAACAACAGGTCTGGCTGCGGCTGGAAGGGGCGTTGTCCGCCTCAGAATCGGAAACGCTCGGACGGCGGCTGCGCGACTCGCTGGCGCGGACGAAGGGGCGAGTTATACTTGACATGAAACGGCTGCACTGGGACAAGATTGACAATCTTGGCCCCTTGCGCGAGAAGCTGGCTGATTATCGTTCCCGCGTGCGCCTGGTTCTCCCGAAACTATCGGTCGCCCACCCTGAGCTCGCGCTGCTGGCGGGGATGTTTCATCACTATACGAGCTGATCTAATATAGGCGGCGGGGGGACGAGGGAAATGGGACAGGTGACAGGGGCATGTGGCGAACGAACGAGGGCCGGATGTCGAGGTAACGCCATGCACTTATTGAATCATTGGCCCACTTCCGCCAGTGCGATCACTGTCGGATTGGCGCGATTAAATAATTCCCGGATTTCAGGAATCTCGGGAACCCGCGCCCGGCCAAAGGCCTCATCCAATTGGTCCACTGTCAGCGGTTCTTGCTGCAACAGAAAACGAATATCCTGCAAATCGTCGTCATCCCGCGCGCCATTTTCGTCAGGATAAGATCGATCGTGGCCGGTCTGAAAACTGCCAGCTTTGACAGGCCCAAGCCCAGTGACACACGGTGAGCGAGCCAACCCGGTTGCAGTATCACGTCAACCTCTCTGAACAAGTGTGTCAAGTAAATGCCCTCGGCCTCGAGCTCCGTGTTTGTGCGCTGCACGGCTTGCCAAAAGTCCTCCTGGGCCTCGGGCGGCTCCAGCCAGGCCATGGGAAGAATGCCGTCGACATCTTGAGCGTTGTGAAACTGATCCGGCGCCTGTCCGTATCCGAGAGCCAATGCCGCGCGCCCAAAAAGAGTGATTTCATTGCGCGCGGCTAAGTGTTTGTCGAGCGTCTTTAGAATGCGAAGAGGATTGCTCACGATTTTGGTTTGCCGCGCGACAGCCACTTAACATCCGGGCCGCCGCCGAATGGAGTCACACCCGTCTGACTGACGAAGCGCGACCAATGCGGCAAAGCACCCGAAAGCGTCGAGTTCCGAGAGTGCAAATGCTCTCGTACATACGCCCAAGGTTGCGCCTTCGGCGCCACCCGCGCGGCGGCGGCGGCGATGTGCAGCAAAACCGGTTCGACCCGCTCCATGACCGCCACCCGAGTCAAGCGAATCGCGTTGGTTCGGGGCGAGCTGAGCAATTGCGCCGCAACGCGAATAAACGCCGAGTTATATGGAAGTCCGCCCAGGCACAATGCCGCGCCAAGCTCTTCATTGCTTAATTCCGCCCTGTCCGGCGGCAAATCCCCATCAAACACCCGCGCATAATGATTGGCCCCCCGTTGCACTGCGCATTTCAACAGCCACTCGCCGATGCGATCCTCTGAGCAGCCGCTGAGTCGCACGGCCCTACGCAACAGTGGCGAAACATGGGCGACGCCACCCAGTTTTTGCGCTAGAGTTCCTACTCTCAATTGTTCAGTTGCTGTCACAGGGAAACTATAGCATGGCTGTGTTGTCTGGAAGACCTTGAGCGTTCCCGGCGATTAGCCAGGGTTGCGATGATCGTTTCGAGAACCATTCATTGGCGCACGCGGGGGCGTAGCCGGATTTCCCAGACCTTCGATTCTCAAATCGCCGCGGATAAACATCCTCCCGTCCACCAAAGAGAGAGCGAAATAGCCGTAGCTTTTCAGCCGGCGAAGAGCCTTTTATGAGGGCGTAAGGCAAATGCGTCGTGTCGAGTTCTGTGCCGACGGCAGAGACATTGACCGCTGAAGTATCCGAATGATCGGTCGCCTGCACAAGCAAGGTATACCCGGCGTGCGGCATTTTGGCGAACACCTTCTGTCGGCTCTTGGCTCAGAACGAGTTCGGAACCTGATCGGGTTTCCACCCGCAGGCATTAACTCGAACTTTGTGCCGTTTTCCATGGACGCCGATGACGCGTAAGCGCCTGACTTGCAGACGAAAAAGCATCCAACTGTGAAAGTTCGGATTTGAATCGAATTGAGAATGGCTCCAAAGGTAGGACTCGGCTCTTGTATGCCCTGTAACGAGCATAGACCCTACTCTGATTCTCCCTCGTAAATCAAGGTAAATCGGTTTAACCCTGTCACCGCTCGAACGAGCCGTTTGCTGGCATTTTTGCTGGCATTCTCGCTGGCGTCCCCAACCGAGCGATTCCGCCACCCGTCCGAAGCCCCGCCCCGCCCCCCGAAAAGCCCGCCAGAAGCCAATTACGGCTCAAAGCGGTGTGTGTGTGTTTATTTGGTCGCCAGACGGTCGAAACCAAGCCCCAAAAGCCGTTTGCCCGTCGTCATTCTCGGTCATTACGAGGGGTTGCGACTTTTCATTTTCACCCCACTACGGCTTAAGTCGTCAGCGTCCTTGACCAACCGCCAGAGCGGGACGGACAGCCCCAGGGCAATCGAGTGGGCCACGTTCAATGTCGGATTCCGTTGGAACCGCTCAATCAAAGAAATCATTTTCGGAGCAAGGTCTGCTCTCTCCGCCAGAGTCTCCTGCGACAAACCTTTCGCCTTTCGGTGGTTTCTCACCACCACTCCAAAGGCACGCGCAAAACTTCTGGAACGCATGTTCCAATTCTGCCAATCCGAAAAAGCAGACTTACAGGAACAGTTGTTCCAGTTTTTCTGCTTGCGCCGTGCCGTCCGTGACTCATAATCGCGTTGTCAACACAACCCGATGCCATGAGCGGCGTCAAAGAAAGAAGTAACAATGAAAAAAACTCGACTCGTTGGTCTGCTCCTTTTAGCCTGTGCGTTTGCAATCAACTCCCCTGCCCAGAGTTTCCTTACCGACGGACTCATCGCCTATTACCCGTTAGCGGGCAACGCCAATGATGCCAGCGGCAATGGATATAACGGGACGCCAAGCGGCACAACGCTGACAAATAATCACTTTGGCGAAAGCAATTCCGCGCTCTGGTTCAACGGCGCGACTGCCTCCATCTCATGCTCTATTCCAATTATTCCGACTGGCACAGCACCGCGCACAGTCGCGCTTTGGGCGAAGGCACTTCCAAACGCTACACACGGCGCAAATCTGGTCTGGTGGGGAAGCCCTCAAAATTATGAGGGTTTTGGGATTCTGAATAACAGTTCTCCATTCACGTGGCAAGCGGAATCTTACGGGGGAGGCGACGATGTAAACTCAGGTGTTGTTGTTGATGGCAATTGGCATCATGTCGTTACGTCCTACGACGGAACGAATCTTTCAATTTCGCTTGATGGTATTCTTCGGGCAAGGGATTCAAGGCTGCTCGGCACGCCATCGTCTGATGTTTTGATTGGCGACGGACCGACTCCCAACACGTTCTTTACAGGCGCAATCGACAGTGTTCGCATTTACAATCGCGCCCTTTCCTCGGGCGAGGTCTTTGCGTTGTGGGCTTCCGAGTCCACTTCAAGCGTAGCGTTGCAGAGGGCTGTCAGACCGACCTTTTCAAACCTGTACGTCGGAACAAATTATCAGTTGCAAGCCACAACTAACTTGGGCACTTGGTCAAATCAAGGAGCAGCCTTCGTGGCGACGAACAGCAGCATGGCTTATCCGCAATACTTCAATGTCACAAATTGGAATCAATTGTACTTTCGCCTAGTATCCCCCTAAAACGAGCCCACAAATTCAAGAATCGTGCGAGGACGCCTGACGGCTGGCGGTTGACTGACAATCCGCTTAAGGGCAGGCGAAAAGTCTTCTGGCGTGTCAACCTCATTGCCGTAAGCGTCCCTCTGCGGCTCGCAGACGTATTCAACGCCCCGTAAGCCGTGAGAATAGTCGTAAGGTTCAACTTCTGAATCGCCAGTCCTTTTCCAAGTGTCCATAAAAACTTCACAGAACCTATCAGGGGCGATGCCCTGTAAACCATCAGCCGCAACCAAAAAGTGGTAATGCCACAAATCGAATGCCGTGTATTCCGCCCGTCGATATATCGCCAAGCGACCTTCCTTGATGTCTAAGAGCGTGTTTTAAAAATGGGAAACAGTCAAACATAAGTAATCTGCTAATGTTGTACAGCATTAGTGCTTGCCTATAAATAGAGCGGATGCAAACGCATCCGAAGAATTATCCAACCGATCTT
>Ga0265338_10006834_pt1 | contig 14375 bp, 12 predicted proteins | sample 42126metaG_FD_193579 | JGI IMG/M metagenome (GOLD analysis project Ga0265338, IMG submission 193579) | Rhizosphere microbial communities from Carex aquatilis grown in University of Washington, Seatle, WA, United States - 4-21-26 metaG | ecosystem: Host-associated > Plants > Roots > Rhizosphere... | reverse complement strand
CCGCCTCGTCGGCGGCGGCCATCACGGTGAAGTTCGGCAGGCAGCAGAGATAGGCCAGATCGAACGCGCCGGCATGCGTCGCGCCGTCGGCGCCGACGAGGCCGGCGCGGTCCATCGCGAAACGCACGGGAAGATTCTGGATCGCGACGTCGTGCACCACCTGGTCATAGGCGCGCTGCAGGAAGGTCGAATAAATCACCGCGAAGGGCTTCAGCCCTTCGGTGGCGAGACCGGCGGCGAAGGTCACGGCATGCTGCTCGGCGATGCCGACATCGAAGGTACGGTCAGGAAACGCCTTGCCGAACGCATCGAGCCCGGTGCCGGACGGCATGGCGGCGGTAATCGCGACGATCTTGGGATCGGCGGCCGCTTCGGCGATCAGCGATTTGGCGAAGACGGAGGTATAGCTCGGCGCCTTGGACGGGCTCTTCTTCAGCGCGCCGGTGGCGACGTCGAAGCCGGTATTGGCGTGGCCGCGGTCGGGCGCGTTCTCGGCCGGCGCATAGCCCTTGCCCTTGGCGGTGACGATGTGGAGCAGGACCGGCGCAGCCTCGCCGTCGCGGATCTTCTCCAGCGCATCGACCAGCGCGACCACGTCATGGCCGTCGATGGGGCCGACATGGCGCATGCCGAGCTTCTCGAACAGCGTGTTCTCGCCCGAGCCAGTCGCGGTGAGTTCGTTCAGATGCTTGTTGAGCGCGCCGGTGGCCGGCGCGATGGACATGTTGTTGTCGTTGAGCACGACGAGCAGACGGCTGTTCAGATGGCCCGCATTGTTGATCGCCTCATAGGCCATGCCGGCGCTCATCGCACCGTCGCCGATCACTGCGATGACGTGATTGTCCTTGCCGAGAAGATCGCGCCCCACCGCCATGCCGAGGCCGGCGCTGACCGAGGTCGAGGAATGCGCCGCGCCGAACGGGTCGTATTCGCTTTCGCTGCGCCGCGTGAAGCCGGAGAGCCCGCCGCCGGCGCGGATGGAGCGGATGCGGTCGCGGCGGCCGGTGAGGATCTTGTGCGGATAGGCCTGATGGCCGACGTCCCACACGATGCGGTCGTCCGGCGTGTCGAACACATAGTGCAGCGCGACGGTGAGCTCGACCACGCCGAGGCCGGCGCCGAAATGGCCGCCCGACACCGACACCGCATCGATCAATTCGAGACGCAGCTCATCCGCAAACTGGCGCAGCTGCGCCTTGTCGAGCCGGCGCAGATCGGCGGGATATTGGACCGTGTCGAGAAGGGGAGTCCGGGATTGTTGTGACATCAGGACTCTCGGTCCAAGAGGAAAAGAGGAAGTTCCACAAGGCCCGGCGCGGCGTTCCCATAGGGCGCAAGTGTGGCCGCAGCGCGGCGGGCCAATTTCTCGGCCTCCGCGCGGGCGCCGTCGACGCCCATCAAGGAAACGAGCGTGGCCTTGCCTTGATCCTTGTCCTTGCCGACGGCCTTGCCGGTTTTTTCGGCGGTGGAGGTCACGTCGAGCAGGTCGTCGGTGATCTGGAACACCAGCCCCATGTCGCGCGCATAATAGCGCAGGCGGTCGCGATCCTCCACCGTCGCCTGGCCGAGGATCGCACCGGCCTCGCAGGAGAATTCGAACAGCGCGCCGGTCTTCAACCGCTGCAGCAGAATCACTTCGTCCGAGCCGAAGGCGCTCTGCGCCGCCTGCATGTCGATCATCTGTCCGCCGATCATGCCGTTGGAGCCGGAGGCCTCGGCGAGGCGCAGGACGAGCGCGCTGCGCACCTCGCCCGAATCGTGCGTCTCGGGGTTCGCGAGGATTTCGAACGCGAGTGTCAAAAGCGCATCACCCGCCAGAACCGCGGTCATCTCGTCATAGGCGATATGGGTCGTGGGACGGCCGCGGCGCAGATCGTCGTCGTCCATGCAGGGCAGATCGTCATGCACCAGCGAATAGGTGTGGAGAACTTCGATGGCCGCGCCGACCCGTGCGGCGCGCGCCGGATCGACATCGAACAGCTTGGCGGAATGCAGCACCAGGAAGGGCCTGAGGCGCTTGCCGCCGGCGAAGGTCGCGTAGCGCATGGCCTCCTGCACGCGGGCATGCAGGCCATGCGGTTTGGGCAGGACGCGCTCCAGTGTCTCATCCACCGTGCGGGCCGCGGCCGCCAAGGCTTGCGGCAGTCCTGCACTCATGGGGCGGGCCGGCGCCTTCGGCACCCCGCGTGACGTACTCTCCATGAACACCCCGTAAGCCCGCCGGTCATTTTCCCCAAAACCGACAGGGAATTAGCGATCCAGCCTAGCACAATTGATCGACACAAAAGGCAGACCTACATGTCGAGCGTGGTAAATGCCAGCCCCTGTGGTTGCACTGCATCATTCCGGTAGCTATAGCCACGAATTCGGGTCAACATCCGCCCGGTACAGGAGTTCCGATGCGAGTCATTCTCGCCCAGCCCCGTGGGTTCTGCGCCGGTGTGGTGCGCGCCATCGACATCGTCGAGCGCGCGCTCGAGAAATATGGCGAGCCGGTCTATGTGCGCCACGAAATCGTCCACAACAAACACGTCGTCGACACGCTGAAGAGCAAGGGCGCGCGCTTCGTCGAAGAGCTCACCGAGGTTCCCGACGGCGCCGTCACCGTGTTCAGCGCCCATGGCGTGCCGCAGGCCGTGGTGAAGGATGCGCAGTCGCGCGGCCTGCCCGTGCTCGACGCCACCTGCCCGCTGGTCTCCAAGGTGCACAACCAGGGCAAGCGCTACGTTCAGCATGGACGACATTTAATCCTGATCGGCCATGCCGGGCATCCCGAAGTGGAAGGCACGATGGGCCAGGTCGGCGCGCCGGTGACGCTGGTGCAGTCGGAGAGCGATGTGCCCGCGCTGACGATCCCGACCGACATGCCGGTCGCCTATATCACGCAGACGACGCTCTCCATCGACGACACCAAGAGCATCATCCTGGCGCTGAAGAAGAAGTTCAGCGACATCGTCGGTCCCGAGACGACGGACATCTGCTACGCGACGCAGAACCGCCAGACCGCGGTGCGCCAGCTTGCCAAGGTCGCGGATGTGATCCTCGTGGTCGGCGCCAAGAACAGTTCGAATTCGAACCGCCTGGTCGAGATCGGCAAGGAAGAAGGTCTTCCGAGCTATCTGCTCGCCGATGGCAGCGAGCTCAAGCCCGAATGGGTCCAGGGCAAGGCGCGGGTCGGGCTCACCGCCGGCGCCTCGGCGCCCGAGCGGCTGGTCGAGGACGTGATCGAAGCGCTCGGCCGCATCGCGCCGGTCAGCGTCGAGACGATGGACGGCAAGAAAGAGCATATCGAGTTCCGCCTGCCGGCGGAGTTGCGCAACGATCGCGCGCCGGCGGCGTAGTCTTTTCATCCGCGTTTGCGGGGCAGGAGAACAGCAGTGGGTATTCCGGTTCAGCAGGCCGCCAAGATCGGCGCTTACGTGATGAAGCAGCATTTGACGGGCAAGAAGCGCTACCCGCTCGTGCTCATGCTGGAACCGTTGTTCCGCTGCAACCTCGCCTGCGCCGGCTGCGGCAAGATCGATTATCCCGACGACATCCTGAACCAGCGCCTTAGCTATCAGGATTGCATGGACGCGATCGACGTGTGCGGCGCGCCCGCCGTGTCGATCGCCGGCGGCGAGCCCTTGCTCCATCGCGAGATGCCGCAGATCGTGCAGGGCTTCCTGGACCGTAACAAATTCGTGATCCTGTGCACCAATGCGCTGCTGCTGCAGAAGAAGATCGACCAGTACAAGCCGCATCCGAACTTCACCTGGTCGATCCATCTGGACGGCGACAAGGCGATGCACGACCATTCGGTCTGCCTCGACGGCGTCTACGACAAGGCGATCGACGCGATCAAGCTGGCCAAGTCCAAGGGCTTCCGCACCCAGATCAACTGCACGCTGTTCTCCAACGCGATCCCGGAGCGCGTGGCGAAGTTCTTCGACACGATGATGGAGATGGGCCTGGACGGGATCACGATCTCGCCCGGCTATGCCTATGAGCGCGCGCCGGACCAGGACAGCTTCCTCAACCGCGACCGCACCAAGAAGCTGTTCCGCGATATTCTTTCGCGCGGCAATGGCGGCAAGAACTGGGAGTTCACGCAGTCGAGCCTGTTCCTCGATTTCCTCGCCGGCAACCAGACCTATGAGTGCACGCCGTGGTCGATGCCGCTGCGCTGCGTGTTCGGCTGGCAGAAGCCCTGCTATCTGCTCGGCGAAGGCTATGTGAAGACCTTCAAGGAGCTGATCGACGGCACCGACTGGGACAAATACGGCGTCGGCAAATACGAGAAGTGCCAGGACTGCATGGTCCATTGCGGCTTCGAGGGCACGGCGGTGATCGACTCGATCCAGCACCCCTACAAGCTGATCCCGCTGGCGGTGCGCGGCGTGAAGACCGAAGGCCCGTTCAAGCCGGACATCGACACCTCGAACCAGCGGCCGGCGGAGTTCGTGTTCTCCAGCCATGTCGAGAAAAAGCTAGCCGAGGTACGGGCAGCCAAGAAAAAGCCCGAGAGCGTTGCGGCTGCGGAGTAGCGCGCGGAACGCCCGGCCGGCCTCGCGGCCGGTTGCGATCAAATCCGGAATCTGACCGGGATCGGCGGCGACCGATCTGAGCACGCGCGAAAGCCGCGGCTTGCCATTGTCCTTGAGCGGTTCGAGCGCGGCCGGCGGCAGGCCCTTGGTCGAGACATCGGAAATCGTGCGGATCGCGACGAACGGAATGCCGTGGCGCGCCGCGAAGCGGGCCGCGATGTGGCTTTCCATGTCCACCGCATGCGCGCCCGTCAGCGCGAAAAGCCGGCGCTTGCCGTCGACATGATTGACCACTTGATCGTGGCCGGCGAGCACGACCGAATGCGCCGCCGGTAGGCGCTCGCGCAGGATGCCGCTCCAGGTCGGATCGGTGGCATAGTGCTCGTCGCCATGCACGACATGGGTCGCGATGATCGTGTCGCCGATCTTCAGCAGCGGCGCCAGCGCGCCGGCGATGCCGAAGCTGACGACGCCCTTGGCGCCCTTGGCGACCGCCCAGCCGAGACGCTTTTCCAGAAGCTCGGCTTTTCCCGCGCTGATCACCGGCGTGAGCTTGGCGCGCGACGCGATCCGCGCCTCGCGCGCGAGACCGACGATGGCGAGAACCGTGGTCATTTCAAATCGGATTCGTGGCGCACACCCTGCGCGTCGATCTTCAGCGCCCACTTGGATCCGTTGCACGCCAGCCAATCAGGACTTGGCTCGACAATGCCTGAAGCAATCAGATTGTCAGGCTGACCATTTTCGTCCGAATCCAAGTCGAACGCGGTTACGATCATTCCGGCTCTAAGCTCAACCGAGTTACCGGACTCGTCCTTGCACGTGTCGCTGTGCGAAAGACATAGTGTGTCGCCAAAAAGTCCATTGAAGTCCGCCTGCAAGCGCATTGTCATCAAAGCCCATACGCAACGTGTCGTGAATTCCCCGCCTTCAGATTGCGATAGCGCGCCACCGCCCAGAGCGGGAAGAATTTCGGATAGCCGTGATAGCGCAGGTAGAACACGCGCGGGAAACCGCCGCCGGTGTAGTGCTCCTGCGCCCATAATCCGTCGGCGCCCTGCGTCGCCTCGAGATGGCGGATGCCGCGCGCGACCGACGGATGATCCACCTGCCCCGCCGCCATGAGCGCGAGCAAGGCCCAGGCGGTCTGCGAGGCGGTCGACGGCGCGGGCTCGTAGCCCTTGTAATCGAGCTTGTAGGAATTGCAGTCCTCGCCCCAGCCGCCGTCCGGATTCTGGATCTTCACCAGCCAGTCGGCCGCCTTGGTCATCATCGGATCGTCCGGCATCACCTGCGCGGCATTAAGCCCCGCCACCGCCGACCAGGTGCCGTAGATGTAGTTCACGCCCCAGCGCCCGAACCAGCTTCCATCGGCGAGCTGGGACTTGCGCAGGAATTCCACGCCGGCCTTCACGTAAGGATCGTCCGGCGTCGCGCCCAACTGCATCAGCATGCCGATGCAGCGGCCCGAGACATCGTCCGTAGGCGGATCGAGCAGCGCGCCGTGATCGGCGAAGGGGATATTGTTCAGGTAATAATACGCATTGTCCGCGTCGAAGGCGCCCCAGCCGCCGTTCTTCGATTGCAGGCCTTCGACCCATTCGCGGCCGCGCGCGATCGCCTCTTTGTAGTCGGCCGCCGGCGCGGCGCGTTCGCGGGCGCGGTCCAGCGCCATCACCACCACCGCGGTGTCGTCGAGATCGGGATAATAGGCGTTGTTGTACTGGAAGGCCCAGCCGCCGGGACGCACAGCCGGCCGCTCCTCCGCCCAGTCGCCCGCGACGTCGAGCACCTGGCGCGTCTTCAGCCATTCGAGGCTCTTTGCCACGGCGGCGTCTGCCGCATCGGTCTTCGCCTCCATCAGCGCATGCGCCGCGAGCGCCGTATCCCAAACGGGTGAAACACAAGGCTGACAATAGGCCTCGTCGTCCTTGACCACGAGCAGGAGCTCGACCGATTTGCGCGCGATGGCGCGGCGCGGATCGCTCTCCGGAACGCCCATCACGTCGTACATCATCACGCTGTTGGCCATGGCGGGATAGATCGCGCCGAGTCCGTCCTCGCCGTTCAGCCGCTCCGTCGTCCACGCCACGCATGTGTCGACGGCGCGCTGGCGCAGGCGCTTCGGCCACGGCACGACCTTCAGCACCTTGTCGAGCGTATTGAAGAAGAACGACCAGCCGGCGGACTGGTGCGGCGCGCGCGGCGAGATCACCGGAACGCCATCGACGAACAGCTCGCGCACATGGACGCCCCGCGGATTGCGCGCGATGGGCTGCTTCGCGGCTAGCACCAGCAGTGGCACGATCACGGTGCGCGCCCAATAGCTCATCTTCGAAAGATGGATCGGGAACCAGCGCGGCAGCAGAATCAGCTCGACCGGCACGGTCGGCACGTTCTGCCACGAGGTCTCGCCGTAGAGCGCGAGCAGGATGCGGGTGAAGACGTTCGCCTTGATGGCGCCGCCGCGGGCGCGGATCGCCTCGCGGGCCCGCACCATATGCGGCGCGTCGATGTCGTCGCCGATCATCTTGAGCGCGAAATAGGCCTTCACCGTCGCGGAGATGTCGAAGGCGCCGGCGTGATAGAGCGGCCAGCCGCCATGCTCCTTCGATTGGATGCGGCGCAGGTAGTTGCCGATCTTGCGCTCGAGATCGAGGTTCGGCGTCTCCGCCAGATAGTGCACCAGCAGCACATATTCCGACGGGATGGTGGCATCGGCTTCCAGCTCGAACACCCAATGGCCGTCGGGGCGCTGCGATTTGAGCAAGGCGTCGGTCGCGTCGCCGAGCATCTTGTCGACGGCGATGGCCCCTTCGCGTTCGATGATCATCTGGTTCATGGCGGTGATTATACGGCAGAGCGCGCGAGAGCCAACGCCGCCGCCTTCTGCCCCGAACGGACGGCGCCTTCGATGGTGGCGGGCAGGCCCGTGGCGGTCCAGTCGCCGGCCAGCAGCAGGTTGCGCCAGCGCGTCACGGGGCCCGGGCGGCGGGCGGCCTGCTCGGGCGTGGCGGCGAAGGTGGCGCGGCGCTCCTTCACGACCTGCCAAGGCGGAAGCTCGCCCGGCATATGCAGCACTTTGGCCACATCGGCCCAGAATCGGCGGGCCAGGACCTCGCGGTCGTCGTCGACGATGGCGTCGGCGCCGGAGACGGTGATCGAGACGCGGTCGTCGAAGGCAAAGACCCACTCCGCGGCGCCGCCGATCACGCCGGTGATGCGCGGCGCGGCGGCGGGCGGCACGGCCTTGAAATGCGCGTTGACGATGGCGCGGAATTCGACCGGCGCGGTCAGGCCGGGCAGAAGCTCGGTCGCGACCCAGGGCGGCACGGCGAGAATGACAGTGTCGTCCTTGCCGACCGCAACGGGCGTTCCGGCGAGGTCGAGACCGGCGACGCGTTCGCCGTCCATGGTCAGCGCGCGGACGCGCTGGCCGATGCGCAGCTCGGCGCCGTGCTCCGCGAGGAATTTCAGCGCCGGATCGACGAAGGCGGAGGCCAGCGTCGGATGGGCGATGCGCGGGCGATAGGCGCGGCCGCCGCGCGCGAGCGATTCCGCGATCACCGCCCCGGCCAGCTTCGCCGAGGCCGTGCGCGGCTCGCTGTTCAGCACGGCGAGCAGGAAGGGCTGCAGCAGGCGCTCCCACAAGGGGCCATGGCACGGGATGACGTCTTCGATGCGCGCATCGGCGCCGGCGAGCAGCAGCTTCACCAGCGCGAGGTAATCGGCCGGGCCGGTGTCGGGCACGCGGCGGTTCTCCGCGAAAATCCACCAGGCGAGCGGGCCGTCATTCGGGCGCAGCGTCCAGCGCTTGCCGTCACGCACATCGGCGAAGTCGAACACCGCGCGATCCGGACCGGCCAGGCCGTGCTCCGCGCCGATGGTCTTGAGATAGGACTGCACCGAGCTGTTGCCGGACAAAACGAGGTGATTGCCGTTGTCGATGACGCAGCCCAGCGTCGCGTCGAAATAAGAGCGGCAGCGCCCGCCCGCCTGCGGCGCGCCTTCGAGCAGCACGACTTTGCGGCCCGCGCCGGCCAGCGCGACGGCTGCCGAGAGTCCGGCGAGGCCGCCGCCGACGATCCAGATCATCCGAACAATCCGTGGCGCAGCACGATGCCGAGCAGCTTGGGCTTCGACAGCGAGACGCGCTTGCGCGGCGGCGCCCAGCCGACCGCTTCGGTCTGGCGCAGGATCTCCTCATAGACCGCGCCCATCAGGCGCGGCGTGGCGAGGCGGCCCTTGGGCCGCTTGGCGAGAACCGCGGCGGCGCCGTCGTAGAATGTGTGCGCATCGCGCGCCACCAGCTTGCAGACCTTGTCGATGCGCGGATCGGCGACGATGGCCTTCGGATCGGCGATTGCGATGCCGGCCTGCGCCAGATATTCGCGCGGCAGATAGAGGCGGTTGATGCCCGCATCCTCGTCGATATCGCGCAGGATGTTGGTGAGCTGGAGCGCGCGGCCCAGATGATGCGCAAGCTCGTCGCCCGGCCCCTCCTCCATGCCGAACACCTTGATCGACAACCGGCCGACCGCGCTCGCCACGCGCTCGCAATAGAGATCGAGCGTCTTGAGGTCCGGCGCGACGATGTCTTCCGCCACGTCCATGTCCATGCCGTCGATGACGGTGAGGAAATCGGCCTTGCGCAGGCCATAGCGCGCGACGTGCTCGGCGAGGAAGGCGGCGCGCGGCGGCGGATTTCCGGCATAGAGCGCATCGATATCGGCGCGCCATTGGCGAAGCTGCGCGGCGCGTTCGGCGCGGGTGCCGATGCCGTCATCGGCGATGTCGTCGACCATGCGGCAGAAGCCGTAGATCGCGAACATCGCCGCGCGCTCGGCCTTCGGCATCAGCCGCATGGCGGAATAGAACGAACTGTTCGACGCCTTCTGCTGCGCCTGGGCGATCACGGGCTCGGAGGATGACAGACTCATGAAACGGACTTGGCTTCGACGCCGCCCCTTTTAGGCCGAAGCCGGGCGGAGGCAAACCGGGCAACGGCGCGCAGCAGAAGACCGGGCATCTCGCCGCGGCGGTGGTGGACGCGCTCGCTCAGGGGATCGCGGACCAGGAGGCGGGCGGTGAGGTCCTCCGCCAGGGTCTGGATGACGCTGACTTCCAGCGAAAGGCGGCGGTCCACGATCTGCGCGGCGAAGGGGCGCGACTGCTCGAGCAGGCGCTGGGTGCGGCGGGCGAGTTCCACCAGCACCGCGCGCAGTTGCGGCGGCGATTTGGGCAGCTTGAGAACGTCGACCGTCAGGCCTCGGCTCGCCAGCAGGTCGCCCGGAATGTAGACGCGGTCGATCTCGCGATAGTCCTTGGCGCAGTCCTGAAGATGGTTGATCACCTGCAGCGCGGCGCACAGCGCGTCATTGGCCGGCCAGGTGTCGCGGCTTTCGCCATGCACGTCGAGCACGAAGCGGCCGACCGGCATCGCCGAATAGCGGCAATAGTCCAGCAGCTCGTCCCAATTCGCGGTGCGCGATTTGGTGACGTCGCGGCGGAAGGCTTCGAGCAGGTCGAGGCCATGCTGGTTGGTCAGCCGCCGCTCCGCCAGCACGCGGCGCAGGGCGACGCCTTCGGGAGACGTGTCCGCCTCGCCCGTCAGGCTGGCGCGCATCTTCTCGAGCAAAGCGAGCTTGTCGGCCGGCGCGGCCGTCGGATGATCGGCGACGTCGTCGGCGGCACGCGCGAAGCGGTAGAAGGCGAGGATCGCGGGGCGATGCTGCTTGGCGATCAGGATCGAGGCGACGGGAAAATTCTCGTCGGTGTGGCCCTTGCCGGAGGCGAGATCGGCGGCGCTCATGGTCTGGCCATCGCCTGCGCCCGGCCCTTCCACATGCCGCCGCGGCCGCGCCAATGCTGGACCGCGGAATCGATCGTGAAGAGCGTATAGACCAGGCCGATCAGCGGCAGGACGAGGCCCCAGAGCGGCGAGACGCGATAGAATTTCGCGATCGGCTGGAAGGACAGCGTCATCGCCCCCCAGGCGAGGATGCCCGAGGCCTGCGCCGACTCCCGCGCGAACAGCGCCAGCGCCGGCGCGGCGGCATAGACCACAAGCATGCCGAGGATCGTGCCGAGCAGCGCTAGTGGCGAATAGCCGAGCTGGGCATAGGCCGAGCGCGCCACCATGCGGCGGATCTCGGGCATGCCGGCATAAGGGCGGATGGACGACGCACGTTCGGTGAGGCCGAGCCAGATCGGGCCCTCAGCCTTCATCGCGCGGCCGAGCGCGCAATCGTCGATGATCTCGCCGCTGATCGCCGCGATGCCGCCGGCGCGTTCCAGCGCGTCGCGCCGCGCCAGCATGCAGCCGCCGGCCGCGGCGGCGGTCCTGTTCTTCGGATCGTTCACGAACGCGAACGGATAGAGCATGTCGAAGAAGAACACGAAGGCGGGGATCAGGTAAGCCTCAGCCCAGCCCCTGCAGTGGAGTTTCACCATCAGCGAGGTGAGGACCAGCCTGCCGGCCTCGGCGCGCGACACCAGCTTGCGCAGATTCTCTTTGCTGTGATCGATATCGGCATCGGTGAACCAGATGTAATCCGGCGCGCCGGCGCGTTCGACGCCCTGTTTCATCGCCCAGACCTTGCCGGCCCAGCCGGTTGGCCGCGGCGAGCCGGCGATCACGTCGAGGCGGCCGGTGCTGTCGAGCTTACGTGCCGCATCGCCCGTGCCGTCGCCGCTCTGATCGTCGACCAGCACGATGCGGAAGGCGCCGGGATAATCCTGCGCCAGCAGGCTGCCGATGCTGCGCGCGATCACATCGGCCTCGTTGCGCGCCGGCACCACCGCGACGACGGACGGCCAGGACGCGGGCGGCGGCGGATCGTCCGCATCGTCGCGCTCTGCCATCACCCAGAACCGGCCGCGAAAGGCGAGCAGATAAAGCCACACCGCCACCGGCACCAGCGCAAGCAGCGCGATCATTTGATGTAGCCCGCTTGGCGGAACCAGGCGACGGCGTCCGCAATGGCCTCGCCATAGGGGCGCGCCGTGAAGCCGAGCTCCTCGCGCGCCTTTTTCGATGAAAAGAACATGTGATACTTCGACATGTTCAGCGCATCGACGGTCAGCATCGGCTCGTTGCCGGTGTAACGGGCGACGGCTTCCGAGCACCAGGCCAGCGGATAGAGCGGCGCGCGCGGCAGCCGCACGCGCGGCGCCTTGCGGTCCACCAGGGCGCAGATCGCCGCCAGCATCTCTCTCAGCCGCACATCCTCGCCGCCCAATATGTAGTTCTCGCCGATGCGGCCCTTGTCGAGCGCGAGGATGTGTCCCTGCGCCACGTCGTCGACATGCACGAGGTTAAGCCCCGTATCGACGAAGGCCGGCATGCCGCCATTGGCCGCCTGCACGATGATGCGCCCGGTCGGCGTCGGCTTGACGTCGCGCGGCCCGATGGGAGTCGACGGGCTGACGATCACGGCCGGAAGGCCCTCGCCGGCCATGCGCTCCACCAGCCTTTCGGCCACGAGCTTGGACTTCTTGTAGGCGCCGATGACGGTCTGCTCGCTGTGGCGCGAGGTCTCGTCGACCGCGCTGCCGTGCCCGGGCTTCAGCGCGGCGACGGAAGAGGTGTAGACGATGCGCTCCACGCCGGTCGCGCGCGCGGCATCCATCACCACGCGGGTGCCTTCGAGATTGTTGCGCACGATCTCCTGCGGGTCGCGCGCCCAGATCCGGTAATCGGCGGCGACGTGGAAGACGTGGCGCACGCCGTCCATCGCCTCGATCATCGAATGGCGGTCGAGCATGTCGCCCTCGGCGATCTCGAATTCCTCGCCTTCGATATTCGTGCGCGGAGAGGTCGTGCGCATCAGCACGCGCACCTCGTCGCCGCGGCGGCCCAGCGCGCGCGCGATCGCCGAGCCGACAAATCCCGACGCGCCGGTGACCAGAACCTTGTCGCCCATCAGGCCGAACCGCCGAGCGCGCGGCGCCCCTCGAAAGCCTGCCAGGCCAGCAGCACCGGCACGCCGATCACGATGTCGCGGGCGCGCTTGAGCAGCGAAACGGCAAGGCCGATCTCGGGGCCCAGTCCGAACAGCGGCATCAGCGCGGCATAGCCGGCCTCCTGCACGCCGATGGCGGCCGGAATGAAGACGGTGGCGCTGCGCAGCGCGGCGAGCAAAGCCTCGATGGCGATGCAGGAGAAGAAATCGATGTGTCCGCCGATCAGCCGCACGCTGATCCAGATCAGGCCGGCGCTGGCGACCCAGGAGAGCAGATGGATGGTCGAGGAAGCGGCGAGCCGCGTCTTGGAATCGTACATCGCGCGCATCTGGTCGGAGAACGCCGTGGTGTGCTCGATGGCGGCGGGAAGAAAGCGTCCGGCGAGGTTGCGCGCAAGCTGGCTGCCGCGCTGCTGCAGCACGACGAAGGCGGCGATGCCGGGAACGAGCAAGAGCGTGCCCAGGATCAGGCCGTCGACATAGGGCGCCGTCGTCGCGGAGCCGCGCAGCTGCTCGATGCACAGCGCGATGCCGATCAGCACGAACACGATCTGCGCCATCAGCTCGGTCGTCACGTCGGTGATGGCGGAGGCGAAGGCGAGCGGCGGCGAGACGCCGCGCAGGATCACGGCGCGGGCGCCGATCACGATGCCGCCGAGCTGGCTGAACGGCAGGATGTCGCCGGCGCTGTCGCGCGTCTGGCGGCCGAGAATATAGGTGAGCGCATCGCGCGGATGCCCGTCCGGGATCAGCGCGGCCCAGGCGGTGCCGAGCAGCGCGACGACCACCGTTCCGGCCAGGCAGTACAGGGCGAAGCCGCCGATGCCGATGGACAGGACGGTGTGGAACACCTCGGCGATGCCGATATGGAGCAGGAGCCAGATGAACAGCGCGAGCCCGACCAATGCCGCGAGGATGACACCGATTTTCATGATGCCGGATCACGATACATGACGACGGCAACCCTGCACCGCTTGTCATTCCCGCGTAAGCGGGAATCCAGAGTCGCCTGCACCGCTGGATGCCCGCCTTCGCGGGCATGACAAGTGTTGAGCATGAATCAGGCCGGAACGCGCTTGGGACCGATGAACCTGCGGAAGGTGCGGATCATGAAAGGCACGAAGCGCGGGCGCCTCAGGCGCTTGTCGTAGATGCCAAGGCGCCGGTCGTTCTCGATCAGGCAGGTGTCCATCAGCTTGAACACGTCGATGTCGTCGCCGCCGAGCTGGCTGGCGCCGTTGACGGTGAAATTGTTGTCTTGCTGGCCGTTCGAGACGTCGGACGCGATGCCGATGCGCTCCCACACCAGGAAGGCCCACACGGCGAGCACCTTCAGCTCGAACCAGGGCCGGCGCCACAGAGGCATGTTGCGGCGGTGCCAGGCGACCCAGTTCACGAAGAACAGGATGTGGCGGCCTTCCTCCTGCACCACCGGCTCGAAGGTATCGACCAGATCGGCGGGGAAGAAGCCGGACGACTTGGCGGTCTCGAACAGACCGAAGGCGAAGAAGCTGTCGATGCACTCGCTATAGCCGGTGACGAGAAACGCCCATTCGGCATCTTTCGGGCGCGGATAGGCCGGCTCGGGCGCCAGCTTGATGCCATAGGCCTCGACCAGGTTCGACAGCACATAGCGGTGGCGGCGTTCCTCGAAGCCGTTCAGCTCGACCGCCTTGCGCAGCAGGGGATCGCCGATCTCCTCCGCATAGGTGCAGACATTCAGTCCGGCGCGGTTCTCGGTCTGCACCGCGATGTCCCAGATGGGCAGCGCGGTGATGCGGTCCTGGGCGGTCTTGTCGAGCTTGGGCCAGTCGATAACGGCCGGGCGGTAGGGATTGAAGGTGTCCAGCAGGGTCTTGCAGAACAGCCGCTTATGCGCGTCGGA
>Ga0265338_10006832_pt1 | contig 14375 bp, 10 predicted proteins | sample 42126metaG_FD_193579 | JGI IMG/M metagenome (GOLD analysis project Ga0265338, IMG submission 193579) | Rhizosphere microbial communities from Carex aquatilis grown in University of Washington, Seatle, WA, United States - 4-21-26 metaG | ecosystem: Host-associated > Plants > Roots > Rhizosphere... | reverse complement strand
CTGATATAAACGCTTTACCGGGTCCAAACAGCCTAGTCTTTTTTTGACGCCAGTATAAAAAAAAGCCCCGCTCCCCTTTCGGGGAGCGGGGCTTAATCCACAAGCGATCAATAGACTTCGACTTGGTCGATCAGGATGTCACCTGTTCCGCGGGTCGTCCCATCAACATTCATCTGGACCCGAACGCCGACCTTCTGGACCTTGGTGCTATCCGACCCAGAGGTCAGGACGATTGGGGTCCAATCAACCAGCGTCCAAGTGTCGGCCACCAAGTTGGTGGGCGCGGACGTGTCAAAATCCGCCCAGCCGTTGGATTGGATGAAGATCAGGCCTTGCGGCGTGCCGTCGCCGATCACCGACGCCGGCGCCTTCACCCTGCACCGGATGCTTCGACCGGTGAAGTCGAACGGCATGATCCCGTTGTTGAAGCCCCCGTCCATGGTAAACGACATGTCCGTGGACCCCCCCACCGTGAAGGCCTGGTTGAGGTCCAAGGTCCCGGCCGAGGCGTTATAACCACCCGCGAGCCAAGAAAGGGTCCCGGCCGTGGTGGCCCAAAGCTGTTTGTTGGCCTCGAAATTCCAGACCGGGTACACGGGGGGCGGCGTCGCGCAGTTGTACACCAAGCGGATGTTGTCGATGAAGATGTGCCCGGTGTTGGCCTTGTCGCTGTTCAGGATGAAATAAAGTTCCGTCAGCGGCGAGCCCGGTAAGATCCCACCCTGGGAATAGTCCAGGTTCCAAGCCAGGGTTTGGGGGCCCGGGACCAGCGGCTGATTGAGGGCGATGGCGTCATGGCTGTAGATCCCCTGACTGGTCGAGTCCGCGCGCAGTTCCATCGTGGCGTAGGAAGCGCCGTTCCCGGTCACCAAGTTGGCGTCCACATAGACGTCGGCCTGGAGTTGGACGTTGCCATCCCACATGAAGGGCGAGAACCCAGTCCAGTTGAGGATGTCCTGGTTCCAACCGGCGCCCGTGGTGATGTTGACGTCGATCGAATTGGAGCCTTGGGTCACGTGTGAGGCGGAAAGGGTCCGGGTCGCGTTGGAACCCGACCAAGTGCCGTTGGCCGTGAGGGAATCACAGCTGTTGATCAAATTCGCGCAGAGCCCCACCGGAGTCGAGGTCGCCGTATTGGTGGGGGTCAAGGTGTCGGTCGGCGTCGAGGTCGGCACCGGCGTCAGGGTGAAGGTGAAAGTCGACGTGGCCGCCGGGGTGCTGCTGTTCGTAAGGGTCGGCGTAGCGGACGCGGTGAAGGTGAAAGTCGTCGTGGCCGCCGGGGTGTTCGTCTTCGTGAACGTCGCCGTTCCGGCCGGAGTCGCGGTTTTGGTGCTGGTCATCGTGAACGTCGCCACGGGGGCTTCCGGAGTCGTCGGGTTGTCCTTCTTTTTGCAGCCCACGAACGGCAAGCCCACCGCGAGCACGAGGGCAAAAGCCATGAACAAGTATCGACGAATCATCTTTTCATCCTCCGGAGGGTTGGTATAGGCAAAGTAATGCGAGAGGGATAAAGTATGCCCACCCTGTAGCCGATATATCTATGACATTCATCATGTGTCTTTGGTAAACCATTTCCCATCGCAAAATGATCTGACCTCATTGCAAACGATTATTTAATGCGGGTTTTAAGCCGTAAACCCTCCCTTAGAATTTTAAGATCGACCCGCAAATTATTATGACAGGCATTCCATTTAACCGGGTTTACCGGTGGAGGCACGTATGATCAATTCCACGGGGGCCAATTCGCGCTTCACGGTCTTGTCCTTGGTCTCGATGATCTCCAACAACCTGGACGCGGCCATCCGGCCCAAATGCTCCTTGGCGACCGAGATGGTGCTCAAGGCCGGGACCGTGTAGCTCGCCATGATGATGTTGTCGAACCCCATGACGCTGACGTCCCCCGGGACCGAACGCCCCGATTCGGCCGCCGCCTTGAGGACCCCGCCCGCCATCTCGTCGTTCACCGCGAAGATCGCCGCGGGCTTCTTGGTTTTCTTGAAATACTCCAAGGCCGTCTCATGGGCCCGGTGGAAACTCAGGTCGTCACATTCCAGGACGCATTCCTTCGGCAGTTTTCGGCCCGACTGCTGGAGTTCCTGGATGAATCCCGCTTCCCGCTCCTCCAGGCTGGGCCGCCGCGAGTTTCCCCCGAGGGTCATCAGGAGGATGTTCTTGTGGCCCAACCGCACCAGGTGCTCGGCCGCCAGCCGGCCCCCGGTCCGGTTGTCGATATGGACACAGTTGACGCCTTCGATCTCGGGATAGTTGTCCACCAACACCACGGGGACCTTCCGGTCCGCGAGGTCCCTCACCATGGCCGGCTCGGAATGCGCCACCAGGATGAGCCCGTCGCAGTTCTTCTCCCGGACGAACTTCGGCAAGGTGGAGGGGCCCTCGTAGGGGCCCTCGATTCGCGAAAAGAGGATGTTATATCCCTTCTCCATGACTTCCCGGATGAAGCCCTCCACCACGAAGGAATAGAAGGGGTTGGAGATGGACTGGCCCCCAGGGCCGAAGACGATGCCCAGGTTGCGGGACCGCCTGCCGGCCAGGCCCGCCGCCATGGCGCTGGGATGGTAATCCAGGTCCTGCGCGGCCGCGATGACGCGTTTGCGCACCTCGGCGCTGATCATGACGTCGGGGCGTTTATTCAGGACGAAGGAAACCGTGGTGATGGAGACACCGGCCTTCTTGGCGACGTCCTTGATGGTGGTGTGGCCGGGCATGACCCCTCCGGGGATTAAAGCCTTTTACTGGCGCCGTTATTATTCGCCGGAGCCGCGGAGGGGTCAAACTAAAACTTTTTAGTAAAACAACCTGTCCGAGGACGGGAAAGGCGTTGGTTCAAAGCGACGGGGGGCGGTAGGCCGCCAGGCACTTGCCCTTGGCGTCATAGACCGCCAAGGCCGCGCGGCCCGCGGGAAGATCCAACGTCGCGGTGAAGCCAAAGGCGCCGTCCTTCACCCGTACCCGCGAGTCCCGGGAGCCCTCGTTGAACGCCACGTACAGGCTCGTCTTGCCGAAACGCCGGGGGTGGACGGTCACTTCCATCGGGTCGGCCCCTTCGATCTTGACCATCGGCTTCACGCCGGCGGCCGCCAACAACTTCCCGTAATACGCGACCACGGATTCCCTGCTGTCCCCCGATTCCACCGGAAGGGGCTGGTACAGCAGTTGGTTCCTGCCCTTCTTGAAGGCATGGATTTTCGCGGGCAGAGAATCGTCCTTGTCCACGAAGTGGGGCTTTCCGTGGGAATAGGTCACCGACAATCCGCCCCCGGCGAGCGTGAGCCCTTCGACCGGTTGGACCGGGACCCGTTTCTCCACCACGCCGAACGACGCCAATCCCTCGCCCGGCCGCCCATAGCCGTCCTGGGCCACGGGGCCCGAGACCACGAGCAACCGCCCGGCGGTCGCCTTCATCCAACCGGCCAGGGCCTTCGGGTCGATCCGGTGGACCGACGGCAGGAGGATGACCTTCTCGGTGGTGAGAAGGTCGAACTCCCATTCTCCCAGTGTGTGGTATGGAAGGGCCAGGGCCCCCAAGGCCCGGTGGGACGCCCGCAGGGCGGCTTCGGTGTGGGATCGGTTGGACCAAAGGCCGGTGTAGGAGTTCACCACTCCCAGGCCCGGCCCTTCGGGCTCCCCCTGGAGGAAACCCTGGGCCCGGCGGAAGAAATCCCCGAAGGCGGCCAGGACCCAGGCCTCGGGACGGGCCGTGCCGTCCCCACGCCAGGCCCCGATTTCCACCTCGTTGCGCTCGTTCATGTGGACGTTGAGGTTCCAACACCATTGGATGAACCCCGCCCCGGCCATGAAGGAGGCCGCCGACTTTCGCTCGAACAGTTTCGCGGCCTCGGCGTCGGACACCCGCTTGTTCCGGTTGAGGTTGTCGGTGAACATGATGCCGTTTTCTTGCACGAGGAAAGGCTTCCCCTTCACGACCGACGCCTTGGCGCCGAAAACCAGGTCCTCGTTTTCCCACCAGGTGTGGTTGCAGGTCAGGTCGAGGGGGGCGTGGAAGGAATGGTTGTTGGGTCGTCGGTTGCTGACGCCCCCGCCGTCCTGACCCACGCTCAAGAGCTGGTCCGTGGCTTCCCGGAGGACCCGCGAATGGTCCGCCACCCAACGGGCGAAAAGGGCTTGGCTGTATTTCTGGAAATCGAGGGCCCGGCCGCCCCAGGACACGCCCTTCTGGGGGACGTGGAACTCGTTGAAGTCGATCTCCTCGGGCAGGAAAACCCGGTCCCAGTTCGGCAACTCTTCGGGGGTGGCGTTCCAGGCCAAGCGGAGCGCCTCCAGGTCCCCGGCGTATTCCCTCCGCAGGAAAGCCCGGAAGGCCTCGGTCTCCCTCCGGCCCGGCAGGGGCCTCGTCCTCCAAAGCCGCTTGGGGTCGGAGACACTCGGTTCGTTGATGTAATCCCATCCCACCGAGGGGATCCGGGCGTAGCGGCGGACCAGGGACAGCATGAACTCCCTTTGGGCGCTGAGGGCCCGGGGATCCAGGTAAGGGTGGTCCGAGGGCCACTCGTTGGGCGTGAAGGAGAAGAAAGTGATGAAGAGGGGCAGGCGGTGCCGGAGGGTCGTGAGGATGAAGGCGTCCATCGCCCGGAGCGAATCTTCCCGGGATCGGCCCGGGTCCAGCATGAACTGGCGGTGCATGACCCAGAACCCGGTCCGCACCAGGTTCACGCCGTCGGCCGCCATCCGGCCCATGTCCCTGTTCCAGACCGCCGGGTTGGGGTGGGTGAAGAACTTGCGGGACACGTCCCCGGCCATGTAAGTGGTGCCCACGATGGGGGCGTCCCTCCCGTCGATCTTGAGGCGGCTGCCCTCGGCGGCCAGCTGGGGGGCCGAAGTCACCAGGGAATCATCCCAACCCCAGAAACCCTGGGACTGGACCCGAACGAGATGCCCGTCCACGGACACACGGGTCTCCAGCCGGTACAGGCCCGGGTCCACCATGGTCTGGAGGCTCTTCGTCTCATAGGCGGAGGCTTCCCCCAATTCGGTCTCGAAGGAGCCGGTATCCACCCGGGTTTCCTCAAGGTGGAGGACCCAGTCCAGCCGAACCTTCCGGCGGAGACGCCTGTGGCCCCGGACCCACATCGTCAGGTCCGGCTGGTCCCCCGGCGCGTAACAGGCCCATGAGGGGCGCAGGTCCACTTCCAGGGCTCCCACCAGGGCGCAGGCGGCCAACCGTGCCGCCATCTTGTCCTCTCGGGGTCCCCAAGCGGTGAATCGGCAGGGCGCGAACACCCAACGGCCGCCCTCGAACCTTCCCTGGCGGCAATCCACCAGGAAGGCTTGGCAGGACATCCGACGTCCCGTCCCGTCCACACCCCAAAGGATCGGGGCCATCGCGCGGTCCATGGGACCCACGGCGCCGTTGGTCTCGTCTTCATTAACATCCGTGAACCGTCCCATGCCGGAGTGGCAATCCAGGGGAAGAAGTCCCAGGTCGCCCAACCAGGGCTCCTCGGGGTTGTCCTGGGTCCTCGCCGAAAGGGAAGCCGACACGGGACTCCACTGTTCCAAACCGAGGGACTGGTGGAACGCGGTCTGCGCCGGCTCCACTTTCCAGGTCGTCCCCTCCCGGAACACGGCCCGTTCAAAGGGACGCCCGCCCAACACCAGGAGGTTGCCGCCCTCGCCCAAATACCGGTGGATCTCTTGCCAACCCTCCTTTGGAAAAGCGGAGCCGTAGGGAAGGATCAATAGCCGGATTGAATCGGCGGAGAGTTTGGAAAGTCCCGCGAGGTTCATCGGTGTGACGGGTCCCAACGGGGTCAATGCGCGCTTGAGGCCGGCCAAGGGGATCGGACAGCTGTCGAGGGTGGGAAACCGGTCTTCGGAGAAAAGTGCGATCATGGCTTCTTGGGAATCCTGAAGGGGATAGGGCTCGGGTGGGCCACCCAAAGTATGTTATATATATCCCTTACTAAAGCGTTTGAGTTGTACATTTTTGACACTTTCCTAAACCCTTGGGAGGAGCCGCCATGCCGAAACCCACTGAAAAGTCACCCTTTATGGAGGGGATCCCGGGTGCCACCCGTTCCATCAAGGTGAAACCGGGTGAAGCGGGAAAAAGCGGCCTTCCCTATTATAACCCCCGCGCGGGGCTCAGGGCGAAGAAGGCCCTCCTGACCCGTTACGAGTATAACCCCATCCTCACGGGCAAGGACTTTCCCGGAGACATCCAAACCGTCTTCAACAGCTCGGTCATCAAGAAGCCCAACGGCGACTATGTCATGGTTTGCCGCTGCGAGGACAGCGCCCTGGGGCGCTACCTCTGGGTGGCCGACAGCAAGGACGGCATCCACTTCAAACCGCGCCCGAAACCGCTCCCCATGCCCATGAACGACCCCATCTTCAGGGAATACGTGAACGGCACCGTGTCGTACTACGACCCGCGCGTCACGCGCATCGGCGACAAGTACTATATGACCCACAACGCCCACACTAAGCACCAGTGCCAACTGGGCCTCTTCGAGATCGACAAGGGGTTCAACCGGCTCCAATGGCTCGGCCTCATCAGCGGCCCCGACAACCGCAATGGGGTGTTGTTCCCGGAGAAGATCGGCGGCAAGTACTGGCGCCTGGACCGGCCCAATGTGGGCACCTACGACATCTGGGCGGCTTCCTCGCCCGACCTGATCCACTGGGGAGGGCACCGTTGCGTGGTTCGCCGGGACGCGGTGCGGTGGGCCGACGCCAAGATCGGCGCGGGGGCCGTGCCCATCAAGACGAAGTGGGGGTGGCTCTGCATCATCCACGCGGTACGCATCCAATGCACCGATTACGTGTACAGCCTGGGTTGCATGCTCCTGGACCTCAAGGACCCCACGAAGGTTCTGGGCTTGAGTCAGCGCGCCCTGCTGGACCCGAAGGAAAACTATGAGCTGCTGGGCCAGGCCCTCAGTGTGGTCTTCACCACCGGCGCCGTGGCGGAACCCGACGGCTCGGTCAAGGTCTACTACGGCGGCGCCGATACCGTGCAATGCCTGGCCATCGGCGACTTGCAGGAACTGGTGTGGAGCTGTCTCAATGAGTAGCCGTTAGCTTCAGGCGAACAGCTATCGCCGTTGGCCGTTAGCTCAAGCTTAAAACAAAAAGCGCCTCGGGATTTCACCCGGGCGCTTTTTTATTTTAGGGCCGTTTTAGCTTCTTTTACTAACGTCAAACGGCTAGCGGCCAACGGCGCCGTTGTTCATTTTTTCGAATAGAACTTATCGTTCACTTCCCGCGCGGCCCCCGGCAGGGCCTGGGCCGCGGTCTCGGTGCCGTTCCACACCCGGTCCAGGTGGGGACCCAACAGGCTGTTCATCCATTCCTCGGCGTGGAGGTCGAAGGCCCGGTAGGTCCCGTCCTTGACGGCGTCCAACAGGAACCTCTTTGAGAGGGGCTTCTGGTCGTCCAGGAAATCCTTGGAATCGGCCACGGTCCTCATCGCGGGTTGGGTCAATCCCGTGCGGGCCATGCTGCGTTGGCCCATCTCACCGGCCAGGAAACGGACCAGCTCGTAGTCCAACTGCGGGTATTTCGACTCCTTCACGATGCCGTACCCCGCCGCGCTGATGGAATATCCGGCCTTGCCTTGGGGCCCCCGGGGAAAGGGCGCCACGTCCCAATCGAAATCCGTGATGTGGCGGAACGCCGGCGTCTTCCAGATGCCGCTGTAGAACATGGCGGAGGTTCCGTTGATGAACATGTCGGAAGTCCCCATGCTCCCCATGGCCGTCATGGAGGCCGGCGTCATCATGACGTGGTACTTGTGCATGAGGTCCGCCCGGAATTGGATCCCCGCGACGGCCTCCGGCGAGTCCAGGAGGCATTTCGTGGGGTGTTTCACGTCGTCCACGATCTTGCCGCCGTGGTTGTACACCCAGGCCTCCCAGATCGGCCAGTCGTCCACGAACCCCCACCGCGTCACCTTTCCCGCCGCGTCCTTCTTCACCAAGGCTTGGGCGTAGGCGAGGAATTCCTTCGTGGTCCAGTTGGCCGGGGGAGGCTTGAGTCCCGCTTCCACGAAGGCGTTCATGTTGTAGTAGATGACGCAGATCGGGGCGATATCCCGGGGGATGCCCAGGAGTTTGCCGTCCACGGTGTAGCGGTCCAGGGCCTCGGGATAGAAGTCCTTGAGGTTGATCGATAGGTCGGCGGCCACCAGGGGATTCAGGTCGAGGAAGATGTCCTGGTGGGAAAAGGCCGGCAACTGCTCGGCGTTGATGGCCATGACGTCCGGGGCCATGTTGGAGGAGAACTGCGTCAGGATCTTGGTGATGTAGTCGTTGTAGGGGATGCGGACGAACTCGACCTGCACCTCGGGGTGGAGCTTCTGGAAGGCGTCCACCGAGGCCTGTTGGATCTTAGCCTCCTCCACGTCGCCCCAACCGGCCACCCGGAGCGTGATGGAGGATTGGTGCTTGGTCCGGAGGGTTCCCAGCGTCGCGCCCAGGGTGATGACCAGCACCACGCCTAGGACCCAGAGCCAATGTTTGGATTGCATCCGAAACCCCCCCGTTTGGGATCCAGCCGGGCCAGTTTACCACAGGCCGTTAAAACGGTTTACTTTCGGCTTCGCCCGTTCCTTACGCCGGCCTTCAACCAAAATAAAAAAAGCCCCCCGGGACATCCCAGGGGGCTTATGAACATCCCTTTATTTCAGGATGGAAACCTTCCGCACCTTGAAGCCGTGTTTGCCCTCGGTCTTGGGGGAGATGTTGAAGGTCTCCAGTTTCGACAGGTCCTGGGGCGCGCCTTTCTTGGCTTCCGGCGGCTGCCAGTAGGGGTTCAGCTGGAATGACGAGAATGGCATCTGAATCGTCTCCCAACCTTTCCCTTGGGTCGGGGGGGCGAGGGCGGTATAGGCGTTTTGTTTTGCGTCGTTGAATCCCAATTCCAGGGTAAGCGGGAAATCACTGTAGACCTGGAGCGTCAACGTTTTCGCGCCCCGCCAATCCTGTCCGTTCCAATCGTCCCCCACCCGAATCCAGACCCCGCACCAACCCTTTTTCTTGAGGTTGTATTTAAAGGCCGACAAGCGCTCGCCCTTCCCCTCGGGGTCGCGGTCCAGTGTCATGTCCAGGGTGGTGCCGCTGTCCTTGTCGAGGAAGGGCCCATAGCCGTTCTTCTCGAGCAAGGTGAAGTCTTGGACGACCAGGCCGTCCTTGCCGGACCGGTCCGGCATACCGGTCTTGGCGGCGACTTTTCCCGAGACCGCGCTGATGGGGCCGATCCAGTAGGTCGTGGGGCCCTTTCCCTGGGGGGCCAGATTCAGGGTGACGATCTTGGAGAATCGGATCTTGGCGCCTTTCGGGGCGTCCTTGTCCTGCCAGGGACTCTTGGTGAAATCGGACAGGGGGATCGTGAATTCCTCCCAATCGTCCGAGACCACCCGGATGGTGGTCGTCACCATCACTTTGTGCGCGTCGGTGAGGCCCACTTGGATGAGGCCGGGGGCCGAGACCTTGGCCTTGAAGCGGATGGCGGCGGCGTTCGAGAGGTTCAACTCCAGGGCGTTCCAAACGCCCCCCCACTGGACCAGGGCCGCGGAAATCTTGAGGGCCTTCTCCCCCGCCGCGGGACCCGCCGCCTGGGCGATCTCAAGCTTGGATCCCTTGCCGTCGTCATAGGTGCCGACGGTCTTTCCCGGGTTGAACCCCGACCAATCCTGGATCACGGCGGCCCCCGCCGAGGCGGCCAGGGTCCAGAGCCCCATCACGAGCAATATGGCCTTCTTCATGTTCTTCCTCCCGAATTGATCTGCCCACCGATTGGACTTCGCGTTTGCCGTCGCGGGTCGAACTTTCAAAAGATAAGCTTTTTTAACCACAATGGTCACAGTGGGCTCAATGAAGAACCGCCTGAACTGAATGAACCCCAAACCGAAAAGCATGCATTCCACATTGTGGACATGGTGTCCATCGGGTCCATTGTGGTAAAGGTGCCTTGTTAGGGCGTTTCGGGGGCGACCGCCAGGGCCGTCGGACCCGCCTCAGCCGCCCAGAGGAACCGGTCCATCCGGCCGTGGATCTCGTCGTGCTTGCGCATGAAAAGGTCCATCTGGATCGGGGTCAAAAGCCGGGCGATCTGGTCCTCCCCGTCCCGGTCCAAGTACCGCACGTCGGTCTTCCAGAGGCTCCGCAGGTCCTCCATCCGGGACCGTTGGTCCGTCAGGACCGACGCCACTTTCTCCCTTTGGTCCGCCGAGAGGTTCAGGTCCTGGTCCAGCAGTTGGATGAACCGGTGGGCGGGGGTCCAAGCCATGAGGGTGTGGTCGAAATAAAGTCGCATGGCCCAGGCCCCCAAGGCGATTCCGCCCAGGAAAGCCAGGAGCACGAAACCTCGGGTGAACAACCGGGGGTTACTCATAATGGCCCCCTTTCCCGGGGTTATAGCCGAAAGAGGGTGGGGCCGCCCAGGCGCTGTGGTCGTTCCACGCGAAGGAATGGTCGGCCTTGATCCAAGAACCCTCCGGGTGCCAGAAGGCGGCGCAAATCAGGATGGCCGCCACCAAGGACCCCCAGAGCGAGAGGGTTTTCAGCCAAGACGGCTGGCCCGACCAACGGGGACCCAGGATCCGGACCATCACCCCCTCCGTCAGGTCCCGGGACGGCTCCGACAAGGACCACCGGCCCACCAGTGCCCGGCAGTCGGCGCAAGCGGCCAGGTGCCTTTTGATTTCGGCGTTCTCTGCGGGACCCAGCCTTCCGGCCTTGTAGTCCCCCGCCCTCGCTAGGATTTTTTCGTGCAACATGGTCCCTCTCCTATCCCGAATTAGACGCCGCGACGCCTCAAGTAGGTCTGAATTTTTACCCGGGCCCGCTTCAACCGACCCTTCACCCCGTCCCGGGAAAGCCCCAATTCCTTGGCGATTACGTCGAACCGCGCCTCGGGGTTCTTCGCCACCCGTTCAAAGACTTCCCGCTCACCTCGGCTCAACTTCCCCAACGCTTCCAGGGGGAACTTTCGGCGGGGTTGGAAATCCTCCGGGAGGGTTTGGACCAGGGACTCGGGCATCCGTTTGGACGTTTCGAGGTAGGCCTCCAGGGACACCACCTTACGGCGGCGCCTTTTCTTGAGAATGTCCTTGCAATGGTTGATGCCGATGCGGGTGAGCCAGGTGCGGAAGGCGGACCCGCCACGGAAGGAGGCGAGGGACCGGTAAGCCTTGAGGAATACGCCCTGGGCCGCGTCCTCGGCCTCGTGGCGGTCGCCGAGGAAGGCCAGGCAAAGCTGGAAGAGCGCGGTCTGGTGGGCGCGCACCAGCTCGGCGAAAAGCTCCGTATCGCCCGCTTGGACACGGGCTATGAGGTCCTTCTCGTCGATGTCCGTCCTCCCGAGGCGCGCTTCTGGCGGTTTTCAGTCTAGCATTGGGATGAAATGCCGAGAGGCTCCGGACTGCATTCCACGCGAATAATCCTCGACCCGACCCATAGGGCACGTCGTCCAATAAGTCCCGTTTAAACCGTTTCCACTAAGTGACCCAGGATCAGGGCTCTCCAAGACGGTAATCGGGTCCGGAACCGTGGAGCTGGTACGACAGGACCGGGGTCTCCGAATCCATCCGGTACCGCACGATCCATTCCACCGGATGGGCGCCCTGGGCCAGGTCCGTGTCCCCGTTTCCGACCAGTTCCTTCCCGCCGGGCCGGACATCCAAAAGTTTTTGCCCATCGATCCGGAGGATCCCGTCGTTCCCCGAAAGCGATGATCGGAAGGAAACCTTCCAGCCTCCCTGCGTCCGGAAGAGGCCCCGGTAACGGACCGTGAGGTTCTGGAACTCGCCCAAGGGCGAGGGCGCCTCCAAAGTCGGGACCCAGTCCTCATATTGCAGCACCCCGCGGCCGAGACCGCAGGACCCCTCGAAGAAATCCCTCGTCCAGCCATTGTCGGTGGCCTGGAACCTTTGGAACAGCTTGCCGGGCTGGAGGGGAATCTGCGCCAGGGGAATATGGACCCGATCCAGGGTCTTGAGCCCCGGTGCCGCCTGGGAACCTGCCCGGTAAACCTCCGTCCACTCCGACCCCGGGAACTCCTTTCGGATGCGGTCGGCCTCCGCCCCGTCCTTGTCCATCACCAACACCACCACGTCCTTCGGTGTTTCCCAGGACCTTTCCACCAAAAGGTTGGCGGGCGCCAACCGCCGGACGTCCCTTCCATCCTCGAGGGCTTGTTGGACTTCCAGGTTTTGGTAAAACCGGTCGTAGTCGGTCAAGAACACCCGGTGATCCTTGAAATCCAACCCGGCCTGGACCGCCAGTCGGGTGTCGGCCGTCCGATGGTCGGGGTTCATGGCCCAACCCTCATAAGCCCGATGGTAACTCGCCCACCCCTCCGCTCCGAGGAGGACCCCGAGGGCCAATCCGAGGACCCGCCGTTGGGTCCTCCCAAATCCCGAGACCCCGAGGGCGTCCCAAGCTCGGACCCAGCCCCAGGCGGCCAAGACCCATAGGGGCGGGAGGGCCCCCAAAAGTTTACCGCTGTGGATTTCGCTGGAGAGGGCGTAGGGGGCCGCCCCCGCCGCGGCGCACAAAAGCAGGAACAGCGCCTTCCGCGAGGGCCTCGTCGCCAGGAAACCCAAGCCCAAGGCCGAGAACGCCAAGGCGGAGTATCCCATCACCGCGTCGCCGGATACCGAATAGTCCACCGGGTCGGGCCTTCCCCAAACCAGGGCGGCGAAGGCGTTGAAGCCAGATGTTACAACCCGCCATCCTCCGGCCCAAAAGCTCCCTCCCAAAACCCCGAGGGGATTTTGCGATTGGGCCGCCACGTGGTTGAGGATCCATCCCTCCGACAGGATGGGCAAGGACAGTACCCACACGAGGGGCGACGCCCAAAGCCAACCCCGGAGGAGACCCTCACGGGTCCGGAGGTCGGAGGATCCCACGACGAGCTTCCACCAGAAGCCGAAGAGCCCCAGCGATAGGAGGAGGCTCCAGGGGGTGGCGAGGTCCAAAACCTTGTTTTCCAACCTGAGGAGTCCCGAGGTCCAAAGCCCCAGAAAGATCGTGACCGCCCCCACGGAGACCACCCAAGGCCAAGACCCCTTGACCGCTTCCCGTTCCTCCGCCCTGGTCAAAACCCAAACCAAAAGCGCCAAGATGAAGAATGGGATGTAGGCGCGGAAGGAGGTGTAACCGTAGGCGCCGAGGGCCAAGCTGAAAGCCCAGAGGACGAACCGGCCGGTGGTCGGTTTCCGGATCAACCGAAGGAAGGCCCAGAGCGCCAGGGAAAGGGTCAAGGGCAGGAGAATGAACCTCAAGCCCAATAGGGTCTTCTCCACCAGGGTCAGGCTGACCGCCCCCAGAAGCGCGGCCAACCAGCCGGTCCGTCGATCCCCGACCTCGCGCCCTAAAAGGAAAAGGAGGAAAACCGTTCCCAGGTCCAGGCAGGCGCTGACCAGTTGCTGGACCTCGTAGAGCGGCATCTTGGGAAGCCAAGCCAGGAACGGCATGGCGAAATAACCGTAAAGCGGTTCATGGGCGCCCGGGATGAAGACCAGTGGGTAGTCGGAGAATTCCAGGGCATTGAGCGGCGCGATGATTTCCATGGCGCTGTCGCCGCGGTAAGGACCGGGGATGAACCCGAAATGGCTGAGCCGCATCCAGGCCCCGAGGGCGAGGACCAGGGCCAAGCCCCCCCATGAGGTGACGGGGCCCCAAGCCCGGCCCGAGGGGGCTTCGGGCAGGGAGCGGCAACCCCAAACCCAAATCCCAAGGGCGGCCAGGAAGAAAGGGAGGGCCCAAGCGGATGAAAGTCCCGGGAGCCCAAAAGCCCAAAATACATAACCGGATCCGGGGAGGAAAAGGAGAAACGCGACGACGGCCCAAGCGGCCTGCAGCGACCGATTCCTTGGTGGGACGGGAAGGACCCGGGCGGCCGCCCCCGAAGTTCGGTGGACGGCATTTCGACGTCGAGGTGTTCCGGCTCGGGCCATTGGCTTTGTCCTATTCGTCCAACCGGTCGTTCAACCCTAAGGCTTGGGACGGCTAACAAAACTATTTGAACCGCCATGACCACAAAGTTCACTAACAGGATGCTGAAAAAGAGTTTTTCACCCTGTCAGCAGCCGCGTGGCTCGAGCGAATCGCCGTAAATCCCCTGGTTTTTGAGGGGATGATTCGCGAGTAAGATACGAAAATGTCTCATCAGTTCGACTTTTTCATCATCCCGCTAAGAGCGCCCAGGGATACCGCCGTTAAATCCTGGACTTTCCTTTGTGACCTCGATGACGCCCTCAGACGAAGCCTGACGGGTGGTGGCCTTTGCGGTGAATAGGTTGGCTTTGTGTGGTTTTGTTAAAGGCCCTTAGGCCAGCCCGGCAATTTTCCCAAGCCGGCCATGAGGAACGCCGTCAACGCCGCCAGGCT
>Ga0265338_10006831_pt1 | contig 14375 bp, 18 predicted proteins | sample 42126metaG_FD_193579 | JGI IMG/M metagenome (GOLD analysis project Ga0265338, IMG submission 193579) | Rhizosphere microbial communities from Carex aquatilis grown in University of Washington, Seatle, WA, United States - 4-21-26 metaG | ecosystem: Host-associated > Plants > Roots > Rhizosphere... | reverse complement strand
GGCCAAAGGCACCGGACTTGGCCTGGCCATCGTCGGCCGCATCATCGAAACGCATCGCGGCAACATCCGCATCCGGTCCCGCCTCAAACACGGCACCAGCATTATCATCACACTGCCGGTGAAGTAAGTCTTCGCGGGAGCAAATAATTCAGCGCGGTTGCCTTTCGTTATTTACTATTTGCTTCCCGGTTTGACGGCCGAAATCTTGGCGAGGTCGGGCGGCAAGCGGTCCGGTTCAAAGGCTTCGACTTTGAGTGCAATCAGACTTTGGAACGGTACGCCAAAGTTCACCACGCCGTTGGAGCGGTCCACGATGGCTGTCGCACCGACCACGTATCCGCCCTGCGCGCGAACAATGTCAATCGTCTCCTGCACGCGACCGCCTTTGGTCACCACGTCCTCGACGACGAGCATTTTCTCGCCGGGCGCGATTTTGAATCCGCGCCGTAAGACCAGTTTGCCATCCTCCTTTTCCGGAAAGATAAACCGCGCGCCCAGTTGCCGGGCGACTTCCTGGCCGATAACCAATCCGCCGAGCGCCGGCGCGATGACGGTGACCGCGCCGAGTTTGCGAACTTTTTCGGCAAGGGCCGCGCCGAGTTTTTCGACCGTGGGCATTTGCTGGAGGGCGAGGGCGCATTGGAAAAATTGGCGGCTGTGCAGGCCGCTGCGGAGAATGAAATGGCCTTCGAGCAACGCGCCGCTGTCACGGAAGATTTGCAGGACTTCGTCTTGCGTCATGGGCCGAATGTTAAGTTCAAAGTCCAAAGTTCAAAGTCCAAAGTTGTAGCGTCGGCGTTCGGCGCCGATTTGGTCGAGCCGCAGGCTCGACGCTACACGTTGCTTTCTTCTGGCTTCCGACTTCGGTTTTCTGTTTTCTGGCACGCGCATGCCGAAGTGGATCAAATTCATTATCGCCGTCCTGCTGTTGCCGGTTTGTGCCGGCGCAGCGATGGCATTGTGGCAGGTGCTGCGCGCCAGCTACGGCGCAGACACGGTCTGGGTGCCGTTCCTGGCGGGCGCGGTGTGCTGGCTCGTGGTTTTTCTGCTGCTGCCCAGGCCGATGTGGATTTACGTGTTTGGCCACGAATTGACCCACGCGCTGTGGACGTGGTTGTTTGGCGGACGGGTGAAAAAATTCAGGGCGGCTTCTGACGGCGGTCACGTCGTCATTTCCAAGACCAACTTCGTCATCGCGCTGGCGCCGTATTTCTTTCCGCTGTATGCGGTGATGGTGGTGGCCGTGTTTGCCATCGGCCATTTGATTTGGGACTGGCGGAGTTATCTCGTCTGGTTCCATTTGCTGGTGGGCGCGGCGTACGCGTTTCACGTGACGTTGACGTGGCAGGCTTTGAAAACGCGGCAGACGGACATCACGTCGCAGGGTTACCTGTTTTCGGCGGTAATTATCTTCCTGGGCAACGTCAGTGTGCTATTGTTCGGCGTGGCGTTGCTCACGGCGAAAGTGGGTTTACTCAACGCCTTGGGCTGGTGGCTGGAGGGCACGGGTGAAATTTTCAACCGGCTGGCGCGGTGGTTTTAGAAGTATGAGCCGGATTTGAAAGTATTTCGCGCTTGTGAAGTGACGCGCGTCTGGTTCAAATTGCCGGTAAACATTTGTATGGATTTGGGTGACATCTTAAGCAAAGCGCAAATCATTCCCGATTTGCGCGGGACCAACCGGTGGGAAGCCATCGACGAATTGATTGGCAATCTGGTTGCCACCGGCAAGATTCAGGAGGGCGACCGCGACGCTGTGACTGCCGCCGTGAAAAAGCGCGAGACGTCCATGAGCACCGGAATCGGCTTCGGCATTGGTATTCCACACGCCTCGACCGACCTGATTCACGAAGTCGTTGGCGCGTTGGGCCGTTCGCAAAAGGGTGTCAACTTCGATGCTCTCGACAATCAGCCGGTCAAGCTCGTCATGCTGTTTCTCGTGCCGCAGGGCCAGTTTCAAAAACATCTTCATACGCTCGCCAACATCGCCAAGCTCCTCCACAAGGCCGATTTCCGCCAGGCCCTGGAGCAGGCGCCGGACGCCGAGACGATGCTTAACATCATCAAGGAATACGGGAAAAAGTGATTCTTCGGAGGGACGAGCTCTGCGAGTTCCAAAATTCTCCGACCGCGAAAACTCGAAAAACGCGAAATGGTTTAAGGAAGCGTTATTGTTTCTTTCGTGTATTTCGCGTTTTTCGCGGTTAGATTTTTATCGTGCTTCCGCACAAACAAATCGAACTCCGTTTGCAGCAGGCCGTCCGCACCGTCTTGCCGGAAGCAGACGTCCTTGCGGTTCTGGTTCGCCCGTGTCCCGACCCGAAGTTCGGCGATTACCAGAGCAACACGCTGATGTCACTGGCCAAGGCGCGGAAAATGAATCCGCGCCAGCTGGCCACGGATGTTCTGGCAAAACTCGACGTTTCTGAAATATGCGAGCAGGTTGAAATCGCTGGCGCGGGTTTTCTGAATTTCCGGTTGAAAAGTTCCGCCCTTGCCGATGCGCTCCAAGCCGCCGCCCGGGGGGAACATTTGTTTTTTGATCGTGTAGGACAGGCGTCGCGCCTGTCTCCATCTGAAAAGAAAGAAAAGTTAGAGACAGGCGCGACGCCTGTCCTACACAAAGCCCGCGTCGCCGTCATTGATTTCAGCTCGCCGAACGTGGCCAAGCCGATGCACGTCGGCCATATCCGCTCGACCATTCTGGGCGATTGCCTCGCCCGCACGTTGCGGCTGCTCGGCCACCATGTCATCACCGACAACCACATCGGCGACTGGGGCACGCAGTTTGGGATGTTGCTGCTCGGCTGGAAACATCACCTGAAGCCCGATGCACTGAAAGCCGATCCTATTGCCGAGATGGAGCGGCTCTACAAGATGGTCAACGCCACGGGTGAAGCCATGGCAACGGTCCGGGACGCTGCCCGCCAGGAACTCGTCAAACTCCAGAGTAGCGACGAAGAGAACCTGAAAATCTGGCGCGAAATGATTGCCCTGTCGGAAAAGCAGTTCGACGAAATCTACGCGCGGCTGGGCGTGAAGTTCGATCATGCGCACGGCGAAAGCTTTTACAATCCGCGGTTGAAACCGTTGGTGGAGGAATTGGTTGCCAAAGGCATCGCCCGGGAAAGCGAAGGCGCGCTGGCGGTTTTCTTCGACGACAATCCGCAATTGAAGGAGCATCCGGCGCTCATCCGCAAGAGCGACGGTGGGTTCAATTACACCACCACCGATCTCGCGACGCTCGAATACCGGCTGAAAACCTGGCAGCCGGACGAAATTATTTACGTCACCGACGGGCGACAACAGTTGCATTTTCAGCAGGTCTTCGCTGCATTTCAGAAATGGCAATCCCAACTCCCGTCTGCCAACTCCCATCTGCCAAAATTGGCCCATGTCTGGTTCGGTTCGATTCTGGGTGAGGACGGCAAGCCGTTCAAAACGCGCAGTGGTGAAACGGTGAAACTCGCCGATTTGCTCGACGAGGCGGAAGAACGCGCCTTCAAAATCGTTTCCGACAAAAATCCGGATTTGCCGGAGGCGCAGCGGCGCGAAATTGCGCGCGTCGTTGGCCTGGGTGCGGTCAAATACGCCGACCTGCTGCCGAACCGTCAGAGCGATTATGTGTTCAGTTGGGACAAGATGCTCGCGTTGCAGGGCAACACCGCGCCGTATTTACTGTACGCCTACGCGAGGATCAAAAGCATCTTTCGCAAATCAGATGCAGCGTCGGCTCTGCGAGCCGATGGTTCGGCGCACCGCGCCGACTCTACAACGCTGACACTCATCGCCCCCGAGGAAATCGCGCTGGCGAAACATCTGTTGAATTTCGGGCTGACGCTGGAAGCCGTCGCGGAGGAATACCGCCCGAATTTTCTCTGCAATTATCTTTTTGAACTGGCCGGCAAGTTCACCGCGTTCTACGAAAATTGTCCGGTGCTCAAGGCCGATCCTGCAGTCCGGGACAGCCGGCTGGCGTTGTGCGATTTGACAGCGCAAGTCCTCAAAATAGGTTTGGAGACGCTGGGCATCGAAACGGTGGAGCAGATGTAGACTGTTACTTTATCGCCAGCCCGTCGTTAATCTGGGCGATGGCCGCATCCACATGTTTGAGCGCCTTGCCGGACAGACCGGCGCTCGCTTGTTGGAGGAGGCCGAGCGCAGCGCGCATTTGGGCGTCGGACGTCCCCTGCGGTTCATGGTTCCTGCCCTTGCTGCTGACTTTCGCACCGACCACACCGAGGGCCAATTCGATTTGTTTCATCGCCCGGACACGATGGCCTTTGTAATCATGTTTGGCCTGGGCCAGGGTCGCGTAGGCGTCGTCGAGCAATACCGTGGCGTTGGCGGATTGGGCGTGCGCCGGCGTGACCAGACCAAATGTCAGGAGGATGGCCGCCAGCAGGATCGAATAACGGAGAAAAAGGTTGTTAGTCATGGCAAAAAAATGCCAACCAGTACCGGATTGTCAAGCGGCCAATGGAGACTTCCCCTTTCGAAAGGCTCACGCACCTTGCACACACGGGCGCCGGCGACTGCAAGTATCGGGGGATGCGAAATAACAATGGCGCGTCGGCCACAGCTCTGCGTCTGCCGTACGAGTGGACGGGGCGACGCGTCGGGGCTTGACTTCCATCAACCGTGGCCCAGCTTGGAACGCTAAAAATTCCATCCATCCGTGACCGGGCCCCGGAATCTCAATGAGTACGCAACGGCGGAGCACGCGCTGAAATATCTGGCGCGTGCGGATCGGATTCCGCATCGCACGGAAGGCGAGGCGGTTTTGCTGGAATGCATCCCCCGGCAGGTCGGGCGGATTCTTGATCTCGGAACCGGAGACGGCCGGCTGCTGGCGCTGCTGCGGATTGACCGGCGCAACGCGCAAGGAGTCGCGCTCGACTTTTCACCGACCATGCTGGACGCCGCGCGCAAACGATTCCAGGGCGACGATAAAGTGCAGGTGATGGAGCATAACCTGGACGAGTCATTACCCGACCTCGGACACTTCGACGTGATTGTATCGAGCTTTGCCATCCATCACTGCGCGGACGCGCGGAAACGGGCGCTCTATGCGGAAATCCATGCGGCATTGGCCCCCGGCGGCCGCTTTTACAATCTGGAACACGTCGCCCCGGCGACGGCGAATCTTCACGCAAGTTTTCTGCAGGCCTGTGGGATTTCGCCGGCGGAGGAAGACCCCTCGAACAAGCTCGTTAGTGTGGAGGTACAACTTCGCTGGTTGCGCGCGATCGGGTTTGCGGACGTTGATTGCCACTGGAAATGGCTGGAGCTGGCACTCTTTGGTGGAGTAAAGCGACGATAACGAGGACAGGGTCTGACCAATCGGAAGGGTAAACTGGGGCGCCGACGGGAAGGCTTTCACAATTGAATTGCGGCACGGCTTCGCCGCCGGGTGCAGCAAAGCCGGTTAAAATCACCGCGTTGACGTTTTTTACTTTCGATAGGCAAAGACCATTCCCTCATTGGTCATGGTGAATGTGTTTCCGTTGACATTACCCATCGTCATGCCCGTTCCCTTCCACCGCATGGTGAGTTCTGCTCCCTGGCGGGTATAGGTGGCTTTCACCTCGCGGCTCATGTCCCCTCGCTCCGGAACGGAGAAGGTGATTTGACTGCTGCAATTGCCGTCAGCCTTGATGGTGAAGACCTCGGATTTGATGGTCGGCGACGCCCCTTCATGGGTCAGGTTGCAAGGCAGGCTGTTCCCATCCACGCTGACCAGCGCATAAACCCCGGTCGGATCGAGGTTGGCGTTGGCGGCCGCTTCATTTTTGCACCCGGTCCCGGCCAGGACCAGGAATGCTGCAATCAGGCACAGTCCCGGGAAATAAGGCATGGCATTCTGAAGTTTGAGGTTTGATTTGTTGGGTTGTGTTTTCATGACACGAATGTACCTAATACCGGAGGGTGGCATTAATTAATAATTTTATTGGTCACATCGAGAAAATCATTTCACACCCGCCGCGGTCACGTCGAAAAAATGACGCGCCCGGCGGAGTTACCAGACAAAAGGGATGAGCCGGTACCGGGTTTGCCGGCAATATTCGGCATAGCCGGGCAGCTCGCGGCGAAGAAATTTTTCCTCGTTGAGCAGGCGGAAAACAATGAGCGGAATGGAGAGGGCGAAGGCCGGTAACGCGACGAACGAACCGAGCACCAGCGGAACGGCCAGCCACAGGACGATTCCGCCCGAATACAGGGGATGGCGAACGAGGTGGTAGAGGCCGGTGTCAGTGACGGTCTGGCCGGCCTCGACTTGAATGATGGCCGCAGCAAACCGGTTGGTCTTCAAAACCCAAAAGAACACGAGATACCCGGCTGGAACAAGCAGGAGCGCGAGCAGCGTGAGCCACCACGGCACCGGCCCCGTAGAACCGCGCGACCAGCCAAACCGGTGATCGAAACCGGGCAGCATATATAACGGCACGGAGAGAAGTTTCCCCATCAGCATTATGATTTTTTGCGCCCCGATTTTTTCCTTTCGTAACATCCGGCGTTCAAGCAGTTGGGGATCGTGTTTGTAGAAATAAGCACAAAAGCCGAACGTGACGGTGAAATTCACGACCAGGAAGGCCCAGCCCTGCCAGAATTTCAACGTGCCGGCGGAGCCAAACACCAGCGCGCCCAGCACAAGCAGGCCAAACAAACCGCGGCGAATCAGTCGGAACCCGAGGCTTCTACCGTCCGGCTTGGTGGTTGGATTTGTCAATCAAGGCGGGAGATTGCCACGTTTGACCGAGCGTTGCCAGTCCCGCTTCCGTCCGGGTTTTGCCCGTCGCGGGCTGATTGCTTCACACCGAGGGCCGTTGCCGGCCTTGATTTGTTCTTTTTCGCGGCTTAGCGTCGCTGAACCCAAAAGGACCCGCCGAAATTGAAGAAAGCCGCTGACAATGTGCGGCGTTTCGTCTAAACGTGAACATAGAACCAATTCACAAATATGAACAATAAACTTCAGGGAAAAGTGGCACTCATCACCGGCACGAGCGCCGGCATCGGACAGGCCTGCGCACGCGCCCTCGCCGGCGAAGGCGCCCGGCTCGTCCTCACGGCCCGCCGCCAGGAACGGCTCGAGAAATTGAAAAAGGAAGTTGAGGCGGCCGGAACCAAAGCCGTGATTGTCACCGGCGACGCCCGCGAGGAAGCGACCGCGGTCAAGGCGGTCAAAACCGCCACCGACGCATTCGGCCGCATTGACATCCTGATCAACAACACCGGCGTGGGAAATTACAAGAACCTGGTGAATACCAGCGCCGCCGAATATGACGAAATGATGGACTCCAACGTCCGCACCACGTTCCTGTTCACCCGGTACGTGGTTCCGGTGATGTTGAAGCAGAAGTCAGGGACGATTCTGATGATTTCGTCGATGGCCGGCGTTTACGGTTTTGGCGGCGAGGCGGTGTATTGTATGACGAAGTTCGCGCAGGTCGGCTTTGCGCAGGCGCTCGATCGCGAGTTGCGCGAGAGCGGCATCAAGGTGGGTGCGATCTGCCCCGGCGGCGTCAAAACCGAATTCGCCATCGGGAAGGGACGCACCGAGCAATCGGTCAAGCAGTCCAACATGCTCGACCCGGAGGACGTCGCGAGCGTAGTGCTGCTGGCCTGCACGCAATCACCCAAATCGCGCATTATCGAAGTCCAAATGCGTACGATGGCGGAAGGTCTGGCCTAAGTTGTCCAACCGGCACACGCCCGGGAGAAGCCCGGTTGTTTTCCGCAGATAACGCGGATGAAAAAGTCAGCAAACATCGGTGAGATCTGCGGAAAATATAGTTTCGTCTTCGCGGTTCGGCGGTAATTCGCTCGAATTTTCATCGATGGCCGGCTAGGGTGATTTCCATGTTGCTGGTCACCTCGAACAAGTCGAAGCAGTTGTTGCTTGTCCGTTACATCGGGCACGTGCGGCGGGAGGAGTTTCAAAGTGCCCGGGAGGACCTGACAACACAATTGGGAGAGCTGTCACCGGGCTTTCATTTACTGGCGGATTTCAGCCAGTTGGAGTCCATGGGGCTGGATTGCGCGCCGGAACTTGGCCGGATGATGGAATTGATTGGACAGGCGGGCGTGAAATTGGTGGTGCGGGTCATTCCCAATCCCAGCAAAGACATCGGCATGAATATCCTGACGGTTTTTCATTACCCCCACCGCCTCCAAGTGGTCACCTGCCAGAACCTGACCGACGCGGCCAGAGCCCTCGGACTTTAAGAAGAAGCTATCTCGTCGTCCGGCAAACAGAATTGTCTTCCGCAGATGAGGTGACAGAAAATTATCAGTTCATTTTCCAAACGATTCAGCGTCCGGGCTTTGAAAACCAGGTCGTTCTGTTAACTTCCTTCAGAAACCAAATCGCAAAGGAACTTTATGCCGGAGAACATTGGATTTGTCGGAGTCGGACGGATGGGCGGGAACATGGCACGCCGCCTTAAGGAATGCGGCTGGCCCATCGCCGTCGTGTTTGACGTGAATACCAACGCCGCGCAATCGCTTGCACAGGAACTGGGCTGCGCGGTGGCAAGCGACCTCAAAGCCGTCACCGCGCTGGCCGACGTGGTGTTTACTGTCGTCAGCGACGACCACGCGATGAAGGACATTTACCGCGGCGGGTTGTTAAGCCGGGCGAAGGACAAACTGTTCATCAATTGCGCCACCGTCACGCCCGCCATTCATGCCTGGGTGGAACAAAAATGTGAGACCAAAGGCGCGAAATCACTGGAGGCATGCATGGCTTCAAGCATCACCCAGGCACGGGAAGGGTCGCTTTACCTGATGTGTGGCGGCAAGCCGGAAGCATTTGAGCGGGCCAAACCGATTTTGGAAAAATTGAGCGCGTCACTCCGCTACATCGGTCCGGCGGGCAGAGCCGCCGAGGTCAAGGCGCTGGTAAATATGGTCATGAATTGCAACACGGCTGCGCTGGCGGAGGGACTGGGTCTTGGTGCCACGCTCGGCCTCGACCTGGCGATGTTGCGCGAGGTGTTCGCCCAGACGGGCGCCAATTCGGCCGTGTTGCGGACCGACGGCGAGGACATGCAAAACCGCGACCACGCGTGCTATTTCTCCGCCGCGCACGCGGCCAAGGACTCGGGCATTGCGCTCAAGCTGGCGAAAGCGCAAGGTCTGAACCTTCCGCTCGCCATCGCCACGAAAAAACAATACGACCGGATGGTCAGGGAAGGGCTGGGTGAACTCGACAAATCCGGTGTTGCGGAACTGACGTTCAAAGGACGTAAAGGCCACCCCGTTTGATTACCGGCGGAGGAGTGGGTTGTGATTCGCGTTGGATTTTTCCCAATCCCCTCAGGAGGCCGTCGCGATTTGCGGACGCGGCGTGCGGGGCTGGACGTTGGGCACGGACGGGCCTTCAGCCTGATGGAACTGGATTTTGGAACGCAGCAACAGGGTGCCGAAACACAAGTCGGCCAGCGGCAACACGACGTTGAAGTTTTTACCCATGTAACGGTGGTGCAACAGGTGATGGCCATTGAGCCGGAAGAAAATGCCCGAGCGTTCGACGTTGCGTTTGCGCGGCAGATGCATGCACCAGTGCATGTATTCGTAGGCGCCGTAATAGGCGCAGCCCGCCAGCAGGGAGCCGCAAAATATTCCCCATTTTCCCGACATCAAAGCCGCGAGCAGAAAAGGCGTTATGCCGACGGCAATGAGCACCGGCCCGTTCCACCACGCCATCGGGATGGTCCATTTGTCCTCTTCGTTAATCAGATGATAGGTATGGTCGGATTTGAAAATGCGGTGATGCACCAGCGCGTGGCTTTTGAAGGGATAAGTGAACTTTCCCAACGGCCGGTGCATGACATAGCGGTGCAGCACCCATTCAAAAAGCGAGGCGTAAACCACGGCGATGACAAAACCAACCGCCGTCCAAAAGAAAAATAAAGAGATCAAGCTGATGACAGGGTTGAAAGGTTAATGGCGTCGGCAGGCAATTTGCGCCTGCCCGACGAATGATTTCATGTTCATAATGATTCTGTCTCTGGACATACTTGCTTTTCCAAACCGTTCCCGACTGTCGGGTTTCACATCATCATTGCACGAGTCAATCGAAGCTTCACCATGCCTTGGAAATCTGGCAATCAAATCACCGGGTAGTAAAACAGGTTACAAACCAAACCCGAGATCGCAAGAAGTATTTTGACTGGCTGTCAGAAGCGGTCCTGCTTGCGTCATGCGCCCGGCAGGCGGGGTGGCCGGTAAATCTTTGGAAATATCCTCTGGACTTGGGAGGGAGCAACTGTTCCACTGAAGATTCAACCAAAAGGCTTTTATGCCGATGAAATATCTAGGAAAATTCCTGTTCCCGCGTTTGCAACCCGAACAGCGCTGGTATCAACTGAAAACGGTCATTGCCGCGGTGTTGATTGCGATTGCTTTTTCCGGCGTCCTGATGGGACTTATATTTTGGAAAAATTCGACATTCCGATAGTGGTTTGAGCGTTGGCCACAGGTTATCCCGCCCACGGCGTCAGGCCATTTTCCAAAAACACATCATTGACAGCCCGGCGGATTTCTGGTTTTATCACCCCCCTTTTGCAGGAAATTATATGTACGCCGTATTGGAAACCGGAAGCAAACAGTATCGTGTGGCCGCGGGCGACACGTTGGAAATCGAACGTCTGGCCATCGAGGCCGGCCAGCCCGTCACGTTTGACCGGGTGTTGCTGGTCAACCGCGACGGCAAGGTCGCGGTCGGCACGCCCACCGTCAGCGGCGCGAGCGTCGTGGCCGACGTGGTGGCGCACAAGCGCGGCGTGAAAACGCTCACGTTTAAAATGAAACGCCGCAAGGGTTATCATAAAACCATCGGCCACCGTCAGGAGCTGACGATCGTGAAGATCAAAGAAATCAAAGCTTAATATCGGGCCTTGAGTCCGGCGTCTGGCGTCCGGGGTTTTCCCCGGAACCAGGACCCGAAAACCCAGCCCCCAAAAATTTATGGCACATAAAAAAGGACAAGGCAGCGTCCGCAACGGTCGCGACAGCGCCAGCAAACGGCTCGGCGTGAAAACATTCGGCGGCGAGTTTGTCACCGCTGGCAGCATCATTGTCCGGCAGCGCGGCACCAAGTTTGAAGCGGGCCAGAACGTCGGCACCGGCCGCGACTGGACCCTCTTCGCGCTCGTGGACGGCAAAATCGCCTTCGACAAGAACGGCCGCCGCGTGAATGTGAAGGCCGAACCCGCCGCGAAAAATTAAACGGCGCCAACGAATTTCACGGCGAGGCCCGGCGCCTCGCCTTTTTTATTTATGATTTACGATTTACGATTGATGATTCGTCGAGTTCGAAAAATCGTAAATCATAAATCATCAATCGTAAATTCAGTGCATGTTTGTTGACGAAATTAAAATTTACGCGCGGGCCGGGCACGGTGGCAAAGGCTGTATTGCGTTCCATCGCGAGGCTTATGTTGCCAAGGGCGGACCCAGCGGCGGCAACGGCGGCCGGGGCGGCAGCGTAATTTTACAGGCCGACCACGACCTCAACAATCTCATCGCGCAATATTATCGGCCGCGCCTCATTGCGCCGGACGGCCAGCTCGGCCTGGGCAAGGGCATGGACGGCCACGCCGGCGAGGACCTGGTCGTCAAAGTGCCGTGCGGCACGCTCGTCTGGCAACTGGCGGGCGGGGGCCGGCCGGCTGAAAAGGAAGACAGCGGGGACGAAAACGAAAATAAAAAGCCGGCGTTTCAAACCAGCACGGGCAAACGCCCGCTGTTTCGCCGGGCCGGCAGCGACCTGGCGGTTGAAATTGATTTAAGCCGGGAAAGGACGGGCAAGGCCCGTCCGGGTTCATCACCCAAAGGCGAACTGGTCGCCGACCTCACCGAACACGGCCAGCAATTTGTTTTGTGCAAAGGCGGCCGCGGCGGCCTGGGCAACCGCAATTTCGCCACCGCCGCGCGCCAGACGCCGCGTTTCGCGCAACCGGGCGAGCCGGGCGAGGAAGGCGATTATTTGTTCGAGTTGCGTATCATCGCGGAAGTCGGGCTGGTCGGTTATCCGAACGCCGGCAAGTCCACGCTGCTCACGGCCATTTCCAAGGCGCGCCCGAAAGTCGCGTCGTATCCGTTCACGACGCTGCATCCGCAAATCGGCATCGTGGAATACAAGGACTTTCACCGGCTCACGGTTTGTGACGTGCCTGGCTTGATCGAAGGCGCGCACCAGAACGTCGGTCTCGGCCATGCATTTTTGCGCCATATCGAGCGCTGCAAAATCCTCGTGTTGCTGCTGGACATGGCCGGCACGGACAACCGCGCGCCGTGGGACGATTACAAACAATTGCTCAGCGAACTGAAATTTTACGATCCCGCGTTGCTCGACCGGCCGCGCCTGGTCGTCGCGAACAAAATGGATGAGCCGGTGGCGGAGAAAAACCTGAAGCAGTTCAAAACAAAAATAAAAAAAGTCTCACTGCTGCCCATTTCCGCCGCGTTTGACCGGGGCGTTGAGAAATTCAAGGACACGATTCGCAAAGCGGTGGCGAAAGCTTCGTAGCCGCCGACGTCAGTCGGCGCACAACTCCATCCTTAAGAATCAGCGCGGACTCACGTCCGCGGCTACGATTTCCAGAAAGCGCATCATGCTGTCACCATGTTTGAGCGTCTTTAGGTCACGCCACGGTGCGACGGGGGTGAGCGTGTCGCGTTTGGCGTGGCCGAGAACGAATCTTCCGCCGGGTGCCAGCAGCCTCGGCAGATTGGGATCGTCGAGCAGTTGTTGCGCAAAGGAAGTCGAGCGGCAACCGACATTTTTTTCGCCATAAGGCGGGTCGGCCAGAATCAAATCAAACTGCCGGCCACTTTCCACCAGTTGGTGGATCACCGTATAAACATCCTGCAGGCGGACTTCGAGCGCGGAATCAAAATTCGCCACGCGCGCGTTGGCGCGGATGAATTCCGCGTGCTTGTGTGATTTCTCGATGCACAGCGCCGAAACCGCGCCGCGGCTCAAACAGTCGAGACTCAACGCGCCGGAACCGGCGAACAATTCCAGGACGCGCGCGCCGACGACCCGTGCGCCCAGGCTGTTGAAGACCGCCTGTTTGACCAGGTCGGGCGTGGGACGAACGTCGAATCCTTTGGGGACTTTGAGGATACGTCGGGCCGCGTTGCCGCCGGTGATGCGCATTTTAATTTTCGGAGCGACGAGTTACACAAGTCCCATTCCAAAGTTTTTGAAGTTCAGGGGCTCGTATAACTCGCCCCTCCGATTTGGTTATTTAAAAATCTCGGCAAAGAATTGTTTCATGGCCTCCCACGAGCGTTTGTCAGCGCGCTCGTTGTAGGCCGCCCCTTTGGAATTGTCGTTGCCCGCCATGGGTTGGGTGAAGGAATGGACTGCGCCGCCGTATTTGATGAGCTGCCAATCCACCCCACCCTTGCGCATTTCATTTTCAAGTGCGGCGATGTCCTGTGGTGATGAAAAGGGATCATCCGCGCCGTGGCACACCAGCACCTTGCATTTGATGTTTTTGCCATCGTCCGGATTGGGCGCATCGAGGCCGCCATGAAAACTCACCACCCCCGCAATGTCCGCGCCGCTGCGCGCCAGTTCCAGCACCGTCGTGCCGCCAAAACAATAACCGATGGCGGCGAGGTGTTTGGTATCAACCAGCGGCTGTTGCCGCAACGCATCCAAACCGGCATTGACGCGGGCGCGCAAAAGCTCGCGGTTGCCCTTGTATTTGCCCGCCAACACGCCGGCTTCCCGCGTGTTTTGGGGACGAACGCCCTTGCCATAAATGTCCGCGCAAAACGCGACGTAACCGAGTTGGGCGAGCATCTCGGCGCGTTTCCTTTCGTAATCGGTCAGCCCCATCCATTGATGGACGACGAGCACGCCGGGCCGCGCGCTCTTGATGGCGTCGTCGTAGACCACAAAGCCTTCGAGCGATGTGGCGCCCTGTTTGTATTCAATGGTTTCGGTGTGAATCGCCGCGCGAACCGTCATGGCGCAGCAACCTAAAGCCAGAAGCACGGAAAGCAAATTTTTCATAACGGTTTACCAATAAATCATCCCGTGCAGAAACGCCAGCGCGTTTCAAGCCTGGCAGTGGCGCTCTGTGAGCGCCGCCCTTTCCGTCAGTTCAATTGCGATGGTCACAGACCGTCGCTACCATGGCCCGACGTGAAGCCAATCAAACCGATTCTCGAAATTTCCAATCTGCGCGTGGAACGCGGCGACACCACCATTCTCGACGGCGTGTCGTGGCGCGTGGAACGCGGACAACATTGGGCGATGCTCGGCGCGAACGGTTCGGGCAAAACGTCCCTGCTGAGCGCGCTCACCGGTTATTTGACGCCGACGGCGGGGGAAATTTCGTTGCTGGGAAAAA
>Ga0265338_10006830_pt1 | contig 14376 bp, 22 predicted proteins | sample 42126metaG_FD_193579 | JGI IMG/M metagenome (GOLD analysis project Ga0265338, IMG submission 193579) | Rhizosphere microbial communities from Carex aquatilis grown in University of Washington, Seatle, WA, United States - 4-21-26 metaG | ecosystem: Host-associated > Plants > Roots > Rhizosphere... | reverse complement strand
TCAGCGGCACGGCCGAGACCTCCTGTGGCAAGGCGAATAGGGCGCCGGCCGTGGCCGGCTCCGGCGATCCTTGCACAGGTGGAGAGGCACCCCCTCATCCCGTCTGGATGAACGTAGCGCCGCGGGCGAGGCGTCTAGTTGCCCGGGTGGCCGGAGTCCGAGTCCCCGGCTTCGTGCTCCGGGGGCGCCGGTTCGCTGCTCGAGCTTCTGTCGGACGTCACGGAGCCACTGTCATCGCGGTTCGGCTGGGTGGTGACGGCGGGCGTCGTCGTCCAGAGTGCAACGGCTTCGGTCTCACCAGATTGACCGGTGGTCGACGACGCTGCGTCTTGGCGGGCCGACGCCCGGCTCCCGGCCGCCGTGCCGTCGTCGTCGCCCGCGGCGGGTTCGCTCATGGAGCGCTCCTGCCGGTCGCCCCCGCCATCGGCGGCGGCGGGAGTCTGACCGGGTCTGCCCATCGCCTCGCGCTGGGGAGGATGGTGGGGATGCATGCTCGACCAGACCGCCACGCCGCCCGCGCTCACGCCGATCGTCGCCGCGGCCAGCGCGGCACCTACCGCCACCTTCGCACCCGCGACCTTCGCGCCGGCGACGCTGCTGCTGATCGCTCCGCCAGCGACCAGGCCGACCGAGTGGGGCGCTGCCACCAGCGGGATCAGCGCGCCGATCGCCGCCTGCTGGGATCCGATCGAGCGGTTGAACTCGCGGCAGCGCTTGCAGTGCGCTGAGTGGAGCCGCGCGCGTGTCCGCGCGAGCCGGCCGGCCTCGCCGTCCGCGGCGGCCGAGAGTGCGGTGCGCACCGAGGAGCACTCCAGCTCGGCGGCCTCGGTGAACTCGTGCAGCGACGCGCGGGCGCGGAAGATCAGCACCTTCACGTTGCCCTCCGTTGTGTCCAGCACCTGGCCGATCTCGGGGTAGGGGAGGCCGGCGAGCTCCCGCAGCAGCAGCGCCGTCCGGCCGCGCTCGGGCAGCGTGTCGAGCGCCGCTCGCATCAGGGCCAGCTGCTCGTGCAGCTCCGCTGAGGCATGCGGCTCGGCGCTCGCGCCGAAACGCGCCGATTCCCGCACCTGGTCGATCTCAACGGTGTTCCGGCGGCGGCGCAGCAGGTCGATGGAGGCGTTCCTGGTAACTCGGAACAGCCACGGACGGGCGTCCTTTGCCGGCTCGCTGCGGGCGGCGGCGACAAAGGCGTCGTGCACGGCGTCCTCGGCGTCCGACCTGCTGCCCACGATGCCCTGCGAGAAGCGCACCAGCGACGGGTACAGCTCGCGATAGAGACTGTCGAGGTCGGCGGTGCGCGCGGGTTCGCTCATGCGGCCTCGGTACGGATGGCGCTGGTCGGACACGCCGCACAGATGCGTGCGGCACGGTCGGGATCGAGCACGGCCAGGATCACTCTGGCACAACCGTCGCCGCCGAGCTCGACGGCCTCCGGATCCTCGGCGACGCACTCGCCGTAGCCGATGCAGGTGTCGCGGTCGATGATCAGCTTCACGCTCACGGTACCTCCTTCGTCGAGCCTGCGTTCGGGGTCACCAGCCCACGGGCCTCGCGGATCCGAGCCGGCTGGTTCACGAGGGCGACGCAGGCGACTCGCCCTCCGGTATCGACACCAAGTAGCAGTTCATCGACCCTTCGCCACTCGGCCACGGCGGGCTCGTGGCCGACGACCTGGATCCGGACGCGCCCGATGTCCGAGAACCAGTAGGGATCGCGCTCGTAGGGCGCCGGGCCGCCGGCGATGGAATCGGCGACGTGACGCCCTGACGCCAGCGCGTGGTCCCAGTGCGGGATCGCCAGCCGGCCGAAGCGGGGGTGGGGGAACACCGCGACGTCGCCGCAGGCCCAGGTGCGATCCTCGCCGGGGAGGCTGAGGTGGGCGTCGGTCGCGATCCCGAGGCCCTCGCCGACATCCGCGGGCAGCGCACGCCCGACTCCGGTCGCGGCGAGGACGACGTCCGCGGTCAGGATCCGGCCGTCCGTGTGGACTAGCAGCTGGTCGCCGTTCCGCTCGATGCGCTCGACGAGGCAGTCGCCGATCACGGCGACTCCGGCTTCGGCGAGCCCGTCGATCGCCGCAGCGGCGACCATAGGCGGCATTCGCATCAATGGGGCAGAGGCCCGCTCGAGCAGGGTCACGGTGTGCCGGGAGGCCAGCGTGGCGGCCGTCTCACATCCGATCAGGCCCGCGCCGATCACCACCACCCGGCGCCCGGGCACCGTCTCCGACACGCGCGGCAGCACGCGCTCGAAGCCGGCGGGCGTCGCGTTGCAGTCGGCGAGCTCGGCGCCGGGCACCGACGGACCGGTGACCGCCACGCCGGTCGCCCACACCAGCTCGCCGTCGTAGTGGTGCTCCACAGGCTCGCCCGCAGACGTCGTCACGGCGAGCGTTCGCGTCGTCGTGTCGCAGCCGGTCGCGACTCCGTCGAGCGCCGCGATCCCGAGGTCGCGAACCTGATCGGCGTCCGCCAGCTGGGGGAGCCGGCCCACAGCCAGAGCGCGCTTGGTCAGCAGCGGCCGGTCGCAGGGCAGCCCTGGCCCCACCAGGGTGACAGGGACGTCGTGCTCGGCCAGGCGGCGTGCGCAGGCGAACCCCGAGACGCCGTTGCCGACCACGGTGACAGGCGGTCTCATACGGCCTCCCTGGCCGGGCTCGGCCGCTCCATCCAGCGCCACCAGGCGGCGGCAGCGACGATCGAACCAGCAACGGCGTAGGTCGCAATCGCCGGATAGGAGCGGCTGTCCGTTCCGGCGGCGATTCCGTGCAGGAGCGCGAGCCCCCAGACGGCGTAGCCGAAGTAGTGCAGTCCACGCCACGCCCGCTGGCTCATGATTCTGGCCCGCTTCAGCCGGAACGAAATGGGCAGGGCGATTGTCAGCCAGAGCGCCGCGGCGCCCAGGTCGACCGCCGGCCGCGACCCGACGCCGACCAGGCCGGTCAGCGGGACGCGGGCGTAGTGATCGAGCAGCACGGCCGTGACATGGATGACGACGGCCACGAGCCCGAGCGACGAGAGAAAGCGGTGGAAGCTGAGCTGCGGCGCCGCGGGCTTCCAGCCCCGGCCCGCGAGCAGCACGCCCCAGGCGACCACCAGCGTGTAGCAGCCGAAGGCGACGAACGCGCTGGCGCGTGCAATCTCCCAGAGGATCATGCGCTCACCCGCCCGTCCCACGCCGGAGTCGAGTGAACGGCTCTGCCGTCGGTCACCATCGCCGGGACGGCGAGGTCGGACAGGGACTCGGGGTGAAGCGCGAGCACCTTTGCCAGCACGTCGGCCGCGACAACGCTTCCGGCAATCACGGTGGCGTGTGACTCCGGCCCGGGGCGCCCGGCCGCCGGGTCGATGAGGTGGTGGGCATGGACGCCGTCGCCGTTGACCCAGCGGCGGCGTCCAAAGCCGGACGTGGCGACCCCTTCGCCCTCGTACACGGTGAGCCACGTGGCGGCGTCCCCGGCCGGTGTCTCGGGCCGGTTCAGCGAGTGCAGCCCGGGGCGCTCCACGGCGATCTGGTGGTCGCCCCGGGCCGCGGCGAGGTCGCCTCCCGCGTCCACCAGGATCTGCTCGTCGGCGCTGAGCATCGCCACCAGCCGGGCGGCCCGCTGGGCCATCCAGCCCTTTGCGATGCCCCCGAGGTCGAGCTGCGTGCCGGCTGGTATGCACACGCGTAACGTGCCCTCGTCGAGCTCGATCTCACCGTCCGCAGGTGCCGCGGCAGGGCTCCTGGGGGTGCCGGGTTCCGCGTCCAGCACGCTTGCCCGGTACCCCCATGCCTCGAGCGTCGCCCCGATCAGCGGCTGGAACACACCGCCGGTGCGATCGGTCCACAACCGGCATTCGCCGAGTAGCCGGAATGTCTCGGCGTCGACGGTGACCGCGCTGCCGGCCCGCTGGTTGATCCGCGCGACCGTGCTCGACGGCCGGAAGCGGGACCACCGTGCCTCGTCTCGCTCCACGGTGGCAGCGATCGTGCGTGCCGCGGCCGCGCTGACGCCGCCGAGGTGGTGGATCTGCCAGGTGGTGCCCGTCGCCGGCCATCTCCAGGCAGGTCGTGCGATCGTTTGCGCGTTCGACATCAGCTCGTCCGCGTAGTCGGGGTGGTGGTGACCGGGGCCGGCGTCGCCGTTACGGTCGTTGCCGGTGCGGGCGTGGTGGTCGACGTTGCCGGTGCGGGCGTGTAGACCGTCCCACCGGAAACAGTCCGGTACACGGTGGACTGTGTCGCGGCTGCCCGTGTGGCTGCCCGGGCGGTGCTGAGAGCGTGCAGCAGCTTGGCCTGCGACTGCGCCGTCTTGTGTGCCAGCGCGTTGTACCGAACGACCAGCAGGTGGTTGGCCCGCGTGGTCGCGCGGTCGTGAGCCACGGTGGCTGCGACGACGTGCTGCCATGCCCGGACTTCGGCGGCACCGGCGGCGGCCGCGTGCTGCTGATCGATGCTCCAGACCAGAGCGCCGCCGCAGATGAGCGCGAGGACGACCGTGTACGTCTTGATCGCGATGCTAGTCATTGCCGCCTCCGGATTGGTGGCTGTCGTCTCCCGACTCCGACTCGTGCACGGGCGGTGGGGCCTGCGTCCGCGGCTGGGCGGCGGCAGTGCGGGTGGCGGTGACGGTATGCGCGGGTGCCGCGGCCGTCTGGACGACGGTCGGTGGGGCCGTGATCGTGATGACTCGGGGGGCCGCCGGCGGTGCCGGGTGGAACGCCGGGATGTGCGTGGGATGCCAGGCCGTCAGCTTGCCGACCAGACGCTGCGGCGAGCCGTCGAGCCGCTGCACGGCAGCGAGCATCTTCTGGGTCGACGGCGTGACTGCGGCGTCGCTGCTGACCGGCGAGGTGCCTCGCATTGCGAGGGCGAGGGCGCCAATCAGGAGCGCCGAGCCGACCGCCACGCCGGCGACGGTGAGAGCGCGTATGAGTAGGGATGCCTTCAACGGATGCCTCCTCGTATGGTGCAGATCGGACGAGCGGAACCCAATCCGCCTTCATCCATGACCACGCACGAGGGATCCAGGAGTTACACCTCATCTTGCAGCCTCCTGAGCTGCCTCACCCGTTCGCGCCTGCGAAGCCTGTCGCGAGGTGCGCCCTTTGGAGGGCGTCAGGATGCGCACTAGCACGAACCACAGCACCGGCCCGCCGGCGACTGCGGTGAGAAGCGGCCCGCCGGCACCGGCCAGGTCTGTGCCCGAGGCGAGTGCGTGGCCGAGGGCCAGGACGAACGCCGCGAAGCTGGCGTAGTGGAGGCGCCGCCAGGTCTTCTGGCCAATCCACTTTCGCATCGGGAAGGACACGGCGAGCATCAGCGACGCCCACCCCGCCACGACCCCCGCAGCGACCGCGGCCGGTCTCCACGGCGAGGCGAACGGGATCAGCGCGCCGCTCAGCCCCATGTGCAGCATCGGGTCGCCCAGGAGGGCTCCGACGTGGAGTCCGACCAGGCTGAGCGACGTCCAGACGAGGGTCCGGTGCCACCCGAGCAGGTGGCGCTGGAAGCGAGTCGGCAGCAGCCGAGTGCTCATCGCCAGTCCCAGCCAGGTGGACGCCGTCAGGGCGCCAAAGGCTGCAAGGCCTGCCGCGCGGGCGACCAGCCACGCCACCGGAAGTGTGGTCGCGACGATCATGCGATCAACCGGTAGGGGCCGTGCGGATCATGACGTCCGCGTGGTCGGCACCGACGTGGTGGCGGTGGGGGAGTGCGAAACGCTCGTCCCGGTGTGCTGGTGTTGGCTGAACGCCAGCACGGTGAAGATCGAAACGACTGCAAGCGCCGCGCTGAGCGCGGCGACGATCCGGCGCATGATCATGATCCCTCACCGTCCTCGAAGTGCACGACAGGCGCCGGGTTGGTCAGCACCGTCGTAGTTGCGTGATGCTGGCTGCTGCGACCGGTGAACTGAACTGTCCCGAGGCCGGTCGCGGTCGTCGCAGCGGCGATCACCGCTGCGATCGTTAGTACTGCGGGTCTTGACCTGACCATTTCGGTCACTCCTCCGTCTTCGGGGATCTTGTGACGGACGGTAGGGAGCGAACCTGTGGCTCGGCCCGGCCCGGGTTGGGAGTTGACCGTGGGTTCGGTTAGCGGCGGATTGGTGCGGCCAGCGAAAGGCGCATCGCACCGCGGATGCTGGTGTCGAGCCCAAGATCCGCCTCATGGGCGCGGAGCCGGGCAAGCTCCGGCCCCATCTCGGCGTCGGAGACGTCGACAAACCCCAGGCGGCGGTAGTAGGGGCCGTTCCAGGCGACGTCGCAGAACGTCAGCAAAGTCATCGAGCGGAATCCGCGTGCCCTGGCCCAGTCAGCCACCTCGTCGATGATCTGGCGCCCGATCCCCTGGCGGCCATACTCAGGGTGCACGGTCACCTGCTCGAGGTGGGCCTGGCCGTCGAGGACGTCGGCCAGCGCGTAGCCGCATACGGCGTCCGCCTCCTCGGCCACCCAGGCGCGTCCGCCTTCGACATAGGACTCCAGCAGTTCGGTCTCGTGCGCGCCGTCGTCGGCGACGTCGTGCATCCCGATCTCGGCGAACAGCGCGCCGGCCGCGATCTCGATCTCCTGCATGGCGGAAATGTCGGCCACGCGCCCGGGTCGAACGGCGACCGTCAGCTGTGGCCGCCGTTCACCGTCTCGCCGCCCCATTCCTCGGGCGCGACGTCGCCCAGCGTCTGGGAGAGCGTCCAGCGGTGGCCGAACGGGTCCTCGATCGCGGCCTGCCGCTCCCCGTATTCGAAGTCCGTCGGCTCCATCATCACGCGGGCGCCGTGCTCGTGCGCCCGGGCGCAGAGCGCGTCCACGTCCTCGACCCGGAGCATGACCGAGTGGCTGGCGCCTTCGGGTCGGGGAGCGACCCGATCGCCGCGCTCGTCGGCGACGATCAGGGCGCCGGCGCCGAAGGCGAGCTGTGCGCGGTGCGCCTCGCCGATCCGCACCCGCTCGCTGCAGCCCAGCGCGGCCTCGAGCCAGGTGACAGCGGCCCGCACGTCGGGGTATACCAGCACCGGAACAACCTCGGCACGCGGGACCGACCGGTTCGACAGCATGCGCCGAGCATAGCCAGCAGGAGGTGCGTGACGTGACAGGAATCGTGGTCGGACCGGAGGGTGGCGAGCGGATCCGGCACGTCGGCGGACGTGACCACCGCGTGCTGCTCGAGATCCCGGCGGTGGAGATGTTCGAGCTGTCGTTCACCCCGGACTTCGAGGGTGTCGACCCGCACACGCACGAGGCGCATGCCGACTGCTTCTACGTGCTGGAGGGCGAGGCCGAGTTCACCGTCGACGGCGAGCTGGTGCGAGCCGGGCCGGGAACGTTCGTCGCGGCCCCGCCGGGAGCCGTGCACGGGTTCCGGGTGGTTGGCGAGGGCCAGCTACGGCTGCTCAACGTGCAGGTGCCCAACAGCGGCTTCGGCGACCGCCTGCGCCGCCACGAGTCGGGAGGTGCGGGCGTCTAGCCGAGCCTTGGAGCGGCCCGGCCCGGCACCCGCTCGAGACCGGCCCAGTCCGCGCGGGCGGGCGCGAAGCACTCCACGGCCAGCGCCCCATCCGGCCCAGCCGTCACCTCGTGCGGCACGTGGCTGAGGATGCGCCAGGTATCGCCTGCCGACAGCTCGCGCGTCTCCTCGCCGATCCGGAAGGTCATCGTGCCCCGTACGAGTACGCCGAGCTGCTCGTTGTCGTGATGATGCTCGGGCACCGTGCTGCCGGGCTCGAGGTCGATCACCGCCAGCGTCGTGCGCTCGCCCTCCACCGCCTGGGCGGTGATGCCGTCCCAGATCCGCAGGTGCTCGATCCCGCCGGTGCTCCCGAAGGAGGTCATGGCGCGACTCTACCGCGACCTGGCCGGTGGTCGTGGGGCTGATAGCGTGCAGGCGTCAACCGGGGGAGGTCCGATGAGTAGCTTCAAGGCAGCACGCCTGGAGGACATCAAGGTGGTCGACGACGGGCGCCAGCCGATGCGGCCGGTGCGTGCGCACTTCGGCATCTCGTCGTTCGGCGCCACCACCTGGACGGCGGCGAGTGCCGGCGACCGGATCATCAACGAGCACGACGAGGACGAGGAGGACGGGCAGGAGGAGCTCTACTTCGTCCACACCGGCCGTGCGCGGTTCGAGATCGCAGGCGACACGATCGACGCGCCGGCGGGAACGTTCGTCTTCGTGCCCTCGAAGCTGAAGCGCACCGCGTTCGCCGAGGAGGACGGGACCACTGTCCTCGCGCTCGGCGGGACGCCGGGGAAGGCGTACGACAACCCGGGGTGGGAGATCTGGTCGCCGCTGCGCGGCCTGTACGAGGCCGGTGAGTACGACGAGCTCGTGAAGCGGGGCCGGGAGATGATCGAGACCCAGCCTGACTCGCCGCTGCTGTACTACAACCTCGCCTGCTGCGAGAGCCTGGCGGGGGACAAGGCGGAGGCGCTCGAGCACCTGCGTGGCGCGATCGAGCGCGCCGACCGGTTCCGCAGCTACGCGCAGGGCGACTCCGACTTCGATGCGATCCGCGACGAGCCGGCCTTCAAGGAGCTCGTCGGGCAGACCTGAGAGGGGAAGCAGTGGCGCGTCGTGAGGCGACCTGCAGCTGCGGGCAGCTGCGCGTGAAGGCCGCGGGTGACCCCTTAGGGGGCTGGTAGGTCAGTCGTAGTGGTCGATCCCCTCGGGCAGTCCGACCCAGGGGTGCATCCGCGTCTCGTAGATCGAGCGCACAGGTGGGAGAAACGCCGGGTCGGCGAACGCCCCGACCGCCACCGCGACCGAGTCAGGCTCCCCGGGAGCGCTCCAGAACACCGTCGATCCGCACTCGGGGCAAAAGTGGAAGACGTGCACGAGCCGGTCTTCCTCGTCGGATTCGCGGGCGAACTCGCTGTGCCGGCCCTCGACCGTCACCTGCTCGGGGCTGAAGCGCGCCTGCACGCCGAACGCGCTGCCCGTGCGCTGTTGGCACGCCAGGCAATGGCAGACGGAGACTCGTATCGGATCCCCGTCGACGGTGACGCGGAGCTGTCCGCAGTGACATGCGGCATTGCGGGTGCTCATGGCGGCATTCTGCCTCAGCCGAGCCGGTGAGAACTACCCGCCGTCGAGTAGTGCAGCGATCGGCCAGGCGCCGTCCGTCCAGTTCGAGATCACCGTGCGCGTGGTGCCGGAGGCCGGGTCGTGGGAGCTCCAGAACGAGACGCCGGCGTCCAACCCCTCGAGCATGACCACGTCGCTCGACTCGTGGAGCCAGAACCCCAGGCCATAGCGCCGCGACTCGGTTGAGTCTTCGCTGCGTGGCCGTACCATCTCGGCCACCCAGTCCGCCGAGACGATCCGCCCGGCGAAGAACGCCTGCCACAGAGCGGTTACGTCCGCGGCGGTCGAGTGGATCCCCCCGTCGCCGTTCCCGCGCACTGGCAGGTGAAGGACGTTCGTTCGCAGCCCGTCGGCGGCGAGGTACCCGAGCGCGGCCGTCCCCGGCAGCTCGTCGGAGCGCAGGAAGGCGGTGTCCTGCATGCCGGCAGGCTCGCACACCGTGCGAGCGACCAGCTCGTGGAAGCCGACGCCGCTCACCCGCTCGGCGATCAGCGCCAGCATCATGTAGCCGCCGTTGTTGTAGGCAAAGCGCTCCCCCGGCGGCGACACCGTTGGGTGGCCGCCCAGGACGGCCAGGAACTGCTCCGTCTCCGCCAGCTCGTGCACCGGCACCGGCATCAGGTAGTCCGTGACCTCGTGGCCGGCGGACTCGTCGAGGTAGTCGCCGATCCCAGACCGGTGGGCGAGTAGGTGCTCGACGGTGACCGCGTCGTCGACCAGGGGCAGGTCGGAGCCGAGCACCGACCGTGCAGTGGTGGTGAGCGCCAGCGCTCCATCCTCGATCAGCCTGACCACGGTCAGCGCGGTCAGCCCCTTGGTCGCGCTGGCCGTCGCGAACTGCGTGCCCGGGGTGTTGGCGATGTCGTGGGCGCGGTCGGCGAGGCCGTAGGCCTGCTCGAACTCGATGTCGCCGGCACGATCGACGCGGACAACGCCGGAGAACCCGGTGCGTCGCGCGAGGTTGTCCAGCTCCGTCACTTGGACACGGCCGCCGCGCGGTCAGCAGTGACGCGCGCCCGGGCAGCGAGCATCGGTCCGGTCGCGCCACGCATCGGCGCGAACAGCGACATCCCGACGCCCGGGTCGTCGACGTCGACGTACATCGACTCGAACCCACCGCGCCGGAAGTAGGTCTCGTGCCAGAACGACGTGCCGCCGCGGTCTTTCAGGTAGTCCGACCACCACCGCTTGTGCGGCAGGGTCAGCGTCCACGCCAGCAGCGAGTCGAAGTCGCGCCAGTACTGGCGCATGCCGACGTGCAACGGGTCTTCGGAGTACATCAGGCGCTCGTGGAGGAGCAGGCCGTCCGGCTGCTCCGCGACCGCCCCCTCGATCTGCGGCCCCAGTGCCTGTAGTGTCTCGGCCCCGCGTGGCTCCTCGACCCGCATGCCGAGGTAGATCACGACCAGGTCCGGATACTCGGACAGGTCGGCGGTGGCGCGTGCCGGTGCGTCAGACATCGGTGTCTCCCCTCGGTGATGTGACGGCGGACGTTGGCGTGATTCTATGCCGGTCGATCGGCGTAGAGTGGGCTTCCCGAACGGCGGTGAGTCGTTCGGCTGCGGGGAGGTACTTTCATGAGTGATTCGCGCACAGCACCCTACGGGGCCGTGCTCCTGGGCGACGTCGTTGTTGGGTCCGACATCAACCCTGACTACCCGGACCGGACGGACAGCGACTTCCACCTCGTCCGCCGTCATTTCGACATCCGGGCGTTCGGGGTCAACGGGATCACCGGCAACGCGGGCGGAGAGATGGTCGAGCCACACGACGAGCCCGACGACGAGGCGAACCTCACCGACGGGCACGAGGAGCTGTTCGCGGTGATGAGGGGGCATGCGGTCTTCACCGTCGATGGTGAGGACATCGACGCGCCCGCCGGTACGCTCGTGTTCGTGCGCGACCCGGCGCTGATCCGCCGTGCCGTGGCGACGGCGGACGGGACGTCAATCCTTGCCGTCGGCGGCAAGGTCGGCGCGCCGTACAAGGTGTCTCGCTGGGAGCGTGCCTGGTTTCCCTGATCGACGGGGCGTAGCTTCGGCTAGATATCAGCCGAGGGCGAAGGGCGGAGGCTCGTGCGCGCGGCCCGGGATACCGCCCAGGACGAGCATGGTCGTCGGCGTTTCGAGCGCCACGCCCTCCCTGAAGACGTGCGGCTCACGAACAGGAGTTGCCCCAAGACCATGGTGATCTCCTCTGCATCACACGTGCTGATCCCGCCAGTAGGACGTACAGCTCTTCCTGATCGTAGGAAGCGGCGGCTTCGCTATGAGGGGGAACGAGGCACTGGCCGGCAGGTGCAGTCCAGCCGCCATCCCTTCGTGCCTGGCGTTGAATCCGCCATCCTCAGAGTCGCTCCCAGACGAGGAGCGTCCGCCGCTCGGTGCCGTTGATCAGGATGGGTGGCGCTTCCAACGTCAGCCGATCCCCATCGAGGGAAACCCGCCGCTCCTGCCCGTGCCCTGCCCAGTTCGGGAAGAGACTCATCTCCACGTGATGGGTGACCGACTCGCCGCGGTATTCGTACCGGCCGCAGTAGGAGATGTAGCTCTCCATGGCCGCCGCCTTCTCGTCGACGGTGCCGGCCAGGATGTCGCCCGCAGCGAAGGGCCGGCGGCGGGCGTTCGCTATCGAAACCGACATGTGGCCGTTGTCCGTGTAGATCAGCAGGCCTGCAGGATCCGGCCCGAAGAGATGGTCGGTCTGCCCGTCGTCCGAACGCGTCTCAAACGTGACGAGGCGCCACACTCCCACCAGAGGATTCGCGGACCCTTCCATCTCGGCGACGATCGCCCTCGTCAGCCGGCCGCTCGTCCGATCAACTCGATCCGGTAGCCGTCCGGGTCGCGCACGAAGCAGAGGAACGAGCCGCCTTCGCTGACCTGGTAGGGCGCCCGCTCGGGCTCGATGCCCTGCGCCTTGAGCTCGGCGAGGGTGCCGTCCAGATCGGCAACGCCGACGGCGATGTGGCCGTAGCCGGTGCCCAGGTCGTACGTACGGCCGTCGTGGTTGTAGGTCAGCTCCAGCACGTCGGGCTGGCCGTCGAGGCCGAAGAAGAAGTTGGTCGCCTCGAGCTCGCCGTTGCGCACGATGGGAAGCTCGCGGCCGGTCTCGAAGCCGAGCGCCTCGTAGAACGCCTTGCTCTTGGCGGGGTCGGTGACGCGCACCATGGTGTGAAGGAATTGGGTCATGGCCGCCATTCTACGGCGGTCGCGCAGGCCGCTACCAGTCGGCCAGCGTATTGCCCTCGATCGACCCGGCGCCGATCGCGCTCTCGAACGCAGCCACCTGGTCGTCGTCCATCGAGTAGACGTGCTCGGGCCCGGGGAACTCGTGCGCGCGCACCTCGCCGGCGTACCGGTTCACGGCGTCGGCCATCATCCGGCCGACCTCTCCGTAACGCTTGACGTAGCGCGCCACGCGGCCGTCGGCCGGAATACCCAGCATGTCGTGCAGCACCAGCACCTGGCCGTCGGTCATCGGTCCCGAGCCGATCCCGATGGTGGGGATTGCCAGCCGTTCGCTGATCGCCTTCGCCACCGGTGGCGGCACTGCCTCCAGGACGACCGCGAAGCATCCGGCTCGCTCGACCTCGAGCGCCTCGTCGAACAGGTCGCGCGCCGCCTGCCACTGCCGGGCCTGCGCCTTGTGCCCGCCCTTCATGGTCGCCGTCTGGGGGGTCAGCCCGAGGTGGCCCATGACCGGGATCCCCGAGGCGACGATCGCCCGGATCCGCTCCAGCGACGGCCCCGCGCCCTCCAGCTTGACGACGTCAGCGCCGCCGTCCTTGACCAACCGGCCGGCGTTCCGGACCGCGTCGGTGTCGGACACCTGGTAGGACATGAACGGCAGGTCGCCGATCACCAGGGCCGATTTGACCGCTCTCGAGACCGCGCCGGTGAGCATGGTCATCTGATCCATCGTGGCGGGCACCGTGGTGTCGTGGCCGAGCACCACGTTGGCGGCCGAGTCGCCGACCAGAACCAGGTCGACGCCCGCCCCGTCGACGATCAGCCCGCTGGGGTAGTCATAGGCGGTGATCATGACGATCGGCGTGCCTTCGGCCTTCAACCGCCGTAGGTCGGTGAGGGTGCGCTTCACATCTCCTCCAGGGTGATGTTGTCGATCAGGCGGGTGCCCCCGAACCGGGCGGCGCCGATCACCAGCGCTCCCGGTCGGGGCTCGATCTCCTCGAACGTTTCTGGGTCGACCACCGCCAGGTAGTCGACGTCGCCCTCGACCAGACCGGGGTCGCGCGCCACCAGCGCGCGGTGCAGCGACGCGGCTCGCCGCCGCTGCTCGGGATCGAGGTAGAGGTTGCGGGACGAGAGTGCGAGCCCGTCGGGCTCACGGACGGTGGGCACGGAGCGGATCTCGACGCCGAGGTCGAGATCGCGCACCACCCGCCGCACCACGGCGAGCTGCTGGGCGTCCTTCTGGCCGAAGTACGCGCGGTCGGGTCGCACTCGCTCGAACAACTTCAGCACCACGATCGCCACGCCGTCGAAGTGGCTTGGGCGGGCGGCACCCTCGAACCGAGTCGCCAAGGGTCCCACCGACACGGTGGTAGTGAAGCCATCCGGGTACATGTCCTCCACCGTCGGTGCGACCACCTCGTCCACGCCCTCCGTGGCGGCGATCGAGCGGTCTGCGGCATCGTCACGCGGGTAGCTCAGGAAGTCCTCGTCCGGCCCGAACTGGGTCGGGTTCACGAACAGGCTCATCACCACCCGGTCGTTATCTGCGCGGGCGGCGCGGAGCAGGGCACGGTGGCCGTCGTGGAGCGCGCCCATGGTCGGGATGAGGCCTGTCGTCACAGCAGGCTCCGCACGGCAGCCGCGGCCTCGGGGTCGACCAGCGGCAGCGTGGCTCGCCCCAGCGCCCGGTAGAGCTCGTCCAGGTCGGGGCCGATCGCCGCCAGGTGCGCCGCCACGGTCGCCGCGTCACCGCGGGCGATCGGGCCGGTGGGCGGCCGCCCGGTCGCCTCGACCGTCCGCCGCTGCAGCGGGCGTAACGCTGACAGCGCAAGCTCGCGCTCGATCCCCGCGCGCTCCATCAGCGAGACGGCGACGGCGGTCAGCGTGACCAGGTAGTTCGACGCAAACGCCGTCGCCGCGTGGTACAGCGGCTTGGCCTCGTCGGCCAGCAGAAACGGGCGCAGGCCGAGGCGCTCCGCCACCTCGAACCCCAGCTCCGGGTCCCCGGTCACAGCGGCGTACGCGCCCTCGAGCTGGTGGGGGCCGCGGTTGGTCTCCACCGTCTGCAGAGGGTGGACGCTGGCGGTCGGCCTCGCAGCGGCCGCCAGCACCG
>Ga0265338_10006828_pt1 | contig 14378 bp, 12 predicted proteins | sample 42126metaG_FD_193579 | JGI IMG/M metagenome (GOLD analysis project Ga0265338, IMG submission 193579) | Rhizosphere microbial communities from Carex aquatilis grown in University of Washington, Seatle, WA, United States - 4-21-26 metaG | ecosystem: Host-associated > Plants > Roots > Rhizosphere... | reverse complement strand
TCTCCCGAGGGGACTCCTTCGGAGGAATCCCACCCTCTCCGCGGTTTTGTTAGAGGACAAGTGGGACTGTGGGTTCTCCCGAGGGGACTCCTTCGGAGGAATCCCACCCTCTCCGCGGTTTTGCTCGAGGACAAGTGGAACCGTGGGTTCTCCCGAAGGGACTCCTTCGGAGGAATCCCACCCTCTCCGCGGTTTTGCTCGAGGACAAGTGGAACCGTGGGTTCTCCCGAAGGGACTCCTTCGGAGGTATCCAGGCTGTTTTGGAATGAGTTTTTGAAATGCGGCGCGGCAGGAATGCAGGTTGTTCCGAAGAAATCCTTCGGACTATGCGATTCCCTTCGAATAATTTCCTTCTACTCATTTTCAACTTTGAATAACCACTCCAATGCATAGAATACTTTTCACCGTGTTGGCGAGTGCGGCTCTTTCGACAATCATGTGTGGACAGACTCTCACGAACGACACGACGGCAAAAGCAACTCCTGCCAAGGATACCCTGATCTCGGCAAAATCGCCGGCGGACACAGCGTCGAGCAAAGGAATTGACACCATGGCGGTCCGCAAAGATACAACTGTGTTGCGTCCCTCGGGGATGATCGATAGTAGTTCAATCCAGAAGGACACAAGCTCATCAGAGAATCAAGCGAAGAGAATATCGCCCGTAGAGCCGAAGAATTTAACTGCGGCTGAAAACTCTGCGGATCCGAACGGATACAAGGACAGCCATTGGGGGATGACTCTTATCGAAGCCCGAAAATCGATCGTGGACCACGGCGAAGCGACCGAGGATGATATCCGCGATATTACCAACGGATTTGAGTACACGGGCTCTCTCGCCGGCGTTAGTGCAGTCTTTGCGTATCAATTCGATAACGCCAGGCTTTTTATTGTCCGGCTGACGCCAAAGGTGAACGCAACCACAAAGTTCGATTTCCTTGATTCCTTCGACAACTACAGGTCGATTCTCGAAGCAAAGTACGGAAAACCCGTCCGAAGTGGATTTTCAAAGGTGGACGACTCGTACTTAAGTACTATTGAAAGCATTCAACTGGGTTTTGCAAAGAAATACGTGCTTTGGCAATTCGATCGTTCCTACATCGTCCTCGCGCTGGTCGGAAGGAACAAGCAATTGGAGATTCACATTACGTATGTGTCTCGTACGATCTTTGAGGAAATGACGAGCAGGATTGAATCGCTGAAGCTTGAAGACTTTTGACGCTTGTTTTTTTAATGCAGTCAGATAGAAAGGAACGTGCAGATATCCTCCGGAGAGGTGCAAGAGCGGTTGAATTGGCCACCCTGGAAAGGTGGTATACCGGCAACGGTATCGTGGGTTCGAATCCCACCCTCTCCGCAACCAGCGTAAGGCCGCAATGCTTGCCGCGTGCAAGTTCCGAAGACTATTCACATCGAGACGAAGCAAACTCCCCGTCTTCCCGGTCGAATTGATTTTCTCCCTTCCCTTTTCTACTTTTCCAGCATGAACCCGCTCCTTTTCGGCCGCAATAGCGAGCAGAATATTGTCGCCGTCCATACTCTGGACGAGTCTACCGTTCGTGTATACAAACGGTCGGGCTCAATGATCTCGTTCACCGACGAAGAGATCTTTCCGTTCTTTCATCTTTCCGAGAGCCGTTTCATTTCCGGATTTTCAAAAACATTTTGGTTGAAACAACTTGAGGGGAGTAATTTCTACCAGTACATTTGCGCTTTTCAACGAGTTCATGATATGTGGGATGCTGTGCGCCATGTTCTCGAGAAAATAAATGAATCACAAGAACGAAGAATCGATTCGTACGCCGACGCCGAGCAGATCTTTCTCCGCCCGGACACGAATACGCAGTTCCTGATGCAGTCGGGAAAGACACTTTTCAAGGGGATGGAATTCTCCGACATCTACCGGATGCAGCTCGACATCGAGACCTATTCCAAATCGTACAAATTCAGCAACGCCGAAAGACCCGAGGACAGGATCATCCTGATTTCACTTTCAGATAACAGGGGCTGGGAAACCGTCCTCGGCGGGAGACAGACGGAGGAAGAGGACCTCATTGCGCAGTGTATCGAGATCATACGGAAAAAAGATCCCGACGTGCTGGAAGGACATAATATCTTCAATTTTGACTTGCCCTATCTCTTAAAAAGGTGCGAACTTCATCGAATTGAGTTTGCAATCGGGAGAGACAATTCCGCGCCGCGCGGAGTGCGGTCGCGGACTGCCTTTGCGGAAAACGAGGTCGAGTACGTGAGCTACGAGATCGCCGGCAGGCATGTGATCGACACATGGCTTCTTGTTCAATCGTACGACATGATAAAACGTTCGATGGAGAGCTATTCTTTGAAGTACGCAGCGCGATTCTTCGGGATCGCTCCGGCAGGGAGAACCTATATTCCGGGTGAGAAAATTTCATGGTACTGGGACAACGAGCCGGAGACGTTGAAGAAATATGCACTAGACGACGCGAGGGAAACACGGGCGCTGAGCGACCGCCTTTCGATGAGCACGTTCTATCTTACGCAAATGCTTCCATTCAATTATACGACTGTCGCGCGACTCGGCTCAGCATCGAAGATCGAGGCGCTGCTGCTGCGCGAGTACCTTCGGCAGCGCTATTCCCTGCCAAAACCGGAAATCGGATCACAAACGACCGGAGGTTATTCGGACATCTATTATACGGGGCTCCTCGGTCCCATCATCCATGCCGACGTTGAGTCACTGTACCCGTCGATCATGATCTCCAAGAACATTGCGCCGAGGACCGATGCGTTGAAAGTCTTCCATTCCGTTCTTGAACACCTGACAAAACTGCGTCTCGAGACCAAGAAACAGATGCGCGAGGCAGTAAATGAGACCGACCGTTCCCGGCTCGATGCGATGCAATCGTCGTTCAAAATACTCGTGAATTCATTCTATGGCTACCTCGGCTATGCCCGAGCGCTCTTTAATGATTATGTACAGGCGGATGTGATAACACGGACAGGCCAGGAACTCCTGAAGCAGATGATCCAGGATATTGAGCTTCACAACGGGAAAGTCATTGAAGTCGACACGGACGGACTCTATTTTATTCCGCCCGATAACGTTTCAGGCGAAAAGGCGGAAAGGCTCTTTGTGGAAAGACTATCCGGAACACTCCCCGATGGCATCAACCTTGGGTTCGACGGACGCTACGAAAAGATGATAAGCTACAAGAAGAAGAATTATGCTCTTTCGGGCTACGACGGCAAGTTATCAATAAAGGGATCTTCGCTTATCTCCCGAAGCATGGAGCATTTTGGACGGACGTACGTTCAACGGTGTGTTGACTTCATTATCAATAACCGGATTCAGGAACTCCACTCTCTCTATCTGGAAACGGAACATTCGATCCGGGAACACCGGCTGGAAATAAAGGATTTCGCACGCACCGAAACCCTGAAAGATCCCGTCGAAGAATATCAGCAGGATGTCAAATCTGAAAAACGGAACAGGTCCGCCAGCTATGAACTCGCTTCCCGATCTTCGCATGCATACCGCGCGGGCGACAAGATCTCCTTCTATTATACCGGTTCATCTGCAAACATCAAAGGATTCGAAAATGCGAAAGAGGCGGGCGAGTGGGATCCGAACTTTCCCGACGAAAACGTGGAATACTACGTAAAGCGGCTTGAGGAATTCTCGAAGAAGTTTGAGGTCTTTTTTTCTGAGAAAGATTATGACGCGATCTTTTCGTCCGAAGACCTGTTCGGCTTCGATCCCGTGCAGATCTCAATCATCACAAAAAAAGTATCACCCGAACTGCAGCGCGACAAGGACTGGATAAATCCAGAGCCTTCTATCGTGCTCGACACGTAGCTACGCCAGGCGGGTTTGAAAATACGTTTTCAGATAATCGACAATCTCTATCATCGAAGCGCCGGGTGTAAAAAGTTTGCCGATGCCCATGCTATTCAGTTTTTCGATGTCGTGCTGAGGGATAATTCCGCCGCCAAAAAGCAGCACATCATCCATCCCCTTCTCTTTCATTAACGCCAAGACTTTCGGAAAGATCGTCATGTGTGCCCCGCTCAGCGAGCTTATGCCGACCGCGTTCACGTCTTCCTGCAGCGCCGCCTCGACAATCACCTCCGGCGATTTGCGGACGCCGGTATAGATGACTTCCATTCCCCCGTCGCGAAGGGCGGCTGCGATCACCTTTGCGCCGCGGTCATGACCGTCCAACCCGGCCTTGGCAATCAATACTCGAATTTTTTGGCCCATGAATCCCTCTCTGAGATTTACTTCAACTGTTCGAGGAACAAATTCCATGCTGTATAGAATTTCGAAAGCGGAAAACCTACGACTGTATAAAAACACCCGTTTATCTTTTCGACAAAAACGGCTCCGTAATCGTCCTGAATCCCGTACGCTCCAGCCTTGTCCATCGGAGATCCCGAATCGACGTAACTTTCAATTTCCATTTTCCCTAACTGGCGAAACGTCACTTCCGTCCTTTCGTAATCGATGAACGTCTTTTGCGATTGAACGTCCACCAATGCGAAGCCGGTGAACACCGTGTGAGTTCTTCCTCCGAGCATTGTCAACATCGCTGCCGCTTCATCCTTCGATGCAGGTTTACCGAGGATCATTGTGTCGAGCACAACGATCGTATCAGCACCGATCACTATGCCTTCCCGAAGCCTTGCAGCAACTTTAACCGCTTTCTCCAATGCAAGCCTGCGGACTGCTTCTTCCGGCGCTATCCCGTCCGGGATGTGCTCGTCCACGCCGCTTTCCTGGACAGTGAACGGAATCCCTATTTGATGCAGCAGATGGATCCGGCGCGGCGAACGGGATGCAAGGATGATCGGTTTGGTGGTTTTCTCCATAGAATCAAAAAAAAAGCGATACATGACGTGCGTAATGTATCGCTCTTGTTTAATAAGAATATCTGTTAACGAAACATTGCTTTCAAACTTCCCCACGTACGTTTGACGCTTGAAACATTATGCGAAACGACCATGATCTTCGAATATGAGGTTCCGTCCAGAGCAACGATCCGTATCCTGTACTGGTATACCGATGCGTTGGCTTTGAAAGCAGTCTGGTCTACAAACTCATAAAATGAATTGTTCCCTTTTGGCGCGATGACCGGGTCCAATGCATTCCAGTCACTTTGTCCGCTTGCCTGTCGTTCAATCACAAATTCCTGCATCAAGTTCTCATCCGTCGTTCCCCACTGAATCGATACATCGTTCCCGTCGCTTCGCGCCTGAAGAGATCCATCACGAATCGTGGCTCCCCCCAGAACAAATGTCGAGATCATCACAAGGAGAAGAAAAATACGAACGAAGATTTTCACGCCGTCACTTCCTTTGATTGACAAAAAGTAAGAACGCTTTTCTTCAATGTCAACTGTAATGTGCGGAAGGCGGGACTTGAACCCGCACGCCTTGTGGGCGCCACCCCCTCAAGATGGTGTGTCTGCCAATTCCACCACTTCCGCTAAGAACAATCAATACAACTACATATCAGGAATATACAAAAGTTCACCGGAGAAGGCAAGATTTTTATCGTCCTGGTTCGATCGATGACCGCCGTCACGCACCGGTTCATTTTCGAATTGGATGGGAGAATTGTGTGGACAATGATGGACACCACTGAGAGTCTTTTGGACCTCGAGCAATTTTCGCCCGCGACATTATGAGGATGCCGGCGACTTGATCAATCAGACGGTGTACTCATGAATTGTCTCTTCGGCAACACCGGGCCTCCGTTCGCCGTTTGATACGTCCGCATCCGGCAGTTTTGGAGGTTTGATCGTAAGAACCGGGACAGGCGAAAAACGGACTATCCGTTCAGCAACACTCCCCATCACCATGTGTGTTAACCCGGTTCGGCCATGAGTAGCAATAACAATAAGGTCAATGTCTTCGCTGCGAGCATAGTTGACAATCTCTTTGTAGGCTTGACCATACCTGACCGCTTCAATGACCTTGGATTGATGAGGTAAGATTCTTTGAACGAGTTTTCTCAACTCGCCTTCGGGGCCATGCAAATTGGAACTTTTGTTCTTTTCTCCCTCAGGAGTGCTGGAATCCATCGTAACCAAAGGATGGTCTCTGACGACATGCAGAACATGCAGATGCGCATTATACATGACGGCGAACGTTGAAGCATGCTCAAATGCAGCGGTCGAACACTCCGAGAAATCAGTTGGCAGCAGAATATTTCGAATGACGTAGATGGCGTCTCTCCTCAATTGTTGTACTTTACTCCAATCAGGCGCAAGTCTCATGCCAATCTGACAATTGAGCCCCCACAATTAAGATTACTTATTCCTGCTTCAAATCAACGCAAAGAGCTGTTCTTTCAAATCCGATCGCCGGTCAAATTATCGTTCTTAGATTTAGAAAAAAAGAATTTCGAAGGTTTCCAGACTTAAGAATGATACCGTGTTCGTATGAGGCTCGATCAATTCATTCCGTGACAACAGGATTCCCGACAATCTTCATTTTTTGAAGAATAATATCAGATGTTGGTGAGATCGTCCCGGGTTGGACTCCACCCACGGCGATCTCATATTCGCCTTCATCGACTTCGCGATTTGCATCTGCATTGATAATTGCAAATTGCTTCGGCATAAGCCTGAATGCAACAGTTCTTCTTTCGCCGGCATCGAGATGAATGCGTCTTAAACTTTGCAGTGAATGAATTGGGACGGTGCCTGCCGCGGAAAGATTCTTTACATATACTTCGACAACTTCATCTCCACCAAGCGTCCCTGTATTCTGAACTTCGACGGAAATTACAGCGGAGTCTCCGGTCCTGATCTGTGGAGGAATACTTAAATGCTGATAATGGAAATGCGTGTAGCTTAGTCCATATCCAAATGCAAACAACGGCTCTCCCGAGAAGTACCTGTAGGTTCTCCCTTTCATATTGTAATCGTTGAACGGCGGAAGCTGGTCGGCCGACTTATAGAATGTCACCGGCAATCTTCCAGCCGGGTTATAGTCGCCAAAGAGAACGTCGGTAAGGGCCGTCCCGCCTTCTTCGCCGGGATACCACAGCTGCACGATGGCTGGAAGATTTTCCTTCTCCCAGTTCACTGCCAAAGCGCTGCCGCTCGTGAGGACCAGAACAACTGGAGTACCCGTTGCCTGAAGCTCTTTTAACAAGTTTTCCTGAACGGCAGGAAGATTCAAATTCGTGCGGTCTCCTCCCTTGAAACCTTCGTAGGTTACATCCATTTCTTCCCCCTCAAGCTGAGGCGTAATTCCTCCCACAAAGATGACGAGATCAGAATTTTTTGCAAGTTCGACTGCCTTCTTCGTGTGATTGCTGTTCAATAATTTCCACTGCACGGAAAGGCGAGGCCAGTGTGATCTTCGCGAAAATTCGAAAATGAATGGATATGATGTTCCTTTTTTCAGTGAAACACGATGATCTTTCGTCGCATGACCTCGATTTGACCAATCGTCAAACACAGTATCGCCTGCGAAAACCAGCCGAAAACCGCCGTCACTCCTGACCATGAAATCGAATTCCCCGGTCTCCGGTGCGGTTATATCACCGCTCCATCGAATGGAAGCAATGTCTTCAGAACCGTTGAAGGAAGGAGTGAGCGAACCATAGAATAAATTAGGATTCCCCAGATTGTCGCGCCTTGCGAGAAATGGATCACCCGACAACTCCCCGTTCTTGAACAATTCTACCTTTAGACCGGGCTCGCCATTGACGCTCGCGACATCCGAGGAGAGGTTGTTGACAATACCTTCTGCATCGACAACATCGCATCCGGCTTCGTACGTCACCTCGACGGCATTCCCAGACCTGTTTTTGATGCCCTGCAGAGGAGTAACGAACTTCGAAGGCGTTCCGTTGTAATTTCCCAGCAATATAAGATCGTTGTCGGCATTCGGGCCGATCACCGCGATGCGTTTCACTTCCTTTTTGATCGGCAGCGTGCTGTTTGAATTCTTCAACAGTACAATCGATTCATGCGCCGCGCGAAGAGACAATGCACGATGTTCCGGTGAATCATTTTCTGAAAATGGAATCCGCTGATATTTCACTGCCTCGGGGGGATCGAACATACCCAAGCGGAAGCGGGCACTGAAAAGACGTTTTACTGAAACATCGATTTGATTTTCGGTGATCAAACCTTGCTTCACTGCATCGAGCAACGCCGAGGGGTAAACGCTTCCGCATTCGAGGTCGGTCCCGGCCTTCACGGCGATCGCGGCTGCTTCAGGAGCCGTTGCAACGACTTTATGATTTTCGAAGATGTCGTTGATCGCTCCGCAGTCCGATACAATGTACCCCTTGAACCCCCATTTATCGCGGAGGATTGTGCGCAGCAGTTGAGGAGAGCCGCAACAGGCGTCTCCCATGAAGCGGTTGTAGGCGCACATTATTGAATACGCACCCCCCTCTCTGATGCACGCTTCAAAAGCCGGCAGATACGTGTCGTACAAATCGTGGTTGTCGATGATTGCGTTAAACGTGTGTCTGTCGGGCTCGGGTCCGCTGTGAACCGCGTAATGTTTCGGCGTGGAGATCACCTTGAAATATTTCGGGTCATCCCCCTGGAGTCCAGTTACAAATGATACGCCCATTCGCGCAGTCAGATACGGATCTTCACCGTACGTCTCCTGGCCCCGTCCCCACCTTGGGTCGCGGAAGATGTTGATGTTTGGACTCCAAAATGTGAGCCCCTTATAGATCTCCCGTTCTCCCTTCCTCAGAAATTCATTGTTCTTCGCACGAGCCTCAGTCGATATCACATCGGCCACGCTGTGCATCATGTCAGTGTCCCAACTCGCCGAGAGACCGATAGCCTGGGGGAATACTGTCGCAGTTCCCGCTCTAGCAACGCCGTGCAGACATTCATTCCACCAATCGTATTCTGGAATTTGAAGACGCGGAATCGCTTTTGCGCCGTTGACCATCTGTGAAACTTTCTCCTGCAGCGTCATTTTCGAGATCAGGTCATCGACTCGTTTCTCGACCGGCTGAGTATAATCCAAGTACAGAGGGTTAGCACCGGGGCTTTGGGCGCAGAGAGAAGAAAACATTACAACGTTTGCGATGAATATACTCCGCTTCGTTCTGTGCGATATGGAAAACCACTGCATGATACCTCCTAAAGTATATGCACAAATGGTGATTTGCCGTAAATTAGCAAATATATTGGCTCAATCGCCACATTAATTTTCGAATGTAGCGGTTCCTATTCTGGAGGGAATTGTGATGTAACGGCTTTCAGACGGCTACCTTCGCCATAAGGGAAATAACTGCGGCAAATGAAATGAAAATCAACTCGCGAAATAAAGAATTACAGCTTCTCCGCTTACGATGTGAATCTCTGTTTCAGAATCCGTCAGCGCCGAAGAGATATCATCTGCACTCTTTGCATTATCCCGGCGAGGGGAAGCCGCTAGTAGGAGATCCGAGCAACTTCGATGAGTTCTGCTTTGGAGTCGTATTTTTTGAGGAAATCGACGAACGCGGCGTTGTGGTACTCCTGATGAGCTACTTCATACTTTTTGAGCATTTTGCGAATCTTCTCCGCTTGGTACATACTCCGAAAGTAATTGAACTTTTCTTCGTCGTCGTAGATTCTATAGTAGTAATATTGTTTCTTCTTTGTCATTGCAGCCTCCTTCTGAAAATTAACATCTATTAGAGAATTTTGCCGGCGTGAATCAGATCGCCGAATAGCTCGTCCCGGATCCCTTCAGCGTTCTTGCGGGCATTAGCCAGTGCATTGACGATATACCTGTTAGCGATAAATACTTTCCTGGGCTCCGTCTCCGCTTCGTGCAGCAGAAGATAACCGACGTAAAGATAACTGTACATCTCTACAAGATCCTTCGACGCCACTTCCTGAAAAATTACATCCTTTTTCTCCACAACATATTTAAGGCTTGCAAGAAACAATTGACGGATCTCTTTCAGATGATTGGAAAGTTTTGTCAATCCTCCTTTGAAATCTCTCTTTTCATTCTCTTCAAAAACATCGGACAGCACGTCGTTAAATACCCCTCCCGAAGCGGCGACGATCTGCATTTGAGATGTCCCCTCGTAGATGTTCGTGATGCGCGCGTCGCGGGCGAGCTGCTCGACATGAAACTCTTTCATATACCCCGTCCCGCCATGAATCTGGAGAGCGTCGTAGGTAATCTTGTTCGCTCCTTCAGCAATGGTATATTTTGTGATCGGCGTAAGCAGGTTTGCAACCTTCGTTATGTGCTTCAATTTATCTATTTCTTCCCTGACCGGCTTACCCTCCGTTTTTCGTTTTTCAACAAGTTCTTCAAATTTTTCCTTCTCATCAACGCATTTGGCGGCAGCGTAGAACAACGATCGGCTACTCTCCACCATTACTTTCATTTCGATGAGCATATTCGAGACAACGGGGATTTCGACAATTGGCTTTCCGAATTGCCGGCGTTCGCGCGCATACTTGTAAGCTTCTTCATACGCAGCCTGTGAGATCCCGAGGGCCTGCGCCGAGACTCCCATGCGCGCACGAAACATCAGGTCCAGAACGTATTTGATCAGCCCAAATCTCCTGGTACCAACGAGTTGTGCGGGCGTGTCGTTGAATTGCAGTTCACACGTCGGCGAACCGTGAATTCCGAGTTTGTTCTCGATTCGCCGAATGATGACTGTCGGCCCTCCGTAACAAACGAATAGACTCAATCCGCGGGCATCCTTTGTCCCGGCTTCCGACCTGGCGAGGACAAGAAGTACCTGGGCGTTGCCGTTCGTGATGAATCGTTTGACTCCGCGCAAGAACCAATCTCCCTGTTCATTCTGATACGCATGGAGTTTGATGGCCTGAAGGTCGGAGCCTGCATCGGGCTCGGTCAATACCATCGCTCCGGTAAATTCTCCTGTACATATTTTCGGCAAAAATTCTCGAAGCTGGGCCTCACTGCCGAATTTCTTCAACGTATCTCCTATATCCTGAAGTCCGAAGATGTTCATGAGAGACGCGTCTGCTCGTGCAAGGATTTCCGTAGTCATCATGTAGATTGTGAACGGAAAATTCAGCCCGCCGTATTCGCGGGGAAGGATCATTCCCATAAGGTCTGCCTGAGAAAGCTCCTCGACATTTTTCGCCGTTCCTTCCGCATACGCAACACGGCCGTCGGTCAGCGTGGCTCCATCCCGGTCGACGCCTGACGCGCGCGGAGCAATGTGATTGCCGCCAAGGTCGCCGATCACTTCCAGTACTTTCCGGTAATTTTCCATTGCATCGTCGTAATCGACGGGCGCATAATTGAACCGGCTTGACTGCGTGTAATCTTCTTCAGCAAGCTTCACGATCTCTTTCAGATCAAGCGCGTTGAAATGAAACTGAACGTCGGGGTTGTCAAGAAAGAAATTAGGCATCGGTCACTTCAGTTTACTTTTGTATGCTTCGATGAATCTGGGTATCACCTCTCTCGCATCACCCACGATCGAGTAATGTGCTACTTCGAAAATCGGGGCGTCAGGATCGGTATTAATGGCGATAATTTTCTTTGCCTCCTGCATCCCTGCGCGATGCTGGATTGCGCCGGAGATTCCGATAGCAAAGTAGAGCTTGGGGCGAACCGTAACACCCGTCTGACCGACCTGCCGTTCGTGAGGAATGAAGCCGGCATCGACTGCAGCGCGGCTCCCCGCTACTTCCCCGCCGATCGAATGCGCAAGGTCATAGATGAGCTTAAAACTTTCCTTCGTTCTCATCCCGTATCCGCCCGCGACAATAATGGCTGCGCCCTTCAAATTGACTTTGCGTTCCTCTCTATGCTGCTCAACAAGCGTGACGAGGCCGTCGACATCGTCGGGCATAAATGGAATTTCAATAATTCTTGTTTCGTGAGGGATCGGCAACGTATGCATTTCCATCACCCCTTCGCGAACGGTGGCCATCTGGGTTCGCGTGTCGGGAGTAATAATGGTGGCGATGATGTTGCCGCCGAACGCCGGACGGATTTGAAGCAGCAGGTCTTTAAATTCCTTCCCCAGGTAATTCACCGTTGAAACCTGGAGGTCGGTGCAATCGGCGGTAAGCCCGCTTCTAGTATGCGAAGCCACTCTTGGCGCAAGATCTCTGCCTGTCACGGTTGCTCCGAAGAGCACGACTCTCGGTTTGTATTGATCGACCAACGCATTAAGTATGCGGCCATATGTGAGCGTAGTGTAGTTGCCGAGCTGGGGATCGTCAACCAGAAATGACTGGTCGGCGCCGTAACGGAAGCTTTCAATGGCGACATCCTTAACCCCGCTACCGATGACAAGAGAAATCAGCATTCCTTTCATGGCATCTGCCAACTTCCTCCCTTTGCTCAAGAGTTCGAGACTTACATCGGAGGGTTTTCCGCCGCGCTGCTCTACAAAAACCCACACATTATTTTCGAGCTGGTTCATGCCGTCACCCGAGAATCCGATCTTCCATGAGTTTGTCGATCAATGAATTCATACCTGCTTTCGAGTTTTCAATCTGGACTGGGTCATTGCCGGTGAGAACGACCGATTCCACTGAATAGACTTTCGTCGGAGAACCTTTAACGCCGCACCGCGATGCATCGATATTCAGATCGTCGGCGGTCAAGGTAGGAATGAACAGCGAGCGGCTCGTGTATTCAAAGACGAGCTTGTCGATATACAGCAATGAATTTCCTTCCGCCATTTTCTCCAATTCCAAGAGCGACTTTGCTCCTTTAAACGCCATCACTCTTTTTGCGCTGAATGGCCGCGGCTCTCCGGCATCCTTAAGGACCGTCATCAATACCGGCAAGGTGCAATCGAGAATCTCGTAACCCCCGTCAATTTTTCTTCGCACCCGCACAGAGCGGTCTTTGATGGCGAGAATACGCTCGGCGTAGGTCACCTGAGGAATGTTCAGCTTCTCGGCGGTTTGAGGGCCGACCTGTGCGGTGTCGCCGTCGATCGCCTGTCGGCCGGCAAACACGAAATCGAAATTACCAATTTTCTTTATCGCCTCGCTCAACACGTACGAAGTCGCAAGCGTATCCGCCCCCGCAAACTTTCTATCCGTAATGAGATATGCTTCGTCTGCTCCCATGTAGAGGCATTCCCGCAAGACGTCCGATGCCCGGGGAGGGCCCATCGTTAAGACGGTAACTTTGCCGCCGCATTCATCCTTGATCTGAAGAGCAAACTCAAGCGCAACTTTGTCCTCAAAATTAAAGATTGCCGGAAGCTTGGCGCGATTCACCGTGCCATCCTCTTTCATCACTTGTCCGGAAATGTTGGAAGTATCCGGTACCTGCTTGACGAGGACGATTGAATTATGCATAAAAAACCTGGGCTGGATCTTTCTTGAATTGCGTGTAAGACTCTCTATTCATTCTATAGTGTAGACTCGCGAGCCGAATCGGAAAACGCCTATTTGAAATAGCAACGTTCATTGGAATGCAAACATACAAGAATTGCGCCGAAAGTTCTTTAATAAGAATCGCCAAAATCGTCTCCTCTTCTTTCCAGGATTGTCAAATTAAAGAAATCACTTGTAGGTGCTCTTATTTTTGACAATGGCGTGGGAAGCGCGCTCTCACCGCGTCACTCTATAGAGTAGCTTGCTAAGAGAGCTTTGAGGATTGGAGTGAATTGTTGAACCCGGACCGACCTATTTGCTGATCGAGAGAAAGAAGTGCATTAGCTTTGTTTTTCAGGAAGCGGTCGATCAGGTAGAGGAGAATAAGGGGAGTATGACGAAAATCAGAATTCCATCCTCGTCCAGAGAGAAATCAATTTCATAAATCATCTTCTCCCAGGTAGATACACCCTGAGGTGGGAGTCTCCTTTACGATGACTTTAGCAAGTTTGGGTATGAGCGGGCGAAGCCGGTTCCATATCCAGCGCGCGAGAATTTCGCATGTCGGATTTTCCAGACCCGGTATGTCATTGAGGTAGTGGTGATCGAGCTGACTGATAATGGGCTCAGCTGCTTCTTTCAGATCGCCAAAATCCATAACCCATCCGACCTTGGTGTCGATGGGTCCCGTTACATAAATCTGGACAATGTACGAGTGGCCATGCAGCCGGCGGCACTTATGTCCCTCGGGAACGTGCGGCAGAAGATGTGCGGCCTCAAAACTAATTTCTTTGAATATTGTCATGCGAATACTCCCTACGGGATACCCAATATTTTATGTGTCTGTAAACTTATTCTCCATTGAGGATGCTTTAAACAATAATCCTGAACCAGCTTGGTGTTTTCGGTCCGGAAGGGTCCATCCATCGGCTGGAGAAAAAAATGATCAAACCGAAGAGTATTGAAAAGCTCCGGTTCAGCGCCCGACTGTGGGAAAACCAATTTGAGTTCGTCGCCCGATTTCAGGACCAATTCTGCCCCCGATTTTGGGCTTACACATACCCAATCCACGGCAGGCGG